>Ga0335078_10003738_pt1 | contig 22647 bp, 25 predicted proteins | sample Lox_Sample_32_FD_206711 | JGI IMG/M metagenome (GOLD analysis project Ga0335078, IMG submission 206711) | Soil microbial communities from Loxahatchee National Wildlife Refuge, Florida, United States - Lox_Sample_3.2 | ecosystem: Environmental > Terrestrial > Soil > Wetlands | place: USA... | reverse complement strand
AGACCCTGCCCTCAATCGGCAGCTTCTGTCCCGCTGCAAGCTGAGCCTTGGCAAACGCCTCGCCGAAGTTATCGGCGACGCCCATGACTTCGCCCGTCGATTTCATCTCCGGCCCCAGCACCGTGTCCACGCCGGGAAATTTGTTCCAGGGAAAAACCGGAGACTTGACGTAGAAACAGCGGCCGGTACCGAGGTCTTTTCCCTGCTCGATGAACTCGGGCAAAAATTCCCGCAGCTTGCGCCCGGTCATCAGGCGCGCGGCAATCTTGGCCAGCGGAACCCCGGTGGCTTTGGAAACATAAGGAACCGTACGCGAAGCCCGCGGATTGACTTCGAGGACATAAACCCTCCCGCCATCGCCTCGCGGAATCGCAAACTGAATATTCATCAACCCGATCACCTTCAAGGCCCGCGCCAGCTTGAACGTGTAATCCCGCATGCGCTGGATCAGCTGGTCCGGAATATCGACCGCCGGCAGCACGCAGGACGAATCGCCGGAGTGGATTCCGGCTTCTTCAATGTGCTGCATGATTCCGCCAATCACCACGTCTTCGCCGTCCGAGAGTGCGTCCACATCCACTTCGATCGCGTCTTCCAGGAAGTGATCAATCAGCACCGGCCGGTCCTGGGAATATTCGACGGCTTCCTTCATATATCGGATGACTGTTTCCTCGTCGTACGCGATCACCATCGCGCGCCCGCCGAGCACATACGAAGGCCGCACCAGGACGGGATATCCCACCTGCCTCGCGCCCGCAATCGCTTCCTCAATCGAAGCCGCCATGGCGCCCGGCGCCTGCGGAATTTGCAGTTCGTCGAGCAGCCGGCCAAATCGTTTGCGATCTTCCGCCAGATCGATCGATTCTGGCGACGTCCCAATAATCTGCACCCCCGCGGCCTTCAGCGGCAAAGCCAGGTTAAGCGGGGTCTGTCCGCCGAATTGCACGATCACGCCCACCGGAGCGCCCGCCGCAGCCTCATGTTCATGGATCGCAAAAACGTCTTCGAGCGTCAATGGCTCAAAGTACAAGCGGTCGCTGGTGTCATAGTCGGTCGAAACCGTCTCCGGATTGCAATTCACCATGATGGTTTCGTAACCATCTTCGCGCAGGGCGAAAGCCGCGTGGCAGCAGCAGTAGTCAAACTCAATTCCCTGCCCAATTCGGTTCGGCCCGCTGCCCAGAATGATGACTTTCTTTTTCGGTGTAGGCGCGGCCTCGTCTTCTTCTTCGTACGTCGAATAAAGATACGGCGTGTAACTTTCAAACTCCGCCGCGCACGTGTCGACACGTTTGTAGACCGGCGTGACCCGATGCTTCTTGCGCAGGTGACGGACTTTTTCCTGCGCTCCTTTGCCGTTCAGCCGCCAAACCCCTGCCAGCCGCCCGTCAGAAAATCCCATGCGCTTCGAATCACGAAGCACCTCTGCCGGAATCGACTCCATCGGGTGCTTTTCCAGCTCCAGCTGCATGTCGTTAATCTCCTTGAGCTGGTAAAGAAACCACGGATCGATCGAAGTCATCTTCGCCAATTGCTTTACCGGATGCCCCTGCCGCAGCGCATAACGAACATACGACAAACGCTCCGGATGCGGCGTGACCAACCGCTGCGTAAGAATCTTCGGCTCGATCTTTTCCGATCCAACCCGCTTGCCCGTATCGAGCGCGCGCACTCCTTTGAGCAGCGCCTCTTTGAACGTGCGGCCGATGGCCATGACTTCACCGACCGATTTCATCTGCGGGCCGAGATTTTCATCCGCGCCGGGGAATTTCTCGAACTGCCATTTCGGGATTTTCACCACGACATAATCGAGCGTCGGCTCAAAGCAGGCAGGCGTTTTGCGGGTGATGTCATTGGGGATTTCATCAAGCGTATAACCTACAGCTAACTTGGCAGCAATCTTGGCAATCGGAAATCCCGTTGCTTTTGATGCGAGAGCCGATGAACGCGAAACCCGCGGATTCATCTCGATCACCACCATCCGCCCGGTGGAGGGATGTACGCCAAATTGAATGTTCGATCCGCCGGTCTCCACGCCGATCTCGCGAATTACGGCAATCGCCGCATCCCGCATGGCCTGATATTCGCGGTCGGTGAGGGTTTGGGCCGGGGCAACCGTAATCGAATCGCCGGTGTGCACGCCCATGGGATCGAAATTCTCGATCGAGCAGATGACGATCACGTTGTCCTTGAGATCGCGCATGACTTCGAGTTCGAATTCTTTCCATCCGAGAACTGACTCTTCGATCAGCGCTTCGTGAACCGGCGAAAAATCCAAGCCGCGCGCGAGGACCTCCAGCAATTCCTCGCGGTTGTAAGCCATGCCGCCGCCCGAACCGCCCAACGTGAACGAGGGCCGCACAATCACAGGAAAGCCGATCTTTCCGGCGAACTCCAGGCCATCTTTCAGATTGTTCACCAGCGCTGACTTGGGCACGTCGAGCCCAATCTTCTGCATCGCATCTTTGAAATAGAGCCGGTCTTCGGCTTTCTTGATGGCCGCGACATTGGCTCCGATCAATTGCACATCGTACTTTTCGAGCACTCCGCTGTCAGAAAGTTCCACGGCCAAATTCAGCGCGGTCTGGCCGCCGACCGTAGGCAGAATGGCGAAGCCGGCGCCCGGCGACAGCTCGCGCTCCACGCGAATGATTTCTTCCAGATATTCGCGCGTTAGCGGCTCGATGTACGTGCGATCGGCCGACTCCGGATCGGTCATGATCGTCGCCGGATTCGAATTCGCCAGTACGACCTCAAAGCCCTCGGCCTTGAGCGCCTTGCAGGCCTGCGTGCCGGAGTAATCGAACTCCGCCGACTGGCCGATGATGATCGGCCCCGAGCCGAGTATCAGAATTTTCGAGATGTCGGTGCGTTTGGGCATTAGGCAGTCTTCTTCGATTTGCTTTGCGAGGGCACGCCTTTCGGCGCGCCGCGCTCGACGTTTTGATCGCCATTTTGCTCGACGTTTCGCTCGTCGTTTTGCTCAACGTTTTGATCGATGTTGTGATCGGCGTTTTGAAAGGGTGCGGCTTTAGCCGCACCGTCGAAAGCCCCTAAAGATTCGGGCTTTAGCCCCTGAGGGAGCGGGTCGAGCTCAAATCCAGCATGCGCCGAAGAATACAAGAATTCTTCCGCGCTCAAGCAGAGGCCTGCTCTCACGGGGTTCTGACGAATATACAGAACGTGTTCTCCGTAATCCTTTGCATCTCGAATTCGATGGTCTGAGAACCCTTTCTGCCAGACCTCCATGTTTGAACCGAGCTCTTTCTTCGCGCGATAAGAAAACCCGCCTTTGATAAATTGAACGGCCTTTTCCAAACTCGTCAGCGGAGTAATGAGCAGATGAAGATGGTCCGGCATGATGACGAATTCATGCAGAAGATAAGCAGACCCGCGGTAACGATAGAGAGTGTCAATGAGGAGCCGGGCCCAACTTTCGTTCCGGAAGTGACCACGCCGTTCCCACGTCGCCGAAGTGATCATGTAAGTCTGGCCGGTATTCGTGGCATGCTCACGAGTCGGTTTCACAACATTACCTCGGCGGCTAAAGCCGCGCTTCTTCTCCATTCTCGGCGGCACGGCTGAAGCCGTGCCCTTTCAAATCGCACTTCTTTTTCATTTCTGGCCATGCGTTTTCGACGTAACTGCACTGACCTGCTGGTTTCATGACTATGCGGATCTGCTTCGTGCATTTTCCGCTCGTACGGGAGCCAGTGACCCTAAACGGTTGCGAAGCGTCCCAGAACCCGGAGTACTTCACGCGTATTTGGTATTCGCCGGCTACAACATTGGGAATCGCAAACCTTCCGTCTTTATCTGAGGTGACCTCTTTTGCATCTTCTGAATGATTCTCTGGACTTATGTGTATCGTCGCATCTGGAATCACCGCACCGTCCTTGTCTGTTACGATCCCGCATACTTGAGGAACCTTGAAGCTCTTGCCCGCGATACACGTGGTCGCACTCAAAGGTGAAGAAGAGAGAGACACAGCAACAATCGTCGTCAATGCGCTCCGTGCACTCACCCCTTCCACTCCTCCATCATTTTCACGAAATCCTTGAACAGATAGTGCGAATCATGCGGGCCGGGCGAAGCTTCCGGGTGATACTGCACGCTGAACAGCGGCAAATTGCGATGCCGCAAGCCTTCCAGCGTCGAGTCGTTCAAATCCATGTGTGTGAGTTCGACTTCGCTCTGTGGCAGGGAATCCGGATCGACGGCAAAATTATGGTTGTGCGCCGTGATCTCAACTTTCCCCGTCGTTAGCTGCTTCACAGGATGATTTCCCCCATGGTGGCCGAACTTCAGCTTGTAAGTTTTCCCGCCCAGCGCGAGACCAACCAATTGATGGCCCAAACAAATTCCGAACACCGGATGGCGTCCCATCAGGCGCCGAATGTTATCGACCGCATACGCGCACGGCTCAGGATCGCCCGGGCCGTTCGAGAGAAACACTCCATCCGGCCTGAGCGCCAGCACATCTTCCGCCAGAGTCTGCGCCGGAACTACGGTCACCTTGCAGCCTTCGGCGCGCAGTTTGCGCAAAATGTTTTGCTTAATGCCGTAGTCATAAGCCACCACATGAAAGCGCGCCGGCACGTCCTTTACACCAACCACTTCATCCGGCAGATGCGAGCGCTCGCCCGTTTCCCAGACGTATGTGTTCTTCGTACTCACCACTTTCGCCAGATCCTGCCCATCCATCTTCGGAATCGAATTCGCTTTGGCCACCAGCTTCGCGGCATCAGTCTCCAGAGTCGAGATCACGCCACGCATCACGCCATGATCGCGCAAGTGCCGCACCAGCGCACGCGTGTCGATTTCCGCCAGCACGGGAATCTTGAATTGCTCCAGATATTCCTCGGCCACCTGCTGCGAGCGCCAGTTCGAGCTGACCTTCGAAAACTCGCGCACGATCAGCCCCTCGATATAGGGCCGCGTGGCTTCGTTGTCTTCTGGATTGGTGCCGTAATTGCCGATTTCCGGGTTGGTGAGAACTACAATCTGGCCACAGTAGGAGGGATCAGTGAAAATTTCCTGATAACCAGTGATGGAAGTGTTAAAAACGACTTCGCCGTAACATTCGCCTTTGGCGCCGTAGCCTTTGCCTCGGAAGATTCTGCCATCTTCCAGCGCAAGGATAGCTTGCATTCCTGCTCCAGGGAGTGGATTTTATAGATTGTAACAAGGAAACCGTGCGAGGCCAAGAAATCTTCGCTCGATTCGTGCATGAAGAAACTTTCCCGGCTCCAAACTGCAAAGCGCATCGCAATCAGCGCCTTTCTGGCGTTTCACATTCTGGCGATCGCCTGCTGGTGCACTCCTTTCGATCTGCCATTGCTCTGCCAGATAAGAGATTTCGTCCGGCCGTACTTCGTATGGTCAGGATTATTTCAATCCTGGGACATGTTCGCCCCCATACCCAAAAGGGCCAACACTTATATCGAGGCAGTCATCGTTTATCGAGATGGCTCGCGCAGGACCTGGACCCTCCCGCGAATGGAAGAACTCGGACTAAGAGAGAAAACTTTCAAGGAACGCTATCGCAAGTTTGAAGACACGCTCCAACAGAGCGAAAACGACGCTCTGCTGGCGGATGTCGCTCGCCGCATCGCACGCCTCCATAGCAGCCCGGCAAACCCGGTGCGCACGGTCATTCTCATTCAGAACTATTCCTTCAACGTTCTTCGTCCCGATGGTTCGTATGCTTCAGATCCCTGGGAGCAGCACATTTTGCTGGGCTACGGCGTACGGCCTGAGGACTTGCAATGATCTTGCGATCCGCGCTTCGGGCCTGGACTGAATTTTTTTTCACTGAACAGTCGCCTTTGCCGATCGCTGTATTCCGGATTCTCTATGGCATTGCCGTAATCGCCACACTTCTGCTCCTGCGGCCCGACTGGCTGGCATGGTACGGCGTTGACGGCTGGGTCAGCTTCGCCACAGCATTAAAGCTGGAACCGGGCCCACGCCTGAACCTGTTCCTGCTCATTCCGCAAAACAATGCCTGGATCAACGGATTTTTCTGGGTATTCCTGGCATCGGCAATACTTCTAACCACTGGTCTTCTCACGCGCCTCAACAGCGTGCTCATTTTCATTTGCCTTGCGTCGCTTCAGCAAAGGAATCTGTACATCCTGCACGGCGGAGACACTTTTCTTCGTCTGGCTGGATTTTTCCTGATGTTTGCTCCGGCGGGCGCGGCTCTCTCTTTGGATCGGCTCGTCCGTGTACGGCTGGGCAAAGAACCTGCCGCCATTCAACCTCGCAGTCCCTGGGCCCAGCGGATGATTCAACTGCAACTTTCAGTGCTCTATCTCGCTTCGTTTCTGGCAAAGATCGAAGGCGCTCCCTGGCTCCAGGGCACAGCTTTGTTCTACGTCTATCACCTCGATGAGCTTCGCCGCTTTCGCCTTCCCTCTTGGTTTTTCGACCCTCTTGGGCTCAAGTTCGGGACCTGGTTCGCGCTTGCGCTGGAGTTATGTCTCGGGACCTTGATTTGGGTAAGAAAACTCCGGTATTACGTCTTAGCCTTGGGATTGTTGTTTCATCTTTGGCTTGAGTACTCCTTGAACATTCCCCTTTTTCAGTGGGATGTCCTTACCGCGTACATTCTGTTCATCGACCCAAAGGACTTGACGCGTGCAGGCGGTTGGTTCCGGCGGAAGCGTGATCAGACGACCATACAGGAGCCTGAAGCGTAACTGGGCAACCTTTCCGCTTCAGTTGTACGATGGCGTGACGCATGCCCGAGAAAAAGTCACGCTCCGTGACTCGCGCCCAGCTTTTTCCCGTTGTCCTCTGCGTTGTAGCCGCCTTCAAGATTCTCTTTTTCTCCATCAGTCTGCCATTCTTCCCGGAGGATGAAGAGCTTCACTTCGACGCGATCCACAAGTTTGCCACGGGATATACCAGGCAGAAGAATCTGCCCGGCTTCGATCCGGCTTCGGCGGAAATCATCGAACTCTACCATTCGCCCGAGTTCCTCAAGGTTCCCGATCCCGGCCGGCCTTTTCTTCCGCTTTCGTGGTGGTGCACTCCGAATCGCGAATACGTGCCGCAAGAACTCAACGACCGCATTGCCGCCTGGCTGGAGTTGAAGAACGTCGAGATTAACGCTCCACCCGTCTATTACATCATTGGCGCAGCCTGGTATAAGCTCGGGCGCCTCATGGGCTATTCCGGGCTGTTTCTGCTCAACTGGCTGCGCGGCCTCGACGCCATCGGCTTCGGCCTCTTCGTTTTCTTCTCCTGGATGTTTGTGCGCGAATGTTATCCAGAGAATCGTTATTTGCAAATCGCGGTCCCGATTTTCCTGCTGGTAATTCCGCAGGATTGCTTTCTCTTCATCATCCCAAATGCGCTGTGCGCAACTTTCGTGAGCTTGACACTGTTGCTCTTGGCAAAACTTTGCAAGGAACCCAACCGCAACATCTTGTTTTACCTTGCGACCGGGCTGGTGGCGTCTGCAACCGCATTGCTCGCCTTTGGGAATTTTCTTGTCGCCATACCCCTATTGTTGGCGGCGTGGTGGATTGTTAGGGTCCGCACCGGACCACCGCGCAGTTTGTTGACTGTGAAAACCGCAGCAATGCTCGCAGCCGCCGCCCTCCCGATTGGCCTCTGGATGCTTAACAACCGTCTGACACTGGGCGACTGGAGCGGCTCGAAATCCAAGCAGGATTATTTGACGTGGACCATGAAGCCGGTGTTCGAACTATTCGACCACCCGCTGTTTACCTGGGATGGGTTCAGCTATTTTGCTACGACTCTGTCACGCAACTTCTGGCGGGGCGAAATGTCCTGGGGTGCGGCCCATCGGAGTGCATGGATTGATCCCGTTTATCTGTGGTTATCGCTGATCTTTTTCTGCGTGTTCGTCTGGTACGTCACCAGAACAAAGGTTGGCGATCGAACCGAGACGTTCGCCAATGTCATGTCGCTAGCGTTCGTGGGCTGCTCGGTATTATTTCTCGTGGCGATTTCTCTTCCGTTTGATTTTGGACGCTGCGTTTACCCCTCCGAAGCCAGACCCTACTTCAATTCCGGAAGGCTGATCATCGGCATGTTGCTGCCGTTCTTGATTGTGTTCCTGCGCGGTTTGCAAATCGTCTGCGGCTGGTTTTCGAAGCGATTGGATCCCCTCTATATTGCCATCGGCTTCGCGGCATTGATCTTTGTCACAGAAACGGTTCTCTTCTTCCCAATCCTGTCCAGCCGATTTACTTTGTTGTCGTTCATTTTGGGACGAAGCTGCGTGTGAGCTGTGGCGCGGTGTGAGGAAAAGGCCCGACATTCGCCGGGCCTTTCGTAAACTAGCCACTAGTCGCTAAATATCGTAATACAACGCAAACTCATACGGATGCGGCCGCAGTCTCACCGCGTCCACTTCCTTGGTGCGCTTGTAATCGATGTACGTTCCCAGCAGCTCTTCCGTGAAGACATCGCCCTTCAGCAGGAAAGCGTGATCTTTTTCCAGCGCCTCGAGAGCATCTTCGAGCGAGCCCGGCATAGAAGGCACTTTCGCCAGCTCCTCCGGCCCCAGATCGTAAATGTCTTTGTCGAGCGGCTGGCCAGGGTCGATTTTGTTCTCGATTCCGTCCAGTCCTGCCATCAACATCGCCGCGAACGCCATGTAGGGATTGCAGCTCGGATCCGGCGGACGAAATTCCACGCGCTTGGCCTTCGGCGAGGCCGAATACATCGGAATGCGGCACGCCGCCGAACGATTGCGCCTCGAATAGGCCAGATTCACCGGCGCTTCGAAGCCCGGCACCAGGCGTTTGTACGAGTTCGTCGTCGGCGCAATGATCGCCGCCAGTGCCGGCCCGTGTTTGAGCAATCCTCCAATGTAGTTGAGCGCCAGCTGCGACAAGCCCGCATATCCATCGCCGGCAAACAGCGGCTTGCCGACCTTCCAAAGCGACTGGTGTGTGTGCATGCCGTTTCCATTGTCTTGAAAGATCGGCTTGGGCATGAACGTGACCGTCTTCCCGTACTGATTGGCCACGTTTTTCGCCACGTACTTGTAGAGCATCATGTGATCGGCCGAGCGCACCAGCGAATCGAACTTCAAATCAATTTCGGTCTGCCCGCCCGTCGCAACTTCATGATGATGACATTCCACTTCCAGGCCGCAGCTCTGCATAGTCATGACCATTTCGCTGCGTAAGTCTTGATAGTGGTCGGTCGGCGGCACCGGGAAATATCCCTCTTTAAAGCGCGGACGATAGCCCAGATTGTTTTCCGCGCGCCCCGAGTTCCAGCGGCCCTCTTCCGCGTCAATAAAATAAAACCCGTGCTGCTCGCGCTGGTCGAAGCGCACATTGTCGAAGATGAAAAATTCCGCCTCCGCGCCGAAATACGCCGTGTCCGCGATGCCCGTCGAACTTAGATACAACTCAGCCTTCTTCGAGATGTAGCGCGGGTCGCGGTCGTAGCGCTGCTTGGTGACCGGATCGACCACGTCGCAAACCATTACTAGCGTGGGGATTTCGGTGAACGGATCGAGCATGTGAGTGTTGGGATCGGGAATGAGCAGCATGTCGCTCTCGTGGATCGCCGCCCAGCCGCGAATCGACGAGCCATCCATGCCAAAGCCTTCTTCGAACGACGACTCCGAACACTGGTCGATGGGATAAGAAACGTGGTGCCACAATCCCGGCAAGTCGGTGAAGCGGAGGTCGAGCATCTTGACTCCGTTTTTCTTCACAAACTCCATCACGCTTTTTGGATCAGCCATGAATAGCTCCTTTGTATGTGGCAGTAAAATTTCGTAAAGGCAATTTCCTTCGGGCGGCTTCGTGCCCTTCGTGGTTTGAACCTGGCCAGAAGACTCTCTCGGCCGCTTGCTTACGCTGCAGCCCCGGTCGCCATCTCAGACGGTTCATTGCAAGGTTGGGGAGTGGTGCACCTGCTACAATTTCGGGGTTGTACAGAACTCGCTAGTATAAGCGCCGCACCAGCCGTCGTGAATTGATTGTTTTTATCGTGCGAATAAGCGAGAGTTATTCCAGCTATCAGCCGTCAGCCATCGGGCGTCAGGAAAAGCTAAAACGAGCGAATTGCGAGTGACAATTCCCCATCGAAAGATTTTCCTGAGGGCTGACGACTGACTGCTGACGGCTTGTTCTATGGACTTTGACCAGCTCGAAACCTTTCTCGAAGTGGCCCGGCTCTCATCCTTTTCGCGGGCCGCAGAGAAGCGTTTCCGCACCCAACCCGCCATCTCCTCGCAGATTCGTGCGCTGGAAGAAGAAGTGGGCGCCCGGCTCCTCGATCGCTCCGGTGGAAAAGTCTCCATCACCGCGGCTGGCAAAATCTTCCAGAAGTATGCAGAAGAAACACTTGAAGGCCGCAAAATCACTCTGACCAATATCGCCGAAACCGAGCGCGTGCCCCGCGGCGAGATCATCGTGGGCGCCAATGAAGGCACCTGCCTGCACATTCTTCCCGAGGTTTTTGCCGAGTTCAAACGCCAGTACCCCGACGTTGCCGTCAACATCAAGCGCTCCGACTATGCCAGGATCCTGGAGTCAGTCATCGACAACTCCGTGGATTTTGGCGTCGTCTCCTTGCCCGTCAACGATCAACGCCTAACGGTGGTTCTGATTCATCGTGACGAACTGGTGATTATTGCCCCGCCGCAGCATCCGCTGGCCAAAGTGAAATCTGCGACCCTCACCGAGGCCGCCAAGTTTCCCCTGGTCATGCCCAAGGCCGGCCACACCCGGGATGTTCTGGAAAACCTCTTTCACGAACGCCGTCTTAAGCCTCGTTGTGCCATGGAGCTCGACTCCAGCGAGTTGCTGAAGCGCTTCGTGGCCGCCGACGTTGGCGTGGGCTTCATCGCCCGCTCGCATGTCGCAGAAGATGTGCGCGCCGAAGTGCTGGCCGCGATCCCGATCTCCGACGCTCAGATTCGCCGCGACCTCGCGCTCGTCTTCCGTAAGGATAAAGCCCTCAGCCGCGCCGCCCTCGCATTCATTGACACGACGGTGAAGCTGAAGACAGCAGATGCAGTTCTCACGCGCTAATCTGCCCATGTGGGCGCAGATCTTTGACCTGCGCGGTCGGGTCGAAGACCCGGCGGTCCAAGACCGGGCCCTCCACGACTCTGTGATCCTCTGTGTCGTCTGTGGTTGAGCGTCTAACTGGGTTAAAATCCCTTCGACGTGCGTCCTCAATATTTTCCCATCTTCCTCCTTTGCGCTTCGCTCTTGCCCGCGCAAACCGCCCACAAACCCGCGCCCAAACCCCTTCCACCTTCCGCCTTTAAATTGATTTCCGTCACCGTCACCGGCGCAAAGCGCTATTCCAGCGAGCAGGTTATCGCCGCTTCCGGCCTGCAAATCGGCCAAACCGTCAGCGACGACGATTTCCAGAAGGCCAGCCGCCAGCTGGGTGAAACCGGCGCCTTCAGCAACGTTTCTTACTCCTTCAAGTTTTCCGGTGAAGGCACCAAACTCGACTTGCAGGTCACGGAGAGTGCACAGCTCCTTCCCGTCCGCTTCGACAATTTTGTGTGGTTGAATGATGAGGAACTGCTCAAGCAACTTCGTCAGCGGGTTCCACTTTTCGACGGCCAACTGCCTGCATCCGGCAACCTTTCAGACCAGCTTTCCATTGCCTTGCAGGCCATTGCGATTGAGCACAACGTGCAGGGCCAGATCGACTACCTTCGTTTCGCCAGACAGGACGGCCCCATCGAAGCTCTGGTCTATACCGTCACCGGTCCGAGCATCAGGATTCACGACGTCAAATTCACGGGCGCAGCGCCCTCCGAATCACCGGTTCTGCGACGTATGGCCCAAAGAATGGAGGGCCAGGAATATCTCCGTTCGGCCTTGACCATCCAGGCGGAAAAAGATTTTCTGCCGATCTATTTGCAGCGCGGCTACCTCAAAGCTGCCTTCGCTGATCCTCAACCAACCATCGTGCTTGAGCAAGGTCAGGATATTTCCGTCGATGTAACCTTCGCGGTGAACCCTGGCTTGCAATACAAATCCACTGAAATCGAATTTTCAGGCGCCAAGGCCTTTTCATCAGACAAACTCCGCGAGTTTATCCGCCAAAAAACCGGCGAGCCGGCGAACGTCGTTGAGTTGGACGAAGATCTTGCCGTGATCGAGAAACTCTATGGCACCCGCGGATATATGGACGCGTCGGTAAAGCCCATGCCTGAGATGGACGATTCGCAATCGACCGTCAAATACACTCTCGCGGTCCATGAAGGCGATGTTTTTAAGATGGGCGACCTCGATATCCGTGGCATCGATAACCGCTCCGCCTCCCGCGTGGTTGAGGCCTGGAAGCTGCTTAGCGGCGATGTCTACGACAGCAGCTACAGCGAACGTTTCCTGAAAAATATCGAGCAAATCTTGCCCGGAGGGCCTTGGAGAGTCACTGTCCATGAAACCCCCGACGAGAAGGACAAAACGGTGGATGTCATGCTGCGTTTCGACCGGAAATCGTCGTGAATAGGCTGGATCCGCAACCTTTTGGATTAGGCCTTTTAGGTGCGCCCCTCCGGATTCTTGGCCACGGGTTGACGTCTTCTGTATCTTATGGGAGCTTAAAGCGTTCTCGGGCATCTAACCGAGCGAGAAACCTAAACGCAAGAGGAGATGGTACCGTCCATGAAACCTGCTTCCCACAAAGTTCCCATGCGTCTGCTCGCCCTGGTGCTGACTTCAGGACTGCTGGTTTTGCCTTCTTTCGCTTCTCCTAAAGCCCAAACCTTCACCGGCAAAGTCAGTGACGCTATGTGCGGCGCCAAACACATGATGGAAGGCAGCGGGGCCGATTGCACCCGTGCCTGCGTGAGCAAAGGCTCCAACTACGCGCTGGTGGTCGGCGACAAAGTTTACACCCTCGATGCCAGCGACAAGGCCAGCCTCGCCGAGCTCGATAGGCTGGCCGACAAGACGGCCAAAGTCACCGGCACAGCCGACGGCGATACGATTACGGTCAAGTCCGTGGCGCCTGCCAACTAGGCGATCTTGCATTCCCGCACCCGGCCCTCCCCCAAATCGTTTCCGGGCGCGGTAGCGGCGGAACCCATATCGGCGTTCCGCCGCTCATTTTTTTTGCCCATGTAACTCAATATTCATATGGCTGCACGGACGCCCTATGCTATGGTTAGCAAAATTTAGCCCACTTTTCGGAGGATGAGCGAATTGTCCAAGGACATGGTCCCCAAACGGATTTTCTTCACCAAGGGGGTCGGTAAGCACAAAGAGCGCCTCACCTCGTTTGAGCTGGCATTGCGCGACGCCGGCATCGCCGCACAAAATCTGGTTCGCGTTTCTTCCATTTTTCCGCCGCAGTGCAAACTCGTTCCCCGTTCTCAGGGGTTGCCCTATCTCAGCCCGGGTGAAGTGGTGTTCGCCGTGGTCGCCGAAAATTCCACCCACGAGCCTCATCGTCTTCTGGCGGCAAGCATCGGCGTCGCCATTCCTGCCGACCGCAACACCTACGGCTACCTGAGCGAGCACCATTCTTTCGGCGAGACCGAAGACTCCGCCGGCGATTACGCCGAAGAACTCGCCGCTGAAATGCTGGCTACGACCTTGAACGTCGAGTTCGATCCTGACCGGTCGTGGGACGAGAAAAAAGAGATCTACCGCATCTCGAACAAGATCGTGCGCACGGCCAACGTCACCCAGTCCGCCGTCGGCGACAAACGTGGTTTGTGGACCACCGTCATCGCCTCGGCGATCTTCATTTTCGATTAGGAGAGCCTTCGGAGTTGTCATTCCGAGCGGCTTCACCGGCTGCGGAAAAAGTCCAGTTTCGGGTGGCGCGGCGCTTTTAGCGCCCGACCGTTCGCTCTTCCGTTGCCAGCGGCTCCCAGAAAGCAGAGAGCGTATCCCCAAGTTTTGACCGCGCCCGCGCCAGGCGAGACATCACCGTTCCCACCGGGCATTGTAAAACGTGGGCAATTTCACCGTAGGAAAGCTCTTCATACTCGCGCAAAATAATGATTTCCCGGAACTCCACTGGCAGTCGCTGGATGGCGGCGCGTACCTGCTCCCGTTCCAGCTTTCTTACGTAGAGATCGTGCGGGCCGGCGGAAGTCTCCACAGAAAGTTCCGCCAGATTCTCGTCCGCTGACGAGCATTCGCAGCAACGCGGCGTGAAAACTGCCTCACTTTTTTTCCACAGATCTCGCAACCCCGGCGAGACCTGGGCCACCCGTCGCGAGCAATCACCGTCCCGTACGCAGGCGGACATATGGCGTGCGGTCTGATAGATCTGGGCGATTAGCGTGAGGCTTGAACCTCAAATCGACTGTGGATGTTCTATGGTTTTATTTTGGTTTCATCCCTTTTTACTTTTACGTACTTTCGCTCGAGTAGCCGCAGGTTTTTTGCTCTTCAATTTACTCTGATTGTAATCAATGGCGGCACGCACGAGACTTTTGAGAGCACGCTCATTAATCTTATCGCCCTCGAAAAAATCGATCGCCCGCCACTGGTTGCCTTCGAGGCCCGCGTTGAAGAGCATGTCAGGATCCGCGAGGCTCGCCCCGTGGGAGAAAGTGAGCTTCACCTTACCTTTGTGGGCGTTGCCGACCGCGATGATTCCGTCGCGCGACCACACCGGGCTTCCCATCCACTTCCATTCCTCGACGATCTCGGGGTCCGCCTCAAGGATGACTTTGCGGGCGCTGGCCAGCGTTTTGCCACGCCAGTCTGTGAGTTTTGCTATTAGCTGGTCAATCAATACAGAGGCGGATTCCACGGGGGCTGACTTTTTCATGATAGCTTCAAGTCTCGCAGCTAATTTAGTTGGGCTCCTGCGTAACCTGCAAGCTCGGGGAAAAGCCCCGCGGGCCAGCCTCTCCGCTGCGTCAGATGTTCTCGGGGCTGGGCATCGTTAGTGGGTGCAGCTTGCATCGCGCAGATTTTTCCGTCCTTGCCGTTTGCACTGAAAGCGCCAAATACGACGTCAAAATCTCAAGAAGTTGAAAGCCGTGTCTCCCACCCTCTGAAATCGCAGAGGGTGGGGCAGCCTCATTCGTTGATAGCTAAAAAAGGACGCAGCAGTCCGCAAGACATGCCGGATGAGCCACGGCACTCGAATTAAAGGGGTCGCGATGCTTCATTTGCCTTCTCTGAGCCTCGAATCGAGGCTTGAATCTGTTCGATCAGTGGAACGCGTGTCTCCTCGGGTGCCCAATCGCGGCCAAGGCAACCCGTGGGCACCCCGTCGACCATGGCTTGTAAGTAGTTCTCGTCTCCGGCGTGCTGGGTGAATTCCAATGCCAGGATGAGCGGATCCAAGTTCAGGGTTTCCACGCACATATTGAAGAGAGCCTCGGCGAGGCGCTCGCGCTGTTCCGCGGGCCGTCCGCGGCGAATCTCGCAAGCCAGAACGGCACCGGGAACAGGTTGAGTTTTTGAATCGCGGCAGCGCCACATGTTGCCTTCTCCAAGCTCTCGGAACGCAACCGCTACCAGATCAGGTGTGGTTTGCATGATTTCGGCGTAAGCGTCGCCCATTCTCCTGGCCAAGTCCTGTTTGACCGAAAGGGGATAGGTTCGCGGAAGATCCAATTGAAGGTAGGGCATGTTTCGTCTCCTTATTTTTTTTCGTCGAGCGATTCAATTGCTTCTCGCTTGACACTGTCAAGATAACAAACAGAATTGGGCACTGTCAAGATCATAATTCCAACAATCTTGGCACCGTCCAGATAATGTGGCAAACTAGCGCCATGAACAAATCCGCAACCCCGAACGCTTCGGTCCGAAGCCAGGATGCACCGTACCATCACGGGGACCTACGCCGGTCCCTGATTGAGGCGGGGCTGGAACTGGTGAGGGAAGGACGGGAGTGGTCTTTCTCGCTCAGGGAGGTGGCGAAACGAGCCGGTGTGAGCCACAACGCCCCGTACTATCACTTCGCCGACAAGCGGGACCTGCTGATCGCGGTGGCGGTGGTTGGCTACGACACTCTGACCGCGCGCATCGCCGAGGCGGCTGCTTCGAGTGAGGAGGCAAAAACCGCCCTGATCGCGAGCGGGCGTGCCTACATTCAATTCGGCCTGGAGAATCCCGGCCACTACCAGCTCATGTTCAGTGCGGCGTTGAATGGTCCCGAGGGCCGGCCCAAAGCCCTGGCAGACGCAGGAGCTGCGACGCGGGCCGGGCTGGAAGAGATCCTGCATCGGGGGGCACGGGCTGGTGTTTTTTCGAGTTCGTTGTTACGCACATTGGAATTGAAGACCGCCGCGTTCACGGCTTGGTCGACGGTGCATGGCTTTACAATGCTGGCCATCGAGGGACTACCGACACCGGACCTGCCTATCGCCTGCCTCGCAGACAAAGCAGTGCGGATCGCATGCCGCTCCTTCCTGCGATGACCTCGACTCTGCGCAATTGGCTGAATTCTGTGCTGATAAACGGACTTCGCTCCTGCGCCGCTCACATCGTGGATTGACTTGCTCGCATCCGAGTTCTAGCGTTTCTGAGATGATCAGCTGAGAAGGAGAATATATGACAGGCGATGCGAGACTGATGTCAGGGATCATCCTCATTACCGTGCCCACCATTCAGTACGGAGGGTACTTCCTTCTGACCTCCCTGATGAGCAAGGAGAGCGGATACATGGATAATCCGCTGCGCCAGAATTTCTTCCGGGCAGGACACGCTCATGCTGGCGTGATCGTGATTCTCTCGCTGGTTTGCCAAATTCTTGCGGACTCGGCAGTTCTCCCTTTTAGCCTGGTCTGGTTTGTGCGCGTCGGAGTACCGCTCGCGGCGATTCTCATCTCGGCCGGATTCTTTTTCTCCGTGCTGCCGCCTGAGGCTACTCAAGCTGGCGGCGCGGTCCGCCTGATCTACGCCGGCGCGGTTGTTCTCGCCGCTTCAGTAATTATGCTGGGCATCGGGTTGCTTAGAACTGCGCATCCCGCGTAGTGAGGGCTCGGGGCAGGCTAGAGTTTGAGCCGCGCACCGGCAGGCCGGGTTTTGGCTTGCTGGGGTGTGGAAAAACGGAGTCCCCTACGAAAGTGCTGAAATTTATGGTGCTCTGTCCAAAAAGCCTGCCGATTGGATATAGTTTGTTTCCGTTTACATCGTTATGGAGAATCCCCAATGGCCTCTTTCACAGATGCGCTGGTACAGCAATTATTAAATGGACGGTATATCGCCTCGCTTGCCACTCGGAATCCAGATGGTTCGATTCACATGGTTGCGGTCTGGTATTGGTTTGATGGCTCAAATATTTTTGTCGCCACCGCCTCGCGCAGCCGCAAAGCACGGAATATGAAGTCGAACTCCAGTGCAACATTAATGATTGACTCGCGCGACCCGCAAGCTTCATTCGGCGCCACTATTACCGGCTCGGTACAGATTCTGCAGGGGGTCGCCTCGCAGAAACTGAATGCCGAGATTCATCGCAAATACCTGAGTGCTGCCGCGATTGCGGACCCGCGAGTAGGGCCGGTTTTCGCCGGGTGGGATGATGTGACAGTCCAAATCACTCCGATTTCGGTGATTTCCTGGGATATGCGCGAGGCGGATGCGCAGGTATTTGGCGGGTCGTTTAAAAGCAATCCTACATATTTGTTGCCGCTGGAAAGATGAACGGACGGGTGTGCCCACTCAAGCCCGGTTTGGCCCGAATTCCTTGACTTGCTCGGGATTTCTACGCCCGAGCAAGTCAAAACCGGGCTTGCGGGGGACCCGGCCGGTGCGCGGCTCAGACGCCGCGCAACCCCTCAACTTGAAATGGGGCTGTTCGGATCTTCCCGATTCTGTCATTCCGAACCAGTGCTACGATGAGCATTTACAGGATGTGGACGAAGATGTCAGAGCGATCAGAATCCCTCGCTGACGATCCGTTCCGTGGCCGGCACCCGACCAGTCACGAACGGAAATCGGGACGGCCATGGGATGCGTCCTACCACGACGGCCCGCCGCCTTGGGATATTGGCCGGCCGCAGCCAGCAGTAGTGCGTTTGGCGTCCGCAGGCGGATTCGCCGGAGCGGTGCTCGATGCGGGCTGCGGCACCGGCGAGAACGCTCTTCACATTGCGTCGTTACGAGTGCCGGCGGGATTCTCGGTTCTGGGCGTTGACGTGGCTGAAACGGCACTGGCAATCGCCCGAAAGAAGGCAGACGAATGTGGAATCGAGGCTGAGTTCGCTGCGGCTGATGCATTCCATCTGCAGCGTTTGGGGCGCAGGTTTGAGACGGTGCTGGACTGCGGACTGTTCCACACCTTCGACGACGACGACGAGCGAACACGATACGTGGCGAGTCTAGCGTCGGTGACCAAGCACGGTGGAACTCTGTATGTGTTGTGCTTCAGTGACGATGGCCCCGATACTGGCCCGCACCCCATCAGTCAGAAAGAGCTGAGAGCAGCGTTCAGCCCCAGCAATGGATGGAATGTCGTCGCCATCGAACCGGAGCGGCTTCAGACGAGATTCCACGCGGAGGGCGGCGCACCCGCCTGGCTCGCCACAATCAAACGGATCTAGACTGCGGAACTGGCCGGGTGACTGATCCAAAACAACTTCCAGGCCAATACAATCGACGCATGGCCAACGAAGCTGTGAACCAAGTCATCGTCAATTACTATCGGGACACACTGAATGTCCGTGCGATTCTGCTGTCAACGAGCCTTCGTTGGTGATCGGCCCGCGGGGAGCGATCCCGATACCTGATCGCGCAGCGCTGGTGGCTGTTTTTGGGCCGGTGATGGAAGGTCTGCGAGCCAAAGGATACGGCCGCAGCGAACTCGAACTGCGCTGCGTCGAGTCGCTCAGTTCGTCCGCTGCATTAGTTGGCGAGCGGCCGTGCGCTACAAGACCGATGGCCAGGAACTGGAGCGCGTGGGCGTAACCTACCTGCTGCACAAAACCGAAAGCGGCTGAAAATTCGCCACGGTCATCCTTCACGATCCACATTAGATCCTCAGCGAGCCGCGGAACGCCCTGCCGGCATAGTAAGATTCGGCGCCGTTGTGATAAACGAAAACCATGTCGAAGCGGCGATCACAAAAAAGGGCGCCACCGAGTTTTCTAACGGGGGGAGGCGTTTTCACCCAGCTCGAAGTTTTGGCATCAAACTCGCCAAGTTTCTGCAACTCTCGATATTGTTCTTCCGTTAGCAGCTCGATACCCATGGCAGCGGCCATATCGAGAGCGTTATCTTTTGGCTTATGTTCTTTCCTTGAGTCCAGCGCTTCACGGTCGTAGCAGAGACTTCTGCGGCCTTTGGGACTTTCTGATGCACAATCATAAAAAATGTATTCGCCCGAGTCTTTGTCGTGGCCAACCACATCCGGTTCGCCGCCGGTCCTTTCCATTTCATTGAGGGACGACAGTTTGCCCGCATTCGCTTCCAGCTTGGCTTGGACTTCAGCCCAGGAAAGACTTCTATGGCGGTTCATATTTTTCTCGAAACGGGCTTTCAATGCTCGGAGTAGTTCTTCACGTTGCTTTTTCGAAATGGTGAGGTTTGGCATGGTTTTCACGCTCTTGAAGTTATTTACGCAGTAGGGCTGAGTACGATAGCTCAACAAAACCGTTCTTGTAAGCAACCGCGTTTGTCAGATTCCATCTCTGCTCGGTCAGCAAACCGTCGAACAGGCGGAGGCCTTCACCTAATAAGACGGGCGCGATCGTCAGCCTGATTTCATCGACCAGGCCGAGTTCGAGAAAACGCTGGCACAGCAGGGCCCCGCCCACCAGCCAGATGTTTCGGAATCGAGGGGCGAGTTTCACATCGACTAATGTCCTGAGATCGCCCGAATAGAACTCAACGCTCTTCTTCACCGTCGGCCATTTTCTACCGCTCACCACTACGGCCGGAGTATCGCCATAGGGCCAGCCCAGCTCAAGCGCATGTTCATAGGTGCGGGCGCCGAGCACGTAACAGTCTATCGTTTTGACGAACGCCGCAGCTTTTTCCTCCGAGATGGAAACCCCCGATTGGTAAACGCTTCCAGGGCTCTCCAACCAGGAGACACTGTTGTCCTTCTTCGCGATGAAACCATCCAGACTGGAAACCATGTGCAAGGTTACGCTCCTCTGAAGTTGATGCATGGTCCTGCGATTCCCTCCACTCACGACTTCTGTGCTGCCTCCGTGGGTCATTTGGGCGTTTCAACACCGAACTGCTTGGCGTACTCGCCAACCAAGCCCTGCCAACCAGCCAACCTCATGGCGTCGCCGCCGACAATGGGGCCAATGGGAACTCCGCCGAGCAAGCGATCCAGAACATCAAAGGCAATGTGCCAGCCGGCGGCGCCCCACGAGATGAAGCGGCGATCTATGTTGTGCCACAACGTCAGGCGTGTGCCATCAGCAACGGCTTCAAGTTCCCAGCGCATATCGCCGTACTCGAGCACCGTGGGGGCTTCGGCACGCGTCACTTTGGTTGCGATCGGCGTGGTGGGTGCTCCCACCCAGGTAAGCTTCACCGTCCCCAGCGTACCCAGGCTCGCATCGGCCACAAACGGCGCCCACTCGCGCAGCTGCTCCGGGTCGGTCAGCGCCTGCCAGACTTTTTCCGGCGAATGGCGCAATTCTCGAACGAGAATGAGCGTCCACTTGTTTTCATCCTTTAGCCGATCCTTTAGTACTCGCGCCCCGTAGGCCGAACTCGGTGTGTACTGCTCGCGATCGGTCATCTTCATTTCCTTAACGGCGATCCCTACCAGCCCTTCAGCTGCGTGACCTGAATGAGATTGCCGCAGGTGTCTTTCAACATCGCAATGGTCGAGGCGGTCACGTCGGTGGGCGGCATGGTGAACTCGGCGCCGCGTGCCTTAATGCGCTCGTAGTCGCCCTTGATGTCGTCGGTGAAGAACATTATCGCGGGCTGGCTCTGTTGAAACAACGCCTGTTGATAGGCTTTGGCGGCAGGATTGTTATTGAGCGCCAGTTGCAGTTCCGTACTGTCCGGCTCCTCGGGCGAGGCCACGGTCAGCCAGCGATATGGACCCTGACTGAAATCCGTCTTCTTCACGAAACCGAGCACTTCGGTATAGAAGCGCAGGGCCTTCTCCTGGTCGTCCACGTATAAGCTGGTCACTTTGATTTTCATTTTGTTTCTCCTTTATGACTTTCGCGGTTTGGACCGCGTCGTTTTCTCTTTTGTTTTCCTTTTTGTTGGCGTCGAGGGTCCATGCGGTTGACGATCCATGCGGTTCTGGCTCATCCGATTAAGGTGGCGTTCGAGAGCATCCACGTGAGCAGACCAGAAGCGGCGGAACTGAGTCAGCCACGCATCCAGCTCGCGAAGCGGTTCAGGTTTCAGCCGGTAGAGCCGGCGTTGTGCGTCCACCGTGGATTCCACGAAACCCGCCTCACGCAGCACGCGCAGGTGCTTGGACACGGTGGGCTGCGGCATGCGAAGCTGACGCTCGATCTCTCCCACCGACTGTTGTGACGAAGCCAGGAGACTCAAGATCGCGCGACGGTTCGGCTCGGCAATGATTTCGAATATGGATTCCACGCCTCTGTATGTACCTCATGGCGCATATACGTGTCAAGGAATATATTGCAGCGTCAGACCAATTCCGGTCGGCGCGGGAATACACAGTCTTGATGCCTTTTAGAGGTGCGATCCAGAGCGCTGCGCGCCGCCAAGGCGTTTATCTTCTATTTGAGCTAGCCGTGCCCCGGGGCGCGAAGAATTTCGTCGTCAAGGATCCGGATGGGAATCTGCTGCTGTTTGCGGGACCCGCAAACTAACCACTACCGAGCCGGACAGAACCGGCAAGTGCTTTGGAATGAATGGCGGGGACGACGGGACTCGAACCCGCGGCCTCTGCCGTGACAGGGCAGCGTTCTAACCAACTGAACTACGTCCCCAACTTGTTTTCACCGGGTTAGCTGGAAACCCTTGATTTTCCTGTCTTTTCTTACTGTCCATAGAGTCGCCTGTTTCAACCGTTTCCACCCCATATAACCGAATTCCGGGGTTTTATCGACAGGAAACTGTAAGGAAGTACGCCCCATCCAGTTCCCAATGCGAGCCCTACGACCCGGAGCATCTGTCCATGCCCCGTGACTGAATTGTAGCAGACGGAATTTGGATCAGTACAGACTGGCAGAAAGCAAGAGGTTGAGTTGAGAGCAAACTCAACTCTGTCATCATTATCAGTTGACTGCTACCATTCGAAGCTCGGTTACCTGACGCGTCCGTCTTGACAGCCTTTCATCGTCGGGCGCCATGGCCATGATGGGGGAGGGTCTTTGATCGGCTCCATCGCTTTATAATTGTGGAAAAGATGCACGGTGAAGGAGTTCACCGCAAACCGCTGTTCCGTTCTTGATCGGGACAGATGATGACTCCTGACAGGGAAACCTGTTGCAGAGTCATGTCTGTCACGGATTCCCTGTTGAAAGTTTGACGTCTTCGAGCCCTGCAAACCGAGGCACGGCCTCGTGTGATGGTCGAAACCGCGGAGGAGTCTGAAACCATGGACTTGAAAACATACGAGCAGATCAAATTCGAACTGGCCGAACTGGTCCGTTCCGGGCAGCTTATCGCCTCCGATCGGGAGCAAGATTCAAACAGGCGCTACGACGCGGAACGACCCTGGCGCGCGCTGGTGACCCGCTTGGCGGAAGACCGATTCACCGTCGTCGTTGCCGGGCGCTTTAGTCGGGGAAAATCTTCGTTG
>Ga0335078_10003737_pt1 | contig 22649 bp, 18 predicted proteins | sample Lox_Sample_32_FD_206711 | JGI IMG/M metagenome (GOLD analysis project Ga0335078, IMG submission 206711) | Soil microbial communities from Loxahatchee National Wildlife Refuge, Florida, United States - Lox_Sample_3.2 | ecosystem: Environmental > Terrestrial > Soil > Wetlands | place: USA... | reverse complement strand
TTTTTCGCCGCAACGCTTGAGTTGTTTTGAACGCTCAACGAGATTGTGTTGCCTGTCGAGGCAAATGGGATCTGCCAAACTTGGCTTGCGGCATTGTCGGAACTAACCTTGGCGCTCTGAGCGAATGCAGTGACGGCAAACGCCAATAATAAGATGACCGCATGTCTCATCATATAGATTCTCCTTTCTTACTTCCGTCATTATCACTGGTTGCACTTCGGCGATTTCTTCGATGCTACAACTTCATTCCCATTCAGCTTCCATGTCAGGTTCTTGCCATTAAATACAACGCTAAAAACATTATCTTTTCTTCCCCTTCCAAAAACTGTGGGCTGAGTCCTGTCGTTTGGAGCTGGAGAAAACTTGTTTTGCGGACCGATCGGGACACAAATCGAAGTCGTATCATCATTCTCGTAGCCGAACCATGCTGTGTAAGTCGTGTCATCGATTTGAGTAACGCAATCCAAAATCGGCTGAAGTGATTGCTGTGGTACGGAAACAACATTTAACGCCAGCGAGTCTGTCGTTGCATGAGAAGATGGAGCAATGCTGTCTCGGACAGCTATGTAAACTGCCTGTGCCGTGTCAACATCCGCTGCACGGATCGTTGCCTGCAAAAGCGTATCGGCAATAAAAGTCGTCGCACGGTTTGTACCATTAAGCTGGACCTTTGAGGTTGGTGTAAAATTCTTTCCTGTAACAGACAAAGTGAACGCTCCGCTACCGACGAGAATATTCTGCGTGCCGATCGATCCGATGGTTGGAAGTTTGGTGAGATCGATATTGATTGAGCTTTGCTTTTTCTCGTAATAGTAATACAGCATGTTGGGGTACTTATCAAAGAGTAACATTTGCCCTTCGGGAGGCAGCTTCAGCCGCTGCAAGAGTGTTCCAGCATGTGAATCAAAAACACAAACGTTGCCGGGGCGGTATTCACCACCTACACGAGATGTATCGAAGTTTACCTGTTCAGTCATTGCATATTCGCCATCTGAGGATAGGTATCCATCGGACCGCCATGGGAAATTGAAAGGAATAAAGGTTACGTTCCTATCAACATCACAAAGGACATATTCCACCCCACTAAAATCATTCCCTGGATTATTTTCGTAGCTAACTAAAGCAAGACCGTCTATGGCGTCACTTAATATCACGAAAGATTCAACGGGCACAATGTTACCACAACGCTGTGGTAATTCGCCTTCCTTATTACTAACGATCAGCTTTGAGAAATATATCCCTGTCGAATCCGGCTGGAAGCGATAGATACATCGATTGTCCCTAGAAAGAAATGGATTGTACTGATAAACTTCACCAATCGTATCGATTGGTTGCATAGTTTGGCGATCCATGATAACTGTTATTGTACTATCCTGCTCGTCATCAAATGTAATAAAGTACCGATTCGTCCCAGGAGAATCTTTTACTCCGTCAATCTCGTTGATCCCTCCAAGAACATATCTGATATGAAGAGACGGATCATTTACGTAAACTGTTGCGAGCGAGAATCGGACTTGAAAGAATATTCTGGATTGATCCGAATTGTAGAAAATCAGACTATTAACGCGGCCTACGTTACTGACAAAAAGTTCGCTGTTGTTTGTGGCTAAATTTAATCGGTAAATATCTCCGCTGTATCCTGGTACATTGTAAGTAGAATTGTACTTAAAATAATAATAGTAGGGTTGCGCGTAAACCCCTGAACTGACGAGCGCAGTCAAAAGAATAATACTTTTTAGCATGATCAACTCCTCATTTATCTAGATTACCAACCGTCTGGCGGATTGCCATTCACTACATTATTGTATACCTGTATTGCGAGACCGCCATAATCTCTTCCATAGCCACCTTCCGCTTTAGGCTTTCCTAAGTTGGGATCTTTTACCCACGTGCCCCCGCCTCTACTAGGATCGGCCGGCGTCCAAGTCCAATAATGAAATCCATTATAAAGTTGAAAGGCATCTGTCAAGAATTGCTGCTGAGTGTAATCCGTTGCATAACGATACGCACCGCCTTTCCTTCTTACGTTGGCGGGATGGTTTGATGCTGACGTTTTCTTTTTTTCAAATCGTGATTGCCCTTCTGCTATGTTCGCTTTCCAGTCCCATGCTTGTTCATTGTCACTGATCGGATCAAGTTGCATCAGCCCATAACCGTGTGGTCCACCAAAGCTGGGGAATCCATCTTTGCCGAATTGGCACCACTTTGATTTACTTTCGAGATATACAATGACCTGCTGCTCAAGTGTAAGTCCGGCTTTCACTTGATCTTTGGATGGATTTTTTCCTGTAATAATGAAAGGATGATTTACGGTTTTGTCATAAACCTTTCCGCCAGCTGTCGCAGTCACATCAAGAGTAAGCTCATCACCGCCTCGAATCATCTTGTTCCAGTCTATGGTCCATTTACTCTCTTGTGAATTCTTCGCCGTCGTATTTCCTGGGAAAGGGTCGTCAAACTGCCTGCCATCGGGACCCTCCCATTGAACCCGAAGATTCCATTGAAAATTTACTGTACCACCTTTGTAATTCTCCAACCTGGCCTTCGGCACAATGTCTGGCATTACCGGGTCTTCTGTGATATCCTTCGATGCTTTCAGTTCATCGGTGGGATATACGACCTCCAATTTGGGTCCATTCCCTTTTATCACCACATACCCTTGTCCCGTAACGCTCGTCTGATCAACAGCGGTGACCGTAAAATTGATGGTCATGTTGCTATCGGGAGCAGCGCCATCGGCAGTGTAAAACACTTGACCGTAGTTAGCTGTCCAATAACTTACCTCAAGCACAGAATCTCCAGCCGCAACAGATTTCTCCCCGGTCGAATTCACAGTCTGCAATTTCTTGCCCGAAATTCGACTCTTCGGCAGTGCACTCATTGTTATTCCTTTGCCGCTATTGCCCTTAGGACCGACTATGACGCACGGTATCGAATTACCGAGATGCCCATATCCAGATGGCGAAGCGGTGATTTGTACGTTCCCATCGTAATCCATGTTCTCATTACTCTTATCCTGCGCCTGAACATACATCGTGGTACTCGCGGAATCACTAATTGTATCAGGGTTCGTGTAAACATAGAAATGATCGACCGAAGGGAGTATCTGTGTCGTGTCTGTCTTTATCACTCCATCGCATTCTGCCTGGACCTTTACCCAACAATCATTAGAACGTGCAGTGTCACCATCCGCAACAAGCGAATATTGTCCCGCATCGTCTATTGTTGTAGTTACGACCGAGCCCATTTTCGTATCCGGATTGGTTTCGTGGAAGGATACATATTGACTCCCGGAAACGATTGTCAATGTTACCTGATCGGTCGTGTACAATGCAATCGGGTTGTCGCAGTCATAGTCAGCATTGAGGTTCATTCCGGTTGAATTACCCCATCCAAACTGGTGGGTGGAAAGAGAAAAATCAATGGTAGAGTAATAGGGAGTCGTAAAACCCGTCTCCACATATGATGGATCAGGAGCGTAACTACAGATCCCCTCCAGATAACCGTTACCGGATCCGCTCGATACCAGAGAGTCGTCAAAGGTGAGTTCCCACGACCACGAGGCAAACGCCCACTCAATGCACCACATATCGATATCCCCATGAAATCCGTAATGCCCCGCTTTCGCTGGAGAGATCGTCACAACGGCTGGACCCGAGGAAGAGTAGAATGTAGTTGGTGGAGGAAACCAACATGGCCAACAACCCTCGAACCCCGCTTCACAACCTGGCGCAACTGCCCCACACCAATCGTATTCGAATCGGAGAGTATGATTATTGACTCCACCTAGCACTTTCTTCGCGTTCGCCGGCACAATAGAAATCGTATCTTTAATATGCACCTGACCAAACACCGCATTCGCCGTTAGAATGGTAATCGCAAAAACCGCCGCTGCACTCTTCATCTCAAAGACTCCTTATACGTAAAGTATTCTATCTTACATACTTCTTCGCCGGAGACGAATTAGCCTCCGGCTGAAACAATAAGGTGAATCTTCGTGCTTTGGGCTCCCTGAATCTTTTTGCCCTCTGGCATTCTTTCCGTCTGAATTTTAACTTAAGACCGGCTGAATGTCAAGCGGAAAATGAAGAAAAATTCTTTTTATTCCGAAATATGAAAGTCTGAATTCCTAGCTCGGGACCAGCGTGTGATCATAAATCGTGGTTTTGTCAATTCTTCGATTTAGCGCAGAGCAAGATTTTGATCCCTGTTTCTTCTCGCCGCCTATTCTTACTTTTTTAGCTGAAATGAAATTCCTTGGCTCTATGCTCTGCACTTTCTTATTTTTCGATGCGTATGCCGGTGCTCAATCAAACATTTCAGACGTGAAATTTGTCGGCGCAAACTCGATCTCAATCATCGATCTCATGGAATATTTCAAGCCATTGAATTTCCAGGCTTCGGATACCTCTCGCATCGAAGCCGGCATTTCGTCAATGCAGCAGAGATATTTTTCGGAAGGTTATCTCCTTTTCAAAGTAGATTCGTTCTCGATCTCAGGAGAATCAGTTTCGAGAACCCTCACGATTTATTTGTCGGAAGGTCCGCGTCTCATAATTGGCAAATTGCTGATCACAGGAAATAATTTCTTCAGCTACTCTGACCTTACAAGTGATATGAATACTCGACTGGGAAAGCCGCTGGATCAAGTCGATTTGGAAAATGATCTTGAACATACAATTGAGAAATATAACGGCAGCGGTTTTCCGCTCGCAAAGGCAAAGATAGATAGCATTTATGTTTACGAGGAAGGTGGGGCCGATTCACTTGGAGTTGCTTTGAGTATCCGGGAAGGAGACAGAGTTAGAATCAACGCAATTCGAATCGAAGGTAACACACAGACAAGGGATTATGTCATTCTGCGTGCGATGAGAATCCAACCTGGTTCATATTACAACGACCAAGAAATGGCGAGCGCGAAGCAGCGCCTTCAGAAATTGGGTTTCTTCCAGAGTGTCGGCGAGCCGGAAATTTTCGAGAGCGGCGACACAACAGGAGTGATTGTGAAGGTCACCGAAGGAAACACGAACACATTCGACGGAGTGATCGGGTACATGCCGCCGCAGCTTGGCCAAGCCGGCTACTTCACGGGCATGGTCGATGTCTCCATGTCAAATCTTTTTGGAACCGGTCGGAAGTTCCGTGCAATGTGGCACCAGGAGACAAAACTCACCCAGGAATTGGAAGTGGGCTACGCAGAGCCTTACGTCTTTGGTTATCCGATAAATGCAGAATTCGATTTTTCTCAACGCCAGCAAGATTCGACCTCGGTAACGAGGAATTTCGGGGTGAACGGGATTTTTTTGTTCAGCGACAATCTTAACGGCAACGTTTCGGTAAGCACGCTTTCCACGACACCACTTCAAGACTCAAGCAATAATTATTACGTTTTTGAAAGCAGCGTTCTCAATCTCGGCCTGGGAGTCACCTTCGACACTCGTGACGACATCTATAGCCCATTGCACGGTGTTCTCTACCAGACCCAACTCCTGCTCGGCGAGAAAAAAATTTATGGCCCTGCACAGCTAATAACCCCTGACACCAGACTTCTCAACTACACCCAGCATCTCAGCATCGACCTTTCATTATTTCAAGAGTTTTTCCCAGGACAAATTCTCGCAATCGGAGTTCATGGCGAACAAGTGACGGGAACAGAACTCGACCAGAGCGACATGTTTCGCCTCGGCGGGACAAACACGATCAGAGGATATTTGGAGAATCAATTCATAGCAACCAGGGCAGCTTGGACAAACGTCGAATACAGGTTTGCGACCGGAAGAGAATCGTTCTTTTTCGGTTTCCTGGATGCAGGATACATTTACAGGCAGAGCGATCCGATCGCAAATGCCCCGGCGAGCTCGCTTTCGGTCTACGGCTACGGCATCGGAGCCCAGGTAGAAACCGGGATCGGCATCTTGAAGGCAAGTTACGCACTTGGCAGAGGTGATTCATTCGTCGAAGGCAAAATACATTTTGGAATTGTAAATCAATTTTAAGATAATAGGACACAGATGGAACCAATTTACACGGGCAACAATGATGATGAGGATTAGTTGGCAGAATTCCGTCCCTTCAGCCTAATCCGTGTGCCATTATTCTAACGGTCTCATGAAAGAATATTTGAAACTCGCTCGTGTCGGAAATGTTATCATAACATTCCTGAGTGTGGAAGTTGCGGGAATACTCTGCGGCGTCGATATAGCAGGAAATTGGAAAATCCTCACGTCGGCGTTGGCAGCTTCTCTGATAACGGCCGGGGGAAATGCAGTGAACGATCTTTTCGATGTCGACATTGACAGAATAAATCGTCCATACCGACCGCTTGCATCCGGTAAGCTTTCTGCAAGGCGAGCTAAGATTTTTTACTTCACTGTCACGGTCGCCGGCTTAGCGGCAAGCGCCGCACTAAATGTTTACTCATTCTTAATCGCCGTATTCGCGGCAATTTCCATATTCATGTACAGCTTCAAATTGAAGAGGTCGGTCTTTTTCGGAAACTTTGCTGTGGCGTTGATCACGGGACTCACGTTTATATACGCCGGTGCATCAGTAAAGGACTTTAGTGATGTCTATCCCGCGGCGCTATTTGCCTTCCTGACAAACTTGATTCGGGAGATAATCAAAGATGCGGAAGATGTCAGAGGCGACGGCGAAATCGGCGCGAGAACCATTGCAACAAAATTCGGAACCACAACCTCCGCTTACATTTGTATCCTTTTAACGGGCATACTTCTCTTCATGGTCTGGGGTTCATACGAATTGAGAATTCTACCCATACAGTTTCTGACGGTTTGCGGATTAACAGTTTTACCGCTAGGCGTATATATAGCTTACCTGCTTATCTCAAGAAGAGGATTTTCCGAAGCAAGTTTCGGCTATAAGCTGATTATGATCTTCGGCTTGATAGCTTTAATCGTCGGAAAAGTGTAGCCGTCATCGTCAAAGATGGCGCCGGCAATTTCTATGACCGGGGTTATTCTGTAACGATTTTCTGGGACATCCGTATCTTCGTCGAAAGGAGGAGTGATTGAGAAGTACAGCGCTCATCGGCACAATCATATTCGTTTTCTTTCCGATAGCCGCACAAGCAGACCTCGATTCGACAAATCAGACGAAATATGTCATAAAGGCGGTCAAGATAAATAATGATATCACACTCACAGGAAGACTTACGGATCCACAATGGAAATTAGCGCGTCAAGTCGAAGTAAATTACGAAGTGCAGCCCGGTGATAATCTGCCGGCAAAGCAAAAAACAACCGTGATGGTTCTGTATAATTCCAACTTTTTATATTTTGGTTTCATCTGCAAAGATACGCACCCGCCTGAGATACGGGCGCATGTCACAGACAGAGACAACATGTTCGACGATGACTGGGTGATGGTTATCCTCGATCCATATATGCACCACCAACGGGCGTACGAGTTCGTCGCCAATCCTCTCGGCATTCAAGGTGATCTTATGAGAACCGGCAATAATGAAGACGCAACCTGGGATGCAGTCTGGTCTTCAAAAGGAGCACTTAACGACAGCGGCTACACGGTGGAAATCGCTCTTCCTTTCAAAAGCCTTCGCTTCCCTGCTTCAAGCGTGCAGAATTGGGGAGTAGAATTCTTGAGAAACTTTCCGCGAGAAAGTCGTTATCAGTTTTCCTGGCTGCGGCTGAACTTGAATGATCCGTGTCTTCTGTGCCAGGAAGGAATGCTGGAAGGGCTCGAAGGGCTTGAATCGACAGGCGGATTGGAACTCCTTCCTTATGCAATGGGATTGGAAAGTGGTGAGATCAATGACAGCAATGATCCGAATTCAGGATTCACAAATGGACCGGCAAGAGGCAGATTTGGCATCGGCGGGAAATATTCTCCCAACCCCACCTTATCGATCGAGGGCGTCCTCAATCCCGACTTCAGTCAGGTCGAATCCGATGCAACTCAGATAAGCGTAAACTCGACGTTCGCAATATTTTATCCGGAGAAGCGTCCATTCTTCATAGAGGGAAACGATATTTTCAACACGACGATTCAAGCATATTATTCCCGAATGATTAATAATCCGCTCGGGGCCGCGAAGGTTATAGAAAAATCCGGACCGTTGACGCTGGCATATCTGGGTGCCGAAGACAGAAATTCGGCTTTCATCACGGCAGGAGAAGAAGAAAGCGTCTTCGACAATGCGGGCGACAATTCATTTTCGACCTCGTACAGATCGTTCTCAAATATCTTCAGGGCAAAGTATGAGTTCGGGGCACAGTCTTTTGTCGGCGCACTGGGAACGAGCAGAGATTTCTTCCAGATGGAGCCTTCCGGCACAAATGCACACAATTATGTCGGAGGTTTCGATTGGAATTTGTTCTTCGACGGAAACTACACCTTCGACGGACAATTTCTTTATTCAAATACCGCAGAGCTGAATGACACCAGCATCGTTTCGGACGCTTCGCATTTCGGCAGCACGAGGTTTACAAAGGCATTCGACGGGCAGGAATATAATGGAACAGCATTCCAGGCAGACTTCGTGAGAAATGCCAGAACCTACAGCTTCAGGTTGACTTACAGAGATCTTTCGCCGACATTTCAGGCGGAAGATGGCTACATATTTGAAAACGATCTAAGGACGCTTGAGATGGACCATACCGTGCAATTCTACCCGAATACACCATTGATGGATTGGTGGGGAATTGACTTGGATTCGTTTCTGCACTTTAATTATGAGGACGCGAGAAAAGAAAGATGGATCGTTCCTACCCTTTTCACGCAGCTTAAAAGCCAAACACAGCTGTCTGTCAATTACCTGGTTGTCAACGACGAGCTGTACCATTCCGTAAATTTTTTTGGCGCACATCGCTGGAACTTTAACTTATCTAGCAAACCCTCGGGTGCCGTGAGCCTAAGTATTACGGCTTCTATCGGAAAGTTTATTTACCGCGCAGACAACACAACTCTCGGCAATGGTCATAATATTACCGCAGAACTCATCTTGAAGCCCACGGATCAATTCTCCATGACATTGGACTATTCCCGGTCACGACTCGTCGATACGACGGGGAATAACCTTCTTTTCGACGGCTATATCTCTAGGCTATCTGCAATATATCAATTCAACGATCAGATCTTCTTCAGGCTTATCGCACAATACGATCAATTTGAAAAAGCCATTGAGATTGATCCCCTATTCAGCTACAAGTTGAACGCCTTCACGATATTCTACGCCGGATCCACCGACAACCTGACAAACTATGACGATCAATTCGGAATTAGACAGACCGGCAGGCAATATTTTGTCAAGGTACAGTACCTCTGGAGAAATTAGATCGGCGAGTATTTTGCGGGGTGAATTACAATCGACTGGTGGCGGTATCAGTCGGCTTCGCGAAGTGATTTATACTTCTTGAGTTTTCCTTCGACGACCGCGGCGAGCATATCGGGATCGACGGGCTTTGTCAGATAATCATCGACTCCGAGCTGAATCCCGGTCCGGACGAAAAAGCTTTCATGCATCCCACTCATCAGGACAAACGGCACCTTTTTCAGGTGAGGTACTTTCTGAACCCTTTCGTAGAAAGAGAATCCGTCTCCTTCAGTGCCGGAGAACATCACATCCGCTATTATCATGTCGACGTTAGTGGTTTCCAGAAGTTTCATCGCATCCGTGGGACTTTGCTTCGTCAAAACGCTGTACCCGTATCCTTCGAGCACTGCCCTGACGGTCTCGAGGAATCCCGCTTCGTCGTCGACGACGAGGATGACTGCTTTCATGATTGCACGCTGGAACGCGGACAGAATGTGAGGCTCGAGTTTCTTTTGTTCTTCGGGCGTAATCTGATAGCGGCGCTTCAGCTCTTCGAGAGTCGTGTCATCGTTCGGTTTGATGTGACCCTTCTTTATTTCTTTCTCCACTTCGGTCACGTAGACCTGGAGTCGAACTTCTCCTTCCAGCTCTATGTGATCTTCGAATGACAGTGCGAATATGTCACGCAGCTGCATAAGCTCGCGGGCCGCCTCAGGAGTTACCGGTGGTGAAGCCCAGGCCTCCCTCAAACGAGTCACATATATTCTCACCTTTTCCTCACGAGTATCAGGGAGCTTAACGCCGAGAAGTTTCAGCTTTTCCCTATAAACAGCCTCGACGGAACTCTTCACATCGGCAACCCTCTTCTCGATTTCCTTTTCCATCTCGACTTTCATGTTGACTCTCGCATCATCGAGTTTGGATTGCTCCTCTTCCACAACTTTTTTTCTGTCGGTTTCGAGTCTGGATTGGCGCTCTTTCAGCTCCTTCTCAATTTGTTTTTCCATTCGCTCGCGTTCCTTAGCAAGCTCAGCCGAAAGCTTTGCATTATATTCACTCTCGAGCTGTGCGCGCAGCTCATTCTGTTTGCGCTCGAACTCCAGTTTCTCATTCCGTCTGATTTCATCGAGACGCTTGTTGAGCTCAACTTGAGTTCCTTCCGCCAGTTCTTCATGACGGTCTTCAATCGACTTCTCAAGCTCTCTTTGCTGCGCCTTGATCTGCTCCTCGATACGCTTCCTATCTGCTACAAGCTTGTCATCGAACTCCTTCTGAAGCCGTGCCCTGGTTTCCTCCTCAAGCTTCTTTTTTTCTTTTTCCTGGTCGGCTAACGAAAACGCCTTCCCCTTTGCGAGCTCATCGGAAAGCCTTTTTTGAAATTCCTCCTCCATCTGCTTCTTGCTTTCCTCAAGGGCCTTCCGCTCTTTGTCGACCAGTTGTCGTTTTTCCTTGACCGACGACTCTTTCAACTCAAGCATTGATTTCTCGTACAATGCGCTCATTTCGGCCCTGGTTTCCTCTTCCGCCTTCTTGCGTTCTGCTGCCAATTGCTGTCGATAAGATGCTTCCATCTTTCCGACTTCAATCTCGAACATATCCTTGGATTGTTTCTCTAAATCCTTTCTGAATTTCTCCTTATCTTTTTCAAGATTTGTAATAAGAGATGCTCGCTCGGCTTCTTGCCATTCGCGCTCCTTCTTAAGGGCTTCTGCGATCCGCTGCTCGGCTTTGCGAATTTCTTCGGTGAATTTCTTGTTGTACTCAGTCTCAAGGCGTTGCTCGATCTCGGCTCTAATCGCCTCCTCGTCAATCGACAGCTTCTGGGATGTTCTTTCTTCTACAACTTCGGTGGGAACGGCACCCTCTTCATCCGTCCTCGGAGCCTTCTCGAGTGCTTGTCTTCTTTCCTCGAGAGCGAGGGCATACACGTTATTGGGCTCGATCGCCCTTACAGCGTCAAGTTCTGCCTTTGCTTCCGGGAGATTTCCTTCTCTGATATGCTTATCTGCCATCCTGAGATGAGCAGCGATTTCCTGCCTGGAACTCTCAGGCTGCGGTGGGGGGGCTGGCCTGATATTTTGGGTTTTCTTAAAAAGCATTAGTTTTACGCGAAATCTCTCTTCAAATTATGAAACCCGCTATTGAATATCAATAATAAATGGCGTCTATCCCAAAAGAATTTTCCCAGGTGCTCACGGAACCCTTCGCGTTGAGTCGATTTGGGTTCTACTTATCAGGCATTGCCTCCGCATGGTGCTTGATGATTTTTGCATCTACCAGGAACACCACGTCCTCCGCGATGTTCGTCGCATGGTCGGCAATTCTCTCGATGTGTTTCAGTGCAACGACCAGATGTGCACCCGGCTCTATAAGATTGGGGTTCTTCTCCATTTCTTCGACTACGAACTGAAATTTCATCCGGTTCATTTCATCCACAACATCATCCTGCTTGCAAATCCTCCGGGCCAGCTCAGGATCTCCATGGATAAACGAGTCAATAGCATCGTGCACCATCTTCCTTGCAACGTCTCCCATTTCCAGTATTGCAGTCCTGCGGACAAGGTCTGCATGATTCAGGAGAGGCTTCACACGTTGAGCGATGTTTACCGCTACATCGCCTATCCTTTCGAGCTCGTGGTTCATTTTTATCGCCGACACGACGAGTCTAAGATCGGTCGCAACCGGCTGCTCCAGAGCCATTATCTCGTCAACCTGCTTATCTAACAGGTTGTCGAAATCGTTCACCTTCCTTTCATTTTCATACACCTTCTCGGTGATCTTAACGTCGCCATCATGGAGCGCACGCAAGGCAAGCTCCAGCTGCTCATCGACAAGGCTTCCCATTTTTATAAGATTTGCTCTTAATTCCTCGAGCAAGTCCTCAAAATGTCTGTGCATTTACTTATCTCTCCTTCCGTCTTCAATATGAATCATTAATAATAATCTTACAATTATTTCTTTAAACTAAAGCTGAACTCGGATCCCTTGCCCAATTCACTTTTGACTTCGACTTTGCTGTTATGGGCTTCGACTATATGTTTTACAATTGCAAGTCCGAGTCCGGTCCCACCCACACTTCGGCTCCTATCTTTATCGACCCTATAAAATCTCTCAAAAATTCTGGAAAGGTGTTCCTCTCCTATCCCTGTGCCATTATCTCTCACAAATACCCTGACGGAGTTCGGAAGCTCGTCGAACCCTATTTCTATCTTTCCGCCGGCGTCAGTGTACTTAACCGAATTGTCTATCAAATTATACAGCACTTGTCTAAGTCTTTCTTTGTCGCCGAGGACAAGTACCTCGTTTGAATTCATGCATTGAACGATTTCCAAAGACTTCTTTTCCGCCTTCTGCAACACTTCTTCGATCACATTCTTCAAGAAGTTGGTTATGTCAAAATAGCGGAAACTCATTCTCATCTCGCCGCTTTCGATCCGCGAAATCTCAATGAGATCGTTCAAGAGGTTATTGAGTCGTTCGGAATGTTCGTATGCCTTTTGAAGAAATTCTCTATTGACCTTCGGGTCGTCTATCGCTCCGTCAATGAGCGTCTCGATAAAACCCTGTATGCTAAAAATTGGAGTACGCAATTCGTGAGAAACATTCGCAAGGAACTCGCTCCTGACTCTTTCCAGTTTTTCGAATTTCGTGATATCCCTCTTCAGGTTCCCTACGATTTGATTCGTCAATTCGCTGATCTGCTTCAGTTCAGTTGATCCCGTTTTAGGGAGCTGCACAGACAAATCCCCCGCACTGATTCTCTGAAGTGCATCGACGATCGTCGCCAATATTTTCGACTGCCCCTTCCCATATGAATAAAAAACCTCTTCGAATAGGTAAAAAAGCACCGTGCTGAGAATCCCGGCAAGGACGAGATGGCTTTGACTAAATGATGTCTTGAGCGAAAATATTTCTTCTACCAGCATTAAGGAAAAATATGCGACAATGCCAAATGCGATTGCGATGACGACTTTTATTTTTCGAGAATGGAGAAGTTTGTTCATTCAGATTTTCCACACAAGGCGGATCAGCTTCCGGCCGTAAACTTATATCCGACGCCCTTTATCGTCTCGATCATCTCGGCATGTTCACCCAATTTTTCACGAATCTTTCGGATGTGAACATCAACGGTCCTGTCGCCGACATAGACGTCTGTGCCCCATATCCTGGTCAACAGAGTTTCTCGAGAAATGACCTTCCCTTCATGAGAGGCAAGATAATACAAAATCTCAAATTCCTTTCTCGGAAAGAATACCTGGTCTCCCTTTATTTTCACAAGATAACTATCACGATCAATCAAGATTTCACCGAAGTCAATGTTCTTCCCCTCTTCCATTCTTGCTCCTTCCGATCTTCTCAACACTGCCCGGATACGCGAGACAAGCTTGCGTGGACTGATTGGCTTGACGACGTAGTCGTCTGCGCCCAATTCCAATCCCAGAACCTCGTCGAACTCAGCGCTCTTCGCAGTCAAGAAGATTACGGGAATGTTTGCCGTCTTCTCATTCTGATTCAATGATTTCATCACTTCGTATCCGTCTTTTCCCGGCAGCATTATGTCCAGCAATATCAAATCAGGTTTGACTTCACTCGCCTTCTTCAGTGCCTCATTCCCATCCGACGCGGATTCAACTCTAAATCCTTCACGCTCAAGATTGTAGCGGATAAGCTGGACGATATCTTTTTCATCGTCGACAATCAATATGATCTTCATAATGGACTCCAAGATAGATTTGGGGTTGTGCCACCGTCCTCACGTCGTGTGAGTCCGGCTTCAGAAACCCCTTTGCCGGGGCTTGCTCCGACCACTTCGCCACTAGGCAAGCGGAGCGGGCATCCCTTCGGGAGGGACAAGAGGATGGGGACTTGCGCCGCGGGCGCTTCCGCCGAAGAAACGGCGCAGAGGCGACGGGCGGATTCGAACCGCCGCATAAAGGTTTTGCAGACCTCTCCCTTACCACTTGGGTACGTCGCCATCTACTACAATTGAGCGGGAAACGGGACTCGAACCCGCGACATCAACCTTGGCAAGGTTGCGCTCTACCAACTGAGCTATTCCCGCACTCGCGTGCTCATCCTCTACAACGGGCATGCACGATACGCCAAAAATATAGCCGTGGATGGAAAGAAAATCAAGATGAGTAAGTATGCAGGGCCGGCGGGGTTCCGCCTGACGAAGACATCACTTCTTCAGAAGGAGTATCTTCAGGAAAACCCACAATCTAAGTCCATCTCTATTCTGTTTGTCGGGGAGACAGGATTCGAACCTGCGACTTCTTGGTCCCAAACCAAGCGCTCTAGCCAGGCTGAGCTACTCCCCGTCGGCGCCATAATATAAGTTGTCTGCGCCTCATTGAAAAGAGCCATGGAGCACAAAAGCCTTAAGTCCAAATCCCTCGACCGAAGTAATTTCATTGACAATATTTAAGGCTCATAATTTTGCAATTAATGCCTGTGAGTTATAACTTTTTTAAAAAAAAGCCTTACGCTTCAAAAGACCATGAAGGGCTTTCCATAGGAATTATGCTGCGGGATTTCTTTAACAGATTCGAAAATCATATCCGAAAGCACCAGCTAATCTCCGAAAACGATAAGATAATCGTCAGCGTTTCGGGTGGATTGGATTCTGCCGTCCTACTGGATTTGATGGTGGAGCTAAAAAATCGAATGAACATCGAGATTGCTGCAGCGCATATAAATCACAGACTCCGCGGCAATGAATCCGAAGAAGACGAGAAGTTTGTCAAAGGCTTGGCCGACTCACATGGAATCGAATGCTTTGTCCATAGCGCCGACACGCGGGCATTCATCATAGAACACAAGACGTCACTTCAGGCCGGCGCGAGAGAAATCCGCTACAAGTTCCTCGAAACCGTAAAGATATTGAAGAACTTCACGAAGATCGCCACAGCCCACAACGCAAACGATAATGCCGAAACGGTACTATTTAATTTGTTTCGCGGCACGGGTGCAAATGGACTTGGCGGAATTCCTGTAAAAAGGGGAAACATAATCAGGCCTCTTTTATTTGCGGAGCGAAAGGAAATCGAGCAGTACGCGAGATTAAAGAGCCTTCAGTTCAGGGAGGATTCATCAAACACCAAGGATTACTATACGAGGAACGTCGTTCGCCACGTTACAATTCCACAGATACAGGAAAAGATCAATCCATCCGTAATTCCTGCGCTCAATAGGACTGCAGAAATCCTCCAGGAGATGAGCTCGTTCATCAACAAGGAAGTCAAGCTCCTTTATTCTAACGTCGCGAAGGCCTTTGAGCAGGACAAGCTAGTTCTGGACATTTTGAAATTGAAAAACACGCTCCTATTCATACGTGAAAACGTAATTATCGCCGCCTTGAAGGAATTTGTCCAGCGAGAAGTTGACTACAACAAAGTACATTCCATCATGGACTTGATAGACTCCGAGACGGGAAGTTCAGTAGAGATCGGAGGCGACGTGGTCGTCTTTAGGGACAGATACAATCTCGTCTTCATAAGGAATCCGAAGGAGCCAACTGAATTTGTAGCAGAAATAATTCCCGGGAAAAAATATGAATTCGAGGACTTTTATCTGAATACGGAAGTTGTCGAGCGCAACGACATAAACTTTTCACTCTCTCCGGTCGTTGAGTTTGTGGATTCGGAGATAGCTGGAGAGGTCTTGACTCTTCGGAGCTGGCAGGCAGGAGATTCGTTCGAACCCCTCGGTATGAAGGGACACAAGAAGATCAGCGACTTCCTGGTGGACGCGAAGATACCGATCTACCAGAAGAACAATGTCCTGGTTCTGTCGAACAAAGACGGGATAATCTGGGTTTGCGGGCTCAGAGTTGACGACAGATTCAAGATCACCGAGAATACAAGGAGAATACTGAAGCTTGAATTCGGTTATAAGTGAGAAGACAATAAACAACGAACGTTTTCGTCTATTTATTCCAGAGGACGAAATTCAGAAACGAGTAGAAGAGCTCGCGAAGGAAATTGAGCGTGATTATTCCGGTCGGACTCCGATCTTCATCGGTATTCTCAACGGATCGTTCATATTCTTTTCCGATTTGATACGACGGATAAACTTAGACTGCGAGATAGATTTCTTCAAGCTTTCAAGCTACGGCGACGCCAAGATCTCCTCGGGGAACGTGAAACTTTTAAAGGACTTAAATTGTCAAGTTACAGGAAGCGACATAATTATCGTGGAAGACATAATCGATTCGGGATTATCAATAGACTTCATAAAGAAGCTCATCATGAAGCAAAACCCGCGGTCTTTCTCGGTAGTTACACTACTTTATAAGAGTGATTGCGTTAAAATCGATTTTAGAGTAGATTATATAGGTTTTAAAATTCCCAACCATTTTGTAATCGGCTATGGATTGGATTACGCGCAGAAGGCAAGGAACTTGAGTTCGATATACATTTTGGATAAATAACAAGGATCACCGCAAATTTTAACGAGTTGATGGATGCAAACTACAATACGAATGACGCGAATAAAAGAATTATTGCTTGATGACCGAGTATGCTCACAACTGTCGTTCGTTATGTTTTTGTTTATGAAGCAAGTCTTACGCTCGCGTGATTCACGGCTGATCTTTTCCCAGGAGTTTTGATGCCGGATTCACAGCAAAACAGAAGCAGAAACGTTCCCCCTAAAAGGAGAGCTAATCCGCCTAACTTGAAGAGAAAGCCAGGGCAGCAGCCTGAAGACGATTTCAATTGGAGGACTGGAAGAATCATAATTGCATGGGCAGCAGTTATCCTCGTAGTTTTTTTGGTGATGACTCTTTTCCGCGGAAGCGATGAACAGGAGCCACAGATCACATACTCTGAATACCAGACGCTTCTGGATTCCGGCTTGATTAAAGAAGCCGAAATAAGAAAATCGGAAACAAACAATTACGACTTCCATGGTACGCTGAAGGACCCCACTGAAATAACCACCGATTCCGGAAAGAGAATTAAGATTCAGAAGTTTGTCGTTTTCCTGCCGCAGGCATCGGATCCGAGCATCATCGCTCATTGGGAGAAGGAAGGCGTGAAGTTCAACTTCATCAAAGAGAGCGACCAATGGGTAAACGGCCTGATAAGCTTTCTTCCCTGGATCTTTCTCGGCGCTATCTGGCTGATCTTCATGAGACGAATGCAAGGCAACAGCACGAAGGGTATTTTCAGCTTCGGCAAGAGCCGTGCGAAACTCATGACTGAGAGTCAGGTCAAAGTCACATTCCAGGATGTAGCGGGCGCGGATGAAGCTAAGGAGGAGCTCGGCGAGATAATAGAGTTTCTGAAAGAGCCTGCGAAGTTTCAGCGGCTCGGTGGAAAAATACCGCGCGGCGTCCTTCTTCTTGGTCCTCCGGGAACGGGCAAGACGCTATTAGCAAGAGCGGTTGCAGGAGAAGCCAATGTCCCCTTCTTCTCGATCAGCGGTGCCGACTTCGTGGAAATGTTCGTGGGAGTGGGCGCGAGCCGCGTGCGAGACCTATTCGACACTGCGAAGAAAAATGCACCCTGCATAGTGTTCATAGACGAAATCGATGCAGTCGGAAGACACCGCGGCGCGGGACTCGGCGGAGGCCATGATGAGAGGGAACAGACTTTGAACCAGCTGCTCGTCGAGATGGACGGCTTCGAGCAAAACAGCGGCGTAATAATAATCGCTGCAACAAATCGGCCGGACGTGCTCGATCCAGCACTTCTTCGCCCCGGACGATTCGACAGGCAAGTCGTCGTCGACAGGCCGGATGTGAAAGGCAGAGAAGGAATCCTGAAGGTTCATACCCGGAGCATTCCTCTGTCTCCCGAAGTTGACCTGAGCATACTTGCGAAGGAGACTCCGGGATTTGCGGGTGCAGAGCTCGCAAACCTTGTCAACGAAGCCGCACTTTTGGCCGCAAGAAGGAACAGCACGAGCGTCGCCATGGCAGACATGGAAGAAGCCAAAGACAAGGTCATGATGGGACCGGAGCGCAAGAGCACAATCATTTCAGACGAAGAAAAGAAGGTGACGGCATATCACGAATCCGGGCACGTCCTGGTTGCGAAGATGGTCCCCGAAGCCGATCCCGTTCATAAGGTAACGATCATTCCGCGCGGCAGAGCTTTAGGCGTGACAACTTACCTCCCAATCGACGAGAAACATACTTATTCGCGGGAATACTTGCTCGCAATGATAACTTACGCGCTCGGCGGACGGGCCGCGGAGAAAATAATATTCAACAAGTTCACTACGGGCGCGGGAAATGACATCGAAAAAGCGACCAATATCGCCCGCAAGATGGTTTGCGAATGGGGAATGAGCGATACGCTCGGTCCACTGACGTGGGGAGAAAACGAGCAGGAAATTTTCCTCGGACGCGAAATAACAAAGCATAGAAATTACAGCGAGAAGACCGCAATCGAAATCGACAGTGAGATCAGATCGATAGTCTTGAAGTGCATGGAACGGGCAGAGGATATAATCAACAAGCATCGAGAATCGTTAGATACTCTCGCGGCAGCACTTCTCGAGCGCGAAATACTCGACGCCGAAGAAATCGACAAGGCAATCAAGGGTGAGCAGCTTCCGCCGTTTGTCAAGCCTGACGGAAACGGGAAAAACCAGCAGGAGGAGCCACGACTTGCCGGGCCTCAAACAGGAAAGGTTACGGTAACACCGAATCAGATTTAAATTGACTTGCCCCCAATTCAGAATCGACGCCACCCCGGATTTGACAACCAGCCGAAGAGCCTGATGGAAGAAATCGTTGCCAGCGATACGATAAACTTCAGGGCGGAGCTCGTCAGGAAAGCAATTCACTTGGTTTCCCTATCGATCCCCATCGTTTATTATTTTATTTCAAAAGAGCTCGTCCTGATAATTCTTGTACCGCTGACCATAATTTTCGTCATCGCAGACCTGGCACGTTATGAAGTCCCGCTCTTCTCCGGATTTTTCTACAAATTCTTTGGATTCCTTCTTCGCAAACATGAAATGGATGAGAAGAAGCACGCGCTGAACGGAGCGACGTTCATGCTGATCTCCGCCGTCATTTGCATAACGATCTTTCCGAAGTACATCATGATCGCAAGTTTTACGGTATTGATCCTGGCAGATGCAGCCTCTGCAGTTTTTGGGAAAAGATTCGGCAAGCACAAGATTTTCCCGAGCCGAAATAATTCAAGAAGCTACGAGGGCTCTTTGGCATTCATAATTGCGGGAATCGTAGCAGTCGCCTTGACACCGAAGGCAAATTATTCCATTGCAGAATATCTAATCGGATTGGCCTCCGTGGTAGTTGCGTCAGCTGCGGAAGTGCTCTCTTACGATATCGTCGACGACAATATTGCGATCCCGATCTCGTTCGGCCTGACGATGTGGGCGCTTTACGTGATCTTCCTTCCGAATTTGAATCTGTTCTTCTTGGGACAGTAGTCGCATCGTCTGTAGGCCCTCTGACATTTCTTTTAAACTTTTTCTAGAATTCATTTCTTGACTCCCGAAGGTTCCCACTTTTTGTCTCGATCCACGGACGTGTACCAGCCGGCGGTTCGGAAGTGCCAGGGCAACCGCGCGAAGTTATCATAGCTTCATCGTTGCAACTTCCGCAAGGTGGCACATCCCGATTCAACTTTTGCTTACAAACTCGTTCCCCTTCAGGAAGAATCTCCACTTCCTGTCGGTTCCGACTTTGATTCCGATTCGAGAGGATGTCCCAATATCTTTTGCGTGTACCATGAAGCCATCATCGGCCAGGAACAGCTTCTCCGCGTTCAATCTTATCCCGTTCAGCTTACGGTCGATTCGCATCGCCTGACAGAGTTTAGCAGGACCATTTGTCAGGTTCCGGATATCGTCGGTTTTCCGCAGCTTCTTCATCGATTCGATTCCGTCGATCGGCTCCAACGCACGCACGAGGAACGCGGCGGGAAATCCTTTCTTCTCGGTGACGATATTGAAACAGAAGTGCATTCCGTAGGTGAAGTAAACATAGGACATGCCGCCATTCTCAAACATTATTTTGTTTCTCTCCGTCTTTCCATGTGCCGCATGGCTCGCGGGATCGTTCCCGATATAGGCTTCGATCTCGACTATCCTACCCGAAAGTATTTTCCCCCGGATTTTTCGCACGAGGATTTTGCCGAGAATCTCGGGGGCTAAATCTAGCGTGTCTCTCTGATAGAACTCGAGCGGGAGAGGGAAATTGATATTTCGGATTTCGGATCTCCGATTGATGCTTGTTCCGGACTGGCGAATTACTTTTTTATTTCTATTTCGGTCTGCTCTGCAGAAATTCTTCCCGGCTTTTTCTTTCCCAGAAGCTCATACGATTTTTCCGTAGCTTCCCTTCCTCTCAGGGTTCGTCTTAAGTAACCTTTCTGAAGCAAGAACGGCTCGTAAACTTCTTCTATTGTTCCGGCATCTTCGCTGACCACGGCCGCAATCGCGCCGACGCCGACCGGCCCGCCCTTGTAAAAATCTATCACTGTCGTGAGGACCTTCTTGTCCATCTCGTCGAGCCCGGTTTTATCTACCTCTAATCGGTCGAGTGCGTCCATCGCTACTTCCATGTCGATCGTGCTTTTCCCCCTCACATCGGCAAAATCGCGCGTCCGTCTCAGGAGGCGATTTGCAATTCGAGGCGTGCCACGACTGCGTCTTGCGATTTCGAAAGAGGCCTCCTCGGTTATCAGCGCCTTTCCCGAAGGTACGCGGCTCTGGCGGGACAGTATTCCGGCCGAACGAGCCACGATCTTCTGAAGCTCGTCATCCTCATAATATTCGAGTCTCTCTATTATTCCGAACCGAGACCTGAAAGGATTGCTGAGAAGACCGGCACGTGTCGTGGCGGCGACAAGCGTAAAAGGCTTTAGATTGAGCTGGACACTCCTCGCTCCCGGTCCACGATCCACGACAATGGAGAGACGGTAATCTTCCATCGCGCCATACAATATTTCTTCCACTGCCGGCGGCATCCTGTGAACCTCATCGATGAACACGACCACACCTTCGCCGACCGAGGTCAGGATCCCGGCAAGGTCACCGGGCTTTTCCAGCGATGGGCCGGTGGTCGAGACAATTTCTGTTTGAAGCTCGTTTGCCACAATATTCGCCAGCGTGGTTTTCCCCAATCCCGGCGGCCCCATCAACAGGACGTGGTCGAGCGATTCCTTTCTTTTCCTGGCCGCTTCGATGAAAACCTGCAGCTTCTCCACAATTTTCCTTTGTCCCACAAAATCGGCGAGAAGTTTCGGCCTGAGTGCCCTGTCGAACTTCGAATCGTCGCCGACTTGACCCGGCGCTGCGGCTCGTTCGACATTCCCAATCAACTTGGTGTTTCTCTTTGTGTCCCGCACCTGGCGCGGCGCCTTGCGTTCAACTTTCATGGATTCAATTTAAACTACTACGAGATGAGACACAACGAAGATTGTCGGCAATCAGCCGCTTTACATAACATTGAAGCCATGAATCTCACCAGTCATTTCGTGAAAACCTGAACCAGGAACTTATGTGCCACCCGTGCAGCGGCGTTATTATTCAGTGGACTGTCAAGCGGATAACAATGGGATTGAGACAAGCAACGAGTAGAACCGCGGTTGATAATCAATGCCAAGGAATCCACTTGGTCCGCTCAGAGATCACACGGCAGATTTTTTCAGAAAAGGTATCCTTTCTGCGCTTACTAAGCGTACCCCTCGTGTTCTCAATAGTCAAGATTTTATCAGCGGGATTGTCCGCCCCTGCTCCATGACGCAAACGCTTACGCTGCCGGACTACAAGAGCCTGGCGTTCGACACGCGCTCGGTGAGTGTGAAAATCTCAGAAGTGAATTATGTCGTTATAGATCACAAATGCCATGAACAACAACAATAATGCAAAACCGACTTGCTGGGCATATAATTTTACCTTGATAGGTACTTCCTTTCTAGCGATCGACTCATAGATGAGGAAAACCAAATGTCCGCCGTCGAGAGCCGGAATCGGAAGTAAATTCAGAACCGCAAGACTTATGCTTACCAGTGCCACGAATGCCAAGAAGCTGACGAATCCCATCTCAGCGCTTTGTGCAGCGAGTTGTGCAATCTTGATCGGACCACCGAATGTATTCGCAAAGGAGACCCGGCCTGTTATCGCTCTCCAGATGGATTCGATGAGCAGCCCGGTTGCGTTTGCGGTTTGCGCAAGTCCAATGGGAACTGCCGTAATTAAGTTATAATTAAACTTTTCAACGGGTCCGGTATATTGTGTTCCGATCACGACGCCGATCTTGCCATCCGAATTTGGCGCGATCTGAAACCGCCTCTCTTCATCCCCCCGCTTCACGACGACAGTTGCAAGTCTGCCCTTGTCCTTTTTTATGAAGTTAACGACTTGCGGACTC
>Ga0335078_10003736_pt1 | contig 22654 bp, 22 predicted proteins | sample Lox_Sample_32_FD_206711 | JGI IMG/M metagenome (GOLD analysis project Ga0335078, IMG submission 206711) | Soil microbial communities from Loxahatchee National Wildlife Refuge, Florida, United States - Lox_Sample_3.2 | ecosystem: Environmental > Terrestrial > Soil > Wetlands | place: USA... | reverse complement strand
CGCCTGCCGGCCGACGGCCTCGCCGGGGCGGTGGCCCCGGGAAACCGCCACCTCGGGCTGATGCTGCCCTACACCCCCGTGCATCACCTGCTGCTCGCAGCGCTCGCCCGGCCCATCGTACTGACCAGCGGCAACACCTCAGATGAGCCGATCGCCTACCGGGACGGCGAGGTGGCCCGGCGGCTTGGCGGGATCGCCGACGCCTTCCTCGCGCACGACCGTGCGATCGAGGTCAGGACCGACGACTCGGTGGTGCGCACGCTGCGCGGGCGGCAGGCCGTGATCCGCCGCTCGCGCGGCTACGCGCCGGAGCCGATCGCCGTGGCGACCAGGTTCGCCCGTCCGGTGCTGGCCTGCGGTGCCGAGCTGAAGAGCACGTTCTGCCTGGCCAGGGGGAATCATGCGTTCGTCTCCCAGCACATCGGGGACCTCGAGAACGCCGAGACGATGCGCTCGTTCATCGAGGGGATCGACCATTTCCGGCGGCTGTTTGACATCACTCCCGAGGTGGTCGCCCACGACCTGCATCCCGAGTACCTGTCGACCAAGTACGCCGCGGAACTCGCCGGCGTGGACCTGGTGGGCGTGCAGCACCACCACGCGCACATCGCCTCCTGCCTGGCGGACAACGGAGCCGACGGGCCGGTCATCGGGGTGGCCTTCGACGGGACCGGCTATGGCACGGACGGGACCATATGGGGCGGCGAGTTCCTGATCGCGGACATGGCCGGCTTTGAGCGGGCGGGCCACCTCGCGGCGGTCCCCATGCCCGGCGGCTCGGCCGCGATCAGGCAGCCCTGGCGGATGGCCGCGGCCTACCTCGATTCCGCGTACCCGGACGGGCCCCCGGAGGACCTGGGAGTGACCCGGCGCAATCAGCGGCTCTGGCCCGCGGTCCTGCAGATCGCCAGGCGCGGGGTCAATTCTCCGCCGACGTCGAGCGCGGGGCGGCTATTCGACGCGGTCGCGGCGATTCTGGGCGTTCGGGATTCGATCAACTATGAGGGCCAGGCCGCCGTGGAGCTGGAGCAGTTGGCCGACCCCGCCGAGCGGGGCGGCTATGGCGCCACGGTCACCCGTCAGTACCCGTTCCGGGTAAAAGGCTGGGACCTGGTGCGCGCGGCTGTCGAGGACCTGGCCGCGGGCGCGGGCCCCGGAGTGGTCGCCGCGCGGTTCCACCATGGCGTAGCGGGCCTGATCACCGCCGGCTGCCTGCTCCTTCGCGACCGGCGCGGCCTGAGCACCGTCGCCCTGTCCGGCGGGGTTTTCCAGAACCTCCTGCTGCTGGAGGCCACCGTCCGCCGGCTCGAAGCGCACGGGTTCGGCGTTCTGGTGCACTCACGGGTACCGTGCAACGACGGCGGCGTCAGCCTGGGCCAGGCGGTGGTGGCCGCCGCCCGCTAGTCGTGCGGCGCCGGCGTGCGGCGCCGCAGCCAGGCGTACCACTCGTGCATGCCTGCCCCGGTGGCCGCCGACAGCTGCAGCATCAGGGCATCCGGGCTGGTCCTCCTGACGTCCCAGGCGTGCCGCTTGCTGTCGAAATCCACGTACGGCAGCAAGTCGGTCTTGCTGACCAGGACAAGATCGGCCCGGCGGAACATGTGCGGGTACTTCAGCGGCTTGTCGTCACCCTCGGTGACCGAGGCGAGCACCACCCTGGCCTGCTCGCCCAGGTCGAACAGGGACGGGCAGACGAGGTTGCCGACATTCTCGATCATGACCACCGACCCGCTCGGCGGGTCGAGCACCCGCAGCCCCTCCGCCACCATCTCGGCATCGAGGTGGCATCCGGCGCCGGTATTGATCTGCACGACCCGGCAGCCGGCAGCGCGGATGCGGGTGGCGTCCAGCGCCGCGGCCTGGTCGCCCTCGATGACGGAGATGGCCACCCTGTCACCGAGTTCCCGGGCGGTCCGCTCGAGCAGCGTGGTCTTTCCCGCTCCCGGGGAACTCATCAGGTTGACGGCGAGGACGCCTCGCTGCCGCAGCCAGTCGCGGTTGAGCCCGGCCAGCCGGTCGTTCTTCGCCAGGACCTTCTGCTGCAGCTGAACGGTCCGCTGGTCCCCGCCGTTCGCCAGTGAGCCGACGATGCGCCCGGTCCGGCCGCCCGGCCGATGCCCGTGCTCGTCCTCGTGCCCGTGCTCGTCCTCGTGCCCGTGATGGTGGTGGTCAGGGTCGGGGAAGACCCGGATCACCGCGGGGGCCGAGCACCCGCATGTCGCGCACACGCTCAGGCCACCTGAACCGAGGCGATCTTGAGTTCCCGCCCGCTGAGCACCCTGATCTCGATGCTTCCGCACGGGCAGATCGCGATCGGGCCGTCCGGCTCGAAATCTCCGCCGCACACCCGGCAGTGGCACCGGCCCGCCGTCTCGGTGATCTCCAGGCGTGCCCCCTCCAGGTTGGTTCCCTCCGTGACCAGGTCGAAGCAGAACCGGACCGAGTCGGCCACGACTCCGGACAGCGCGCCGATCTCCAGGCGCACACAGGTGACCCTGGCGCCGGGAAGACGCTCGGTCACGGCGTCCACGACGCCCTCAGTAATCGCCAGCTCGTGCACCTTCTGTCTCGCTTTCGTCTCGCTCCGGCGGCATGCTGGTCCGCTCAGCAGATCCGGGGGAGCGGATCCCCCACCAGCAGGTCGACGATCCGGGTGCCGCCGAAGGCGGTTTTGAGCTGCACGATGCCTGGCGGGTCCGCGGTGACACGACCGATGACGGCCGCCTGGCCGCCGAGCGGATGCGCGCGCAGGCCGGCAATGGCCCGGCCGGCCGCTTCGCCGGCGGTGACGATGACCATGCGTCCTTCGCACGCCACGTACAGGGGATCGATGCCGAGCAGCTCACAGGCTCCGCGCACCTCCGTGCGCACCGGGATGTCGTTCTCGTTCACCAGCACGCCCACGTTGGCGGACCTGGCGATCTCGTTCAGGATGGTGGCTACTCCGCCGCGGGTCGCGTCCCGCAGCGCGCGGATCCCGGGCGTCGCGGCGAGCAGGGCGGCGACCAGACCGTTGAGCGGCGCCGTGTCGGAGCTCACGTCGGCCTCGATGTCCAGCTCGCCCCGGGCCAGCATGACCGTGACGCCGTGGTCGCCGACCGGGCCGGAGACGATGACCGCGTCCCCGGGCCGGGCATTCGCCACGCCGAGGTCCAGGTCGTGCTCGATGACGCCGACGCCCGCCGTGTTGATATAGCAGCCGTCCGCCTTGCCCCGCTCCACGACCTTCGTGTCGCCGGTGACGATCTGGACGCCCGCAGCGCCGGCGGCCTCGCGCATGGATGTCACGATCCGGGCCAGCTCGGCGACCTCGAATCCTTCCTCCAGGATGAAGCCGGCCGACAGGTACAGCGGTGTGGCACCGGACGTGGCCAGGTCGTTGACCGTGCCGTTGACGGCAAGGTCGCCGATGTTCCCGCCGGGAAAGAACAGCGGGGACACCACGTAGGAATCTGTGGTGAGGGCGAGCCGTGCCCCGCTGATCCGCAGTCGCGCGGCGTCCTCGAGGGGCTCTTGGAGCAGCGGGTTGCCGAGTTCGCTGAGGAACAGGGCCTCGATCAGGGTCTGGGTGGCCTTGCCGCCCGCCCCGTGTGACATCGTGATCCGCTCTTCCCTGACCCGCGCGCGGCTGCGGCGGGCCCGGTCGATGCGCTCGAGGACTACCTGCTCGCGCACCGCGGCCGGCGGCGGCTGGGGCGAGCCCTGGCGTCCCGGGGTCATGGCTGGCTCGCCTCCTTGACCCGCTGCCGGGTCAGTCGGCCGTAGTTGTAGTAGGCCGCGCACGCACCCTCGGGCGACACCATGCAGGTGCCGATCGGCGTCTCAGGCGTGCACGCCGTGCCGAAAACCTTGCACTCCCACGGCTTGAGCACGCCCTTCAGGACCTCTCCGCACTGGCAGGCCTGAGGATCGGCGACCCGCACGCCCGGGACGCCGAACAGCATCTCGGCGTCGAAGCTCGCGTACTCCTGCCTGACCTTGAGCGCGGAATGCGAGATGAAGCCAAGGCCGCGCCACTCGAAGTACGGGCGGAGTTCCATGGTCTGGCCGATGGCCCCGAGCGCCACGGGGTTGCCGTCCCAGGGCACGACGCGGGAGTACTGGTTCTGCACCGTCGGCTCGCCCCCGGAGAGCTGCAGCATCAGCATGTAGATCGACTGCAGGATGTCCAGCGGCTCGAAGCCGGCCACGACCACCGGCTTGCCGTAGTCGCGCGCGATGAATTCGTACGGCCTGCAGCCGATCACCGTCGAGACGTGGCCGGGCCCGATGAACCCGTCGAGGCGCAGGTCGGGCGAGTCGAGTATCGCCTTGATGGCCGGGATGATCGTGACGTGGTTGCAGAAGATCGAGAAATTCGACAGGCCTTCCGCCGCGGCGCGCAGCACCGTCATGGCCGTCGACGGGGCCGTGGTCTCGAAGCCGATGGCCATGAACACGACCCGCTTGTCCGGGTTCTTCCGGGCGATCTTCAGCGAGTCGAGCGGCGAGTACACCATCCGGATGTCGGTGCCCTGGGCCTTGGCATCGAAGAAGGAGCCGTGGCTGCCCGGCACCCGCATCATGTCGCCGAACGAGGTCATGATGACGCCGGGCTCGCCCGCCAGCGCCATCGCGTCGTCGACCCGGCCCATCGGGATCACGCAAACCGGGCAGCCTGGACCGTGCACCAGCGTGATCTGCTCGGGCAGGTAGTCCTCGAGCCCGTGCTTGTAGATCGTGTGGGTGTGCCCGCCGCACACCTCCATCAGCTTGTACTGGCGTCCGGGCGCGCACAGCGCCGTGATCTTCGCGGAGAGCGCGCGCGCCTTGTCCGCGTCGCGGAATTCGTCCACGAATCGCATGACCGCTGCCTCCTATTCGATGCGTGATTCGGCGAGCGCGGCAAGCTCGTCCTCGTATGCCTGGCCTATCCCCTCCAGGAACCGCATGGCCGCCGCCGCCTCCTCCTCGTCGATCTTCGACAGCGCGAAGCCGACATGGATCAGCACCCATTCGCCGGGCCGCGGAGGATCGTCCGAAAGCAGGCCCACGTTGATCACGCGGCGCACCCCGCTCACGTCCACCCGGGCCAGGTCGGGCTGATCCGGGATGAAGTCGATCAACTCGCCGGGTATGCCGAGGCACATAGGTTCAAACCCCTTCGCTTACCGTCCGCCTTCAGCCACGGCTTCCCTGCCGGTGCCCGGTTCCGCGGCGCGCACCAGATCGTGCACGATCCGCACGGCCTCCTCAACCGCCACCGCTACCGGCGCACTCAGCCCCATGCCCGGCTCGGTGCTGGCCGGCTCGCAGCCCACCAGCAGTACCCGCCCGGCGTCGGCGCCGAGCAGGTCCAGCATCGCCAACACGGCGTCCGGCTGCATGCCATGCCCGTCGAATAGGGGGATTACCCTAGCCCGGCCGCCCTCGGCGCCGGGTCGCCCGAAGGGCGCCCCCGCCTGCCCGGCCTCCAGCTCCATGACGTACACCGTGCCCGGCCGGTCGCCGCGCGGCGTTGCGTCGACCAGGATCGTGGTCTCGTAACCTTCGGCCAGGTCATAGGCCAGGTGCAGGCCGCTGGTCCCGTAGTCGGCGACCCGGACCCAGTCCGGCAGGTCGGCGGTGGCCAGGCGGCCGGCGACCTCCACCCCGAATCCGTCGTCGCCCAGGAAGATGTTGCCGACGCCGGCGATCAGCATGCGCCCGGTCACCGGCTCACCCCTGCTCCGCCTCGTCCAGCGCCGCCAGCGTGAGTTCCCACAGCACGTGATAGACCGTGGTTTGCGCCTCCTGGATGCGGTGCACCGACGACGACGGCACCACGAACAGGTAGTCGACGCTGCCCAGCTCGGCCATTCTGCCGCCGGCGTAGCCGGCCAGGCCGACGGTCAGCAGGCCGCGCTTGCTCGCCTCGTCGAACGCGCGCAGCAGGTTCTCTGAGTTCCCGCTGGTGGACAGCCCGATCGCGACATCGTCACGGCGGCCGAAGGCTGCGATCTGCCGGGCGAAGACCACGTCGACGCTGATGTCGTTACACAGCGCCGTCACCACGGAGGTGTCGCCCGCCAGCCCGAGCGCCGGCAGGGGCCGGGCGGTGCCGCCCGGATTCAGGTAGAGGGCGGCCAGCTGCTGAGCGTCGGTGGCGCTGCCGCCGTTGCCGAAGGCGAGCAGCCGCCCGCCCGCGGCGAACCTGGCGGCGGCATCCCGGGCACAGCGCACCAGCCGGGCGCCGTCTCGCACGCTGACCAGGCGGCGCAGCTCGGTGATCTCCTCGGCCTTGGCTACCGTGGACCGGCGCACGTGCTCCAGCACCGCAGGAAGCTGGTCCGCGCCGACGCCGTTCGTGGCCGGGGACAAGAAGGGGTAGAGCGACTCTATCGAGCCCGCTCCCGGCTCGCCTCGCGTCATCCGCTCATCCCCCCACGACCGCGATCGCTTCCTTGGCGTGCACGAGGATGGTGTCCCCGACGGCCGCCTCGACGAGCGCGACGCTGACCTCTTTCCTGACCCGCGCCGGTGTCTACGATGGCCAGCTCATCGCCGAGCAAGCGCACGATCGTCACCGCCACGGCGGTGTCTGAGCACGTAATGCACGCCTCATCGTTGCACTCCGGCGGCCGGCTGGTCATGCCACGGATCCGGGGGTGAGCAGACCGGGCTGGTCGAAGAACACGTGCACCAGCTCCCAGAGCACGTGGTACGCGGTCACCTGCGTTTCCTTAACGATCAGCGGGTCGGCGGATCTGGCGACGATCAGGTGATCTACGGCCGGGCTCGCCGCGATCGCGCCGCCGTCGCCGCCGACCAGGGCAATGGTCAGCAGGCCAGCCTCACGGGCCGCCCGCAGGCCGGCCAGCACGCTCGGGCAGTCTCCGTCGGCGCAGATGCCCAGAGCAATGTCCGCTGGGTCCGCCAGGTAGCGGATCTGGTGCGCGAAGATCTCGGCGATGCCTTCGCGCACGGCTATCCCGGTCACGGTGGCCACGTCCGTGGTCAGCGAGATCGCCGGAAGCGCGCGCTTGCCGACGATCACCGGGTGGACGAACTCCACGGCAATGTGCTGCGCATCCGTGCTCGAACCGCCGGTACCGAACGTGATGAGCTTTCCGCCCCGGTGGAACGCCGCGGCCATGGCATGGCAGGCGCTGGCCACGGCACCGGCCTGCTCGGCGAAGTCCCGGACCGGCGCGCAGCGGAGTTCGAACAGATGGTGGGCCTGCGACGTCACGCTAACCGTGCTCCTGTCGCGTCGGCCGGCTGCGAGAGGTCGAGGTCGACGGCGACGGCGACGGCATCGCGTACCCGGAGCGCGCCGAGGAAGCCGGCGTATGGCCTGATCCCGTGAGCGGACTGCACCACCGAGGTGGTGGCGTGATACCGCTCCGGCCCGGTCTTGCTGACCTGCAGCCGCAGCGGCTTCGCCGCTCCCGCCAGGGTGAGGGTCCCCAGGATCGCGCCGCCGCCATCCGCGGCTGGCTCGAATTTCGCGGCGGAGAAGCTCGCATCCGGATGACGCTCCGCGGCTAGGACCTTCCGGGCCGTCACCGTGATCTCGCGACGGTCACGGTCGGTGAGAGGCCTGAGCCCGCCGCTGCCTTCCCGCACGATCAGCGAGTTCATGTCGATCTGCACCGCGAGATCGGCAGGGCTGAGGTCGTCGTTGACCGTCAGCTCGCCGGACCACCGGCCGACCTCGATGGTCAGGTCGTGACCTGCTTGCGCCGCCAGGCCGTCACGGGACGTGCGCAGGACGATGCGGCCACGATCCATGCCGAGCTGGTGGCGTCCAGGTTGAACCGCCATGTGAGAACCGTAAGACACTTGTGGGGGGACGTCCAGTGCTCTGACGAGACAGAGCTGGCCGTATCGCGAAGCGGGGTGACGCCGGCTCCGGACGGGTCAGGGCAGCGGCACCTCGCCGAAAACCTCCTGGATCCGGCGCAGGTCGCGCATCCGGGGCTCGGTGGCGCCGCCGACCCAGCGGCTGACCGTCTTCACCGACACGCCGAGCTGGCGGGCCGCCGCCTCCTGCGTCAGGCCCTCCCGGCGCAGCGCGGTCGACATCCACTCCGCGAATGTGGCGGGCTGGCCGGGCTGGCCGAGTGCCACCGGCTCGGCGGGCGTCGGCGCGGGAACTGCCGACGGGTCGCTGGCGGGCCCGGCGGGCGCCGCGGGCCCGGCGGGCGCGGCCTCGGGAGGGACAAGCGTGACGGCAGGCCCGGCCCGGCCGGCCGGGCCGGCCGGGCTCGCGCCGTCGAGCGGGGGCCCGGCGAAAATATGGGTATCGGAACGCAGCACGTCAACCTCGACATGCTCGGGTGAGATGCGGAACGCCACCTGGATCGAGCCGGTAGGGCCCGCGGCGTCGAGCAGTGCACGGAATACGGTCTCGCCGACCTGGCGGTTGCCCTCGTCGGTGAGCGGTGACTCGGCCAGGCAGCGCCGGACGAAGTCGCGGATGTCGGGAATCGAGGACGGCCGGGCAGGGAAGACCTGCGAGAGCACTACGACCGGCACGACCTCGATAGGGTCTGCGCCGGGTCCTCGGGCAGGCTCAGCCACCGGTCTCTCCCTCAGCCACCGGTCCCACGTGCGCCGGGCACGCCGTTCCCCTCATACCAAGTCAGGCCAGCCAGCGGGAAGGCTGAGGTCACTGTACGTGAACTCGGCGGGAAACGGGAATCCTGAACGGACACGTCAGGTCACCAGATGGGAGGAATCGTCACAGTGAGTAGGCATTTGCTGGCGGGAGCCTAGACATTACTGTCCGGTCATCTGACTGTTTAGTCTTGTGACCCGGTCGCCGCGGGTCTAGCATGGCGGCGTCCGCCCCGCGAACGTGCGGGGCGGGCCCGTCAGCAGCGGGCCCGAGAGCGAGGAGGTGGTCTTGCCATGGCCACGGGCACAGAGGCCGACGGCACGTCCTCGGCCGCCGCGGGGGCCGAGCCCCTGGTTCACATTCTCTGGATGAACGGCGGGCTGGGCTGCGACGGGGACTCCGTCGCGCTGACGGCCGCCACGCAGCCCAGCATCGAGGAGATCGCGCTGGGGGCCCTGCCCGGCTTGCCGAAGATCGCGGTGCACTGGCCGCTCATCGACTTCGAGTGCGGCCCGCAGGAGGGCGCGGACAACTTCATCGAGTGGTGGCACAAGGCGGACCGGGGCGAGCTCGACCCGTTCGTCCTGGTGGTGGAGGGGTCGATCCCGAACGAGGCGATCAAGGAGGAAGGCTACTGGTGCGGTTTCGGGAACAATCCGGCGACCGGCCAGCCGATGACCACCAACGAGTGGCTTGACCGGCTGGCGCCCAAGGCGACGGCCATCCTCGCGGTGGGCACCTGCGCCACCTACGGCGGGATCCACGCGATGGCGGGCAACCCGACCGGCGCGATGGGGGTCCCGGACTACCTCGGCTGGGACTGGCGGTCCAAGGCCGGCCTTCCGATCGTCTGCGTGCCGGGCTGCCCGATCCACCCCGACAACCTGTCCGAAACCATCCTGTACCTGCTGTACCAGGTCGCCGGCCAGGCCCCGATGATCCCGCTCGACGAGGCGCTGCGCCCGACGTGGCTGTTCGGCGCGACCGTGCACGAGGGCTGCGACCGGGCCGGCTACTACGAGCAGGGCGAGTTCGCGACCGAGTACGGCTCACCCCAGTGCCTGGTGAAACTGGGCTGCTGGGGACCGGTCGTGAAGTGCAATGTGCCCAAGCGCGGCTGGATCAACGGGGTCGGCGGGTGCCCGAATGTGGGCGGGATCTGCATCGCGTGCACGATGCCGGGGTTTCCGGACAAGTTCATGCCGTTCATGGACGAGCCGCCGGGCGCGAAGGTGTCGTCCACCGCGAGCACGCTCTACGGAACGGTGATCCGCACGCTGCGCGGCTTCACGGCGAAGACCGCCGACGAGGAGCCGAAGTGGCGCAAGAAGGGCGACGAGTTGCTGACGGGCTATCAGAAGAACTGGTGACACCGACCGGCCGAGGACCCCGCGGGGGCGGGTCCCGGTACCGACTGAGGAGGGGTAGCACATGGCGGCGGTCGATGACACCGGCCTGGTGGAGATGGCGTGGGACCCGATCACGCGCATCGTGGGCAGCCTGGGCATTTACACCAAGATCGATTTCAGGCAGAAGAGGGTCGTCGAGTGCCACAGCACCTCGTCGATCTTCCGCGGGTACAGCATCTTCATGAAGGGCAAGGACCCGCGGGACGCGCACTTCATCACCAGCCGCATCTGCGGTATCTGCGGCGACAACCATGCCACCTGCTCGGTCTACAACCAGAACATGGCCTATGGCGTCCGCCCGCCGCACCTCGGCGAGTGGATCATCAACCTGGGCGAGTCCGCGGAGTACATGTTCGATCACAACATCTTCCAGGAGAACCTGGTCGGGGTGGACTTCTGCGAGAGGATGGTCGCCGAGACCAACCCCGGCGTGCTGGAGCTTGCCAACCGGACGGAGGCGCCGCACGCCGCGGATCACGGGTACCGGCTCATCGGGGACATCATGCGCTCCCTGAACCCGCTCGAGGGCGAGTTCTACCGGGAGGCGCTCCAGGTCAGCCGGTCGACACGGGAGATGTTCTGCCTGATGGAGGGGCGGCACGTGCATCCCTCCACGCTCTACCCGGGCGGCGTGGGCACGACGGCGACGCTCCAGCTGTTCACCGACTACCTCACCAGGCTGATGCGCTACGTGGAGTTCATGAAGCGCGTCGTGCCCATGCACGACGACCTGTTCGACTTCTTCTACACCGCGTTGCCCGGCTACGAGGAAGTCGGCCGCCGCCGCGCCGACCTGGTCTGCTGGGGCAGCCTCAACGACCCGGAGCACTGCGACTTCCGGTACGAGAACATGACCAACTGGGGCCGGAAGATGTTCGTCAGCCCCGGCGTGATCCGTGACGGGCAGTTGCTCACCAACGACCTGGTCGAGATCAACCTCGGAATCCGGATCCTGCTCGGCAGCTCCTACTACGAGGACTGGGAAGACCAGGAGATGTTCGTCACCCGGGACCCGCTGGGGAATCCGGTGGACCGCAGGCACCCGTGGAATCAGCACACGATCCCGCGGCCCGCCAAGCGGGACTTCGAGAGCAAGTACAGCTGGGTCATGTCGCCGCGCTGGTTCGACGGCACGAACCACCTTGCCGCCGACACCGGCGGCGGCCCGATCGCCCGGCTCTGGGCAACCGCACTCGGGGGCCTGGTCGACTTCGGCTATGTCAAGTCGACCGGCAGCAGCGTGCTGATCAACCTGCCCCGCACGGTGACCAAGCCCGAGGTCACGTTCGAGTGGAAGATCCCGGCCGATGCCGCCGGGCGTCCCCTGTCCAACGCCATCGAGCGGGACCGTGCCCGGACCTACTTCCAGGCTTACTCGGCAGCGTGCGCGCTGCACTTCACCGAGCGGGCGCTGGCGGAGATCCGGGCGGGGCGGACGAAGACCTGGGAGCCGTTCAGCGTCCCGGAGGAGGCGAACAGCTGCGGCTTCACCGAGGCAGTCCGCGGCGTGCTGTCCCACCACATGGTCATCCGCGGGGGGAAGATCGCGAATTACCACCCGTACCCGCCGACCCCGTGGAACGCCAGCGTCCGCGACAGCTTCGGCACCCCCGGGCCCTACGAGGACGCGGTGCAGAACACGCCGATCTTCGAGGAGAACCCGCCCGAGTCGTTCAAGGGCATCGACATCATGCGCGCCGTGCGCAGTTTCGACCCGTGCCTGCCCTGCGGCGTGCATATGTACCTCGGCAACGGCAAGATGCTGGAGAAGGTCCATTCACCGATGACGGTGACGCTGTCCACTTAGGTCCAGCGCGGCGGGCGGCCCGGAGCGGCGCGGCCTGCGGGCGGCACACGGAGGCGATGCCCATGAGCGGCGCGGGAGATGTCGGCGCGCGGGTCGAGGAGCTCCTCGCCGCGCTGCGGTCCGGCGCTGCCAGGGACCCGGCCGTGGCGGCCGAGGAGCTGGTCCGCCTGCTGGTGGGCCTGTACGGCGAGGCGCTCAGCCACATCGTGACAGCGTTGCGGGAGCAGGGAGCTCCCGGCGTTGCGACCCTGGACAAGCTGGCCGAAGACCCGCTCGTGGAGAGCCTGCTCCTGCTGCACGACCTGCACCCGCTCGATGTCGACGCGCGGGTGCAGCGCGCCCTCGACCGGGTGCGGCCGTACCTGGGCTCGCACGCGGGCGGAGTGGAGTATCTCGGCGTCACCGACGGGGTGGCGCGGCTGCGGCTCGAGGGCAGCTGCCACGGCTGCCCCTCGTCCGCGGTGACCGTCCAGCTGGCCATCGAACGAGCGGTCCAGGACGCCGCGCCGGAGGTCGCCGAGGTCGTGGTGGACGGCATGACCGTGCCGCCCGCCCCGCCCCTGCTGCAGATCGGCCGCCGCCCCGGGGCTCAGGCCGACGAGACCTCCGGCGGTGACGCCAGCTGGGCGGACGGCTGGGTGACCCTGCCCGGCCTCGGGCCGCCGAGCGCACGGCCGGTGCTGGCCACCGCCGGTGACCTGGCCGTGCTGGTCTGCTCGGTGCGCGGCACGCTCTACGCCTACCGAGACCGCTGCGCGGCCTGCGGGTCCTCGCTGGCCGACGGGACGCTGGAGCGCGAGCAGCTGGCCTGCCCCGGCTGCGGGGCGCGCTACGACGTGCGGCTGGCCGGCCGCGGGCTCGACGACCCGGCCCGCTACCTCGACCCGCTGCCGCTGCTCGCCGACAGCCGCGGCGTTCGCGTTGCGGTACCGGAAAGGGCTCGCTCGTGAGCGCCGGCCTGCGCCGGTTCGTTGCAGCCGTTCCCCCGCCCTCCTCGCCCGAGGGCCAGGCACCGGCCGCCCCCCGGGGCGTGCCCGCTGCGTCCGCGCAGGCGGCGGGCGAGGATTCCTGCGGGTTCTGCGCCGCCGGCGTCCCGGCCGCGCACGGCCATGTGGCCGACATCGAGGCATCGTCGCTGATGTGCGCCTGCCGCGCGTGTTACCTGCTTTTCACCCATTCGCAGGCCGGACGGGGGCGGTACCGCTCGGTCCCGGACCGCTACCTCAGCGACCCCGGCCGGCCGCTTTCGGTGGCCGACTGGGACGCCCTGGAGATCCCGGTCGGCCTGGCGTTCTTCTTCCGCAGGTCGGCGGACGGCGCGGCGGCCGCGTTCTACCCGAGCCCGGCGGGAGCGACGCAATGCCGACTCGACCTGACAGCATGGGACCGGATCGCGGCGTCTCACCCGCTGATCGGCGCCGCGGCGCCCGACGTCGAGGCCATCCTGGTCTCGCGCGGCCCGCTGGACCGCGGCGCCGCCGAGTGCTTCCTGGTGCCGGTCGACACCTGCTATGAGCTGGCCGGGCGGGTGCGCTTGCTGTGGCGAGGGTTTGACGGCGGAGCGCAAGCGCGGCGCAGCATCGCCGAGTTCCTCGATGGCGTCCGGGCCAGGGCCCGCGACCTTAGCCAGGAGCCCTGAGATGGCCGAGCTTGCGTTTGACTGCGTCGGTGCCCGTGCCGACAGGTACGCGGTCACCCCGTCGATGTCGTTCACGCTGCGGATCGCGGAGACCAGCGGGCTGCCAGTGGCCGCGATTGCCCTTCGGTGCCAGGTCAGGATCGAGCCGACCCGTCGGCGCTACTCCGATGCCGAGGCGCAGCGGCTGAAGGACCTCTTCGGCGAGCGGGAACGCTGGGCCGACACGCTGAAACCGCTGCAGTTCACCACCGTGTCGGTCATGGTTCCCGGCTTCACCGGCGCCGTCGAGCTAGATCTGCCCGTGACGCTCAGCTACGACCTGGAGATCGGCTCGACCAGGTACTTCGCCGGGCTGGAGTCCGGCGAGATCCCCTTGCTGCTGCTGTTCAGCGGCACGGTGTTCAGCACCGTTGACGGGCGGCTGCAGGTACAGCAGGTCCCGTGGAGCAAGGAGGCGTCCTACCGCCTGCCGGTCAGCCTCTGGCGCGAGGCCATCGACGTGCACTTCCCGGACAGTGCCTGGATCAGGATGAGCCTGCACACGCTGGACCAACTGCAGCGCTTCAAGACCGGCCGGGCGCTGCCCACCTGGGACGCGACCCTGGCGGCGCTGCTGGCGCTGGCAGCCGACGGCGCGGAGCATCGGTCATGAGGCTGGACCCCGCGCACATCGAGCACGCCCGCAAGGTGGCGGACGCCGTCCTCTACGAGGGCTACCTGCTGTACCCGTACCGCGGGTCGGCGCAGAAGAACCAGACCCGGTTCCAGTTCGGGGTGCTGGTGCCGCCGGCCTACCGCGGCGTGGACGACAGCGAGTTCGCGGCCACCCAGACCGAGTGCCTGGTCGAGTGTCCCGACGATGCCGAGGTCCTGGTGCTGGCCCGCTTCCTGCAGCTGCAACGGCGCGTCGTGCAGGACGTGCACCCGGGCACCGGTGAGTACCGCGATGTCGGAGTGCTGCGGGTTGACGGCCGGGACTACACGTCCTGGGACGAGGCCGTGGAGCGGCAGCAGCAGGCGGCCGCGGACATCCGCGGGCTGCGCGACCGGGGCAGGATCCTGGAGTTCCACATCGGCTCCGGGGAGGCCCGCGAGGAGCTAACCGCCGCCGGGGGCCGCCTGGCCGGGCGGCTGGTCCGGCGCTGGGCCGCGCTCGACGGGCTGATCAAGCTGAGTGCCGAACGCGTCGCCGGGCCCTACGGTGCGCTGCGGCTGCGGGTCCGGGTGGAAAACCGGACCGCCCCGCACGACCCCCTGCTTACCAGGGACGATGCCCTGCGGCATGCACTGATCGCGGCGCACTTGCTGATCGCTGTGCCCGGGGGGAACTTCCTGTCCCTGACCGACCCGCCGGAATGGGCCGCCACGGAGGCAGCCGCCTGCGTCAACGTCGGCACCTGGCCGGTGCTCGCCGGGCCCGCCGACTGTCACGGCCTGGTGCTGTCGTCGCCGGTGATCCTCTACGACCATCCCGAGGTAGCCGCCGAGAGCGCGGGCAACCTGTTCGATGCCACCGAGATCGACGAGATACTCACGCTGCGCACGCTGGCCCTGACCGACGAGGAGAAACGTCAGGCCCGTGCGACCGACCCCCGTGCGGCCGAGCTCGTGGACCGGCTGGACAGCATGCCGCCGGAGATGCTCGAGCGCATGCACGGGGTGATCCGCTACCTGAAGTCTGTGCCCGGCGGGGCGGCTGGTGGATCTGGCAGCGAGGCGGACCAGCCGCCGGAAGGCAGTCCTGGCGGGCAGCCTGGCGACCCGGTCCCGCACCGCCCGGCGCTGCCCTGGTGGGACCCGGGAGCAGACGCCTCGGTGTCGCCCGGGACCGACCACGTGGTCATCGACGGCGTCTGGGTCGCGCGGGGTAGCAGGATCAGGATGCGCCCGGGTTCCCGGCGCGCCGACGCGCAGGACCTGTTCCTCGTTGGGCGCACGGCAATGGTGGAGGCCGTCCTCCACGACGTCGACGGCCAGGTGCACGTGGCGGTCAGCCCGGACCACGATCCGCTGGCTGACCTGCAGGCAAGCCACGGCAGATTCCTCTACTTCGCCCCTGACGAGATCGAGCCCGCCGGACCCGTTGAAGCTAGCGAGCATGCCGGGCCGGCCGTGCCCGGGCCAGCCGTGCCCGGGCCCGGGCCGGGGCCGGGGCCGGGGCCGTGTTGAGGCTGGCGCCGCCAGCGGCTGCGCGAGATGTGACCCGGCCCCCGGGCGGCACAGCGTCGGCCGTTTCGGCGGTCTCAGCGGTGCGGTGGGCGAGGTGACGGACATGCTCGTGCGCCGCGCGGTTGCCGCCCGCGAGGCGTCACGCGCCGCCTGATAACGGCATCCCGGCCTTCCCGTCGGCGGTCTCGAGGATCCCGGGATGGCCCGGGGCGGCAAGCCTGCCCCGCCGGCTCCTGAGCCGGGCGAGGATGACGGCGATCCCGAGGGCCCCGGCCGGCGGGAGGGTCACGATGGCGGGCAGCTGGTAACGCCAGGAGAACTCGGTGATGTCGGAGGCCAGCAGGATCGTGGCCGCGCAGACGAAGAACAGGCAGCAGCCGAGGGCCAGGTCGCGATCGGCCTGGCCGGACCTGCCCCGGCGGAGCAGGCTGACCGTTCCGGCCAGGCCGAGCAGGGTCGCGGCCAGGTAGAGCGGGCCCGGGGTGTAGCCGCCGTCCAGCTGGTACCCGCGCAGGAAGACGGCCAGCGGGCGGATGACCGTGGCCTTGCCGCCCAGAGAGGGATCCAGCGGCTGGTAGACGTAGCTCGGCGGAGGATCCTGGACCTTCAGCCCCAGGATGATCACGCGATCGCTGTTGGTGCGGATGTAGTTCTGGTAGCTGGGATAGCTGGTCTGGAACTGCCATCGCGAGATCGGCGTGTCGCCCGGATTGGTGACCCGGGTCACGGCGAACAACCGCGCCGCGTCCGCTGCGGTCGCCGACAGCACCCGCAGCGGCTGCTGGGTGATGACGGCTTCGGTGAAGTCCGAGACGATCCCGTTCTGGCTCATTCCTGGCGGGGCCACGTACAGGGTGAGCGGCGAGGACGGCGCGTGGTCGAGGCCGTCCGGCCCGAGCGCCTTCTGCCCGGCGGTGGGGCACAAAGCGCGCTCGTAGGCAGGGAGCTTCAGCGTGGCGCAGTCAGCCGCCTCGGCCACCCGGCCGTAGATGGTCGTTTCGCCCGAGCGAGACAACCAGAAATGCCCGCTGACGACGTCCGAGACGCCCATGTAGGCAAAGACCGGCACGGCGAAGGAGGTGCACATCAGCGCCGCGCCTGCGACCGCGCGCCGCCAGCCGGCGGCCGCGATCGCCACGAAGGCCGCCGCGGGAAGGATCAAGAACTCGCCGACCTGGGCCACCGTGACCGACAGCCCGAGCGCGACACCGGCGAGGGCGATCGTCCGGGGCGTCGGCCTGCGCGGCCACAGCAGCAGGACAAGGCCGGCCACGATCAGGGCCTCGAACCACACGTCGGGCATGATGGTCTGCTCGATCTGCAGCTCGTAGGCGTCAAGCAGGACCGGCGCCACGGCCAGCGCCGCCAGCCACCGGGGGGCGCCGCGGCGCAGCAGCACGGCGTAGATGGCCACGGCCATCGCCAAGCCGACGAGGTGCTGCACGGCTACGACTGCCTGCAGGTTGCCGACCAGCAGGAGGGCCCTGAGCACTCCCTTGTAACCTAGCGGGTCGGTGCCGGGCCAGGCGTTGTACAGGTACTTGAGAGTGTCGATGTACAGCAGTGCCGGCCGGTAGGCCACCTGGGCCCCGGCCCGCAGCACGAGCCCGGCCGCCAGCAGCCCGGTCATCAGCCCGTGCCGCCGCGGCGCCCCGGTCATCAGCGGCACGACCAGGCCGCCGCGGCTGGCAGCCCCCCGCGGACGGCTAGGCATGGCCGGGCCGGGGCCGCCAGCGCCCGCAGGCCCCGCGCCGGGACGGGGTCCGGACGGCTGCGAGACTCCGCTGGCTGTCTTTGGTGTTCGCATCAAGGGCATCCGCTGGGTGGGGGCGAGTCGTCCGGCTGGCCGCGATCACCTCTCGCCCGGACGCACTTCATCCTGCTGCCTGGTCCTGAAAATTGCCTGAGTGCTCCTGCCCGGGCACACAGATATCCGCTGGTGACCCTACCGGAGCGCGGGCCCCTGCCGCATGTAAGCCTTGCTCTCGGTCACTGAGCATTTTCATGCTGTCAAATGAGAAATCGCCGCCGCAGGAACGTCGGTGGCCCGGCGTAGCGTCCCGCTCATGCGACCCCACCGCAGTGCCGCGTGGCAGCGGCTCCGGGGGCAGGTCGGCTGCCAGGCGCCGCTGCTGAGCGCCCCGCCGCCCGCCCCGCCGCCTGCCGCTGGCAGGCTGTGCGCGTGCTGCCGGGGCCCGGCCCGGCCCGGCCGGAGCCGCTGCTACCGGTGCGAACTGCACCGGGAGTGCCTGCCTGGCCTGCTGCCCGATGTCGTGGCGCCGGTCGCCTACGCCGCCAAGGGGGGCAGGCACGCCACGAACCTGTGGCTGTACAAGTCGGACCGCCCGGAGGCTGCTGCGGCGCGTGCCGCGCTCAGCGCCCTGCTGCTGGTATTCCTGCGTGATCACGGGTCCTGCGTATGGCGCCGGGCAGGGATGACCAGGCCCACCGGAGTGGCGGTCGTGCCGAGCCGCCGCGGCCGCGCCGGGCCGCACCCGCTGCAGGCGCTGGCCGCCCCGTATCTGGCCTTGCCCTGGATACGCCTGACCTCCGCCCGCCATGATGACCCGGATGCCCGCGACCCGGATCCAAGCCTCTTTCATTCTGAACGCGTAGCCGCGGTCTCGGTCTTGCTCCTCGACGACACCTGGACGTCGGGAGCAAGCGCGACCGGTGCCGCGGCAGCGCTCAGGCTGGCCGGAGCGCGGGCGGTCGCGGTCGTCGTGCTCGGGCGTCACCTGGATGCCGCAGTCGGTGGCGCCGCGTTCTCCCCGCAAGCCATGCCGTTCCGCCCGTGGCTGTGCGCCGTGCACGGACCTGGCCCCACTCAATAGGCTGTTACCGTGCACCAGGCCCCCCCGTCGCCCACCGCGCTGGTGCGGCGGGCGCGCCGCATCGGCCGCGAGCTCGCGGCTCTCTACCCGGACGCGCACTGCGAGCTCGACTTCACCACCCCGCTCGAGCTGCTGGTGGCGACGATCCTTTCGGCGCAGACCACCGACCGCCGGGTCAACCTGGTCACCCCGGTGCTGTTCGCCCGTTATCGCACCGCCGCGGATTACGCCTGCGCCGACCGCGAAGAGATGGAGAAGATCATCCAGTCGACCGGGTTCTTCCGCGCCAAGACCGCCAGCCTCATCGGCCTCGGGCAGGCGCTGTGTGACCGGTTCGGCGGACAGGTGCCGCGGCGGCTGAGTGACCTCGTCACGCTGCCCGGGGTGGGCAGGAAGACCGCGAACGTCGTGCTCGGCAACGCGTTCGGCATACCGGGGATCACCGTGGACACCCATTTCGCCCGGCTCGCCCGCCGGTTCGGCTGGACCTCGCAGCCGGAACCGGAAAAGATCGAGCAGGAGGTCGGCGCTCTGTTCCCGCGCCGCGACTGGACATTCCTTTCGCAGTGCCTGATCTGGCACGGCAGGCGGGTCTGCCATTCGCGCAGGCCAGCCTGCGGGGCGTGCGCGCTGGCCGGCTTGTGCCCGTCCTACGGCGAGGGCCCCACCGACCCGCAGACCGCGCGCAAGCTGGTCAAGGCCGGGCCGTTCTCGTGACAGCCCGGGAGCCGCCCGGCGGCGATCGCGGCGAGTTCGGCGTACCCGCGTGGCTGACCGGCCTCGCGCAGTCGGCTGCCCGCGCGGCGGTGCCGGAGCCGTTGCGGCCGAAGGACGCGGGCAGCCGGCCGGCGGCCGTGCTGGTCCTGTTCGGGGAGGGCCCGGCCGGGCCCGACCTGCTGCTGGTGCAGCGTGGTCAGGGGCTGCGCCGACACGCAGGCCAGCCGGCCTTCCCGGGCGGCGCGATCGATGAGCGCGATGGCGGCCCGGTCCCCGCTGCGCTGCGCGAGGCGTCCGAGGAAGCCCGGGTAGACCCGGCGGGCGTCCGGGTTCTCGCGGTGCTGCCGGAGTTGTACCTCGCCAGGAGCGGGTTCTCGGTGACCCCGGTGCTCGCCTGGTGGCACCATCCCGCTCCGGTGGAGCCGGGCGACCCGGTGGAGATCGCAGCCGTTGCCCGGATCCCGGTCGCGGAGCTGGCCGACCCGGCCAACCGGCTGGCTGCCCGCAATCCGTCCGGGCGGGCGGGACCCGCGTTCCGGGTCGGCGGCATGCTGGTGTGGGGATTCACCGCGATGGTCGTGGACTGGCTGCTGGCCCTCGGCGGCTGGGAGCGTCCCTGGGATGCGGGCTCGCCCGAGGACCTGCCGCCCGAGGTGCCGCAGGCGGCCGGGCGCGGCCCCGAGCCAGGTCCGTGATTTCGCTGTGAGTTTTCTGTGCCGCTTGCGGTGGGTCGCCGGGCACCGTCCGGAGCGCTATACGGTTGGCACGTGCCGGGTGATGTGCTTGACCTGATCCTCGTCGTGCTCGTGATTGCGTTCGGCGTGGCTGGCTACCGCCAGGGATTCATCATCGGCGTGCTGAGCTTCACCGGGTTCATCTGCGGCGGCGCGGTCGGCGCGGCCTTCGGCCCGCGGATCGCCCGCTCGATCACCGTCAACGCCGGCTGGCAGGCCGTGGCGGCCATCATGGTGGTTTTCCTGGCCGCCATGACCGGGCAGCTAGTCGCGTCCGGGGTCGGGGTGGCGATGAGGTCCCGGCTGACCTGGCGGCCGGCCACTTTCGTGGACGCCGTTGGCGGGGCTGCGGTCAGCGTCGTATCGATGCTGCTGATCGCGTGGCTGATCGGCTCGGCCGTCGCGTACGCCCCGTTCCCGGCGATTTCCCGGCAGGTGAACAACTCCGCCGTGCTCCGGGCCATGGACGGGCTCGTTCCGGCCCAGGCGAACGTCATGTTCTCCGACTTCCGGAGCCTGCTGGAGAGTGGCCCCTACGCGCAGGTCTTCGGCGCTCTCGGCGCCGAGGGCGCGCTGGCGGTGCAGGCGCCGAATCCTGCCGTCCTCGACTCGGGCGGGCTGCGGCTCGCCGCGCCGAGCATCCTGAAGGTCGAGGGGATCGCGCCCAGCTGCTCGGAGCGGATCGAGGGGTCAGGCTTCGTTTTCGCGCCCGACCATGTAATCACCAACGCGCACGTCGTGGCCGGCGTGACACAGGGAGTGGGCGGGCTGGCCCAGGGACCCGACGTCATCACCAGCCAGGGAGTCCTGCTCGCCCGCGTGGTGCTCTATGACCCGATGCGGGACATCGCCGTCCTCTATGTGCCCGGCCTCAATGCCAACCCGCTCCAGTTCGCCGGCCAGGCGAAGTACAGCGCCAACGCGATCGTGGCCGGGTACCCGCTGGACGGGTCGTTCACCGCGGCGCCCGCCCGCATCGGCGGCATCGTGCAGGCCTCCAGCCCGGACATCTACCAGACCGCTCAGGTGACCCGGCAGATCTACGCGGTACGGGCGGTCGTCAAGCCGGGTAACTCCGGCGGCCCGCTGCTCAGCCCCGGCGGCAGGGTCTATGGCGTCGTGTTCGCGGCCGCAACCTCGGTGGACGACACCGGGTACGCGCTGACCACGGCCGAGGTGGCCGCCGATGTCACAGCCGGGGCGAACGCCACCGCGGCCGTCTCCACGCAGGGATGCGACTGAGCCGCGTCCGCCGCGCGCTGCTGCATGGCCACGGGCGTCAGCGGGTCGCCGAGCGGAGCCTGACCCGCAGCGCGGAGGGCCCGGCCGCGGCCAGCCCGTCGCGCTCGACCAAGTCGGCGAGCTGCGCTGCGAACCGGGCGACCCCCGCCGCCTCGATGCCGTAGGGCGGGCCGCCGTCGGCGTAGCAGGCCACCCGTTGCCCGCCCCGGCGCAGCAGCGCGGCCGCGCCGCGCGCGTTGCCGCGCTGTGCGTGCGTGAGCCCGACCATCACCTGGGCCAGCCCCCGCCACAGCTCGCGCTCGGCCGGCGGCGCGGCCTTCCACGACGCTTCAAGCACCTCGTGGGCGCGGAACATCCGGCCGGAGTCGATCAGCTGCTGGGCTAGGTCGAGCGCGGCATCGGGGGCCCTGGCCTGCTCGTCGGGCATCGGGGGCTCCCCGGGCGCGCCACGGCGCAGCAGCCGGCCGAGCGCGTCTCTGGGCCGGGCGTTGCGGGCCCGGCCGGCGGCGTCCCTGTCCCTGCGGGTTTCCGGCGGCAGCGTCATCGCTCCGGCTCCGGGTCGGCCAGCCAGGCGCGCAGCTCGGCGTCGAAGCGCCCGGGCATTTCCTCATGCGGGAAGTGCCCGGCACCGTCGATCAGGCGCCACCGGTACGGGGCCTCGACGTGCCTGCCTGAGCCGCGCGCAGCGCTTGGCAGCACGCAGCAGTCCAGGGAGCCGTGCAGGTGCAGGGTCGGCGCCTGGATGGGCACTCGCATGCCGCGCGCATAGCGCAGCCCGTCCGGGCGCAGCCTGGAGCGCAGGAACCAGCGGTGATACTCAAGCGCCGAGTGCGCCACCGAAGGCAGGCACATCGCCGCGCGGTAGTTTTGCTCGGTCGCCTGGTCTGGCCAGCCTGGTCCGGACCACGCCCTGAGCATCCGCCCGACCCGCTGCGCGTCGTCTCGCAGCAGCTGCCGTTCCGGGAGCAGCGGAAGCTGGAACCCGAGCGCGTACCCGCTGCGCCTGCCCTGGCCGAACGGGTCGGACAGCACCGCCGCGCGCAGCCGGAGCGGGTGCGGGACCGACACCACGGCCAGTCGCCTGACAACCTTCGGGAAGTGCGCGGCCACGCTCCAGGCGATCAGCCCGCCCCAGTCATGGCCGACAACGACGGCGTTCGCCTCACCGAGCGCCCGCACCAGCCCGGCGGCGTCCGACGCCGCGGTGACCAGGTCGTAGCCTCGCGGTGGCTTGTCGCTGCCGCCGTATCCGCGCAGGTCCACGGCGACCGCGCGGAACCCCGCGCTGCGCAGCGATGACATCTGCTCTCGCCAGGTCCACCAGAACTCGGGAAAGCCGTGCAGCAGCAGCACCAGCGGCCCGTCCCCGCTCTCGGCGACATGAAAGCGGGTCCCGTTGGCGCTGACCGACCTGTGCGACCAGGGGCCGTCGATGAAGATCGGCGCGTCGCCGTGCGCCGTCACCTGGTCATCCCGCTGGTCACGATGCCCGGGCCGCCGGCGCCGCCGCCGCCGCCCCGTC
>Ga0335078_10003735_pt1 | contig 22656 bp, 13 predicted proteins | sample Lox_Sample_32_FD_206711 | JGI IMG/M metagenome (GOLD analysis project Ga0335078, IMG submission 206711) | Soil microbial communities from Loxahatchee National Wildlife Refuge, Florida, United States - Lox_Sample_3.2 | ecosystem: Environmental > Terrestrial > Soil > Wetlands | place: USA... | reverse complement strand
AGAAATTGACTTTGGAAAGACGCAAGGCATATAATCTTTGCAAGGAGATTGGAAATGACGGGCACAACCGAAAACCATCAAGTAGAAATTAAGTCAAAACTCTACACGAGCCTGACTACGCACAATTTAGTTTTACCGACACCGGGACGCCTACAATAACGCTATCGCCTACAACCACACTGGATGTATCGCCTACGATATCAGCCACATATACACCAACGCCGACAAAGACCAGTATCCCGCCAGCACCGACGGCGACGATAACATTTACACCAAATTGTTCACAAATAATGCAATGGTTAGAAGTAAATTCAAACGCCCCTTGGGCAGCAAGGGACGATCATACTAGTATTGCATTTAATAATGAACTATGGGTTATAGCCGGTCAGGGCAATGGTTTGTTGAATGACGTTTGGTATTCAAGTAATGGAGCAAATTGGAATGAGGCAACAGGAAATGCGGCTTTCAGCCCAAGAGATGGTCAAACCAGTTTGGTATATAATAATTTGATGTGGGTAATAGGCGGGCAGGGCACAGGTGGAAATTCTGATGATTTTAATGATGTATGGTACTCATCAAATGGCGCTGATTGGACAGAAGCTACAGGTAATGCAGCATTTTCACCAAGATGGTTGCTTAGCAGTGTAGTATACGATAATAAAATGTGGGTGATAGGCGGTGCGAGCCCTAGTAGTTCTTTAAATGACGTATGGAGTTCAAGTGACGGAATAAACTGGACATATGCAACATTAAACGCCGGATTTAGTCCAAGAGCTTACCAAACCGCTGTTGTATATAACAATTATATGTGGGTGATAGGCAGCAGCAGTTTAAATGACGTATGGCGTTCAAGTGATGGGATAAATTGGACAGAGACATCCAACGGAGCTTTCCCAATATCAAACAGTTATATCGCTTATGCCTGGGCCGGTGAAATGTATTTATTTGCCGAAGGAACAAGCCAGCTATATAGCAGCATAGACGGCGTAACATGGAATCTGGTTCCAATAACAGGGACTGTAATACCAAGCAGGATTGTCGCAGCAGGAACAGTATTTAATAATCAGATATGGGCTACCGGAGGAATGTTATATTCAAATTATTCATATGACAATACAGTCTGGACACTTAATAGTACTTGTTCAAGTGCTACACCAACATATACTATAACTATGACAGCGACAATATCACCCACACCGACATGGACAAATACACCATGCTCACAATGGCAATGGACAGAAGTCACTTCAAATGCTGCGTGGAGTCCTAGAGATTTCCATACAAGCGTGGCATTTAATAATGAAATGTGGGTAATAGCCGGTAATACTTATAGTAATTATATGAATGATGTATGGTATTCAAGCGACGGTGTAAATTGGGGATGTACAACAACAGCAGCTAATTTTACGGCGAGGGCATGGCAGTCAAGTGTTGTATATAACAATGAAATGTGGGTTATAGCCGGAGTCAGTGGCGGTGCTTATTTAAATGATGTGTGGTATTCAAGCGATGGAGTAAATTGGCAACGGGCTACTTTAGGAGCGCAGTTTAGCATAAGAGCAGGACTTGGTAGCGTGGTGTTTAATAATGAGATGTGGGTCATAGGCGGATTTGACGGTAGTTATTATAATGATGTATGGAATTCAAGTAATGGGATAACATGGAACCAGGTAACAGGAACGGCAGGATTCAGTGGAAGAGAGTATTTTAGTACCATAGTATATAACAACAAAATGTGGGTAATAGGCGGTACTGGAAATAGCGGTAGTTTAAGCGATGTATGGAGTTCAAGCGACGGCATAACATGGACACAAACTTCAAGTAATGCTTTTCCTGCCTCGGACAGTAATATTTCTTTTGTCTGGGGTGGATTTATGTATGTGTTTGATGAAAATAACAGTCAATTATATGTCAGCTCAGACGGAATAACATGGTCTTTGGTTTCAATAACAAATACTCCGCCAAACATGCATTATGGAGCAAAGTGTGTTTATAATAATGCTTTATGGGTTACCGGTGGAAAACTTTTAAGTGGCAATGATGTCAACACTGTTTGGGAACTCACTAATAGTTGTTCAGGCACATTCAGCAGTACGAAAATGTCAAGTTTAACAAAACCGATTGCGACAGAAACGCCCGTTGTTGAGAATTTTAATGAAAAAACTGTTTATAATTATCCAAATCCTGTGAAAGACTCAACAATAATAAGATTTCCGTTAAAAATTCAGCAGGAAGTATCAATAGTTATTTATGATATTAATGGCAAGGTAGTATGGACAAAGGAATTAAATTCAGCAGGAACATTTATTGGTATAAATACGGTTGTATGGAACGTAAGGAATGATATGGGTGTGGAAGTATCAAATGGAGTATATTTATTGAGAGTAAAAACAAAAAATAATGCAGTTACAAAGAAGATTGCCGTTATCAAGTAATATATAAATATTATTAAACAAATTATTCTTAAAATTTTGATGAAAATAATTATATTTAATGCTAAATTAATGGGGATAATAATAACAATCCAAAAGGATAATTAATGCTGAAAAAATGTAAAGATATCACAGTATTACTATTGACAATGATTGCCGTATTTAAAATATATCTTTATACCATGTATCCTGCTCTTAAAAACGGAGATGCTGCAGAAATTATAGCATCTGGTTATACGCTCGGAATAAATCACCCGCCCGGTTATCCCTTATTTTCTATGATGGCAAAAATATTTTCTTATCTTCCTCTTGGCTCTCCGGCATTCAGAATTGATTTATTCACTGAATTTTTGGCTCTGATTGTCTTATTTTTTTCATTTTATTTAATAAAACAGAATATTCGCTTTTTTTTTGGTTGCGAAAATAAAATTGTTAATTTTATAGGGGTTTTTATACTCGCATTTTCCTATATATTCTGGAACCAGGCAATAGATGCAAAGGGCGGCATATATTTATTAAATCTTTTGTTTCTTGCGATAATGGTATATTTGAGCATTGAATTGTTCAAGGCGTTTAATATCAAATATCTTTATCTTATGTCATACATTTACGGACTTTCTCTTTCCAATCACTGGCCCAGCATGATAATTCTTTTACCTGTATTCGGATATTTATTTTTTAAATATCGTAAAAAAATAAATTTAAAAAGACTATATTATATCATTATATTTCTAATATTGGGTTTTACCCCATATATTTATCTTCCTATAAGGTCAGCTACAGACGGTATTTTTGCGTTTGTTATAAAAACGACATCGTGGGAAAGCTTTTGGTGGACAATCTTAAGAACTGCGTATGATAATACAGCGCCTTCCTCAACTTTGCAGCTTTACATAAATCAAGTTGAAGAATTTTTAACCCTGTTTGTTAATGATTTTTCTTTTATGTGGGTCATAGTATTTTTCGGTCTTTATTCTTTATGGAAAAAAACAGAAAAATTCTATTTTTTTATTCAAGCATATTAGTTATAACAATTTTCATGGTAGTTTTTTATAACAAAAGCAAACCTTTAATGATTTGGACAATTGATAATTTTCTTATACCGGCGCAATACATATTATTTATTTTTATCCTTCTGGGAATATATTTTATCATCAATTTATTAAAAAAAAGGACAAATAAATACATTTTTTTAGTTATATTGATCGGAGTAATATCTTATTCGGGGTTTCAGCATTTTAAAATAAACAACAATAGATATAATTATATTTTTTATGATTTTGCAAATAATACCCTTATATCCATAGAGCCTGGAAGCTTTTATTTTCCTGAAGAGGACTATATTAATCCTATTGGTTATCAGCAAATGATACAACATAAAACAGATAATATTAATATCTTTATGATGTATAATCTTTCAAATAAATGGGGTATTAATGATTTTATAAAAAAATATGGGCAAATTTCTCTTAATCCGGACAATTTGGAAATGAATGTAGGCAATATAATTAACAGTTTTTTCCCTCGGAAAAACGTTTATTTTTCATACAATGATTATGACCATATTAAAATGTACATTAAAAATTTACGGTTCAAAATAAATGGATTGCTGTATAAAATTGCCTACGAAAATGAATACATATCGTCCTATATATTTAAAGAATATTCATACCGTGGAATTTTTGATGCTAAAAATAATGACGGTACCAAAGGTATTGTTGCGACATACAGCAAAAAATTGGCTATACAAGCCTCTGATTATATTAATGAAAAAAGATATTCGGAAGCAACAAAAAATTTTAAATTTGCATTACTTTTTCCTGAAAATAACATAAAAACAGATATATACTATAATTTGTACCTTGTGTATAAAGAACTAAATGATGAGAATAACCAGATAAAATATCTGAAAGAAACAATTGATTCGAATAAAAGTTTTGGAGAAGCTTATCAGGAACTTGGCGAGATTTATAAAAAAGACGGCAATATCCCGGCGGCAAACGAGATGTTTGAGGCTGCCCTTAAATACGGCAATACCAGCAAACCGGTTCCCGAACAGACTAATTCCGGCAATAATGACGAAACTGAACAATATCTGAAATCAGGAGACACAAAATATGGCCTCGACGATTATAAAGGAGCAATTGAGGATTATACAAAAGCTTTAAACCTTAATCCGGAATTTGTAGTAGCTTACAGTCATCGCGCAGTAACTGAGTACAGGCTGGAAGATTATAAAGCCGCGATAAATGACTGTAATATGGCAATAAAATATAACCCAAATCTTGCAGAGGCCTATTTTAACCGCGGATTTATCAAAAATAAGTTAGGAGATAAGCAAGGGGCTGTCGAAGATTTGAAAAAGGCAGGGGAATTAGGCATCAATAAAGCATATGATAAAATTAAGGAAATTCAGGGTCAATAACTTTAAATTCGTTAGGAATAACTAGAAGGGTGAAAATGATTAAAAAATATAAAGACCTTATAATATTATTAATTTGTTTAATTGCCATATTTCAATTATATCTTTATACCACATTTCCCGCGTTTAAAAACGACGATTCACCTGAGACAATAACCTCGGCTTATACCCTAGGTATTAGCCATCCGCCGGGATACCCGCTTTTCACAATGGCGGTAAAAATATTTACTTTGCTGCCTATCGGCTCGCCTGCTTTCAGGGTAAATTTATTTTCTATATTTCTTGCTTTGATTGTGCTGTTATTATCTTATTTTGTTATTAGACAAATAACGTTATATATTTTTAATTATGAAAATAAAATAGTAAATTTTTTAAGCGTTTTTATACTTGGTCTGTCTTATATTTTTTGGAACCAGGCAATCGAGGCAAAAGGCGGCATATATATACTGAATCTTATGTTTTTTGCGATATTGATATTTTTAAGTATGGAACTGTTTAAAAGATTTAATATCAAATATCTTTATCTTATGTCATTTGTATACGGTCTTTCGCTCGCTACTCATTGGCCCAGCATGATAATACTTTTACCGATTTTCGGATATTTATTTTTAAAATATGGGACTAAAGTAACCACAAAAAATATAATAACAGCTGTAATGTTACTGTTGGTGGGTTTAAGCCCATATATTTATCTTGCTGTAAGAGCCGAAACAGACGGCATTTTTGTTTTTATGGCAAAGCCAAATACATGGGAAAATTTCTGGTGGACGGTTTTAAGGTCTGGTTATTCACCAACAGAATTGCCTGCAACAACTGTATATTTGAATCAAATCAAAGAATTTCTTATTTTATTTTTAAATAATTATTCTATTTTATGGTTGTTAATATTCGCAGGAAGTTATAGTCTCTTGCGTTCCAATAAAAAAATATATTATTTCTATTTAAGTATATTTTTATTAAATACATTTTTTGTTTTAATTTTTAACCGTACAGAGAAGAGATTGTTGTCTTTGGTTGATATTTTTCTTATGCCGGCTCAATATATTTTAATAGTGTATATTATTGCCGGGATATATTTTTTAATTAACCTAATTAATAAAAAATTAATCAAAAGTATTTTATTTATAATATTATCAGGAATAACAGTTTGCTGTGGATTTATAGATTTTAAAATAAATAACTCCAGAAACAATTATTTTTCATACGATTTTGGAAACAATATTCTTAAAACTTTAGATCCGGACAGTTTCTGTCTGACAGATTCGGATTATTATACAATGCCCATTGTTTATTTTAAAAACGTGGAACACAGGACTAATGATATAAAACCGGTTAATTTATATTCCCTTCAATACAAATGGGGAATTAATGCTTTTATAGAGAAATACGGACAAATTAGTTTTATGCAGCTTGATTGGCTAAAAAATTTGAGTGAAATAATTAATAGTTATATTTCAAAAAATAGCATTTATATTACTTACGATTATTCAAAAAAAATTGATAGTAATATTCAAAATAATTATTTTTTGCCAGAAGGTATATTGTTTAAAATTTCATCTGAAAATAAAAATACGCCCACACATATATATAAGAGTTATTCATATCGTGGAATATTTAATTTAAAAGATGATTACGATAATGGATTGGTTTCGTTATATAGTAAAAGCATGGAAAAACAAGCCAGGAATTTTATAAATGAAAAAAAGTTCACCGAAGCAAGAGAACTATATAATAAAGTTTTAATGTTTGCGGAAACAAATGATAACGAAGGCATATATTTTAATGTGGCATGGGGATATAGTCAATTAGGAGATAATAATCAGGCAATAATATGCCTAAAAAAATCTATTACAATTAAAAGAGATTATTGGCAAGCGTACACTGCGCTGGGGTTGATTTATTATAATGATAAGATTTTACCATTAGCAAAAGAAATGTTTGAAAAGGCCATACAGTATGGTAGCGATAATAAAGAATGGCTTCAAAAATCTATTAATGCAATTGAAAATGGAGATACGGCAACGCAATATGATGTTATGTTTAACCAGGCAACAGGCATGTTATCAAAAGGTGAATACAATTATGCACTAAATATTTATGAATACCTTTTAAAAAATAATTATTATAGAACGACGGACATATATAAAAATATTGGTGTATATAATTTTCAAACCAACAATTTTGTGGAAGCATTGAAATATTTCCAAAAAGCAATGGAAAAAGATAAAAACGCTTCAATTTATGCATATATAGCTTATACATATTATAAATCAGGGCAGCCGAATAAGGCATTAAACACTTTAAGGGAAGCTATGCAGGAATTTGGCAATGACCCGCAATTGACAAATTTATATAACCAGATAGTACAGGCGCAGGGAATAAATAAAAAATAGCCAATCATTTCTTCGCATTAACCGTATTTGAACTGCCGTTTGATTCACTCTCAAGCTGTTTAACCCACTCGTTATATTCAGGCTCGACTTCTTTCAATCGTTCCCTTGATTTTTTAACCCATTCGCTTTCCGGGGGAGTGAACAAATCAACGACAGTCTTATACTCCACATAAGCGTTTTTAAGCGAGTTATCATCCATAAGGAACTCATATTCATTTTCTGTTATTTTCTTTTTATCCAGATCGTCTTTATAGTAAGCGGCCTTCGCGTCAGGATTCTTATAAAAGTTAAGGAACTTCTCGCCTTCCAGGTATTCATGTTTTGCCCTTCTCATTACCTCGAATTCAGCCATGAAGAAACCGATTATTAATGCAACCAGCACCAGACCGGCTATAAAAAGATATTCCTTGTTCTTTTCCTTGTTTTCAAACATGATTTTTATCCTCCATATCTTGGATTTTTTAGGACTTAAATCTGAAATCTACAATTCAAAATCAAAACTGCCTTATTCATCCCAGCCTATCAGTATGCCGACAGCGACAAGTATGTAACCGCCTATAATAAGTATCGGCGATACGGCTCCTGCCCAGTTTGACGCGTCTGCGTTCACCTTTGTAAGGATATAGTACCCCAGGACCAGAATAGCTATGGCCACGCCTATGACATAAAGGCCATTCCTGTTCTTGACTGCGGCAGCCGGTTTCGACTGGTTTTCAATTGTCTTATTTTCTTCCATTGTAACCTCCTAAGAGCCTGTTGATTTTATTGAGCGTCTACAGAGAAAATAAAATCTTACGGGATCTTATCCAGCTACATTCTATTTCGCTGGACGTCATAATAACTATTTTTTAAATTATTGTTATTCCAGTACCCATTCTAGTCCAGACCGCAGGTCCGGTCAAGTGGTATCATATTATATGAGCAAATTATAGGATGAAACATATAAACTGTCAACCGAGTAGCAAAGGCCTTTTATCCATGATAACTGCAAAGTATGGAGCAAGAATTTAAATACATCTGCAGTGAATAGCGGTGTAAATTATGTTATATGGAATTTATATAATGAACAGGGCGTGGAAGTATCAAATGGTGTATATCTTCTCACTATTCAGGCAGAAGGTAAGACTATAAGGAAAAAGATTGCAGTCGTGCGGTAGCGGTGGGCTTGACCGCCACTGGCATAACGCTGGAGCTCAAGCGCTCCGCTACTAAATTCAGGCAGAAGGAAAGGTTGTAAGGAAGAAAATTGCAGTTGTAAAGTAATGACGGGCAATAGTAAAAACATGTAGGGGCGATTCACGAATCGCCCAAAAACTATAGAAAAAATAGACAGAGGGTAATTCATGAATTACCCCTACGCAAAATAATACGTTTCCTATTCCTTTAGAGCCAGGCTTTCTGTCGCTAATTTTTATCTTGTTTTCATAATAGTATAATATAAAACCCCCTATTTTCCCCCTTTATTAAAGGGGGATTAAACCATGCATAAAATTAAATAATAGCCGTTTTATAATTGAAAAAACATATAATACGTGCTATAAATACCCTATAAAATATAGTAAAAAATAAGGTAAAATACACCGAAACTTAAACACTTTTCTATTGTCTAAAACTTCGTATTAACTCTTGAAATATAAGGAGAAAAGTCTTGTTTAATAATGTAACAAAAAAAGTTTTTATATTAACAGCATTTATTTTTATATTATGTACACTGGCATATGCCACCGGGCCTAAAGTTGAGTCCATATCAATGTCACCACCAAATCCAGGATGGGGTCAGGCTTTTGTTTTGACAATGACCATTTGTGATCAGGATAGTGGACAGGCATATTTAGCAGTTGCAATAAGCACGCAAAATACGCCATCAACTCCAGGATCGGGAAAGCAGATTTTTTTGGTTGGCGTTAATGGGGTAAATGTAAAAACCACCTATCAAAATTTATGGCAGGGTGGACAAATGGGGTATGATGCAGTGTCAAATGTTGCGTATAATGAAGATACCTGCACTGATTGTGGTGTTGGCGGTTCACCTGTCAACGGAGGGTTACGCACACTGACTTATAATCTTACCATGCCTGATGCAAGTGACCTTGGTGCTTCAGCATGTGATGGAGACGCAAGCACACTTTATTTGCTTGTTGGTACTTCGGAGTATAATCTTGATGGATCTGCATCTGGCTGGCCTTCTTTAACAGGCTGTGAAATGAATGTTGTATCATGGACCGTGCCTGCACCGCCTGCTGACTCATTGACCCTGAATAAAAGAGTAGAGGGTGTGTTGCAGAATGTCGGAGACCTTGTTTTGTTTTCGGTAGATTACACATACGGCAACGGGCCGCTTACAATAACAGACGCTATACCAGGAGGAGGAAGCCTTGCGCTTGTATCTGTCGGGCCGAGTTCAATCACAGGAGGAAGCGTTACCCCGCCTGCGGTCGGATCAACTTCAGGCACAGTAACCTGGACATTCCCAACTTCAACTTATACAAAGTCAGGGACAGTCTGGATGCTGTTGCAAATGACTACGGCAATGTCATCAGGAACGCAGGTAGCGAATACGGCAAACGGCACGGCAGGCTCAAACAACGCGAGTTCTTCAGCGACGCTGACCGTGGGACAGGCTGCCATATCAGTACAAAAAATAGAGAGCCAGACCAGTTTTATAAAAGCAACAAACGCTACAGTGACAATAACATATTTTCTTAATTACCAGGTCAACGGTGATCAGCTAAAAGCATACAGGGCATTTGACGATACAGCAACAGGGGCATATTCAAGCTCACCGCCGGCAGGCTGGAAATTCCTGCCAACCAGCGCCGGTTATAACGGAACATGGACAATATCAGACCCGTGTGGTACAGGCGACAGGATAATGACAGGCAGTGTTACAGGCAGCGCAGAATATCCGGGAATACTCCTTGACGATCCGAATCCTGCCAATGTTCAAATGTGCACAGGCATAGTTGAAGCAGATGCCATGATTAACCCAGGAGATTATCCGGGCGCAGATGCACTGATTATCTTAAGAAGCAACGGATATAATAATGCAAATTTAAGAACATATAACCTGCTTTTATCAATAGATACTGCACCGGCAAACTCTTATATAGGATATCAAAAATGCACAGGCATTGTCTCGGGTTCATGCGTATGGTATCCGGCTACGCCAGAAGCAGCTACTCTGGCATTAACAATAACCGCAAATACATGGTACAGGACAAAGACATGGATGACTCAAAACGGAAATGATTATGTTTTTCAATCAAAGGTTTGGCTGGTGGGCCAGCCTGAGCCAACATCATACCAGCTTACATGGACGGATACAGGTGCGGCTACTACTGATTTTAACTGCGGGGCAGGTGCGACATATACAGACTGGAGACCTGGAGTCAATGAACAGGGCAATGACCAGGACGGAACAACGCAGGATTCATATAATAATTTCACTGTTCTTGTACCCCGTGTGGCGGCAAACGCGACATTGTTCGATACAGTACCGACAGGGCTGACGTATGCAGGCTCAAACCCTACGGCAGGAACTGATGGAAGTATGATAACATGGCAACTCGGTAATATCAGCGATCAGAGCGGGTCGTACACATGGTGGGCGACGACAAGCGCATGCGCGCAGAGCTTCACAAACGTAGGCGGTATAGGCGCGACGGGAATAATCTCGGAATTTTCAAATCCGGTTGTATTCAGTGTACTCTGTGTATCACCTACTTTTACGATAACATCTACAAGTACACCGACACCAACGGTCAACCCTAACACGCCGACTTTTACAATAACCAAGACCGACACAGCGACAAACACATCGACACCGACAGATACCAGGACGCCAACTTCCACAGATACCTATACAAATACGCCGACATATACGAACACCTACACATTCACGCCGACAAATACAAGGACAAATACGCCTTCAGTTACATTTACATACACGAATACCGTTACATACACAAACACATACACATATACAAGCACGTTCACGCCTACATTGACGCCGACAGTGACATTCACGTCAAGCGTGACATTTACCAGGACATATACGCCTACATACACGCAGACGCCGAGCCCGACGCTAACGCCGACAAACACAAATACCGCGTCTGTGACTTTCACGTACACAAATACAGTGACGTACACTTATACGTATACAGTCACGCCATCAACGACAAACACTGTGACAAGGACATTCACACCTACATATACACCATCGCTGACCGCGACGCCCACGCCTACATATACAAATACGCTGTCGCCGACATCAAGTTTTACGCAGACAGTGACATATACATTTACGTTTACGCCGACGCCGTCCATGACAAGGACAGACACAATGACAATCACGTACACAAACACACCGTCGCCCACACCGACAGCATCGCCTACATATACAAATACGCTGTCGCCGACATCAAGTTTTACGCAGACAGTGACATACACATCGACATTCACGCCGACGCCGTCAAACACAATAACATCCACATACACGATAACCATGACATACACCGAGGTAATAATATCGGCGACAATAACGCAGACATACACAGTGACCAGGACATCAACAGTGACATACACAGCATCGCCGACCAATACGAACTCACCGACGCAGACAGTAACGCTGTCGCCTACATCAACATATTCCAATACAGTGACATATACATCGACATATACGCCTACGCCGTCGGAAACAGTTACAGACACAATGACAATAACGCCGACGTCCACAATATCGCCGGTGGATACGCTGACAATAACAGCGACAAACTCACCGACAGTTACAAGCTCGCCGACATCGACGGTGACATATACATTTACGTATACGCCCACGCTGACAAACACAATACCAAACCCGCCTTCATACACAAACACGCCGACATGGACGCCGACATATACCAGTACGCCGACTGATACAGCCACGCCCACAGCAACACAGACGTACACAAACTCGCCGGTGGACACTTTGACAAACACGCTGACATATACGCCGACATTTACAGAGACATCGACGTATACAGCTACACCTACGGCAACAGCGACGTACACGGACTCGCCGGTGGATACGCTGACAGACACGATGACGCAGACGCCGACAGACACAAATACATCGACATATACCCTGACATACACATACACGGCAGTAAATACGTGGACGGACACGCCTACAGAAAGCCCGTCATATACAAATACAAACACAAGCACAAGCACAGGCACAATAACATACACCAGCACTGCATCGCTGACGCCGACAGTTACGATAACCCCGGTGCCGTTCCCGTATACAATGAGCATAGGTATATATAACGAGGCAGGAGAGCTTGTGAAGTCAATAACGGTTACCACGGCCTCATCAGAGCCGCTTGGAGTAGGCTTGTATGATGCAAGCGGGAACTCAACAAACGTGATAGTACCCGGGTCGTTACCCAATGAACTAAGCATAGCAGTGCCCGGGATACAGACTCCGGAGTCACAGAATAAAAATCAGACGGTATCGTTCCTCTGGGACGGGACAAATGACGCGGGCCAGGATGTGGAAAACGGCGTATATTACATAAAAGAGACAACAACAGACACGTTCGGGCATACGGAAGTAATAACAAAGCCTGTGACAGCGATAAACTCGAGCCAGTACGCAGAGATAAACATATACAACAGCGCGGGAGAGATAGTAGATACGATAATAGGGCCGTATGACGGTAGCAGCGCGCTGAGCTTAAACCTGATAAACAGCAGCGGTAACAGCAACAACTCGACATACCCTGTAGGTCAGGGAGTGCTGACAATGATGATAAACTACACAGCGTCAAACTCATTGCCGTGGTACGGCACGGACTCGCAGAATAATTATGTAAGCAGCGGGGTATATGAGGTACAGCTTGTGGTAAAGACAAACCAGGGGCTGAAGGTAGTGTCAAGCAAGACAGTGACGCTGCTTGCGCTTGGGCCGCAGGGAGGGCTGATGGACGGGCTGAAAGCATACCCGAACCCGTATGCAGGCACAAGCCCAGCGCAGATAACGATAGCATGGACATCGGGAACGTCAGGAGCAGTAAGGATAAAGATATATAACATAGCAGGAGAGCTGGTGAGGATACTGACAGGGGACTTGAACACAGGATATATAAACTGGGATTTGAGGGCAACAGGAGGACAAAAGGCATCAAACGGCACGTACATATGCGTGGTAGAGGGGACAGACAGCAATCAGGACCAGAAGACAAAGATAATAAAAGTATCGGTTATTCAAGGGGCGCAGCAATAAAAGCAGAGGCATGGAGGGTTGGAAGCTTGGAACCGGAAGTTAGGGAAATAATTCAAAAACAAAATAAATAAACTAATTAAATCCCGCAAAAAATCAAACCTGTAAACCAAAAAAATATTGGACTTATACTTTTAAAAATGTTATATTAGCACGATTTTGTTATCCGAGGGTAAAACTATGAAAAAATTTGCCTACGCCGTTGTGGATTGGCAAAAATTTAGCTAGGAGGTAATAAAATGGCAAAGGGAAAGAAAAAATCAGCAAAGAAATCAAAAAAACCGGTTAAAGCAAAAATTGCCGCGAAAAATGTGAACGTAAAGACAAAGGCTTTTACGAAATTCATTCTTGGCGAGAAAGACATACCAAACGCATGGTACAACATACAGCCGGACCTTCCTGTGCCAATGGCTCCGCCATTGCATCCAGGGACAGGCAAACCTCTTGTGCCTGCCGACCTGGCACCGCTTTTCCCTATGGCATTAATAGAACAGGAAATGTCGCAAAAAAGATGGATAGACATACCCGGAGAAGTGCTGGATATTTATAAATTATGGAGACCTGCTCCTTTGATCAGGGCATACAATCTTGAAAAAGCGCTCAAAACACCGGCGAAGATATACTATAAGTATGAAGGGGTATCTCCTGCAGGCAGCCATAAACCAAATACGGCTATAGCCCAGGCTTATTATAATAAGAAAGAAGGCGTGAAAAAGCTTTCTACAGAGACAGGGGCAGGGCAGTGGGGATCGGCTTTGGCACTGGCGGGCACGCTCATGGGGCTGGAAGTTGAAATCTATATGGTAAAAGTAAGCTACCATCAAAAACCGTACAGAAAGCTGATGATGCATACATGGGGCGCGAATGTTTACCCGTCTCCGTCCGACAGGACCGAAGTAGGAAGGAAAATACTCGCTGAAAATCCTGATTCAACAGGCTCTCTGGGCATAGCGATTTCAGAGGCTGTGGAAGTCGCGGCAAAAAACCCTGATACAAAATACTCGCTTGGCAGCGTATTAAACCACGTGCTTATGCACCAGACTGTAATAGGCCTTGAAGCAAAAAAACAAATGGAGATGGCAGGAGAATACCCTGATGTTGTGATAGGATGCTGCGGAGGCGGGAGCAACCTTGGCGGAATAACATTTCCATTTTTATATGACAGGCTGACAGGCAAGGCGCCGAAACTCAGGACCGTGGCAGTGGAGCCAAGCGCATGCCCATCGCTGACACGCGGAAAATTCGCGTATGATTTCGGCGATACCGGCGAAATGGCGCCGCTTGAAAAGATGTACACACTCGGGCATAAATTCATACCCGACGGCATACATGCGGGCGGGCTGCGTTACCATGGCGCATCGCCTATAGTAAGCCTTTTGCATGATGAGAAAATATTGGAAGCGGTCGCATACGACCAGAACCCGGTTTTTGAAGCTGCGATATTGTTCTCAAGGACCGAGGGAATCATCCCTGCTCCGGAAAGCGCGCACGCGATAAAATGCGCGGTCGACGAGGCGCTAGACGCAAAGAAAAAAGGAGAGAAAAGGGTCATTTTGTTCAATTTAAGCGGGCACGGGAATTTTGACCTGGGAGCATATGAACTTTATTTGCACGGCAACCTGCACGATGTGCCGCTCTCACAGGAAAGCGTGGACAAAGGACTACAGAGCCTGCCGAAAATAAAATGATTTTGGATTTTAGATTGAAATCCAAATGCTGAATAGGTGAAAATATGAAAAAAATAATTATGGTTATGCTGCTCGTATCGGGAGCTGTGTGCTTATATGCTGACACTGCAGGAATACCGATGGAGATTTTCTACAAAGGATTCGGCGTGAGAAGCCTGAGCATGGGCGGAGCAGCGCTGGCCAATGTAAATGACGCGACTTCAGTATACTGGAACCCGGCAGACCTTGAGGATGTGAGCCAACACCAGATTTACGCGTCTTTTGAGACATATTACGGCGGAGCTCATTTTGACAATCTGGCTTATTCAATGCCGATGGGCAGGTATGGCGGGGCAGGAGTATCAGTATCTTATATGGGGTACGGCAGCTATGACCTGATTGACGTAAACGGAAACCAGCTGGGCACAGGCACGGTAAGCGATATGTTTGTAACAATAGGATACGGCAAGGACCTTTTTTACAATATAAAAGGCGGATTTAATATAAAACCATTATTTAGGACCATAGGGAGCGATACATTCTCGGGCGTAAACGCCGACATAAGCTTCTCAAGGTCATTTGATAAATACGTTGATGCGGCAGTCTCCTTCAGAAATATACTGCCGCTAGCCATACAATACTCAAACGACAAGGAAGATTTCATGTCATCATGCAGGCTGGGGATAGACATTAATATTCTGGACAGCGTTATTAAGATCGCGGCTGATGCGGAGAAATATTTTTACAATATTGCGCCGTTATTTTACGCCGGCATAGAATATAACATTATAGGGCCTTTATACCTGCGTGCAGGCTACAACAATAATCCAGGTGATATAACTGCGGGGATAGGAATAACAATCAATGATTTTGTACTTGATTATGGAATAGATATCAACAGCACGGTAACATCAAATAAAATAGCGGTCAGTTACAGGTTCGGAGGATATGAGCTTGCTCTGAAAGCCGATCAACCGATATTCTCTCCGCTTTCCTCAAACAATAAATGCTACATAAGAATAATTTCTGAAACAAAATACGAAGTGTATAAATGGCTGATTGAGATTAAAGATTCAGACGGGAAAACAATAAAAACCTGGGAAGGGGCAGGAAAGCCAAGCGATTCTGTAACATGGGACGGGCTAAGGGATGACGGCATGCCGCAGTCGGAGGGGACATATACATTAAATATTACAGCAACGGATGAGAACGGAACAGTAATAAAATCAAACGATATAAAAATTAAAATATCAAATAACGTCAATTTTTCGCCTGTATTGGAATAAAAATAGAGAGTAACTAAGATTTATTTTCATTGCCATATTTTTATTTATTTTGGGAAGTTATATAAAAACTACAAAAATACTTGACAAACACCTGATTTTATGTTATATTTATAGTGGAAATTGGAAGCAGAAATTGAGAAACCTTTCGAAGTACCCGACAGCAAGAGCCGGGCTCCCTAAGCGGGGAGGTGGGTACTATGAAAGTAAAAACGAAAGGATGGTTGATAACTGAAAAATCATTGATAACGAAAAGCCGGGAAAAAGAAAGTAAGGCTTTGAGGAAGACAGGTAAAAGAAAATTTTTACCTGTCTTTTCATTTTTGTTTCTTCTCGCTTGTTCAAACGCTTTCCCTGATGACCAGATCTCGCCAACGCAAACCACGGATACATCTTTGCAAACTTCAACCTTTACTTTAACTGCAATAGCGACAAATACTCCGTCTGCAACGCCGACCAATACGCCTCAATTTATCATAACAGTAACAGAAGATAAAACCGGAACAGCAACCCTTGGCGACATTATTCATTTTACGATATATTATGATCTTGTCGGTTCATACACAACGCCAAACGCATTTTTAAATGTAGACACTGTCAATAATGTTGCTAATAAATCCGGATATATTATAGGAATTCCATCTCCGAAGCCGCTTGAAATTTCAAACATACAGCAACCTGCAATAGCATGGAACGTAGGGCCGCCTGACAGCGTGGTAAGCAATATAAGCGGCCAGCTTGATTTTTATTACGAAATTACAAGCACTGCAAACCCTACATTCGGTTTTTATGCCTACTGGAATGATGGTATGACACTCGGAGGTGCATACTCTGATACATTGTATATAGTAACCGCAACAACGACCGCAACTTTTACATCATCGCCTACAATAACCATAACAAACACGCCTACTGTGTCGTTTACAGATATACCAACCGGAACTTTTACGCTGACCTTTACCGGAACACCTACGCTTACACAAACAGTGACAGAAACATTTACTTCCTCGGAAACAGGGACGTATACTTCGACTGAGACAAGCAGCCCGACAAATACACTGACTGTAACGTCTACTGAAAGCGAAACAGAAACAATGACGGATACAATAACAAGTACGTTTATTTCAACTCTAACTCCGACACCGACAGTATCGCAAACAAATACATTGACTTTGACATTATCTGAGACGCCGAGCCTGACCTGCACCAGCACGCCGAGCTTTACATTTACAAGCACACAGACGCTCACGCAAACATATACTGTCACTCAAACATTTACGCCTTCGGATACAGAAACTGCAAAGAATACTCCAACGCAAAGCTTCACAACCACCGCTGTTATTACAGCTGCTGTGACCGCAACAGTTACAACAACCCAGGCAATATGCCTGGAATTGCAAAATACGGCAAAAGAAGGTGGCGATTATAAAGTTGAATACAAAACGTTTTATATTTTAAAGAATTGTTCAAATACAGATATTGATTTAAGCACGATAACACTAAGAATATATACTGATTACAAGGATTTTTATGGAGATGATGATAAAACAGGAAACTATAAATCTTATGTATGGACAAATGATAAAAACCTGGATTCAAAAGGATATAAAGATAATGACAGTTACCGGGATGACCAAAAGAATTTAAATGACTGCAGAAAAATAAATTTCACAAATAAAACAGACGGCTGCGGCAATGAATATATTGAAATCTCGTTTAATGCCTGCGCGGGAATGATGAAAGAGGGAAGTGAAATTAAGATTGAAATGCCCTCTAAACTCTATGATACTCAAAAAACTGCAATATTTGTAAACGAAAACATGGTTTACGGAAACATGCCTGCTTGTGTTACACCTGTTGCCACAAAACCAAATGAAAAAGAATGTATATCAGAGCTTAATGTTAAAGAAACACCAGTTATAGTTTTGACGGACCCGGATGAAAATAATGTTTATAACTTCCCGAACCCCTGCAAAGACACTACGACAATAAGGTTTCCGCTGGCTGAACCTGCCAACTTGAAAATAATCATAACCGATATTAACGGCAATATTGTGTGGGTAAAGGACCTGGCTAGTTCTGAGACAACAGCCGGTATTAATTATGTCAAGTGGGCATGCGTTAATAACGCAGGGATGCAAGTGTCAAACGGAGTTTATTTATTAAAGTTTATGGCAAATGGTAAAATAATAACTAAAAAAATAGCAGTTACGCGCTGAAAAAATTAGCTGCTTTTTCGCCTGTCTTTGGGGACAGATTTTCTTTCTTTCCTGCGGTCGGTGGTGTACAGGACAAACCCGGACGACATTTTTTTATAAAGCGCTTTTTCTTTTTTGTCAAAGTACAGGTTGTTGCCGAGGGAAATGCAGGATTTCATGTCCACGTCCTCAATCCTGCGCTGCTGGTTTGCGCCTGGCTTGCCGGAACGCCTGTCATGCCTGACGAAAACAAACCTGTTTCCCATGCTTTTTACAATAACCCTGTCAACAGTATCGTAATAAAGATTTCCTGATAAAGGTTTGTAACGCGACATATGATTCATCCTCCTCTTTGCATTTTAAGCTCGAATATATAGTTTTCAATCCTTTTTAAGTCGCTTTTGTTTATAGATAATATTTTAACACCTGCTTTGTTTGACGTCGAGCCTTTTATATTTGCATCAATGTGCCTTACTTCAGCAAGCAGCCTGACTGGTTTCATTATTTTCGGCAGGTAAAGGTCTATTATTACAAGCTGGCCCTGGGCCAGCGGAGTCTCGGTTATTATCGACATGCCGCCCTGGCTTATATCCTGGGTCATGGATTGTACATAAGGATTTTTTGTTTTGTCGCTTATGAGCTTTTCAGGAGTTGTATCCTTGTAATCGGCGGAGTTCATGACCTCTGATGCAGTCTCTTTTATTGGATAAAGGAATATTTTAAGCGCATCATCAACCCTTTCATATTGCCTGCGCTCGAGCCATCCTTTTTGGGTTTCCATGCATTACTTCCTTTTTCTCACTGCCGGCAATAAATTTTTCATCACATATTCCTTGGGGTGTATGACCCCAATAGAAACTACCAATTTTAATCCATCCTCCACACTCATAGTAATCGGTATAATATCTTTTATATGAGAAAGTACCATAAAACCCGAGGTCGGCGGCGAAAACGGGATGAAAACATTCAGCATGTCATATGATTTGTTTTTTATTTTCAGCTTGCTGAGGTCGGCTGTAGTCAGGAATCCTATGGAATATACATTATAAAGGGGGGAATGAACAAGGACGACCTGCTTAAATGATGTGTTTCCCTGCGAAAAAAGAGTGTCGCTTATCTGCTTCAGACTGTTGAAAATGTTTTTTAAAATTGGGATTCTTTGTAAGATGTATTCATAAGCTTTTACTATCCTGCTGCCGAAGTAGTTTGTTGTCAGGACTCCTACGAGCCAGATCAACAGCACAAGGATCAGCAATCCAAGGCCGTGAGGATAGTTGTTCCCAAGATATGAATGTAGAAATGTGCCCAGGATTGAATCAAGTTTTTCAAAAAGAAAAATTATTATTAATACTGTAAGTGTAATAGGAAGAAGTACAAGCAAGCCGGCAAAAAATTGTGCCCGAATACCTGCTGAAATACGCTGGGTCAGTTTCTTTTTCATGCAAAAGCTCCGTTTTTATTTAGTTTTCGTTTAATATCATACAATAATACATGCTTTTCTAAAATTATATATAAATAATACGAAAAAAACAAGGTTATTTTGCATATAAAAATCATTGTTAAATTAAAGCATTAAACAAGCTGTTTTTTAATATTTGACAAAATAGTTTTATTCAAGTATACTTAAAATGATAAGACTATATTTAATTAGAACAAATTATAAGAGACACAAAAATAGTTATACATACCGGATAAGAGTGAATTTGGTCTTTACTATTTGATTAGGAATTCTATTTTTGAAGTTGAAATTTACAAAAAAAGCTACAAAAGTAGCCTAATACAGTTGAGAAGGTAACGATGAAAGCTGAAAATCTTTTTGTAAAAAAAAGATTAATAGCTGTGTGCAGGAAATTATTACTCTTATTATTTCCTGTTTTAGTTTTTACACTAAATGCTTTTGCTGTTCCTGGTGAAGGCACTGCTGTAATTTCCCCGCCGCAAGTAGTTGCAGGAAGTATGGGCAACTCAATAACAATAACATTTACTGCAGGAACAACTGCATGGACAAGTGGCACTTTGGCAATAGTTATTCCACCTGGAGGATGGAGCCCGGCAAGCACAAACACAAATTATAACGGATTTTTTACAGCTGTTACTTTAACGACAGCCGATAATATTGTAAGTGAAATAACAGACGGCACAACCATTACAATAACAGCAAATTTAGGTGCAAGCGACCAGTTACAAATAACATACGGTGATACTTCGCAAGGTGGGCTAGGCGCGACAGCTCAGTCGAGCCCGGGAACAGCAGTTTTTGATATTTATACAGACCCAACCGGTTCAAATCCGACTATTATAGGAACACCAATCCCGAGTATTGATGTGATAGCACCATCACCAACATCAACAACTACACCAACATTAACAAATACAATTACACCGACACCGACTAATACGCCTGTGCAAGGGATTGGTTCTGCAACGATAAGTCCATTGACAGTTTCTGCAGGCAGCACAAATAATACCATGGTCATTAATTTTACTAATGCCAATACTGCATGGGATAACTCTCCTTCGTACGGTACTTTAAAAGTAACAATTCCTTCAACATGGACAACCCCGCAAACTAGTAATAATTCTGCAGCAGGATATGTCGCAGTGGGTGTTGTTGGCGGTACTTTATTAACTGATTTTGTGAGCGGAAATAATATTATTATACAGGTGGTATCGCTGCCAACTAACGGACAAATAACAGTAGCATACGGTGATACAACGGCATCAATGGCCGGCGCAGCACAGGCACAAAGCAGTCCAGGAACAGCTTCTTTTGCTGTTGAAAGCACGGCATCCGGCGATAACACGGCTCCGATATCCGGCTCGCCTCTGAATGTGACAGTACAATCCCCGGCTGCTTTAAGCGCCGACCTGCAGGCTTTTCCGGGAACTGTGCTTTTGGGGCAGTTAATAACAGTCGCCATGAGCGTCACAAACAGCGGGCAGGCAGCTGCAAACAGCGTGCTGCCGATAACCCCGGCAGCAAGCACGCCGTCTGATGCAGCAATTACAAGCGCGCCGGCAAGCGCAAATATTCCGGGCGGAGCAAGCGCATATTTTACCTGGGTGTTTTCAGCATCATTGTCAGATACAGTGACATTTACAAGCAGCGCTTTTGGCACTGACGCAAATTCGGGGGCAACAGTACAAAGCTCATCAGCCACAAGTAATTTTGTAGTTATACAGGCTCCTACACAAACAAACACGGCAACGCCGACAGATACAGGGACATGGACGGCAACAAATACGCCAACATGGACAGCGACGTGGACGCCGACGATAACACCGACAAACACGCCAGCGCTGGGGTTGGGAAGCGCAATAATAAGTCCTGCGACAGTGGTGGCAGGAAGCAGCAATAACACAATGACAATAACATACGCAAACGGAGGTACAGCATGGGATAGTTTGCCTTCGTACGGGACACTCGATGTAACAATCCCGGCGAATTGGAGCGCACCGCAGACAACAAATTCAAGTGGAGCAGGATATGTGACTGTGGGAGTATCGAGCGGGACGGTAAATAATGTAAACATAGGAGGAAGCGGGAATTATGACATAATAATACAGGTAAGTGGGTTAACGAATGCAGGGACAATAACAGTAACATATGGAGACCAGTCAGTATCGTCGGCAGGTGCTGCAGTAGCGCAACCAACGCCAGGAACAGCGACATTTGTAATAGGAAGCGCGGCGTCAGGGAGCGTCACAGGGCCGATAACAAGCCCGCCGACAGTTGATGTGATAGCACCAACATATACGGCAACGCCGACGTGGACGCCGACAGACAGTCCAACAGATTCACCGACGTGGACGCCGACAGACAGCCCAACTGATACACCAACAGACAGTCCGACAGATTCACCGACAGTAACGCCGACAGACAGTCCAACGGATAGTCCGACCGACACGCCAACAGACAGCCCGACGGATTCACCAACAGTAACGCCAACAGACAGCCCAACGGATAGTCCGACCGACACGCCAACAGACAGC
>Ga0335078_10003734_pt1 | contig 22665 bp, 21 predicted proteins | sample Lox_Sample_32_FD_206711 | JGI IMG/M metagenome (GOLD analysis project Ga0335078, IMG submission 206711) | Soil microbial communities from Loxahatchee National Wildlife Refuge, Florida, United States - Lox_Sample_3.2 | ecosystem: Environmental > Terrestrial > Soil > Wetlands | place: USA... | reverse complement strand
CAGTGAATAGGCGCCGACAATGAACCATAACGGGCTACTCCGATAAAGGTGGCGTCATGGCGAACGCGGGCCCGCACGGATTGCTGCACAGATGCTGATAAAAGCCAGAGGTGCGAACCTGTTCGGTTCTAAGATCCGTCGCCAGCATCAGAGCCCATAGCGAATAGTCGCCCACAGTAGTTCACGCACAGGGTCCGCAAGGTTGGGGTGGGTGAGCACCAGCATCGTCAACGGCACCGGAAAGAAGAGGATCCACGTGCAGAAGCCGTTCGCGATTGATCCGGCCCGATTCGTGTCCGTCGGCCAGAACCCAATGATCCACAGCAGGGCCACCGCCGTCAGCAACATCACTTCAAGCGCCGGATGCGCGAGGTATAAACGAGATGACCCGGGCTGCCATATCCAATGCGAAAGCCCCAGCCGCGGATCTTTCGAATAGAGTGGTAGCACGCGTTCCCATTGGGTGAAAATCTCAAATGCCATCGCCCAGATAATCACCGGTACGTAGCCCAGCTTGAGGATGGCCAGCAGCGTATTCGCTGCCACGTGGCCTCGGCTGGACCTCTGCCATACCTCGCGAAACACCGTGCCGCAGAATGGGCACTTAGCTGCGGCAGGTTTGATCTCCCATTTGCACACCGGGCAATGAGTCCGATCATACCCGGCTTCGGCGCGAGCGCCCTCAGTTTGCGCCATCGGCTCACTCGGCGGCTGCGGCGACCAGTCTTCCATCCGATTCAAGTCTCTCCGCACCAGTCTAATCGCGCTGTGTTTCCGTTATCAAGCCCGAGCCTGTCCAAGCGACGGGGTGAGCGGCGGACTTCGAAGTTAGAACCGATTCTGGCTGTTGCTTTACCGACGGCGGCTACAATATGTTCTCGGTGCTTACTCTGCGCGAAGGGCCTGAAGAGCCACCGATAATGTCCGACATCGAGCGTGAAGCGTGCACTTCCCACAATCGGACATCTGGGGCAGTGAGTATTTTCAAGCTTACCCGTCAACCGACCGGGATCTTGGTAGCATAGCGATGGATCATCGAGCGTTGCTTCATCACTCGTTCACTAGCAGCCCTGGAAAGGAACAATCTGCCATTCAGCAATGAAAAGATTTCAACCCAGGGGCGATCGCCGTTTAGGAAAGCAGGATCGGCGGCAGCTTCAAGTGCTTTACGAAGACGATGCCGTCGTAGTCCTCAATAAGCGGGCCAAACTGCTCGCGGTGCCCGCGGATGACTCCGATACTCCATCTGCGCTTTCTATTCTTTCGGCAGAACTGAAATCAAAGAGGCAACGGGCCTTTGTCGTACATCGCATCGACCGTCTCACGTCTGGGATTCTGCTCTTCGCAAAAACCTGGCCAGATCGAGAAGCACTCGTGCAACAGTTTATCCGACACACCCCGGTGCGGGAATATCTCGCGGCAGTTCGTGGTCATCTCCGCTTTAAAGAAGGGACTCTCGTTCACTACTTTCGGCAAGCAGGGATGTTTCAAAAGGTGACCACAGAATGCGATCCAAGATCGGCTCGCGCTGAACTTCGCTATTCCGTGGAACATCGCCTTAGGGGCGCATCGCTCGTCCGAGTCTCGCTGGTGACCGGATTACAAAATCAAATCCGTGTTCAGCTTTCAGCGATCGGCCACCCGGTCATCGGCGACAGAAAGTACAATCCATCAGAAAAGCTGGAACGGCGAATTACTCGCGTCGCTCTCCACGCGGCGCGTCTTCAGTTCATTCATCCACGTTCCGGAGAGAGCGTCTGCGTTGACTGCGAACCTCCTCCGGACTTTCAGTCTCTTCTTCAGGCTTTAGGGTTCCCAATCCGCAGGGGTCGATGAAGCTCCCGCCATGTTCGCTGCTGCGGTCCAGGAACGTTAGAACTGTATCGGAAGTGCGCGGCGTGAAAATAGTGGGGCGAGCAGGAGTGTTGGTCGCCGGGCACTTTCGATAGAGGCGTTTGAATTGAGCCGCTGGCGCTTACGGCGGGCGCGGGACCTATGGGATTTGAATAGGGGTTTCGGTTATTCGCGGTCGATTTTTCGATGGCGAGCACCGGTGTTGAAGGCGCGGGAATCGGTTTGGAGTTGTTCGATGTGCCCAAGACTTCGCATTGCGGGATGTTGAGACCATCCGGTCGGATCGCTGGTCAGCGTCGAAGCACACGTCGCCGGTACGAGCTGATGCTCGTAGAAGGTCGGCCAGGAAACGGGTCGCGTCACGACGAATCAAGAGGCATTGTCCGAGCCCATGGAACCGATGCGGGCGCACCGGAGAGGTACTCAATCAACTGCATCGGAACCGAACAAGTCGGACAAAGCCAGGAAGTCGGCGGGGTCACGGCGCGCTCGGCCAATGCACGGCTCTGTGCGGCCTGCCGACTGAGCAGTTGCTGGCAAAGCGGTAGAAGAATGCTTCTTCGCCGATTTGCCAGGAAGCCGAAGAAGCGGATGCGGACGAAGGCACGCGGCAGCACATGCAGTAGGAAGCGTCGCAGGAACTCATCCGCCGACAGTGTCATGGTGCGCTGTTTGTTTCCGTGCGCGTAGTCCTTCCAACGGAAAGCGACTTGATTGTTTTCAAATGCGATCAATCGATAGTTGGAGATCGCGACGCGATGCGTGTAGCGGGCCAGATAGTGGAGCACGTGATGTGGTCCACCGAATGGTGGATTGGCGTAGACGATCCAATCTTTACGGAACAGCGGCCGCAAGAAGGAGCTGAATGCTTTCGGGTGTGCAAGCGGTTTGAGTTTTCCCGCAAACACGAGCTTGCCCCGCCGGAACAGACGCTTCAAGCCTGCGACGAACTTGCCGCGAAAGACGCGACTGAGCACCTTTACCGGTAGAAAGAAAGCGTAACGTGGACGCACCCAACGCGAATGATCCGGCGACAGACCACCGGCTGGGATAACGCAGTGAACATGAGGGTGATGCAGCAGATTCTGTCCCCAAGTGTACAGGACGCTCAGGAAGCCGACCTCAGCTCCCAGGTGTTTCGGATCGGCTGCAATCTGGAGCAGCGTCTCCGCACTGGCGTGGAACAAAAGACGATAGACGGCCTTTTTGTTCTGCAGCGCCAGTAGCGAGAGTTCCTGAGGCAGCGTGAAGACCACGTGGCAGTAGCCGACAGCCAGCATCTCTTGCTGCCGGGCGGCAAGCCACTTGTCACGCGTCGCGGTTTGGCACTTGGGGCAGTGCCGATTGCGGCAGGAATTATACGAGATGGCCTGATAGCCACAGCGAGGACACTGATCTCGATGGCCGCCCAAAGCCGAGGTGCGGCAGCGTGCGATGGCGCGGAGCACTTTGATGTGCGTCCAGCGCAGCCAAGACCGGTCGTTCTCGATGAAGCGATTGCCCTGCGCGCGAATGACATCGGCCACCTCAACGGGTGGCCGGCTCACTTGGTCTGCTTTCTCCGGAAACGCTTGGCGTCCTGAGGAGCGGAGACCACCAGTGCATCCAGCGGGTTCGGCACCGCGTGCAGGTGACGCTGGGACAGATGCAAATAGACAGTCGTGTGCTTGATGTCTGTGTGTCCGAGCAGCAGTTGGATCGTACGCAGATCAGCCCCGGCTTCGAGCAGATGCGTGGCATAGGAATGTCGCAAGGTGTGCGGGCCGACTTTCTTCTGAATGCCAGCGCGTCGGACAGCTTCTCGACAGGCATGCCAGACGCCCTTTCCAGTAATGGGTATGTCCTTGCCCCGGTTGGCGGCTCCGGCCGGAAACAGATACGAGCGCGGCTTCTTCCAGCGCCAATACTCGCGCAGAGTCTCCAACAGCTTTGGGCTTAACGGGACGTCGCGATCCTTGCGGCCTTTGCCCTGTTGAACGTGGATTACCATGCGTTGGCTGTCGATGTCGCTGACTTTCAAACGGGCCAGTTCGCTCCGGCGCAAGCCGGTGGAATAGAGCGTCATCAGCATCGCTCGATGCGACAAGTTACTCGCTGCATCGATCAGCCTGGTTACCTCTTCCTGGCTGAGCACGGCGGGCAACTGCCGTGGAGCCTTCGGGTATGGAAAATCCTCTCGCAGATACGGCCGCCTCAACGTTCGGACGAAGAAGAACTGCACCGCCGCCATGCGCTGCTTGACTGTATTGGCGGCCAGCTTTTTTATCGCGCAAAAGATGGAGCTGAAACTCTCGAACATGTTCGGGTCCGAGTTGATCAGGCGGTCGATGGAAATACTCCGCGAACTGTCGCAGAGCGAGGGTGTAGGCTTCTACGGTAGTCTGAGCATAATTACGACGCTGGAGTTCCTCCAGCATCATTTTGCGAAGTTGGGTCACAGGGAACCTCCTTGTGACCCGACACTATCCTGCTCGCTACCTCAACGCCCAATTACCTGCACGCGCAGCGTCCGCCGTGCCAGCGACTTAGTTCAAACGGCGTTGTGGGAAGCTACCGACAATGCTGCATAACGGGATCTGTGGGGCTCCCACAACCCTTTCCCGCTTCTGGAAATAGGCACGCTACGGCTTTCATCCGGTCAATCAGGATTGCGCCGTTTTGAACGCCTACGCCTTAGACCGATCGTACAACACCTTCCCACCTACGATGGTCATATCCACCTTCATCGTGAGAAGTTTTTCGGGCGAAATCGTCAATATGTCCTCGGGCAGCACGACCATGTCGGCGACTTTCCCAGGCTCCAGCACGCCCTTGATGTTCTCTTCGCGAGTGATGAAGGCGCCACTGCGCGTGTACATTGTGAGCGCATCCTTCATGCTCACCGCCTCTTCGGAACCATAGACCTTCCCGCTTTCACCTTTACGAGTAACTGCGGCATATAAGCCGATAAGCGGTCCGATCGGCAGATTGTCGCTACCGAACGCCATAAAGATGCCCTGCTTGATCGGCGTAACGATCGCGTTGTTCTTTACGAGGCGCGTCCCTTCGAGGGCGTCAACGTAGCGGCCTTCCAAGTTGTAAGTGAAGTTCGGCTGCTGCGCGATCAGGATTTTGTCCTTCGCCATGATTTGCATGGTGCGTTCCGGCGGCAGCACGGTGAAGTGACACAAATAATGGCGGTGATCGTTTCTCGGATGGGCCTGCAGCACCTTGTCATATGCATCCACAGTCATTGCGATGGCAGCATCCCCGATCGCGTGGATTCCGTATTGCCACCCCAGCTTGTGTCCGGCTTCGATGTTCGCGTGGATCTGCTCGGGAGTGAAGAACGCGCGGCCGCGGAATCCCGGCTGGCCTTTGTAGTCGTACAGCGAATAAGCCGTGGGTCCGGTGAAGCCGCCGTCCGCTGCCATCTCGCCGATGGACCCGACTCGCAAGCGCTCGTTTCCGTCCCCCGTTTTGCGCCCGAACTCCTTGAGCTTCGCTTCGCCTGCCTTGGCCTCTCCAGGAAACTGGATCTGCACCGAAGCTCGCGGCAAATCCTCGCCGTGTTTGGCGTACAAAACTTCCCACTCGGCGTATGAACCGGCCACCTCCGGATTCACAGAAGCGCCAGCCTGAATCACACTGGTGATTCCGAGCTGGAGCTGTCGATGGACATCCTCGAAAAAGCTCTCCCGCACCTCGGCTGGCTTGTCGCGCGGGACCAGGCGGGTATACAAATCCGACCGTTCGCGAATTACACCGTTCGGTTCGCCGTTTGAATCCCTTTCAATGATGCCGCGATCCGGATCGGGCGTGGCCTTATTGATGTCGGCCAACTCGAGCGCCTTGCTGTTGCCTACCGAGCTGTGTCCGCCGGCTCTCGTCAGGACGACAGGATTATTGGGCGCAACTTCATCCAGGTCAGCCCGTACCGGTTTGCGTTGCTCATCGCTGAAGTGGTACTCGTCCCATCCTGCTCCTGTAATCCACTCTCGCGGCCCAAGTTCCTTGGCTTTATCTCGAACCTGCTGTTTAAGCTGCGCCAGCGATGTCGTCTCATTCAGATCGATATAACGCCTCGAATGGCCGCCCAGATGAATATGCGTATCGTGAAAACCCGGGATCGTGGTGCGGCCACGGAGGTCGATGGTGCGGGCGGCGGAGTAGCGATTGCGCAGCTCGTTCCCTCCCACCGCTACCACGCGGCCATCCTTCACCACGATCGCCTGGTGGATGGAAAAGCTCGTATCAACGGTCACGATATTGCCGTTGTAGAGCAGCAGATCCGCAGGTTGTCCCTGTGCCAGCAGATTGGGAACGCTGTCAGCACCTAGCGTGGCCCCTGCCGCCACGCCTAAAAAGTCACGTCTCGAGAAGCTCATACGTTCCTTTCCATCTCGCCTCATCCCAGAACCGACCAGATCGTGGATCCAGCGAACAGTTTGCGCCACTATAGCACGTGCATCGGAAACGTGGTCGCGAACGTCTTGCTGTGGCTGGCCTTCAGAGGTAATGTCCTGATAGCTACCGATATTGCCCACTAAAAGGACCGATTTGTACGGTTGTGACGGATATGACGCTGCACTCTCGCGAAATTGCGGGCAGTTGTGCGATTCGGAGCCATAGCTTGGGACATTCTGGGCGATGCGGCGTTGGAGGCCGCATCAAATGTCCTAGAATCGACGAAAGCATAGCTCCAGGATCATCCTCAAGCTGCCCGATCTTGAACAATCCAAGTCCGCCGTTCTGAATAGTCTCGCATCGCTCAATTCGCGCCGGGCGTACGATTACGCGATCAAGAAGTTCACCGATTGGTATTGTTCGGAGCCGCGTCTTGCGTTTAACAAGACAGTGGTCACTCGATACCGCATGTTCTTGGAGCAAGCGCACTATTCAGCGTCAACGATTAACTTGCAACTTACGACGGCCAGGCGACTAGCATATGAAGCTGCCGACTGCGGCCTTCTCAGCCCTGAGTCGGCGGCCGGTATCCGGCGGGTAAGGGGCGTAAGGAGACTGGGCGTGCGTTTCGGGAATTGGCTCACCGCAGAACAGGGACGTTGTTTGCTCAGGGCCCTCGATTCCGGTGAACTCCGCGGAAAACGTGATCACGCTGTGCTGGCAACTCTTCTGGGCTGCGGCTTGAGACGCTTTGAATTGGTGAACCTTAAGGTCGAAGATATCGAACAGCGAGAAGAGCATTGGGTAATTGCGAATCTTGTCGGAAAGGGAGGTCACATCAGGACGGTATCGCTACCGCAGTGGGTGAAGAATGCAATCGACCGCTGGACTACATCCGCTGGTGTCGACTCCGGACCAATATTCCGCCAGGTGAACAAGGGCGGCCGGATGTCGGGGCACGGGTTCACTGCAAAGGTGATATGGAATGTCGTTCGGGCGGCGGCTACAAAGTGCGCGCTGCCGAACGTTGCTCCTCATGATCTGCGGCGGACGTGTGCGCGGCTGTGTCATGAAGCTGGTGGCGAGCTGGAACAGATTCAGTTTCTGCTTGGGCATGTAAGCGTTCAGACCACGGAACGATATTTGGGCTGCAAGCAGCGGTTCCGGAACGCCGTGAACGATCGTCTCGGTATTGAGCCATAGCCCGCCGGGTTTGGCAGACCGCATCAGCTTATTCACTATCCGTGCGGCCGAAGCGGCGAATGGATCGGCTACAACACGTTCCAAAAAGCTTCCGCTGGGCGACAGGTCCACAGAAGGGATCTAAACGATTTTACCTACCGCCCTTGAGTCTTCCAGAAGCATCAGGTTTTGGAATGGCAGTGTGGGGAAGCGACACTGAGACTTCCAATCAGTAACAGCATTCAAATCCGCAGCTAAATCTACAACCCCGCCACACGTGTGCGGACAGCGTGCCTGCTTTCGAGCCGGAGGTATCCAATGGCTCGAAAAGCAGGGCAACTGATTTCACGCGGACCGCGAACATGGCTTGTTCGCAGATGGCTCGGCCGCGATGCCGAGACCGGAACTAGGAAGTACCACAGCAGAACCGTCCACGGCTCATTCCGTGAGGCACAAATTTACCCGAACGCTAAGCTTCAAAGGCGCGATATCGGCCGTCATTCCTCGCGCCGCAGCGATCAGACTTGATTACTATCTGGACCAGTGGTTGGCAAAATCAGCCAAACCCAGATTGCGGCCGAAAAGCTATACCGACTATGAAAGCCTGCTGCGTCTCCACATCCGTCCATGTCTTGGCGCCAGGCCGCTCGGGGCAATCGCTCAATTCGACATTCATAGTCTTTATGCTCAGATGTTCAACCGTGCGCTGTCGCCGCGAACAATCGAGTATATGAATGCTCTACTGCAATCCGCATTCCACCAAGCGGTGCGCTCGAAAATGCTAGGCGAAGATCCGTGTGTCGCAGTGGATCTGCCACCGTTGAAGAGGCGTGAGATGGATGGCCTCAGCGTCGAAGAATGCAGGCGATTCATCACGGTCGCAAGGGAGTCCGAATGGTACGCGCTGTTTGCGCTCGCCCTCACAACCGGAATGAGGCCCAGTGAATACCTGGCGCTCAAGTGGCGCGACTCGGATTGGCAGCGTGGCACCGCGAGTGCCTGCCGGACGATTCAAACTTCGCCGCGCGTAGAGCACGTGGAGGAGAACGCCGGCGCCGGAGCACTCGAGCTGACCGAAACTGAGATCGCCCGGATCGACAAGGCCTTTCCGCTGGGCGCGGAGCCGCGCGAGCTTCCCACGCTTGGACAGGTGGCGACATCCCTTGTTCTACATATCGATCTGTAGACGCGTCGCTTCGAATAGTCGACAGCATTCCGGACTCGTGCGCGGGTTCTTCCTTGATACTCCATGCCCGCAGCGCCCGAATCGATTGGAAAAAGGGATGCAATTGGGATCTACCGAGGATGACATGAAACACAAGCAAATGCTTATCGCTGTCGTTTTGCTGGCTTTCGCAGTAATGTTCGTCGCCACGCCGACTGCTCCGGCTAGGGTAGCGGTCGGTATAGCGGTGGGGACCCCGCCGCCTGCTCCACTGGCAGTCGGCCCGGTCGGAGTTGCGCCCGGTCCTGGGTACATTTGGATCGATGGGTATTGGGACTGGGTTAACGGCGGCTGGGTCTGGGTACCTGGGCGATGGGTGTTGCCACCTGCGCATCGCGCCGTGTGGATCGGGCCGGTCTATCGCCGTGACCACGATCGCTACCGCTATTTCCGAGGCCACTGGGACAGACGTTGACCACAGAAAAACCAGGTATCGATTGCATCACTGAACTGGCGCTCGATCTTCGCTGGACGTGGAATCACTCCACCGACGGCTTGTGGCGCGAACTGGAGCCCGAGTTGTGGGAGGCGACCCGGAATCCGTGGGTGATATTGCAGACCGTTTCGCGTGATCGGCTGAACCACCTTCTTTCTGAAAAGCGATTTCGTGAACGGTTAGAAGCGCTGCTCACCAAGCAACGGGATGTTGAAGCCTCCTCGGCGTGGTACCAAAAGACTTACCCGGATTCTTCGCTCGGCGCTGTCGCTTACTTCAGCATGGAATTCATGCTGAGCGAAGCTCTGCCTATTTACGCAGGCGGATTGGGCAATGTCGCCGGAGATCAGCTGAAGACGGCCAGCGATCTTGGCATTCCGGTTATCGGGCTTGGTCTGCTGTACCAACAAGGTTATTTTCGACAGGAGATCGACCGCACCGGTGCCCAGATCGCGCTCTTTCCGTTCAACGATCCGTTCCAGTTGCCCATTTCCCCCCTGCGCGATCAGAACGGCGATTGGTTACGCGTAAATGTTGCGCTGCCGGGCCATGCGCTGTGGATCAGAACGTGGGAGGCGCAGGTCGGACGCACGAAGCTCTATCTTCTAGATACCAACGATCCCGCAAACTTGGCCGCCGATCGCTCTATTGCCAGCGAACTATACGCCGGGGGGACGGAGCTGAGGTTGCGCCAGGAAATGGTCCTGGGGATCGGAGGCTGCCGAGTGCTCCGGGCACTCGGTATGCAGCCCAAGGTTTTCCACCTCAATGAAGGACACTCGTCGCTCGCGGTGCTCGAAAGAGCGCGGGGTTTCATGGACGACTTCCAACAGTCGTTCCCTGTGGCGCTGACGGCGACGCGGGCGGGGAATCTGTTCACGACGCACACAGCGGTGGACGCGGCGGAGTCTCAGTACCGAATTGTTCATTCGCCGTCAAGTGCCCCGCCGACTGAAACGTATTGATCGGTGTAATTGGCAGTGGCTGTTGCAATGCCCCCAAGGGAGTAACCCAGGACACTCCAATCTGTCCCGTGGCTCCGATTGAAAAAACATCCGTTTCCGAACTGCCGAAGCGCTGAGAGGCAGCTACGGGCGCCCGGCCACGAAAAAAGACACAAGGAAACTCCTTCTCGCTGGAAGATGAAACCCCGGGCTACTTTTTCCAGTCCCGAGTTTTATTTTGTCGTCGATCAGAGCCGATTCTCTTCCTGCGTTTTTCTACTAGCGGGCCCTAACACTGTGACGGGATTCGGTTCCGTTCTCATGGTGCGAAATAATGCCAAAGTGTTACATCGACGCACTCCGACTGGGGGTCGGTGTACTGCAAAGTGCGGTCGTCGTCGTCGGGCGATCAAATCGGAGAGCGTGAGTGAGCGGATGTTTCGTGGCGACGCGGCTTGTTAAGAGCAGAGCTTGCTGAAGTGGGTGCGAAATCCTCAGCGGGAACAGGGGCCCGTTGAGATGATCCAGTTTGCGTTGAGCGCGCGGATGAGCGAATCACTGCGGGAGAGGATTCCGCAACAACCGCACAGCTGCTGGAAGCCATATCGGCAAGATAGCCCGCGAGATTGACTGCCTATAGCGACATGTCACAATAGAAGTGGCGTTGGAGTTCGCCCTTAACCGCCCCATCGGGGAAGATGACTCCTACCAGGGATCTGCTCTGGCGGGGGCGCTTCCGATCCGCACCCCTCCAGGAATCCCAGTGGTAATTTGAGCGTTGCTGCCTCAGGCAGCAACCGGGGGGAAGAGATGGAGATGCGATCTGAAGACGCGGCTGCAAGCCTGAACTCCTCGCAACGACTCCATCTGCTCAGCAGCTCTCAACACGCGGACAAACTGCTGGCGGATGTCGAATCCATTCTCACTGCTTCGAAATCAAAGTCCGCTTTTCGCAAGTTCAAGACGCCACTCTCGCCCGCGCAAGCGAAAGTTGTCGAGGATTATGTTTCGCGGATCAGAACCCAAATGGTGCGGGTTCTAGAATCCCAAGGCATAGCGTTGCCTGAGCCGAGTTTTGAATCGGTGCATTCGATCCGCGTGAACCTCGCGTTTGTCAGGATTGCGTTCCAGGAGTGCACGCCGGATCGTATGCGCGGCTACGGGGAACTACCTGAACGTAAAGTTCGCGAATTGAACGGCCTGGTTGACGAGATGGTGGCGGCTGTCGAAAAGCTCGATGTCTACCTCGCTCAAGGATTGGGGCAGGACTTGGAAGGCCGCCTCGAGAGGCTTGCGAAAACCGGAGTAGACGTCGCGCTGCTCAAGAGTCTGGAGAGAATCGTCAACGAGTATGGGCTCGTCGAGTTCCGTCCAACGGTCTCAATGATCCTCGATCGGTTGGAGTCCAAGAACTTTGAGATCGCTCTCTTTGGGCGGGTCAGCTCGGGCAAATCCTCCTTGCTGAACCATATCGTTCAGACAGACATCCTGCCCGTGGGTGTGACGCCCATCACGGCCGTGCCGACGCGGCTGGTTTATGGCGAAACGTCGCGTCTGAGCGTATGGTACGCAGACCGCCATCCGGAGCGAACCGAAATAGGTCGTCTCCCGGACCTTGTGAGCGAGGATCAAAATCCTGGAAATTACAAGCACGTTACGCGAATCGTAGTGGAGTTGCCGTCCGACCGGTTGCGCGACGGGGTCGTGCTTGTCGATACGCCCGGCCTGGGATCGCTCGCAACATCGGGCGCAGCAGAAACGCTCGCGTATCTGCCCCGTTGCGATCTTGGAGTCGTACTAGTCGATGCCGGATCGACATTGACCGAGGATGACTTAGCAACGATTCGGACCCTTTATGATGCCGGCATTCCTGCCTCCCTGCTGTTGAGCAAGAGTGACCTTCTTGAGCCCGAAGATCGAGTGCGTTCATCAGCATATATTTCGGAGCAAATCCGTTCACAGCTGGGGCTGACGATCTCAATTCATCCTGTGAGCATACAATCCACGCACTCGTCTTTCCTAGAAGCTTGGCTCAGAGAGGTGCTCTTGCCCTTGTATGATCGCCACCAGCAGCTCGCGCAAGAGTCTTTGTCGCGGAAGATCGGTTCTCTTCGCGAAGGGGTCGTCACCGCGTTAAAGCTTCGAGTTGATCGCGCACCGGAAGATGGCGAGCCCGTTCGGGACCGACGTCCAATCAACGTAGATGAGATCGATGGAGCGCTCAGAAATGTTGTCGGGAGAATTGCCGAAGTTCGGCAGCTTTGCTTTGAGGCGACACACACCATCCGTGAACAAGGGGAGCATGCGCTTGCCGGCGCGGCCCAGATCTTGTCGGAGGCATGGCTCCGCGACGATACCGAACTTCCATCCACTCTCGTTGGCAACGAGTTAATCCGTATCGCGGCCGATTACGCAAGCATGCTTTCTGGGGCGCTCAAGGATCTCGCTGCTGAACTTTCGCGAACGCTCGAATCGACATCTGCAGCGCTGGGATACAAGGAGGCGCATGGGGAGGACGATTTCAACTCGGCGATTAAGGAGATGCCCCGGCTCGATCTCGGCAATTTGCAGATCGACGTCCGGCAAGGTCTCTTGGGGAAGTTCTCCAAAGGACTATCGGAGGGCCATATCCACAGGGTGTTAAAGCGCCAGATCGGACCGCAGGTGGAAGAAGCCTTTTCCAGTCTCGGGAAAATGCTTGACTCGTGGGCACGCCGGATATTGAGCGAGTTGCAGTTGCGATTTGAAACGCATGCGGATCGGTACCGCGCCCATCTCAATCGTATGAGCGTGCACGCGAACGTTTCGAGCGTCGTCCGAGACGCAATTTTGCGGGACCTGACCTCTCTAGGAGAGTCGCACGTCGAAGAAAGACATCGGATGGCGCCAGTTTAGTAGGGTTCAGTCCATGGCCAGCAACCGCGTCGAACCGACCAACGCAGTAACTAACGGAGATTCCGATGTTGACCCTCTCATGCAACAACTCGACACGGTCACCCAATGCGATCAGGCCGCCGCGAGGCTGGTCTGGTGCGGACCGCGGGTAATTCCGGCCTTGCGGCGGTTTCTGTTTGAGGGAAAGCCGAGCGTGGTTTACCAGCCGCGCTGCGCTGCTGTAGAGGCACTCGGCGGACTCGACGCGAAGGATGTTTTGATCCAGTACCTCACCTGGAAACGAGAAATTGAAGATCCCGCAACCCGATTCGCTGAAGAGTCGGTCAAGAACGCAGCAGCTCGAGAACTCGCAAAGTTCCGGACCAACGATGTCCTGGATGTTTTGTTGAGCTTCGCACTCCCGCACTCGCGGCCGGGCGTTGTGGAGGCTCTGGGACAATTCGGCTGCGCTGAGGCGATTCCTTATTTCCTGAAGGCGCTTGAGGACGATTTGTGCCAAGCGGCAGCCATGGACGGCCTTCGAAATCTTGGACGAGAAGCAGAACTGGCCTTGGTGACCTCCGCCCTTACGCGGCTGCCCTCATCGGAAGAAGAGCGACCATCCAGTTCACGCCGGCGCGCGAAGGCTCTGGAACTACTCGCTGAAATCGGACCATCGGCCAATAGTTGGCCTTTCCTGAGGGAGCTATTCCACGATGATGATCCCGCCATCATCACGGCCACTGCGAAACTCGCGATTGCGTTAGGAAACTGCGAGGACAGGACAACCGCGGTTCGCAGAGTGATAGCCGTTCTGCCGAGAGCCGATTGGTTTATGCGCGGGGAAATCCGAAATTCGCTCGTCGATTTGTATCCCGAGGCTGCATCACTGATAGAGCAGGAATGCGCAAACAGAAAGAGGCTACCGGAAGTCGAGCGAATCGTGGACTCGATTCTTCAGACACTCGAAGGCGCACGCCGCCAGGCCGAGCACTCTCTGCCGAAAACGCGCGTAACATGAACGCCATCGCAAATGATCGTCAGGTTGGCGTCCTGGAGGAGTACGCGAAGCTCAAACTGCGATTGGCAGGCGTCCTTCGAACCTTGCTCCATTTCGTGGAGCAGCGTAAGGATGAAATGGCCACCGGAGACTGCCGGCGGCTCCTGGCTCGGTTGGCAGAGGACCGGTTCAACCTCGCCATGGTCGGTCAGTTCAGTCGGGGGAAGAGTTCGCTGATGAACGCCCTTCTCGGCGCTGAGAAGCTTCCCACTGGAGTTCTGCCTTTGACATCGGTCATCACGACTGTCGCGTACGGTGAATCGGAACGGGTCCTGCTGCAACGAGACGGATGGACATTCCCTCAGGAGATTCGCCTGGACCAACTCGCGGATTACGTTACTCAGCATGGCAATCCGGGCAATGAGAAGAGAGTCATACTAGCTGAAATCCAGCTTCCACACGAAATGCTCCGGTTGGGGGTTCATTTCATCGACACTCCTGGCATCGCTTCCGTTATCCGAGCCAACACACGGACCACGCGCCAGTTTTTGCCCGAGATTGATGCGGCCATCCTGGTAACCAGTTTCGAGTCTCCTTTTGCGGAGACCGAACTGAATTTCCTCAGAGAGGTTCGGGAGCATGTGCGGACGGTCTTCATCGTTGTGAACAAGCAAGACCTCGTGCCTGCCCGTGAACGAGCACAAGTGCTTGACGCCATCCGCAAGGATTTGAGAGCGGTCTTTGACGCAGAGCTTGATGTGTTCGCTGTATCCGCTCGCGACGCACTATTGGCCAAACAACACGGATCGCCGGGCGATCTCGATGCGAGCGGGCTACCAGCGCTCGAAACCGCGCTAACAAGCTTCCTGCGCGCGCAAAAAGCACGAGAGTTGTTGTTGCGAGCAGCGGACCGGACCGAGAGCATAGTCCGTCAGCAAGCGATTTCCATCCGGATATCTGAGCGCGCCCGTGCTCCTGAACATGCGGAAGGGTTGGATCACCGGCTGCAAGAGATTTTGACGAGGATCAGTGGCGAACGGCAAGCTCTTGGCGAACGCTTGCGCGATCGGCTTCGGCTGGAATTCTTCAGAAGATGCCAGGAAAGGATTCGGCTCTGGAGTATGGATTCGGAGGCGCATCTGATCTCGGAGTGGGGGAAGTGGTTCTTGGGCGATGGCGAGATCGCGGGTAACGCCTTCCACGATTTCTTGCGAGACCTTTCTCAGAAGCTGTTCTCAGAATGGATTTTGCGCACCAGGCAGGAGCTCGATGTCATCTTCGCCCAATTGGTGCAGGAAGAGAGCGCTGCCCTTGAGGATCTAGTTACCAAGATTTGCAGGATTCCGGCGGAAGTCCTCGCAGAAAACTTCTCGGCTGATGGTTTGTTAGCTCGTCCCGTCGACATCTCACCGTTATCCTTCCGCGAGATCGCCCTGCCGCTCCAAGGATTCCAAATCCCATGGTGGTACGACTTGATCCCGAGAGGCTGGACAAGAGAACTTGTGCACGAGCATTGGCAAAGGCGAGTGCCAGAGTTTGTCCAGGTCTATGAACAGTCGGCGCAGGCTGTGCTCCGGGCCGCAATCGACGATTGGGTAGCGGATCTAAATCGGCAACTCGATAGTCGAATCGAGAACGCAAGGTCGCAGATTGTGAAGCTTCTCCAGGATCAGTGCGACTCAGTACAATCATCCGACATCGGGAACATCCTCGATAGGCTTCAAGGCTTTCGGGAAGAGGTGCGGAAAATCGGTGCCGGACAAGAGTTCGGAACGCCGACGGTTTCTGGCGCCCTGAACGCCAACGGCAGGCGGTCAACTCTCGAACGCTGTTCGATATGCCGCCGTCTCGAACGAACTTTGTGGGACTTCATGGCGCGCTCCCAATATGAATTGAGCGTCAGTGAACGCCGTCAAATCCAACACGCGTCACGATCTGGTTTTTGCCCACTGCACACATGGCAGTACGAGACCGTGTCGTCGCCCCAGGGCGTATGTGCCGCATATCCAGAGGTCTTGACACGTTTCGCCGACGGGCTTCGAGGGTTAGCGAAGAATTTAGAGTCGGTTCAATCGATGGACAAAGGCCTTCACTCCATGCTCCCCAGCAACACGTCATGCGAGGTTTGTGACTTGCTGGCGTCCGAAGAACGGGCGCACGCGGACCAGTTGGCTCGCAAGATTTCGGAACATGATACAGAGTGCCCTACGCTTTGCGCGTACCATCTTCATAGCGTTCTAGCGGCAAACCCGGACGTAGATGCCGCTAAGAGATTGTTACTGGACGAAGCACGGGCATTCGATGATCTGGCCGAAGAAATGCGGAACTACGTTCTGAAACACGCGGCTGTTCGCCACAACTTAATGACAAGGACTGAGAGCCAGGCGGCGATGGCAGGGCTATCGCGGCTTGTTGGGAGCCAGAGGACCGCCGGTCCGTGGAGGATCGATTGACTATGGAGACCGGGCTCAATGCATCGGCTTCGAATGGACGTGCCGCCGATTCGGGGCAACGCCCACAAATGCCGTTTCGAAGCATCCTGTTCGCGGAACCCGAAACCGCCGTAGATGTCGACAAACGCGAAGCACCTGGCTTATTCGTGGATCTCAATCTCGACCAGATCGTAGCCTCCATAACGGCCGGCCGCGACGAGTATGACCTGAAGCCTTTTTTCTACACGCCTTTGAGGCATGTGGACGCGATTTACTATCGTTACGAAATCCTGAGAGACCTCGAAAGCGAGGCGCTATTCGGATATGTACGGTCGTTCGCAGAAGCCATGCGAACGATGCGCAGCCACCTGGTGCAATCGGAGAAACTTTACTACAAGCGTCAGAAGCAAAGTTGGTTTCTGGATGCCGCGGGAGTCTATTGTGACGCGGTCAGGCGCCTGAGTCACGATCTGGAGACCGCCGACCTCTACTCGCGCGGCTTCCTGGCCTTCCGCGAGTTTCTCAAGAACTATGCGGAATCCACTGGTTTCGTCACGCTTGCTGCCGATACGGAGAAGCTGAAAACGGCCCTTGCCGGCATCAGATATTCTCTTCAGATCCACGGCAAGCGGATCAAGGTAAGCAGGTACGATTCCGAACCTGACTACGGCGCTGATGTCTTGCAGACGTTTGAGAAATTCAAACAAGCAGGCCCGAAGGAGCACCGATTCGATTTTCATGCCACGCCGGACATGAACCATGTGGAAGCGGCCATTGTTGACTTGGTCGCACAGCTATATCCCGAAACCTTCTCGTTCCTGGAAGAGTACTGCCACCGGCAAAGTGGCTATCTGAACGCCACCATTGCTACGTTCGACCGCGAAGTGCAGTTTTACGCCGCCTGTCTTGAATACGGCGACCAATTCAAGCAGGCCGGTCGGGCTGTCTGCTACCCCAAAGTCACCGACCGCTCAAAAGAAGTGCACGGCCGCGAGGTATTCGACCTTGCGCTGGCGCACAGGCTCATCCACGAAAAGACCTCCGTGGTGACGAACGATTTTTACCTGAACGACCCGGAGCGTATATTTGTGGTTTCGGGGCCGAACCAAGGAGGAAAGACGACCTTCGCCCGGACCTTTGGACAACTCCATTACCTGGCTAGTGTCGGTTGTCCAGTGCCGGGCAAAGAAGCAAGCCTTTTTCTATTCGACTCGCTCTTCACCCATTTTGAGAGGGAGGAGGACATTCAAAACCTGAGTAGCAAGCTCGAAGACGAGTTGCTCCGAATTCACAGCATCCTAGAGCAAGCGACACCGAACAGCATCCTAATCCTGAATGAAAGCTTTCTCTCTACGACGCTCAATGATGCACTCTTTCTTAGCAAACAAGTCATGGAGCGAATCATTGCTCTGGACATGCTCTGCGTATCCGTGACTTTCCTCGATGAATTGGGTTCGCTGAGTGAAAAAACTGTGAGTATGGTCAGCACAGTGAATCCCGACGACCCAGCCATCCGAACGTTCAAGATCGTTCGAAGGCCCGCTGACGGACTCGCCTACGCCGTCGCGATCGCTGAGAAATATCAGCTCACATATGGTGGTGTAAACGCCCGCATCGCGCAGAAGGCCAAGGAGCTCGCGGCATCATGAAGGTTTTTCTGATGTATCGGGACCAGGATTTCAATCTCAAGGCCGGACTGCCGTCGAACGCCGGGGAGCTGACCCAGGATCTTGAACTCGTAACGCTCTTCCGAGCTATGTCGGCCGGGGATTCGTTCTTACTCGAAGTCGCTAAACAGGCTGTCTTGGCGAGTCTTAGTGAGCCGGAGACGATCCTCTATCGGCAGAACATATTAGCCGATTGCCTGGAACGGGCTGATGCCGTACGGCAGATGTACGGCATCGCAGTGGAAGCAATTGAACGCGAGAGAACGGTTTGGGGCTGGATGTCCTCCAGGTATCCCGAGGGAACTCTGCACCGTTCCGTTGACGTGCTTCAGATCTTTGTGGGCCTGCTCAAAAAGTTGAGGAAGATTGCTGATGAACACGGCCCGCTATTTGGGTCCGAAGGATTCAGGCGGCTGTTCGAAATGTTTGCCGGCGAGCTGAACGACGAATACATCGGGACCGTCGAGAAGCATCTGAAGCGCCTTGCATTTCGCGACGGGATTCTGATGAGCGCCGAACTCGGCAAGGGCAACAAAGGTACTAATTATATTCTTCGCAAGCCCTGGGACATCAGACAAAGCTGGGTCGAGCGAGTTCAGACCTGGGTGCAGGAGGTAACCCTCCGGAACGGCTCTGCCTACGTGTACGAAATCGCCGATCGTGATGAAGGTGGCTTCAGAGCGCTATCGGAGCTGAGAAGCCAGGGAATCGCCCACGTTGCCACCGCGCTTGCCCAATCGACTGATCACATTCTGAGCTTCTTTCAAATGTTGCGCCTGGAATTGGGCTTTTACGTGGGTTGCTTGAACTTGAGCGAGCAGTTGGCCCGAAAAGGTGAGCGCACGTGCCTTCCCGAGCCAGTGGTTGCCGGCAATCCGAGGCTTTCCGCCTATGGGCTTTACGACGTCTGTCTGAGTTTGAGCATGGACGCCCCGGTCGTTGGGAACGATGTCGCTGGCGATCAGAAGAGCCTACTGATGATCACCGGCGCCAACCGAGGGGGTAAGTCGACGTTCCTGCGCAGTCTCGGCGTCGCCCTACTGATGATGCAGTGCGGAATGTTCGCACCGGCGGAGTCGTTCCAAGCCAATGTCTCTCGCGGCATCTTTACGCATTTTAAGCGGGAAGAGGATGCCACCATGCAGAGCGGGAAACTCGACGAAGAGCTCCGAAGAATGAGCTCGATTGTGGACAAGATCACCCCAGACAGTACAGTACTCTTCAACGAGTCATTCGCCTCAACGAATGAGCGGGAAGGTTCGGAGATCGCGAGGCAAATTGTGCGCGCGCTGCTGGAGAGCGGCGTTAAGGTTTTCTATGTGACCCACATGTTCGACTTGGCCCAAGGCTTTTACCAGGCAAAGATGCGTCAAGCCTTGTTCCTTCGCGCAGAGAGGCTCCCGGACGGTCTGCGGACCTTTCGTCTTATCGAAGGCGAACCGTTGCCGACGAGCTACGGCGAGGATCTGTATGGGCGCATTTTCGGACCGGCACCAGACGACATCACTCCGGCACTCAATCGTCTCGCGCAATGAGCTCGCTATCCCTGTTTCTCGCACTTGGCGTGCTGTTTGGAGCATTGGCAAGCGCTACGGCGTCTGTCATTTTCTACGTGAGTTTCCGGTGAACGTGCGTGACTGAAGGCATCGAAACTTGCTAGCGTCAGCAGGAGACGGGAGGCCCAAGCGATGATTCGAGTAGCTCACGACAGCAGCTTCAATGATGTGGAAGAGTTGAGAAGGCGCTTTGAAGAGTTTCGGAGCCAGCACCAGAGGCGGACGCGGCTCCCAGAAGAGCTGTGGCGGGCTGCCGCAGAGATCGCGGGACGGCGCGGCATGAATCTGGTTTGCCGGTGCTTGCGGTTGGACTCAAATAGCCTCAAGAAGTGGATGGGCAGGGGAGTCAATGGACCTAGACCGAGGCACGCGGGGAGAAAACGCTCGGCAATGATGCCGACGGCAACTTTTATGGAACTGCTGACGCCCGGGACGAGTGTTGCCGCCAGTTGCGTCGTTGAAGTCGAATCGCAACGTGGCGGCAAGCTCCGCTTGGAGCTGAAAGGCATCGCAACCAGCGAGATTGCGCAGTTGATCCACAGCTTCGCAGACCAGTAGGCCATGCTGCAGCTCACGCCGCAGATGCGGATTTTAGTAGCGGTGGAAGCCGTGGATTTCCGCAAGGGTATCGATTCGTTGGCCGAGTTGTGCCGGGCAAAATTGAACGGCGATCCGTTCTCGGGTTGCCTGTTTGTGTTCCGCAGCCGCCGCGCGACCGCGATCAAAGTGCTGGTTTACGATGGGCAGGGGTTTTGGCTGGCGACCAAGCGTCTGTCGAAAGGACGCTTTCGCTGGTGGCCACAGATTGCAGAAGGAGCCAAGGAACCTACACGGGCACTGCGGGTGCATCAAGCGCAGGTGTTGTTCGCGGCGGGCAACCCCGACGTGGATGCCGCTCCAGAGTGGCGGCAGATCCAGTGAGGAAGTCCGTTTGATGCGTAATCTTTTTGACTTGCGTTCTGAAACTGTTTCTGTCACACTGCTGCCATGACGATCTACCGTGGCCAGCGTTTCGGCGGCGACGAGATTGGATTCATCCGGCAGTTCATCGCAGATCATCCCGAACTGAGCCGCTGGAAGCTATCGCGGCAACTCTGCGAAGCCTGGCAGTGGAAACAGGCCAACGGCGCCTGGCGCGACATGGTATGCCGCGGTTTGCTGCTGGCGCTCGATCGCGCCGGCGAGATCCAGTTGCCGCCGGTGCGCCGGAGAGTGCGGAATCGTTTAGCGGAGCGCGAGCGGCCCGAACCGGTAATCCCCAACAATCGTCCGGTCCGCGGACCACTGCACAGCATCACTTCGCTGGAGTTTGTGCAGGTGCGGCGCACGCCGGAAGAGCCGTTGTTCAACAGCCTGCTGGAGCAGTATCACTACCTCAGCTATGAACAGCCGGTGGGCGAGCACTTGAAGTATCTGGTGAAAGCCGACGGGCAAGTGATCGCGTGCCTGGCCTGGTCGAGCGCGCCGCGCCACTTCAAGCTGCGCGACCGCTACCTGGGCTGGAGCGACGAAGCGCGACTGCGCAATGTGCACTTGCTGGCTTACAACACGCGCTTTCTGATTTTGCCGTGGGTGAGAGTGGAGCATTTGGCTTCGCACATTCTGGGACGCATGGCAAAGCTTGTTCCGCAAGACTGGCAGCGGCTCTACGCGCATCCGATTTATTGGTTGGAAACTTTCGTGGACACGTCGCGTTTCGCCGGCACGTGTTATCGCGCAGCCAACTGGCAGGTGATCGGCACAACAGCAGGCCGGGGACATCGCACGCCGACCATCGAGCAGACACGGCCGGTGAAACAGATGCTGGGCTTGCCCCTACATCGCAAGTTCCGGGAGATTCTCCAACGATGAAGCGCCCGCGCGTGGATGTGAATCTGGAAGAGCTGGACCAGATCATCGAGCGCGGAACGCAGGCGCCGTTGAGCGAATCGGAAAGCGAAAAGGTCAAGAGCGCGCTGCATGCGCTGGCCGGGATGCTGGCCAAGCCGAGCACGACGGAAAAGACCAAGAACGTTTTGGCGCAGCCGGAAACGCCGACGCCTGAAAATGATTCGGAGCCGGCTTCTGACAAAACACCGGGCCACGGGCGCAACGGATCTTCGTCCTACACAGGCGCGCGGAAAGTTGCTGTTCCACATTCCACACTGCGCGCGGGCGACGCATGTCCGGGTTGTGAAAAAGGCAAAGTCTATCCGCAGAGAGAACCGCGGACTCTGGTGCGGATCGTGGGACAAGCGCCGCTTCAGGCCACTGTGTATGAACTCGACCGGCTGCGCTGCAACCTGTGCGGCGAAGTGTTCACGGCCCAGGAGCCGGAAGGCGTCGGGCCGGAAAAGTACAACGAGACCACGGCGGCCATGATCGCGCTGCTGAAGTACGGCAGCGGAATGCCGTTCTACCTCCGCGGCTTTCTTCCACGATCTCCCACTGCGTGGAAGCCGGCAACGGAATCCCCAATACATGTTCCAGCTTCTCCAAGCGATAAGGCGACGTGCTGCACAACGACGATACCTCGATGCGCGTGCTGCATCTGGCTCGGGAGCCATCCGATGACCGGACCGGTGTGTTCACCTCCGGCATCGTGTCCACAAAGCAAGGGCAGCGGATTGCGCAGTACTTCACCGGGCGCCAGCACGCGGGCGAAAATCTGCGCGATGTGCTCGAACACCGCGTAGCAGAGCTTGGTGCGCCCATTCAGATGTGCGATGCTTTGTCGCGCAACACACCCAAACTGAGCGAGGGCGCCGAGATCCTGCTGGCCAACTGTCTGGCGCACGGACGTCGCCAGTTCGTCGAAGTGGCCGCGAACTTCCCGCAGAGTGCCGCTATGTTCTGGAGATGCTGGGCGACGTCTATCAATACGATGCGGAGGCGCGCGCGGGAAAACTCACGCCCGAGGAGCGTCTTCAGTTTCATCAGCAGCAGAGCGGCCCGGTGATGCAGCAGCTACACCAGTGGCTGGAAGCGCAGTTCGCACTCAAGCAAGTGGAGCCAAACTCGGGTGCGTTTGGCAAGAGTACCTGGCCCATTTCGGCGGTTTATTTTGGCCCACCCCTAAGTTGTTGATTCTGAGGCAAGGCGGTTTGGGCCTTTCCTTTATATAGGAAGA
>Ga0335078_10003733_pt1 | contig 22668 bp, 22 predicted proteins | sample Lox_Sample_32_FD_206711 | JGI IMG/M metagenome (GOLD analysis project Ga0335078, IMG submission 206711) | Soil microbial communities from Loxahatchee National Wildlife Refuge, Florida, United States - Lox_Sample_3.2 | ecosystem: Environmental > Terrestrial > Soil > Wetlands | place: USA... | reverse complement strand
CAGGCCAGGCTGAACAAGGTGAGCGGGGTCACCGCCGCGGTCAACCTGTCCACCGAACGGGCCTACATCACCGCCCCGCCGCAGGTGTCCGTGCCCGACCTGGTCGGCGTGGTCCAGGCGGCCGGCTACACCGCCGAGCTGGCCCGCCCGCCCGTGCCGGACGCCGGGGCCGAGGCCGACGACGCCGCGGTGCGGCGGCTGCGCCGCCGGCTGGTCCTGGCGCTGGTGTTCTTCGTCCCGCTGACCGACGTGTCCATCGTGCTGTCGGTCCTGCCCTGGACCAGGTTCCCCGGCTGGCAGTGGTTCCTGGTCGCGCTGGCCGCGCCGGTGGCGACCTGGGCGGCGTGGCCGTTCCACGCCGCGGCGCTGCGGCAGGCCCGGCACCTGTCCTCGTCCATGGACACGCTGGTGTCGCTGGGCATCCTGGCCGCCTGCGGCTGGTCGGTGTACGCGATGTTCGTGCTGGACCGCGGCCGGGGCGGCCTGAGCGGCCTGGCGAACCTGCTGCACGGCTCCGGCGGCGGCATCTACCTGGAGGTGGCCGCCTCGGTCACCACGTTCCTGCTGGCCGGGAGGCTGTACGAGGCCCGGGCCCGGCGCACCGCCGGGCAGGCCATGCGGGAACTCGCCGCGGCCGGCGCCAAGGACGTGTGCGTGCTGGAAGACGACGGCACCGAGCGGCGGATCCCGGCCGGCGCGCTCCGGGCCGGGCAGCGGTTCGTGGTCCGCCCGGGGGAGCGGATCGCCGCCGACGGCGCGGTGGAGTCCGGCCAGTCCGCCGTCGACCGGTCCATGATGACCGGGGAGTCGGTCCCGGCCGATGCCGCCGCGGGCGACGCGGTGACCGGCGGCACCATCGCGCTGACCGGCCGGATGGTGGTCCGGGCCGACAAGGTGGGCAAGGATACCCAGCTCGCGCACCTGATCGCGATGGTCGAGCAGGCCCAGGCGGGCAAGGCGGCCATCCAGCGGCTGGCCGACCGGATCTGCGCGGTGTTCGTCCCGGCCGTGCTGGCCTGCGCGGCGCTCACCCTGGCCGGCTGGCTGCTGGCCGGGTCCGCGGCGGGCCACGCGGTCAGCGCCGCGCTGGCCGTGCTGATCATCGCCTGCCCGTGCGCGCTCGGGCTGGCTACCCCGGCCGCCCTGGTGGTCGCCTCGGGCCGCGGCGCCCAGCTCGGCATCTTCATCAAGGGCTACCAGGCGCTGGAGTCCTCCCGGGCCATCGACACTGTCGTGCTGGACAAGACCGGCACGGTCACCACCGGGCAGATGACTGTGACCGGCGTGCAGGTGCTGCCGGGGACCAGCCGGGCTAGCCTGCTCCGCTACGCGGGCTCGGTCGAGCAGGCCTCCGAGCACGCCGTGGCCGCGGCGATCACCGCCGTGGCCGCCGCCGAGCCGGTGACGCTCGCGGTGGCCGACGGCTTTACCGCGCTGCCCGGCCTGGGCGCCCGCGGCACGGTGGACGGCCGCGAGGTCGTCCTGGGCCGGTCCCGGCTGTTCGCCGACCGCGGCGTCGAGGTCCCGGCCGAACTGGCCGCCTGGTGCCGCGCCCGGGAGGAAGCCGGCTGCACGACGGTGCTGGTCGCCTGGGACGAGGTGGCCCGCGGCGCGGTCGCGGTGACCGACACAGTCAAGCCCTCGGCCGCCCGGGCCGTCGCCCGGCTGCGCGGCCTGGGGCTGCGGCCGGTACTGCTGACCGGCGACAACGCGGCCACCGCGCGGGCCGTGGCCGCCGTCGCAGGGATCGAGGAGGTCCTCAGCGAGGCGCTGCCCGCGGCCAAGGCCCGGGTGATCGAGGACCTGCAGGCGCCGGGCCGTGCGGTGGCCATGGTCGGCGACGGGGTCAACGACGGGCCTGCCCTGGCCGCGGCCCGCCTCGGCCTGGCCCTCGGCTCGGGCACCGACGTGGCCATCTGCGCCGCCGACATGATCCTGCTCCGCGACGACCTGGACGTGGTGCCCGACGCGATCACGCTGGCCCGGGCCACCTTCCGGACCATCCGCGCCAACCTGGCCTGGGCGTTCTGCTACAACGTGCTGGCCATCCCGCTGGCCGCGCTCGGCTTCCTCAACCCGCTGGTCGCCGCCGCGACCATGACCCTGTCCTCGGTGTTCGTGGTCTGGAACAGCCTGCGGCTGCGCCGCTTGTCCGTCTCAGGCCTGCCCGCCCGCGAGGTGATCCAGTAATTCGCGGACGGCCGGGTCACGTCGCGGCTGTGGCGAGTGTGTGCGGCCCGAGGATGAAGTCCGGGTCGATCTGGCCGGCCAGGTCCTCGCCTGCGGCGGCGCTGGCCCAGGCGCGGGCGTTCTTGAGGTGGAATTCGGCTGCCTGGCGGGTGTACCTTGCCCAGTCCCTGGGCTGGGCGTCGAGCCTGTCCCGGATGACCTCGAGCGCGGTCCTGGTAGCGGGGCTGAGGTCGTCCAGGCTGAGCAGGCGGCCCTGTTCCATGGCCCGGACCGCTGGCTCGTGGCCGAACCAGGCCAGCAGGTCACCGTCGGCGTGCTCGCGCAGGAACGCCACGTCCTGGGGGGACTGGACCTTGTTCCCGGCTACGGCGAGGCTGACGTCGTAGCCGGCGGCGTAGCCTTGCCACTGCCGGTAGACGCTGATGCCCTTGCGGGTGGGCTCGGCGACCAGGACGGTCAGGTCGAAGCGGGTGAACAGGCCGGAGGCGAAGGAGTCGGCGCCGGCCGTGCAGTCGACGACCACGTACTCGCCGGGCCCGTCGACCAGGTGGTTGAGGTACAGCTCCACCGCGCCGGTCTTGGAGTGATAGCACGAAACGCCGAGGTCGTCTTCGCCGAACGGGCCGGTGGCCAGCAGCCGGGCGCCGCACGGAGTATCCGTGCCCAGCGCGTGGACCGGGTCCGGGCCGCCGGGCCGGAGCAGCCGGGATCCGCGCCCGGGCGGGGTCGTCTTGACCATGGCGCCGGCCGAACGGATCCTGGCGTTGGTTCCGCGCAGGTACTCCTTAATCTCCTGCAGGTGCGCGCCCATCGGCTGCGGGTCGGCGGCACCGAGGGCTTCGGCCAGGTGCTGGTTGATGTCCGCGTCGATGGCCACCACCGGCAGGCGCTGCGCGGCCAGGTGCCGCACGAACAGCGATGAGAGCGTGGTCTTCCCGCTGCCGCCCTTCCCGGCAAAGGCGATCTTCACTGATCCTCCATCACGCTCCGGGCCCGCGGCGGGCCTGTCTGTAACCTCAGTCGGCTAGCATACTGGAATGGTTTTCATTCTCATGTGAGGATGGGAGAGGTAAGCACGCCTGACGGAGAAAGGACATCGCGATGTCGCTAGCGGTACCCGCGGAGCTGCTCGAGCAGGCACGCCAGGGTGATGTCGAGGAGGCCGCGTTCCTGGACTGCGTCCGCGCCTCGCTGCCGTACGCCTGGGACGTGATCAGCGGCCTGATCACCGAGCTGGAAGCGGGCGGGGGTGAGTTCGCCGACAACCAGGTTCCCCCGCCCGGCGAGTCAGCCCGCGGGCAGTTGCTGCGGCTGATGGCCAGTGACGCGATGCGGGCTGCGATCGAACGGCACTTCGGCGTCCGGCTGGCGTTCCAGAACTGCCACCGGGTCGCGGTGTTCCGCCCGGACGCGGCCGCCGCGCTGGCGCAGTTCACCTCCGCCCGCTCACAGCTCCTTAACCAGCGGCCGGAACTCGTCGACTGCTGATCATCGGGCGGCGGCCAGCCCTGGCCGAGCGGGAAGAATCCGGCGGCGATGACGCCGGCGAAGAAGCCAGGCGGCCGGTTGGCCCGGTCGGAGGCTGCGATGCCTGCCCAGGCGGTGACCAGCGCGATGGCGGTGGCCGAGGCGATGGCGTGCCCGGGCCGCCTGGTGAAAGACCGCGCCGCGGCCGGCGGCCCGATCAGCCCGGCTTGCCCGGCCATCACAGGTGTTCGGTCGAGACCTTGGCGGTCACGGCCTTGTCCAGGTCGTTTACCTCGGCGAGCATCCAGGACTGGTAGTCGTACCCGGGGGCCGGCATGGTCTCGTAGACGCCGACGACCGGGATGCCGCTGGCGTGCGCCAGGGTGATGAACGACTCGGTCAGCGTGTCGGTGACCTGCTGGTTGTACAGGAACACCTTGACCTTGTGCTGGGTGAACAGGGATTTCTCGATCGCTACGCCCTGGGCCGAGGGGTCGGTGCCGTTCATGATGGCGGCCTGGAACGCCCAGGGCGTGAGGTTGTCCGCGCCGACGGCTTGCAGCATGTAGTCGGCCACCGGCTCGGTCGTCGCCACCGGGGTGCCCGGGTAGGCGGCCTTGAACTTGGCGATGGCCTGGTTCCACGCGGCCAGGCTGGCGGTGAACGCGGTCGCGTTGGCCTTGAAGTAGGCCGCGTGCGCGGGCTGGATCGCGGCCAGGCCGGCGGCGATCGCGTCGGCCACCGCGGGCATCGTGGCCGGGTTGTACCACAGGTGCGGGTTGGGGGTGCTGTCCGGCAGGCCGAGCAGGTGCTGCACGTCGATGACCTTGCGGCCGGGGTCCGGGGCGGCGTTCTCGATCGTGGTCGCCCAGGTGTCGTAGCCGACGCCGTTCTGCACGACGAGCCCGGCACCGCTGATCTCCCGCGCGACGGCCGGGCTGGCCTCGTAGGTATGCGGGTCGGTGTTCGGGTTGCTCTCGATCGCCGTGACATTGACGTACTTGCCGCCGACCTGCGCGATCACGTTCGCGTACTCGTTCTCGGCGCCGATGGCCGTGATGGTGGCGGTGGACGTGGCGGCCGTCTGGCCGGACGCGGATGGCGTGGACGACGAGCATGCACTCGCCAGCAGCACTGCTGCCACCGCCAGGGCGGCGGCAAGAACACCAGAGCGGGTTCGCATGACCTTGGACTCCCGGGAGGAAGCGCCGTGAAGCGGCGGGGTTGAGGGAAATGAACATAGTTATGATAATCATTCTCATTAGGCTGGGACAAGTGCTTAGGCGCGGATCACCGGGCCCGGGCCGCCGCCGGCGTGTCGCGGGCGCGGTCCGCTGACGCCACGCTCCGGCCCGCCGGTCGTGGGCCGCGTCCGCGAGCGCGTGCCCGGCTCGCGTCGTGGACTGCCCGGTAAGCCCCCCGAGGGAACGGCAACCGCGCCCGCGATGGTCACCCGCCCGCGGGCGAGGTTCCCGCCCCAGCGCCCAGGGCCGGCGGCCTGCCGTCCCGTCCGGGCAGGCGGGGCAGGACCTCGGCGCCGAGGCGGGCGATGTTCTCCTGGACGGCGGCGGGGTCGCCGCTGCCCTCCACCATGCAGATCAGGTGCTCGATCCCGGTGCGGCGGGCGGTCGCGGCCATCGTTTCGGCGCAGTCGGCGGCGGTGCCGACCGGGTGGATGCGGCACAGCAGCTCCGCGTAGGCATCAGGGTCGCGGGCCGGGCGCGGCCGGCCGTCCACCGGCACGTAGCCAGCCAGCCCCGGCCCTAGCCAGCGGGGAAGTTGCCTGCGCAGCAGCCGCCGGGCTTCGGCGCGGGTGTCGGCGACCTGCGCGACCACCGCAGCGACGTGCCCGCCGGTCGGCGCGATCCCGTGCCGGGCGGCGCCGACCGCGTAGCGGCCCATCAGCTCCTGCTTGCCCCCGTCATCGGTATGCAGGCCGAGCAGAACCGGCAGGCCCCGGGCCGCGGCGAACTCCGCCGTGGCCGGCGTCGTGGCCGCCACCACGACCGGCGGATGCGGGCGGGTGCGAGGACGGGGCACGACGGGCACCTCGCGGAACCGGAAGAACTCCCCCGCTGCGCCCACCCGGTCCCGGGACAGCGCGGCCAGCAGCAGGTCCAGGCTCTCGGCAAACCCCCGCTCGTACCGGTCCAGCCCGGTGCCGAAAACCTCAAGCTCCAGCCACGGGCCGCCGCGTCCCACGCCCAGCCGGAACCGCCCGGCCGACACCTGGTCCAGCAGTGCCGCCTGCTCGGCCAGCGCGACCGGATGCCACGCCGACAGAACGCTCACCGCAGTGCCCACGGCCACCCGTTGCGTCCGGCCCAGCAGGTAGCCGGCCAGCGTCACCGCGGACGGACAGATGCCGTAGCACATGAAGTGATGCTCGGCCAGCCACACGTCGTCAAAACCCGCCCGCTCGGCCGCGACTGCCGCCTGCACCGTCGCCGCCAGCACCTCGTCATCCGACTGGCCGGGAAACCTGGCCGCTAGCAGGAACACGCCAATCCGCATCCCCCTACTGTCGCAGCAACCGTGCCCCGGGATCGGCAGCCCCGCGCGCTTGCCCGGCCTGGGCGGCAGGCACCGCTGCGTCCAGCGCGGCGACGGCAGCGCGATGATCCCGGTTCCGGCTGCGGGGAACCACAGCCCGTTCCGCTCGATGTCTTCATCCCAGACGGACGGTGGCTCCTGTTTCCAGCTCAGTATTACTACCCCGCGGGCCGTCACGAGGTAGCAACCGGTCAGCGGGAGCTCACATGTCACGCGCCAGTCGGTTCCGCTTCACTGAGGCGTTCGACGCGGCGCTTTCGGCGGCGGGATCGATCATGTCGCCGATGACCAGCTCGATCTGGATCCCTTGGGTGGTTCTCGGGAGCGGCGGTGGCCGTCCTGCTGGTCGCGGTATCCGGTGCGGCTAGGGCGTGCCCGGGGCGGTGACGGGCGCGTCGATGGTGACGGTGCCGGAGTGGCGGAAGGTCAGGGTGAGGGGCACGGCGGACCGGGTCTCGTACGGGGACGGCTGCTGGAGCACCAGGTCGTCGCCGAACGGGGTCAGCGTGAGGGTGCCGTGCGCGGGGATGACTAGCGGGCCGGCCTGCGCCGGGCTGCCGCGATGCCGCAGCACGACGCTTCGGGCGAGCGTGCTGCTCGCGGCGACAAGCTCCTCGGGGGTGCCGCTGAGGTTCGTGATCGTCAGGAACGTGGACGCGGCGGGCACCGAGGCCGCCGACTGAGGGGTGAACGCGCGCATCGGGACCGCGGCCAGGGTGACCTGGAGCCTGACCCGGGTCAGGGTGCCGCCCCCGCCGGTGCCGGCCCAGGCGGCCAGCAGGCCGGTCACGACGACGGCGCAGATCACCGGTCCGGCGACCGCCCGGAGCAGGTCACGCACGGCTCTGCTCCCCGGCTGCGGTGGGCTCCCTGGCCGTGCGGGGGCTGAAGCGGCGCAGCCGCAGGCTGTTGCCGACGACGATCAGCGAACTGGCTGACATGGCGACACCGGCGAACAGGGGGTTGAGGTAGCCGAGCGCCGCCAGCGGGATCGCGACCAGGTTGTAGCCGGACGCCCAGGCCAGGTTGGCGCGGATCACGGACATGGTGGCCCGGGCCAGCTCGACGGCCGCCACGATGCTCAGCGGGTCGCCGCCGGCCAGGGTCAGGTCGGCGGCGCCGATGGCCGCGTCGGTGCCGGTCCCGACGGCCATGCCCAGGTCCGCCTGGGCCAGCGCGGCGGCGTCGTTGACCCCGTCGCCGACCAGGGCGACCGCCGTCCCGTCCGCCTGCAGCTTCCGGACGGTCTCCACCTTGCCCTCGGGCTTGACTCCGGCGAAGACATCAGGGGCCGGGATGCCGAGCCCGGCGGCCGCCGAACGGGCGGCGCGGGAGTTGTCGCCGGTCACCAGGAGCGGCCGGATGCCCAGCCGCCGGATCCGGGCCACCGCCTCGGCGGCGTGCGGCCTGATCTGGTCGGCGACCACGAACGCGGCCCGGACCTGGCCGTCCCAGCCGGCCAGCACAGCGGTCCGGCCGCTCTCCTCGGCGGCCTCGGCGGCCTGACCGAGCGAGGCGGGGACGGCCAGGGAGAGCCAGGCGAACAGGCCTGGACTACCCACGGTGATCTCACGGCCCCCGACAGTGCCGCTCACTCCGGCACCGGGAAGCGCGGTGAAGCTTTCGGCTCGCGGCAAGGCGCCCAGGCGGGCGGCGGCGAACCTGGCCACGGCCTGGCCGACCGGGTGCTCGGAGGCGTCCTCCACCGCTCCGGCCAGCCGCAGGGCCTCCTCGTCGCCGGTTCCGTCGGTGACCACGTCCAGCACGGTCATCGTGCCGGTGGTGAGGGTGCCGGTCTTGTCCAGCGCCACGGTCCGGATCCGGCCGGCCGTCTCGATGGCCTGCGCGCTGGAGACCAGGATGCCGAGCTCGGCGCCACGCCCCACCGCGGCCAGCAGGGCGGTCGGGGTGGCCAGGCCGAGCGCGCACGGGCAGGCGACGACTAGGACCGCGACCGCGGCGCTCCACGCGGACGCCGCGGGCAGCCCCGCGCCCAGCCAGAAACCCAGCGTCGCGACGGCGACGGCGATCACGCACGGGACGAACACTGCGGCGATCCGGTCGGCCAGCCGCTGCGCGGTGGCCTTGGTGGCCTGCGCCTGGCTGACCAGGCGGGTGATCTGCGCCAGCAGGGTGCCGGAGCCGACGTGGGTGGCCCGCACCACCAGCCGGCCGCTCATGTTCACCGTGGCCCCGGTCACCGGGTCGCCCGGTCCGACCTCGGCCGGCATCGACTCGCCGGTGACAAGCGACGCGTCCACGGCCGAGCGGCCCTCGGTCACGATCCCGTCGGTGGCGATCTTCTCTCCGGGCCGGACCACGAACAGGTCCCCGGCGGCCAGCTCCGCCACCGGCACCCGCCGTTCGGACCCGTCGCGCACGACGGCGACGGTCTTGGCCCCCAGGGCGGCCAGCGCGCTCAGCGCCAGGCCGGACCGGGCCCGCGCCCGGGCCTCCAGGAAGCGCCCGGCCAGCACCGCCGCGGTCACCCCGGCGGCGGCCTCCAGGTACAGCGTGTTCCCGCTGGCCTGGCCGAAGGTGAACGCGAACGACATCTTCATCCCGGTCATGCCCGCCCCGCCGAACAGCAGGGCGTACACCGACCAGCAGAACGACGCGCCGACCCCGGCGCTGACCAGGGTGTCCATGGTGGCGGCGCCGTGTCCCAGGCCGTACCAGGCGGCCCGGTGCAGCGGCCAGGCGCCCCAGGTCGCGACCGGCGCGGCCAGCAGCAGGCTCACCCACTGCCAGCCGGGGAACTGCGCGGCCGGCACCATCGACAGCACGATGACCGCCGCGGCCAGCGGGACGCATACCACGAGCCGCCGGGCCAGGGCCCGGGCCGCGGGGTCCGGCTGCTGGCCGTCCGGGGGCGCCGGCGCCGGCGCGGTGGCGGTGTAGCCGGCGGACTCGATCACGCCGATGAGCTCGGCCGGCTCACGCCCGCCGGTGCTGGCGAAGTAGGCCCGCCTGGTGGCGTAGTTGACGGTGGCCGCCACCCCGTCCAGCCGGTTCAGCCGCCGCTCGATCCGGGCGGCGCAGGCGCCGCAGGTCATCCCGCCCACCACGAGCTCGGCCTGGACGGTGTCCGGGAGGCTGGTCTTGGTGCCGCTCACGGGCGTCCGCCGCGCAGCCTCACCGCGGGCGCGGTGCCCTGGTCCTGGCCGGACCCGCCGCCCATGGTCATGCCGCCCGTGCCGCCGCCCTGGCCGGGGTAACTGACCTGGGAATGGGAGGTCGTCACCGGGCCGAGATGAGACCCCGCCAGGTGGGCACCGAGGAAGATGGCCGCGAGCAGCATCACGAACCCGATGAGCTTGGCCTCGCGGATCACCGGATCACCTCGCCGGCCCGCTGGGTAACCACGATGACGCGATGGTACCGAGGTGACGCCGGAGCCCGCGAGGCTGCCGACCGGAACATGAGACAAATGTCATCTCGCCTCCCGACGAGGACCGACGGGTCATCAGGTGCCCACCGTACTTCAGTACTACTACACGACGTAGAAGCGGCCGGGCCCCGGGAGCTACGATGGGGGCGTGTCCACTCGATCCATAGCGGTTGCCGGCATGACCTGCGACCACTGCGCCAGCGCCGTCCGGGCCGAGATCGGCAAGCTGCCCGGCGTCACCGGCATTGATGTCGACGTCGCGGCCGGCACCGTCCGCGTCACCGGCGACCCGCTGCCCGGCGACGCCCACCTGCGCGAGGCGGTCGAGGAAGCCGGCTACGAGTTCGTCGGCTAGCGCACCGGGACCCTGCAGCTAATACCCCCCGGGCGTCTTGGCGACCGCGGTGCGCTGAGTCACTGTAGAAGGGTCAGCTCGTCACCCGTCACGCCGTGGAGTCCCCGTGCCAGGGCCGTCCCATCGCCCGGAGGCGATCCCGGCGCTGGCGCGGGAGCAGTTCCCGGCGCTGACGGCCGACCCCGGGGTCGTCTACCTGGACAGCGCCGCCACGACGCAGAAGCCGCGGCCGGTCATCGACGCGGTCACCGCCGCGCTGTCCGGCCAGACGGCCAACCCCGGGCGGGGCTCCTACCCGTGGTCGGCCCGCGGGGCACGGCGGATCGCCGAGGTCCGCGAGCAGGCGGCCCGGTTCATCGGCGCCGCGGGCGCGGACGAGATCGTGTTCACGCCCGGCGCCACCGCCGGGCTGAACGCGGTGGCGCTGTCCTGGGGCCTGGCCAACCTGGCCGACGGGGACGAGATCCTGTACGGCCCGCACGACCACACCTCCAACGTCTACCCCTGGGTGCGGCTGCGGCAGCTGCTGGCCCGGTCCGGCCGGCGCGTCAGCCTGGTCCCGTACGCGGTGACCGCGGCCGGGGAGGCCGACACCGCCGATATCGCGGCCAAGGTGTCCCCGCGGACCCGTCTGATCACCGTGGCCCACGTGCACCACGTCTTCGGCGGCCTGACCACGCTGGAGGAGCTGCGCGGGCGGCTCGGCCCGGCGGTCCGGGTGGTCTTCGACTGCACCCAGAGCGCCGGGCACGTCCCGCTCGACGTGGCGCGGCTCGGCTGTGACTTCGCGGTGCTGTCCGGGCACAAGATGTTCGGGGTCCCGGGTACCGGGGTGCTGTACGCGCGGCGGCGGGTGCACCACGAGCTGACCCCGTTCCTGCCCGGCGGCGGCAGCGGCGTCCGGCTGGCCGCCGACGGCCCGGGCGGCCCGTGCCTGGGCGGCCTGCGCATGCCGGACGGCCTGGAAGGCGGGACGCCCGACCTGTCCGGGATCAGCGCGCGGGGGGCCGCGATGGAGTTCATCGACGGCGTCGGCCTTGAGCCGATCGCCGCGCACAACCAGGCGCTGACCCGGTTCCTGGTCGAGCGGCTGGCCGGGCTGCCCGGGGGTGTCGCTGCTGCCCGGCCCGGCCTGGGCCGCGTGCCCGGTCGGCTACGGGATCGTCTCGTTCCGGGTCGACGGGGTGCGCAGCGACGACGTCGGGTTCGCGCTGAGCTCCCGGGGGTTCTACGTGCGTACCGGGAGTCACTGCATGGCCGGCGGTGAGTACGACGACTCGGTCCGGGTGAGTGTGCACGCCTACAACGCCGGGTATGAACTGGAGCGCTTCACCGCATTCCTTGCCCTCATCGCGGAAGGAACGCTCTAGTGCCGAGGTCTGGCCCTGCGTCCTCCCGGGTTGACGGCTACGACCGGACCGCCGCGTCCCGGATCCTGGCGGGGCTGGCGTTCCCCGGGCTGTTCGGCTCCGGCGGCCCCGTCGCCGTGGAGTTCCCCGGCGGCGAGCGGGACATCGGCTACCGTCTCGCGCCGCTGACGCCCGCGCCGGGCAGCCACCTGACCGCGTCCCAGCAGCGGTATCTCACGTCGTTCATGCGGCCCTGCCCCGAGGCGCTCGTGACCTCGGCCACCCACCGGGTGACCTGGCATGACAGCGACGGCGTCCCGAACGTGGCGCACTGCGGGCCTAGCCCGCTCGGCCCGGTCGTGCCGATCGCGGCCCGGGAGACCACGCTCGCGCTGTGGCGGGCCCTGGCCGCCGACGCCGGGCTGGCCGCCCGGATCGCCCGGCTGAGCGATGGTGACCGGGCCGTGCTTGAGGCCACCACCACCGACGTAGAGGCGCTGGAGATCTTCCGGATCGGGGTCGAGGCGACCGCGCGCACCCTCGTCCAGCACGCCTATATCGCCGGCCAGACGCCGTACCGCACGCCCGCGGAGTTCGCCCGCGGCCTGCGCGACTCCGGCGTTTTCGCCGTGGTCGCGGGCACTGGTACTGGGAGCTCCAGGCCTCCACGTTCCGCCGCGGGATGATCCCGGTGACATTCGTGCCCGGGCCGGGCGGGACGGTGCGGTACCCGGCCGAGGCGGTGGCGATGCTGCGGGCCATGAAGGAGGCCACCATCGCCGAGGCGCACGCCGTGATGGCCCGGGCGGCCCGGTTGGTCAGCGCCCGCAGCCGCAGGCCGTGCACGGCCGCCAGCACCTGCAGCGCCTTGGCCGTGTTCCCGCTGGACGCCTCGATCAGGGTCTGCCCCCGGGCGGTGATCTCGCCGAGGTCGTCGCGGATCATGCCCCAGGCGATCCGGTCTTTCACCGAGCCGAACGGGTTGCAGTACTCCAGCTTGGCGTACAGGTCGACGCCCTCGATGCCGTGCCGGACGGGATCGAGGCGGAGCAGCGGGGTGTTCCCGATCAGATCGGTGATGTGCTGGTAGAGCATGCCCCCGCCCCCTCGTGGTCGGCGTGCGCGGCCCACCCGCCGGCGGCGTCCGCGCGGACGACCGCCCGACCCGCCCGGCGCTGCATGAGGGCAGCGGACGCGGACAGGTCCATCTGGTAGGCCGCGGTGTTGATGAACGCGACGATGTCCCCGGGCCCGGGGAGCCGGTCGATGAACGTCAGGCGGTTGAAGATCATGTCTCGTTCCAGGCAGAGGTTGCCGGCGAAGAAGACGCCGGTCCGGACGCCGCCCGGCTCCGGGCCAGGCGGGGCGGGCGACCGGTAAAGGAGCACCGGGTCGAGCATCACTTCCTGCCCGGCCGGGCAGATCTTGTCCCGGCTGATGTCCAGGTTCACCAGCACGCTGCCGTCGGCGGCCTCCTTGGTGAACTCGACGCTGGCCAGCGTGAGGCCCGCGTGGTCGGCCAGCGCCTTGCCCGGCTCCAGCCACAGCTCCAGCATGTTCTCGCGCAGCACCCGGGCGACTGTCCGGCCGCCCTGGCCCGGCAGCGGGCTGGCCGCCAGCTCGCGCAGCATGTCGCGGCCGCCGGCCGTGCCTGCGTACTTGCCGGACACCAGCGCGCCGCGGACCCCGGCGTCCTCGAACCGGAATCCCAGTGTGGCGCCGCCCCAGGTGAGCGGCGGACCGTGGCCGGCCAGGCCGCGCCTGACCGCCTGGCCGTACTTCCCGAACGGCTCCGGGGAGTCGGCGAAGGCCTGGCGGAAGCCGCCGCCGACGTCCAGGATCCGCGGGCTGAGCCCGGCGCCCAGGCCCGCTCGAGCAGCCGCAGGCACTCGTCCACGGCCCGTGCCCGGTCGCCCGTCTCGCTGGAGTCCAGGTGGAACGACAGGCCGAGGAAGTCCACCGCGTCCCGGGCCGCGGCCAGCAGGTCCGTGACGGCCCCGAAACGGGCGGCCGGCACGCCGAACCGGCTCGGCCGCCCGCGGTCCTCGGGTCCGAGCCCGCACATCCGGACCAGCACCGGCACCCGGCACCCGGCCGCCCGGCCGAGCCGGGCGAGCTCGCCCAGCTCCCACAGGTTGTCGACGTTGACGGTGACGCCTGAGCCGGCCAGCACGCCGAGGAAGTCCCGCCCCTTCGGGCCGGTCGCCTCGATCAGGCTGGGCGGGAAGCCCGCGGCGAGCGCGCTGTCCAGCTCGCCCGGCGAGGCCACGTCGATGCCGATGCCCGCGGCCCGCGCGGCGCGCACGAACGCCCGGCCCTGGTTCGCCTTGTGCGCGTAGCAGATCCGGTACCGCAGCCCGGCAGCGTCCAGCTCGTCCCGGAAGCCGGCCACGTTGGCCGTGAAGATCTCCGGGAACAGCACGTTCAGCGGCGAGCCGAACCGGTCGAGCAGCCCGGCCGGGCCGGCCTGGTCGGCGAGGAAGGACCGGACCAGCGGGTGGATGCGCGGCGGCAGCCCGGTCATCGGGGCGGGACGACCGTGTAGCCCGCGTCCCGGATCGCGTCGAACGCGCGCTCGCGCGCCGCGACCGTCCGGAAGCCCGCCACCACGCGCTTGGTCACCGGGTCGATCTCGGCCACCGGGGCCTGCATCGACTCCAGCAGCGCGGTGATCGTGGCCCGGCAGTGCTTGCAGTTCATGTCCGGGATGTGGAAGGTCCGCTCTTCCGGGTCGGTGATCTCCTCCTCGGGCAGGCCCGGCAGCAAGGTGATGCGGATCCGGCCCGCGAGCCGGGCGAACGTCTCGACGTACGAGGCGACCACCCCCGGCTGCACGATGAACCGCTGCCCGCCCACCTCGTGGCTCATCAGGGCCAGGCACCGGGGCTGCTCGCCGTCGGGGAGCAGCGCGTACTGCTTGGCGATCTGGTCCAGGTCGTGGTAGTACTTCTGGACCGCCCCGGCCACCGTGAGCTTCTCCTCGGTGACAAGGTCACCGAGGTCCGCGACCTCCTCCAGCTGCTCGGCGTCGAGCTGGAGGAACTGCCCGGCCTGTCCGAGTGACCCGACCCCACCGTCCCCGACGACGTCTTCTCCCGGATCGAGAAACTGATGGCCGAACGGCCGGGCGAGTTCTACCACCTCTCGCAGTACACCAGCCCGGCCAACGTCCGCACCCACCACGACACCACCGGGCCGGAGATCACCGCCGACCTGGGCACCGTCGACTACCTGTTCGGCGGCCTGGGGACGACAGGCTCGACCCGGGGCGCGGCCACGTTCCTGCGGGCCGCCAACCCGGACCTGGAGACGATCGGCGTGGTGTCCACCCGGGACGACTTCATCCCCGGCATCCGGTCCGAGGCCGAGCTGTGGGAGGTGGGCCTGTTCGAGCCCGGTTTCTACACGCAGATCATGCCGGTCCGCTCGGCCGACGCGATCGACGCCACGCTGGAGCTCGCGGGTCGGCACGGCATGCTGGCCGGCCCCACGACCGGCGCCGCCTACTGGGCGGCGCGGGAGTACCTGGGGCGGCACCAGCCGTCCGCGGGCCCGCCGCGCCGCGCCGTCGTCATCGCCTGCGACCGGCTGGAGCCGTACCTGTCCTACGTCCGCGCGCGCCGGCCCGACCTGTTCGGGCAGGCCCGCCGGGCCGGCCCGGCCGAGGTGCCGGACGAGGCCGTTGCAGCCGCCCCCGAGCTGACCCCCGCCGAGCTGGCCGCCAGGATCACCAGCCCGTCGCTGCTGTGCGTCGACACCCGCGGCAGCCTGGCCTACCGGATCGGGCACCTGCCCGGCTCGGTGAACCTCCCGGACGACCACCTGGAGGACCTGCTCCGGTACGGGAACCCGTTCCCCCGCTCCCGCACGATCGTGCTGGTCTGCCCGGCCGGGGAGTACTCCCGGCGGCTAGCCGCCTTCCTCCGCCAGGCCGGGCACGACGCGGCCAGCCTGGCCGGCGGCGTGGTCGCCTGGCGCGACGCCGGCCTCCCGCTGGAATCCGGGCTCGCTCCCGCCTGACACCGCGGCGGCGCCCGACCCCGTATCGCCGACGCCTTTACCGGGCCGCGTACTAATACCCTGGCGGGGTTCTCTGAATACCCTCCCCTGGTTTATTAAATACCGCTGCGGGGTTTCCGCGGTCCGACGGACCATGACGTCCAGTATGGCCCCCACCTGCATGTTTCCTTCACCTAGCATCGGCATAAATGTTTCTTTCCGGGTAGCTCTTGAATCCCCGAAAATCCGACCTCTACTATTTTGCCGAGGGTCATTCCCGGGCGGCCAGGGAAGTGCGCACCGGCGGGCCTGATCTGTTATCTGTTTCCAGGAATGGCAGCGGCCCAGGGCCGGGGCAGGTGAAGGAGATACCGGATGAGCGAGATCGCCGCCGCGGGCGTCCGTCCCGCGTGGCGGACCCGGCCGGGCGCCAGGGCGGAGGCGGCCCGGGGAGCGCCCGACGCCAGGCGGCTGCTGCAGCTGGCGCTGGCCGGTATATGGCTGCTGGACGGCGTGCTGCAGTACCAGGCGTTCATGTTCTCCAAGGGGTTCAGCGACATGATCTCCGGCACGGCGTCGGGCAACCCGCGCGCCGTGGCCAGCCCCATCACCTGGAACGCCAGCCTCGTCCAGCATCACCTGGTGCTGGTGAACGCGATCTTCGCCACCATCCAGGTGCTGCTAGGCATCGGGATCGCCTGGCGGCCGGCGGTACGGGTGGCGCTGGCCGCCTCGATCGCCTGGGCGCTCGGCGTGTGGTGGTTCGGCGAGGGACTGGGGATGGTGCTGACCAGCGCCGCGAGCCCGGTCAACGGCGCTCCCGGCGCCGTGATCCTCTACGCGCTGCTCGCCGTGCTGCTGTGGCCGGCCGACCGCCCCGGACGCCTGGCTCCCTTCACGGCGGCGCGCGCGGTGGGCGCCCCGGTTGCCCGGGCGCTGTGGCTCGTGCTCTGGCTCAGCCTGGCTTGGTTCGCGCTGCTGCCCGGCAACCGGGCACCGCAGGCGCTGCACGACATGATCGCCGGGATGGCAGACGGCGAGCCGGGCTGGCTCGCCGGGCTGGACCGCGGAGCCGCCTCGCTGCTCGCCCGCCAGGGGCTGGCCGCCTCGGTCGTGCTGGCTATCGCCCTGGTGATCGTCGCGGCGGGCGTCTACCTGCCCGCCCGGTATGCCAGAGGCACCCTGGTCCTGGCCATCGTGATCGCCGCGGTGATCTGGGTGTTCGGCGAGGCCTTCGGGGCCATCCTCACCGGCGGCGGCACCGACCCCAACTCCGGGCCGCTGCTCGCCCTGCTGGCCCTGGCCTACTGGCCGACCCGGGCCGCGGTCACCCGGCCCGCCCCCGCCCCGGCCGCCGCTGCCATCGCCGAAGGGACGACCGCGTCATGATCCCCTCCTGGATCCTGGACATCTTCGCCGCGATCATGCTGCTGGTCGCGGTGGTGAGCGCGGCCCGCCTGGCCGCGGCGCGGCCGTGGGGCGGCGGGCGGCGGGCTGCGCTGGCCGACATCGATCTGGCGCACCTGCTGATGGCCATCGCGATGGCTGGCATGCTGGTCGCGAGCCTGCAGACCCTGCCCGACGGGGCCTGGGAGGCCGTCTTCGCCGTGATGACCGCCTGGTTCGCCTACCGGGTGCTGCGCGACGCGCAGGTCAGCGGCGTCCGGGCGCTGGCGGGCGGGCACTGCGCGCCGCACCTGATCCACGCCGGGGCCATGCTGTACATGTTCCTCGCCGTGGCGGCGCCCATAGCGCACGGATCGGGGGGCATGAGCGGTATGGGCGGCGGCATGAGCGGCATGGGGACCCTGGAGCTGCCGTTCCTGGCGTTCCTGTTCGCGCTGGCCCTGGTCGGGTACAGCATCTGGGACCTGGACCAGCTCTCCGGCCCCGGCACCAGCGGGCACTACAGCCTCGCGGTCGCCGGCGCGCCGTCCGCGCCGGTACTGACCGGGGTAGGGGCACCCGCCGGGCCGGGCGCCACCGCCGTGCTCACCGAGCCGGCCAGCCATCCCATGGTCACCGAGACGATCGAGACAGCCCCCGAGGTGCCGCCGGCCAGCGCCCCGGCGGACGGCACCGGCGTGCTCGCCCCCTGGGTCGCGACCGGCTGCCGGATCGCCATGGGCATCACCATGGCATTCATGCTGGTGATCATGATCTAGTGCCCGGCCTTGGCCATGGGCCGCGTACGTATCGCGGGCCGGAGTGACCTGGTTTGTACGATCCGCACTAGCAGGTGAAGCTTAGGATGCCGAAGGAGCAACTCGGGCAGCAGGTGAGTGAGCGGTACGCTGCATATTCGAAGCCGGGATCCGCCGTCTCGCGTCGTCGCGCAGTGTAAGCGCCGTGTGAACGGCTTTAGACTTGACGGCGGGCGGTCCGGGAATCCGCATCGATGCGATCGCGGATTCATGGCGGGAGGGTGGTGCCAGGTGACGGCGAGCGGTGATCACGTGCGTCATGTCACGCCCCAGGCCGAGCGGCAGGCGACCCTTGATGAGCTCTTCCGCGCGAAGGACGCCCAGCCGGTCCGGTCGGCTGATGATCTTGCCTGTGACGGGATCTTCGAGACCGATGAGGAGCTGGAAGAGTTCCTGGCGTACACCTACGCGGCGCGGCGGGCTGATCTGGCCTAGCAGGTGAACCGGATCGTCCTGGACACAGACGTCGCGTCCCGCAGTTTCAAGCGGCTGCTCCCGCCGGGGCTGCTGGCTGAGCTGATCGGCCGGGAGGCCTCCATCACATTCGTCACCCAGGCGGAACTGACCAAGTGGGCGGCGCGGCGGCAGTGGGGGACGCTGCGCCGGGAGCGGATGGCCCGCTGGCTGAGTCGGATTCCGGTGCTGCACAGTAGCGATGACATCGCCGCGATCTGGGGGGAGATCGCCGCGTCGGCCGAGCGGCGGGGCCGTCCCAGGCCGCAGAACGACACCTGGGTCGCCGCCTGCTGCCTGGCCTATGAGCTGCCGCTGGCGACGCTGAACGTCAAAGACTTCCGCGACTTCGCCGAGCACGACGGGCTCACGCTCGTCACCGGGTGACCCTCTATCCGCCAACGGCCAGGGCAGGTCCGCCTCACGCGCCCTGTGATGCGCGGGGTTTCATTACCGTGATCTGCTCGGGAGGATGCCTACCCGGCGGGCCGGGCTGCAGGTCATGATAGGGAATGGGTGCGGCAGGGAGGCTGGCCATGAGTGCCCGGGGGAGTGTCTACAGCTGGTGCGGGTGCCGCGACCCGGTATCCGGCGGGCGGCTGGGGAGCCGCTGCCCGCAGCGCGGAAGGCCGGGGCATGGCAGCTGGTACCTGTCATTGGAGCTGCCTGCCGGGCTGGACGGGCACCGCCGCCGCATCAGGCGCGGCGGCTATCCCACCAGGAAGGCGGCCAAGAAGGCACTGGCGCGGCTGCGGATGCCCGAGGACCCGGAGGCTGTTCTGACGACGGGGGAGTGGCTGGACCGGTGGCTGGCGCAGCGGACCGGGCCGCGTGAGTCGACGATCCGCGGGTATGCCGCGCATGTCCGGCTGTACCTGAGGCCGTGCCTCGGGCGGATCCTGCTAGCTGACGTGAGCGCGCAGCATGTAGAGGCGATGTTCACCGCGATCGCCCGCCAGCACGAGGCCGAGGGGCGCCCGGTCACCGCTGCTACCCTGGCCCGCGTCCGGGCGACACTGCGCGCGGCGCTGAACGCCGCGATCCGCGCCGGGCTCATCACCGCCAACGCCGCCTCCCGTGCTGAACTCCCCTCACCCCGCCGTCCGCGCCCGGTGGTATGGACGGCGGCGCGGGTCGCCGAGTGGCAGCGCACCGGCATCCGGCCGCCGGTCGCGGTCTGGACCCCCGCGCAGACCGCCCAATTCCTTAACGCCATCCGTAGGCACCGCCTGTACGCCGCCTATCACCTGATCGCGCTACGCGGGCTACGGCGCGGCGAGGCCGCCGGGCTGCGCTGGTCCGATGTCGACCTGGACGGCGCGACCGTGATCATCACCTGCCAGCTGCAGCAATACGACGGCCGCCGGGTGCTGTGCCCGCCGAAGACTGCCCGCAGCGAGCGAGCCATCGCCCTGGACCGCACCACCGTCGCAGCGCTGCGCGCCCACAAAGCAGCCCAGCAGGCCGAGCGCGCCGCGCTCGGCGACGGCTACCACGAGAGCGGGTACGTGTTCACCTGCCTCAACGGCGACCCGATGGCCCCGGACCGGCTCTCGCGAACCTTCCGCCGCCTGTCGGACGAAGCCGGGCTGCCGCCGGTACGGCTGCACGACCTGCGGCATGGCGCGGCCACCCTCGCCCTGGCCGCCGGGGCGGACCTGAAGGTCGTCCAGGACATGCTGGGCCACTCCAGCATCGTGCTCACCGCCGACACCTACACCTCGGTGCTTCCCGAGGTCGCCCGCAAGGCCGCCGAGGACATCGCCACGCTCATTATCGCGGCCGGCTGCCTCGTCCCCGGCACCACCCGGCCCCGCCAGCCCGAGCCTCCCGACCGTGGCGGAGGCCGTACATCCGGCAGCCGCGCCCACCCCAGCCACCAGGTCAGCCGTCCTCGACGCGCCGACCTGGACATCAACCAGGCGAGGCTGAGCGGGACCGTGCCGGCCAAGCGGCGTAACGCGCACTTGCTAGTCCAGTCAGCGGGCGGACGTCCGGCCATACCACGGCCAACCTCTGCCCATACCGGTACCTTGATAAAAGAAAAACCTGGGGTAAAAACCCCAGGTCAGTACGGGTGCGCCGCCAGGGACTCGAACCCCGAACCCGCGGATTAAGAGCTGCTCAGATGCATATTTTAGAAACCCTGAGTCACAGGAATGCTATGACGTGCGAAGCTGCAACGCAACCTCGCGAGGCAAAGTGACGTGGATACCGGCACCTGCCGGCCAGTACCGGCGCATCCGAGCAAGCACGGAGCGAGCACTATAACCGTATAGGTCTAGACCACTGCAGCGGAAACAGGCAGAGCGCATGCCCGAAGTCGACCGGAATGCTGAGCACGATTCGTGATCCCCGCTGGTAACGCTCGAAATTTACCTGGAAGCACAAGCCAGGAAGGGCGCAGCGGGACAGGAACATCTCCTCGGCGATCTCCAAGGACGATAGGACGATAGGTGGGTGGACAGCAGCTGCAATAGGCGCAGCTCGGCACCGGTCAGCGCCGACGCTGCGGGGACACTGGAACCGCGTTCCCTGGACAGCTAGGCCCCAGGCGTAGATCATCGCCATCACCATCGCGCCGGGCGGGTCGCCGGTAACGTGGGCCGGTTCATGGGCTCTGGCCTTCACGGGCGCGGTGACGTGGTGGCGGCCGAACACCGCCGAGCCGTATCACGGCGCGCGCGTGTCCTACCTGCACCCCCGGCGACGAGCTGGTGTTCCTGGACGACGACGCGCACAAGGACCTGGTCGCCGGAGCTGACGTGCCAGTCTCGAGCCCTGGCTGGCTAGCCCGAACCAGCTCGTGACGCCGGCAGACTGTGCATCAGAACCCTGCTTGCCTGTTAGGCGGTTGCGCCCCTGACCGTCCCTGACCACCGCCAGGCTGGTCAGGGACATTGCCTTGCGGGATCTACCTGCGGCGCGACACCCGCCGCGCGGTGCGACGGCCCGTGCGGCGCGCGACCCTGCGTGCTCCGAACATCTCATGCCTCCCTGGTATTACTTCTGGCTGCCGCTACTGGCTGCGCCCGACGTCTCCATCGCGTGAAGCTCCTTGGCTTCCCCGGCCGACATCAGCCCGATCTGGACCAGGTCCAGCGGGCTGATGAGCCCGTCGCTGAGGCGGAAGCCGCCGGCCCGGGCGATCGCGTCCCGCAGCGGCACCGCCCAGTGATGCTCCAGCAAGATCAGCGCGGCCGCGGAGTCGTCCGGGATGTCGGCGAGCACATCCCACTCCCCGGCCCCGGAGAACACGTCGATACCCTCGGCCGCGGCCTGCTCCGCGCCCAGTTCAGCGCCGGCCTCGGCCCCTTCCTCGCCCTCGATGCCCAGCCCGATCAGCGCGCCGATCTTGCTGCCGAGCTCGATCGCCTGCTGCTGGGTCAGGTTGCTCAGGTGCTCGACCTCCAGTTCGCCGTCCGCGTCCTTGTAGACGACGATGGAGTCGATCGCCCGTACGGTGCCGCTTGCGCGCAGCCGTTCCAGCTCGGCGATCACCTCGCCGTGAAAATCCGGGTGATTGAACCCAGCACGATGAGCTGTACTGGCCCTAGTGCCATCTCGGTCCTCCACCGGTCCGGGTCAGTCCCCTCCTGGTCCTGGCCACCTTCCGCCGCTGTCCAGCCGGGCCCGGCCGGCCACGGCTGCGCGCCTTCGCCCCGCGATAGCCACGCCTGACAATCCTGAGCCTTGCCCGCAGGCGGCCAGCCTGCCAGGGTCATTGGTCCCGGATGGACACGCTCAGTCCGTGAACTAGGCCGCCGGTATCAGCTCCGGGTCCGCCCCGGCCTCCCGCCGTTGCCCTCCTGACGGCGGCGCCAGCGCTGTTCCATCCGGCCCGTCATCCGGGCCCGCCTGCTCTGCCCGGGCCGGCGTTTCGTGCCCGTCGCCGTCCTGGTCCCCGCCCCCGAACGCGCGGGCCGGGCCCCGGCCAGGTACCGCCGCCGGCCGACCATCGCCGCCGCCAGGGACAGCAGCACGATCACCAGGCCGGCCGCCTCCAGGTAGGCACGGTGGGTGACCGCCCCGGCCGCGAGCAGGCCAGCGCCGATCACGACCCCGGCCAGGACCCGCAGGAGCGTGCGCTTATAGCGCACCCGCGGATCGCCGGCGCGGATGCGACGCGCGAACTTCGGGTCATCCTCATACAGCGCCCGCTCGATCTCCTGCAGCTGGCGCTGCTCGTCTTCTGGGAGCGGCATGACGCGCCTCCCGAGAGAAAACCTTGCGCCGAGCACGTGTCCGGTAATTACCACGTGTACCGGTCCGTCAGATCAGAGCTCTACTGGCTGCCGCTCCGGCCGCGCTTGACCGCGCCCACGATGACCTTGACCGCGAGCCCGACGGCGACCAGATCGACGATCATCTGGCCGGTGACCACCAGCCGCGCCGCCTCGGTCTTGGCGGTGATATCGCCGAACCCGACCGTGGAGAACACGGTGACGGTGAAATACAGCGCGTCGGAGCGGGTCAGCGGCTCGCTGAAATTGCCGGCGGAAATCGCGGCCAGGACGACATAGGTGCTGGCGAACAGCAGCAGGAACAGCGGAATGCTGGTAGCGAGGGCTTCGACCCCCCGCAGGCCCGGGAACCGTGACCGGAGGATCCAGCGGACCTGGAAGACGACCAGTGCTATGAGCACCGCCAGCCCGATGACCAGCATCGTGACGGCGACCCAGGTCGAGGAGCGGTCCAGGGGCAGCA
>Ga0335078_10003732_pt1 | contig 22669 bp, 22 predicted proteins | sample Lox_Sample_32_FD_206711 | JGI IMG/M metagenome (GOLD analysis project Ga0335078, IMG submission 206711) | Soil microbial communities from Loxahatchee National Wildlife Refuge, Florida, United States - Lox_Sample_3.2 | ecosystem: Environmental > Terrestrial > Soil > Wetlands | place: USA... | reverse complement strand
TTCCTAATCCAGAGAAACTCCTGGAAGGTGCCGCTACTTGCCACACGCAGAACGGTTTGTTGCGGTCCCTGCGTGCCGTCTCCGAGCAGCGTTGTGCCACCCGGGACATTGATGCCAGCGGCAAAGCCTTGTGGGCTGAAGGTATACGTTCCGCCGACGATGTGAACGGTCCCACCAGCATCGCCGCCGCTGTCAGCAGTCGGCCAGTCAACGGAGGCCGTCGATCGCGTGAGCGGCCCGGGCCGCTGGCGCGGCTTTCTGCAGCCTTCCTGAGTGCTGTCGTGCTCATGAGCACACCCCGCGGATTGGTCTACGCTTCAGCTTCGCAGCGCTTGCGCGTTGGCGCGGAACCAAGTGTAGACCTGCTCAATGCCGCTGCGCAGCGAGATCTGCGCTCGCCAGCCGAGGGCGGTGATGCGGCTTACATCGAGCAGCTTGCGGGGTGTGCCATCGGGGTGAGTGGTGTCGAACACGAGTCGCCCTTCATACCCGGTGATGGCCATCACGGTCTCACACAATTCGCGAATCGACATGTCAGTGCCACAACCGACGTTGATGATGGCTTCCTCGTCATAGCGTTCGAGCAACAGCACGATCGCATCGGCGAGATCGAACACGTGCAGGAATTCGCGGCGCGGTTGCCCGGTCCCCCAGGCGACCACCTGCTTGTCGCCGCGCAGCCTGGCTTCGTGGAAGCGCCGGATCAGCGCCGGGAGAACGTGCGAATTCTCCAGGTTGAAGTTATCGCCGGGACCGTACAGGTTGGTTGGCATCGCGCAGATGGCGTTGAAGCCGAACTCACGACGATAGGCCTGACACTGCTTGATTCCGGCGATCTTGGCAACGGCATACCACTCGTTGGTGGGCTCGAGCGGGCCACTCAGCAGATACTCCTCCCTGATCGGCTGTGGGGCAAGGCGTGGGTAGATGCAGCTCGAGCCAAGGAACACCAATTTCTCGACGCCAGCCCGATAGGCCGCGTCGATGACATTCCCCTGGATCGCGAGATTGTCGCGGATGAAGAGCGCAGGGTGCGTGCTGTTTGCCTTAATGCCGCCGACGCGCGCGGCCGCGAGAATGACCGCCTGGGGGCGAAGTTCGCCCAGAAAAGCCCGCACCGCGCCCTGTTCGGTGAGATCGAGCTGCTCGTGGGTGCGCGTAAGGAGGTTACGGTAACCGTTGCGCTCGAGCGCCGCCAGCACGGCCGAGCCGACCATACCGCGGTGCCCCGCAACGTAGATCAGGGACTGTTTGGTCAGCGGCATTCGATCTACTCGTGGTGACGGTAGACCTTATAGCCCTCTTTGGCCACCAGCGCATCGCGCTGCGCGAGCGCGAGGTCCGCCGCGACCATCTCGCGGACCAAAGCCTCGAATGACATCTGGGGTCGCCAGCCGAGCTTGTCGCGGATCTTGCTGGCGTCGCCGAGCAACGAGTCGACTTCGGCGGCCCGGAAATAGCGCGGGTCCACCCGTACCACCGTGCGTCCGCTGCTGCGATCGACACCTAGTTCATCGGTGCCGCGACCGCGCCATTCGATGTCCATCCCCAGGGACATGCCGGCGAGTACGACGAAGTCGCGCACCGAGTGCTGCTCACCGGTCGCCACCACATAGTCCTCCGGCTCTGCCTGCTGCATCATCAGCCACTGCGCGCGTACGTAGTCGCGCGCATGGCCCCAGTCCCGCTTGGCGTCCAGATTGCCAAGATGGAGGACGTCCTGGAGGCCGACATGGATTCGAGTCAGTGCACGGGTGATCTTGCGCGAAACGAACGTCTCGCCGCGCAGGGGGGACTCGTGATTGAAAAGGATGCCATTGCACGCATACAGGCCGTAAGACTCGCGATAGTTGACGCAGATCCAGTGCGCATAGAGCTTGGCGACGCCGTACGGCGAGCGGGGGTAGAACGGCGTTGTTTCGCGCTGCGGTGTCTCATGAGCCTTGCCGAACATCTCCGATGTCGAGGCCTGGTAGAACCGCGTGCGTCGCTCGAGGCCCAGTATGCGGATCGCCTCGAGCATGCGCAGCGTGCCCACGGCGTCGGCGTTGGCCGTGTATTCCGGTGTCTCGAACGAAACGGCCACATGACTCTGCGCAGCGAGATTGTAGATCTCGTCTGGCCTGACCTGTTGGATGATGCGGATGAGATTGGTCGCGTCGGTGAGATCGCCGTAATGCAGCGTGACGCGTACGCCCTTTTCGTGGGGATCCTGGTAAAGGTGGTCAATGCGATCGGTGTTGAACAGCGAGGCGCGACGCTTGATGCCGTGAATCAGATATCCCTTGCCAAGCAGAAACTCGGCGAGATAAGCACCATCCTGGCCCGTAATTCCCGAGATTAAAGCTACCTTGGCCAATTGCCACCCTGCTGGTCGGCCGCTTCCCCCAGTGTAGCATCCGCGCGTCTCGTGACCGCTGTGGGAAGAGCGCGGCCTTCGACCGTCCCTGCCGTGCCGTCGACGTCGGTCACGGGCTGATCCGCCGCGGTGATCGAACGAATCACACGCTCGTAGCGCGCCAGGCCGCGCTCCCGGGCAAATTCGCGCGCATAGAAATGTTGCGCGTTGTCTCCGAATTGCTGCAGCCGACGCGGATCCGCGGCGAGCTCGATGAGCGCTGCGGCCACCCCCTGCACGTCGTTGACCGCCACACAGACACCGCCCGCCGCGCTCTTGATGAATTGCTCGGCGTCGCTGCTGGGACCGATATAGAGCACCGGGATGCCGCGCGCCATGTAACCCTGCAGCTTGCTCGGCACGACCAGCCCGGCAAATTCCGGCCGTAGTGTCACGATTGCAAGATCAGCCACGCCGAAGCTCTCGGGCAGGCGCTGCGGCGGTAACAGGTCGCTGAAACGAGTGATGTCCTTGAGGCCGAGTTCGTCCACTAGGCGCCGCACCTCCGCAAGGCGCTGGCCCCCGCCGACGAATACCACCCGCAGTGATGGTACTGAATCCAACGCCCGTCTGACCCCGCGCAGCAGCGTGTCGAATTCATGCACCAGGCCGAGGTTGCCCGAATAGAACAGCACGAATTTGTGTTCGAGCCCCCATTCCCGCCGGAGCCGATTCTCCGCTGCCGGCACCACCCCGAGAGCGCCGGTCGCCCAGTTCGGAATCTCGACGATGCGCTCGGCGTCGACGCCCTTCCCTTCGAGGCGCCCCCGCATTTCCGGACCCAGCGCGATCACGCGCCGCGCCTGCCGATAGGCCCAGGTGAATGCGGGCGCGAGCATCCGGCCGAGAATGACGCCGGCGCCCGAACCACCGTGTGCGATCAGTACATCGGGGTAGACATCCATGGAAATGATGACGTAGGGGCGGCGCCATAACCGCGCCGCCGCGCCCACCAGGATCATGGCGATCGGTGGAGCGGTCTGCGTGATGAAGACGTGCGGTGGGCGGCGCAGGAACAGCCAAGGTATGAGCGCCACACTGAACCAAAGCTGCCGCAGCAGTCGTCCCCGGTGAACACTGCCCGGCAACAACGTCGGCACCCGGCGGATCCGTACCCCGAAGGAGCGAGGATCGGGTGGCGGATCGCCCTCGAGCGGGGCGTACGGCTTACTGCCGCAAATCACCTCGACCGCAAACCCTGCGCTGGCCAGATGCGTCGTCACGTCGACCGGGAGTTGAGCGGCACCGTGACCGTCCGGGTAATAGAACTGCTCGGCGAGCAGAATGCGAACTTTGCCAGAGGTGTGAACGCGCCCGCGCTCGCGGCGGTCCGACACTGTGGCGCCACTTAGGCGCGGCTCAGCTGGCAAAGATGTATTCACGGTCGGTTAAGAGGGGTGAAGTACGAAGAGAAGGGCGCGCTCGCGGCGCACCAGATTGTACCCCGCGGTGCGTAGCTGCAGGATGGTTCGTATCAGCTCGATCCAGAACTGCGGGGTAAGCGGCTGATTGACCTGATTCACGTAAACAGCCGTCGTGAGCGCAGCCATGCTGCGGCCGAAGACCATTTTCACACGCGGCACGAAATAGCCGAGCAGCTTATTCATGGCGCTGAGACTTCGCCGGCCGTGTCGAGCCGTCCGACTCCCGAGGACCGCTGGCTTGGCGCAGACTCGCAACGGCCTTGACGTACATCTCTTCGGTCAGCCTGGCAATGGCGTCGAGGTTATAGGACGCCTCGATCAACTCTCGGCCGCGACGACCGTCGCGGGCGCGGCGTGCCGGATCAGACGCATAGGCCTCGAGCGCGGTTGCCAGCTGCGACACTGCAAGCGGTACGACCACGCCGGCACCGCTCGCGGCGACCTGCGGGAACTTGCATTGGTCGGAAATGACGACTGGCCGCGCGCACGCCAGTGCTTCGAGGATCGAGAGGCTGAAACCCTCGTCGCGGCTCGGCTGAGAGACGCAGAGCGCGTTGTTGAGGAGCCAGTATCGTTCTGCCCCAGACACGAGGCCGAGAAAATGCACCCGGTCTGAAAGCCTGTGCGCCGCAACGCGTTTGCGCAATTGAGCCAGCATGCCAAAATCCGGGCCCGCAAATACCAGCTTCAACTGGGGATGCGCCGCTGCCACCTGAGCGAAGGCCTCGAGCAGCAGATCGGGACCTTTCATGATATGCAGGCGCGCCAGGAACAACACGAAGGGCGCGGCTCCTTGGGGCGATGAAAGCACGTTCTCAAGAGCAGCGGGTGCGGCTGGCGCGGACAGGCCCGGGTATTCTGTTAGCGAGACCCCATTCGGCACCACAGATATCGGCGGGGCAGCGGCGCCGATGCAATCCCTGATCTCCGCCGCCTCAAGTTCATTCAAGGCATGAAACCCCGCGGCGCTGCGCAAAAGGCGATCCCAGATCAACCAGCGGGCCAAGGACTTCTTGGCACGCTTTTGTGCCAATGCCCAGGGCGACAACCCTGTGTGCGGAGCGATCAGGTACGGGATGTGGCTCCGCCGGCAGGCGTTCGCAGTGACGGTCGGCACGAGTCGCCAGAGGTGGTGGACGTGCACCAGGTCGAAGCGGGCGAGGTGCGCCCGCAACCACTCGTGGAGCTCCGCACGGCGCGCCAGCAGAGTCTGCCCGCCGCTACCGATCGCGTGAACGCTGTTGGGGGCGAATCCGGCGGCATGCGCCTGCCAATGCTCGAGATGATCCGCAAGGTCCTGCCCATCACCGCAAAGGACGTCGGCCTCGATTCCGAGCTCGCGCTGTGCGCGGGCGAGTCCCGCGACGACTCGCGGCGGACCGCCCTCCCGGGGCGCAATCGTCTCGATGACGTGCAGCACCCGCAGCATGCGCTCAGCGTGAGGTTGGTGCGGCCGCGGGGGACGCCGAGCGGTCCGAAGGTGCCGCCATCGGGGGAGCGGCGCCGAGCCGCCGGGAGCGGACCAGGAGCGACGAGTGGTAGGTCCAAAGTGCCTGAGCCACCTGCGGCATCGTTCGCAGCGTCACTTCCTTGAGAACGTGCACGAGCCTCCCCTTACGGCCGAGTCGATACTGATACTGGCGTCGCGCCGGATGATTTTCGCGCTGCGCGAGCACCTGATGCCCACAGGATAGCACCAGCAAGCGGATGGTCTGCGCCGTGAAAAAATTGATGTGGCCGACCGCGTCCAACACGAAATCCCGAGGCAGGCGGCGATTGTGCTCGAGCGGCACCTCGATGAAGACATAGTCGACGACCTGCGCGGCTTCGTTGAGCAGGAGCCCCGGATGGTCGACGTGTTCGAGCACGTGACTGAGGATCGCGACATCGAACGCGCCGGCTTAGTAAAGCACCGCATAGCCATCGTATACCCGGCATTCGACCAGCGAGGCAATCCGCCGGTCGCGGATGCTCTCGACGCCGGGGCGGAAATTTCGAGCGCATAATCCCACTGCCCGAAGCCGCTGTCGGCGAGTCGCTGCAGCACTGCGCCCTCGCCTCCCCCGATCGCGAGCACTGTCGCCGGAGCGTACGAGCTGCAGAGCGCCATTATGTTGGCCGCCTTGTCGATCGCTCCGAGGTCGCGCCACTCGGAGATGCCGGTGTAATATTCGTTGTAATTGCGCTTGAGCCGCGGGTCGACGGCAAACATGGGTGCGGGCGGCAATTCGTTCTCACGTGGCACGCGATCTTCCTCGGGTGCCAGCCTGCCGCCGCCTGGCGAGCGCCGCCCCGTAGTCGGCGAGACGTTGATGCGCAATCGCATCCCACCCGAATAGCTGCACCATACGGCGTGCGCCGACGCCGCCGAGTTGGCGGCGCCGATCGGCATCGCCGAGCCAGCGGATCTTCGCGGCCAGGTCGGCCGGGTCGTTCAGCCGGTAGGTGATACCGTTGCCGTCGATGCGCTCCTTGGCCAGCAACGTGTCGTTGACGATGATCGGCAGGCCGCAGGCCGCCGCATCCAGCATCGACATCGACTCCTGCGTCGGCCACACGCCGATGTCCGCGGCGCGATACCAGGGTGGCAGCTCGCGATGCGGCCGAAAAGGCAGCACCAGGCAGCCGTCGGCGGCTGCGATCTCTCCAGCTTGCGGCCCGCCACCGATGAAGAGGCCGCGAACCGCCATCCCCTCCCTGCGTAACGACGTGACCGCCCGCGCGAGCACCAGCGGGTTCTTCGCTTCGGTGAACTGGCCGGTGTAAATACAGACGAGCTCGCCGTTGCCGAATCCGAGCTCGCGGCGCAGTTGCCAGCGATGCTCCTGTTCTGCCTCCGTGCGCGGCGGATAGAAGTTCTCGGTGTCGACCCCCAGCGGAACGACCGCCACCTTGCGGGCAGGTATTCCGTAAAAGCGAGTGGCAACCTCGGCGCAATCGGCCGTCGCCGCGTAGCAGCGCTCGGTGAACGCGCTCGCGAGCCGTCCCGGAATCGCGCGCACGGTAAGGTTGGCCAGCCACTCGCGGTCCCAGGGACGCACGCTGCGGCGCGCAAGCGGGAAGACCGAGACCGTGGTATGAGCCGCGGTAAAGAGCGCGAAGCCAAGCGCGAGCTTCGCGGTCGCGACCTGCAGCGCCGGCCAGCCGGCGATGATAAAGGACTGCACGACGTCAGGACGGACCTGACGGAGCTTCTTGCCGAGGCCAGTGAGCATCGGTACCCCGAGGAGATACCGATGTCCTATGCAATGCACGGTATAGCCGTCGTAAGCTTCGGACTCGCCCGGCCGCATCGGGGCGGCTGCGCTAAACTCGCTGTACACCGAGCGAGCATTGAGATCTTTGTGATAGATGGGCAGATCCGCCGCGATGTAGTGCACCTCGGCTCCGAGACGGGCGAGGTAGCGCGCCAGCATGGTGTTTGAATAACCCATGTCGCGCGGGAACGAATAGAATATCATCGCTACTCTCAAGCTTACTTCCCCTCAGCTGCCAGACATCGGTGGCGCTCTCGTGAGATGTTGATTCTCAACCTCGGTTGCGGGACGCGTACGGCGTTACATCCGGACGTGTTGAACGTCGACTGGTCGGTGAGCATCCGGATCAGGAAGTCGCGACTGCTGCGCCTGGCAGTTGCACCGCTGCTGGATGCCCCGCGTCGCGAGCGCCTTGACCAGATGGCGGGCAAGCTGCTGGCACACGACCTCTCGAAGGGCATCCCGTTCGAGTCCGATTCGGTCGACATCGTATATCATTCCCACGTCCTCGAGCATCTCGACCGGCCGGTCGCGGAGCGCTTTCTCGCCGAGATACGCCGGGTTCTGAAACCCGCAGGGATCTGCCGCATCGTCGTGCCCGACTTCGAGTCGCTGTGCCGCGCGTATGTTGATCACGTCAATCGCAGCAGCTGCGAGCCGCAGGCCGCAGCCACTCACGAGGACTACGTTGCAGCCGTGCTCGAACAGTCCGTGCGGCGCGAGGCCGCCGCCGCCCGCGGCCGCCGGGGGCTTGCGCTTCTGGTCGAGAACATCCTGTTGGGTGATGCCCGCCGTCGCGGGGAAACGCACCAGTGGATGTACGATCGCATCTCGCTGCCGCATATCCTCACCACGCTCGGCTATCGCAATGTGACCGTGGAGAGCTTTGCCTCGAGCCGCATTCCCGGCTGGCACGAAGTAGGACTCGACCGCAATGCGGAGGGCGATGAGTACAAGCCTGGATCGCTGTACGTGGAAGCGCAGAAGTGATCGCTTGGCGCACCCCTCTCCCTGACCGGCAACACCCTCGCAGCGCTTGAGTGTTCCGATTACCGCGGTCCCATGCGACGCCAGGCGTCGCTGCGGCGGAGGCCAGCCTGACTTGCGCAGAATCGGGGGTGTGAGTGAGGTAAATCAAGGACTTGCCTCAAAAGTCGGCACTACATTTCGGCGTTGAATTCCTCAGGGGCACAGCGCGATCGGCCGGCTGGTCTCGTCGATCCGCAGACGTTTGGGGAGCGCGATACCGAGCCGGTCGAGGAGCATCGACTGCAGATCATCGGGCTGCGTCACGGAGCGCAGTTTGATCTGCCCGTGAGTGGTTGTCGGCAAACACCCATCGTGGCAGTGAATGCGCTTGATCTCCTCGAGCACGGTGCGCGGGGGAGTTGCCGAGCTCGGCGCGCCGCTGCCACAACTCCAAGGTCTTCCAGAGCACGAAGGCGAGGGAGCACACCAGGATGTGCGCCTCGACCCGATCGGCGCGCTGATGCCAAATAGGGCGGATCGAGAGCGCGTCTTTTTGCACTCGAAAAGCGGCCTCGGCCTGAGCGAGCTGGATGTAAGCTCCCCAGAGCTTCTCATCGCTCCAGTCGGTGATGTTGGTCTTTAAGGCGTAGGCGCCTTCGGAAATCTTCGTCCACTCATCGAACGCCTCGTTGATCTTCACGTTCAAGTGAAAGCCCGCGGCACTCTTGGCCTCGACGAGGGTGATCTTGTAGCGTGCGGCGGCGCGCTGGTTCACTTGCAACAGCCGCCCGATCTGGCATTGGATGGTGTCTCGATCGAGAGGACGGCGGGCGCGCTAGATGCGCTCGGCGAGACGAGCAAGTCCCACCTCGATGCGCCGGGCGAACTTTTCATGCATCGCACGCTCTTTGTCGCGTCGCTCGGCCGAGCGGGTGAGCACCACGGTGTCGCCCGTCTCGTCCCGTAAGGTGCGCCAGCCGCGCGCCTCGGCGAGAAGAGGAGCATGCTTCTTCAGCTCCGACTTCGCCGCCCCGATGATGTAACGCCGTCCTGAGCAGCGCAGCCAGCTCAAGTTCGCCCGGCAACTCATCCCACGGTCCGCAATCCAGACGCGCCAATAACGCGCCGGCCAATGCGCACGCTCTCAACCAATCGCCAGTAGCGATGCCTCTTGCCGTCCTTCTTGCGCGTCGTCGCTCGCAAAAACATCGAGTGCCATCACACCCGATGAAACGCACAAAGAAAAGCCCCAGGGTCGGCACTACAACACCGAATCCGCCTGCGATCACGAGCAGGTCTCTGAGCGCGCTGGATCAGCCCGCTTAAAATCGAGGAAAATCAGCTTCTACTTGCGCAAGTCAGGCTAGCGCGAGTTCGGATCGCCGCCACGGATCTTGGTCGGGCTCCCCCCGGGCCCCGCAACGATGCGGTTGTCGCCTGCCTTTATCTCGCTCGCCACCGAGGAGATGCCGATGTAGTTGTTAGTCAGCTCGTTATCCCGGAGTGCGGACACGTTGGAGACGTGGTTCAGTGCGATCGCCCCCTTCGGCAGCGTGCCGTCGAAGCGGTCCGTCTGCCCGGAAATCCGGTTGCGGGTAATCTCGATATTCTTCGCCGCCGCGATGTAGATGCCACAGGAGACCGGGTTGGTGATCTCGTTGCCGACGACCGAGATCGTATCGGGATGGAGACCCGCGAGCTCCTGCGCCCCGATATGCGCGCTGTTGTAGATGGCCACGGCGTAGCGGCCGAGCTCGGTGCCCGGTGCCGGAGGCAGGCGCAGCCCCGCGTCGCGCACCTTGTTGTATTGCACGTTGATGTGGCGGGTGCCGGACCATATGTCGATTGCGCTCTTGACATAAGCCGCATTGAAGGTGTTGGATGCGATCGAAACGTTCATGATGGTGCCTTGTGCGGACTTGTCGGAGCCGTGCAGCCATACCATGGCGACCGGATAGCCGATGCCGCCGGTGCCGGCGCAGCTGCCGCGAAGTTCGGCATCGCTATCGAACACGTTGTTCTTGATGGGGATCTCGCTCCGCTGCCCGATCCCCGGACTGCCGTCCGTGGCGTCGAAGGTGACCCAGCTTTGGCCGTTGAAGTTGCGGAAGACGTTATCCCCGATCTCGATGTTCTCCATGCTGGCGCTCTGCCCCGCGTCCGACCGGACGTAGATGGCGTGGCCATAGTCGAGATGGCGGCTGCAGCCGCTTTCGTAACCCGATCCCTCGAACCGTAGCCCGTGGATCGAGACGTTGGAGACGTTGCGGATCCATAGAACCGCCTGGAAATTGCCTTCGTCGCCTACGCGCAGCACAGTTTGGGTGGGACCGTCGGCACCGTCGCCGACGATGGTCGTGCCCGCCAGCACGGTGAGTCCGGTGGCAAAGCCCTTCGGACTCAGCTCGTACGTGCCGGCCGCGATATGTAGGGTCTGGCCGGCGCAGGCCTTGAGCGCCTGCGTGAGTGCCGCAAGATTGTCGGCACCCCCGGGTCGCATGCCATGCTCTGATGCTTCGCATTGTCCCGGGGCGGCGCCGGCCGGCGCCGCTAGGGTCACTGCGATTGCGAGCAGTGCCAACGCCGCTGAAGGGGCGAGCGTTCGCCACGTACAGTTCAGAGGTCGTACGGTGATGACTGATCGTCCGAGTTCAGCGCTCATGAGGCACTCCTTGAGCTTGCCGGCCTCCTCACGATCCGAGCCGCACCGAGCCTTCATTCGCGAGGAACCAAGCGCAGAGGTGCTCGAGGCCGGTGCGCTGCCGAATCTGCGGCCGCCAGCCTAGTGCCCTGATACGGTGCACGTCCAGCAGCTTTCTCGCTACGCCGTCGGGCCTGGTAGGGTCGAGCCCGGTGATCCCGGAAATCAAAGCGGTTTCGGCACATCACCCGTCAACGGCCAGTTGACCGGCGGTTTAGCATCGAGGCGCCTCACGGCAGTTCGGCTGCCGCGGGCAGCCGCAAGGTACGGATGCTGTTGATGGTTTCGGCATTGGCGTCGTTCGGGTCGCTACCGCCAGTGCCGGCGATGATCACCAGACTGGCGCCGGTACCGGAGGCGTCAGGGGTGATATAACAGGTCGGGGCGTGGCGCGGCTCGAGCTTGCCATCGTCAGGTAAGCCCGAACCCAGGTCGGCCTTCAGCTGCTTCCAGGTGACGGCGTCGCGCGAATACCAGACATCCGAGTGATTGGCCCCGTACCTCACTTTGATCGTGCCGCCGGCGTTGTTCCAGTCCGTCGGCGCGTAGCCGCCAGCGAGCCAGACGATGCCATCGGTCCCGATCGCAATGCAGGGCCACATGCGTGGGGCCCATGCCACGGGGTTGGGGCTGCGCGTCCAGTTGATTCCATCGGGTGACGACCAGATGTCGTTGTAGACCTTCGAATAGTCGCAGGCGCCACCGCCCATGACCCACAATTTCCCCAGCAGCACAAAGGCGGCCTCTGCGCATCGCGGCGCGTAGCCCGAGCTCGTCATCTCGCCGATGTAACTCCAGTTGGCCGCGTTGGGATCGGTGCTGCTGAAGACGTCACCGAGATCCGGCTGCAGGAAGAAGAGGGTGGCACCCAATGGCAGGGCTCTCGAGTTCTCGCTTGCCCTGGTCAGCCCCCCGAGCGGACCCGGTGCCGCGGTCCCGTCGGCAAGGTTATTCCGCAGCCAGGTCGTGCCGTCCACGGTGCGCCAGACGGTGGAGCCGAGCGCCGTCAGCTGGCCGTTCCACACGGTGAGTGCGCTGTAGGAGTCGTAAAAATCGGTTGGCAGCGGCACGTCCTGCACGCCCCCGTTGACGCCCGGCTGGGCGTCGCGTGGATCGGGCCTCGTTGCCGTCGAAAAGGAGGGACTCGCGTTCCAGGAGATGCCTTGCGAGTCCGTCGACGACCAGAGATCGAAGAAGCTACAGCTCCAATAGCAGCTGTTGGAGTAGGTCGGGTCGGCAAAGCCACCGCTGAACCATAAGCGCCCAAGAAAGGTAGCGCCATGGGCGCTGTCTCTGGCGGGAAATGGCCCATTTCCCGGCGAGGTGTCCCAGGCGGCCACACTGATCGTCGCGCCGCCTCCGGCGAGGTTCTCGCCATCGGGGCTCAGGAACACTTCGCCGTTGGCGAACGTGGCCAGAACGCCACCGCCTACTTTCACGAGCCTGGTCACCGCCGCATGCGCTCCCGCTGCAGCCGAGACGGTGCTGCTGCCGCCGCCGATGTCGCGATTGTTCGGGCTATAGAACGCCGTGCCGCTCGCAAACAACGTCACCACCGCATCACCGGGGCCCACCGCAACGATCTGCTGTACCTGGTCACCGCCCGCGTAGATGCGCACGCTGTTACGACCGCCGCCGAGGTTCAATCCGTCGGCGCTGTAATACGCGTTGCCGTTGGTGAAGATCGCGTCGACCCCATTGCCCACCGGAGTGAGGCTGCTCACCTGCAGCATCCCCTCGTAGGCGTTGACGGTGGCGCCGCCACCAGCGAGGTTCTTGCCGTCCGGACTGTAGAAAACCGCGCCGTTCGCGAGCAGTGCATCGACTCCGCTCCCCACCGCAACGACGTCGGCGACCTGCTGACCGCCGCTGACAAGAACCGTGGATCCGCCGCCGCCAAGATTGAATCCGTCCGGACTGTAGAACGCGTTGCCGTCCGGAAAGAGCGCTACAACGGTTCCGGGGGAGCCAGCGATGGGGACGATCTTCGTGACCGCGCCCGTCTCACTCGGAATTTCGCCGTTATTGGCGGTGCCGGGTGGCGACGAGCTGTGGCAGGCGGTGAGGCCCACTCCGGCGGCACCGAGGAAAAACGTCAGGGCGAGTCCACGACGATTACGGAAGCTGTGAAGGACTGACCGCAACATCTGATCCGGAGTGCACAAAGCATCTCTCCCATGCTGCAAGCAATCGCCGGCGATAATTTGAGAGATTCGCCACTGCCGCGGTGACTCTTCCTGAGGAATTGTAAGCTCATGTACGCGTGGATCCGCGTCGTCACGTTGCCGGGCCGTTCATCCGCCGGGTCGGCTCAAGCTCGGGTCCGTCACCGACGCGCGAATGCAGCAGCTTGCGAAGTATATCAGCGCCGTTTCGGAATCTTACCCACAAGAGAATTACCACACTCATCAACACTACATAACCCCCCAACCGGAGCAGGAAACCGGGAAGTTGGTGCACCAGCGCGCCGAACACGAGCGTGGCAGCGGTCGCGAGCGCGCCCGTCTCGCACACGCGCCATAAGCCGGCACGTGGAAAGCCGCACGCGACGAAGGTCACCGCAAAGTATGTCCAGTAGTAAGCGATCCCCAGTGCGCCGAAAGCCCAGGCAATCGCGACCGCATCGGTCCGTCCGGAGAGAACGGCGATGAGCGTGACCGACACCACCGTGAATGACGCCTCGAGAGTGAAAGCGACGTTCTGTCGTCTGAACGAATCGAAGGCGCGGTCCAGCCAGCAGGTCGCCGCGAGCATCAGCGCCGGACCCGCCAGGGCCTGCAGATACGGGCCGGTTCCGCGCCACTTGTCCGACAGCAACGCCTCGGTCAGCGCCGGCGCCTCGAGCGCGAAGGCTATGTAGGGCACCAGCAGGAAGAGAAAGGTTGCTTCGACGGCCGCAGCGGCAAAACGACTGACCGCAGCTTTGCTTCCGCGGCTGGCAATGGCGAAGAATATCGGTGAGATGGCACTGTAGATGAGCGAATTCGGCGCAAACGCGACCCGGTAAGCCAGGCCAAAACGGCCGACCACGGCTGCGCCGTTGCCGATGCCGAGAACGATCTGAATCAGGCGGTCACGTGCGGAGGACGCCAGCGCGTAGCCGACCATGTAGGTTGGAAATCTGCGGTATCGGCGCGCAGCAATCCACATCCCGCGCCACGAAACTCCACGTCTCCACAACCCACGCCTTCCGGACAGCACCTCCGGGCTCGCCAGGCAGGCGGTTTGCACTCCCAGCGCACACACGTACCCCCAGACCAGCGCGGTGCGCTGATCCCATGCGCGTACCAGCGAGAGTTGCGCGGCGACCGTGACTAGTGCGAGAGCAAACGCCCCGAATCCCATCAGCAGGAATCGGCCTCTGCGCACGCACCAACTCGACAGCGCCCGCTGTAGGGCTCCGATCAGGGTCGCCGCTGCCAATCCATAGCCGAACGGCTGGCCGGCCATCAGCCGGCCCGCAGACGGGCGCACGGACGCCACGAGCGTGCCGGCGACCACCAATCCCGCGACCACTGCTGCAATCAGGATGACCAGCGCGGACAGCGCGCGCGCGACGGCATCGCTGCGCGGCAGCACGATGGCCGAGTCATACCTCACCCCGGCAAGCACGCTCACCACGCCCACCGTACCGACGAATATGACGTACTGACCGTAGGTGTCGGGGTCGAACACCTTCGAGTAAACGGGCAACGAGCCGACGATGATCAATTGTCCCGCGGCCGTCAGGGCGCCGAGGCCAGCTGCTCGCGAAACGACACGCGGGGCCATTTTGACGGGAATCAACTGATCCAGCGCAGCCGGTGCTTCAGGAAGCGATACAGATCGAGCCCGCGGCCGAACGCCCAGTGATTCTGCAGGTTTGGATAGTCCATGTAGCGTTTTCCGGGCAACGCCATGATCGCGTCGAATTCCTCGCGCGAAATGCCGAGCTTCTTCGCCACGAACACCCTGTCGGGTTCGACCCACTCGGGGGGATAGGCCGGCATCCGCATTTCCTCTAGCGCCTGCTCACGGGTCATCTGCCCGCTGCACACCAGCGTCGAGAGATGCATGCGCCGTTTGTCGTACCCGAACTTCTGCGGCAGGATCCACCCCTGATAGAAGCGCGTGTAAAGCGACTCGTAGTGCTTGCCGCCGTAATCCTGCCAGCCGTAATTCTCGATCAGCAGGTGTTTCGCCGCCTGCTTGTCATAGTCGAGGTAGTCGAGCAGAAACACGAAGCGGGGGCGGTGCAGGACGATGTTCCGTACCAGGGTCGTGACTGGAATCAGCGGAAAGTGCTCCAGGCGCTTGCCGGTGAGGTGCCGGTAGACGCTCTTGATATAGCGGCCGTCGAGGTGTCCCTGCGACCATTCGCGGACATGAATTCCTTCGGTGCGGAAGTTAACGCCGTTGATGAGGTAACGCACCCGATGGCGGCTGCTCGCCTGATAGAAGGAGGCGACGATCGCGTGATCGGACGGAATTTCGGAGTCAGGCGTTGACGCGCGCAGGAACGCGAGCTGCAGCTCGCGAAATTCCTTCCAGTTGAGGACCAGCGTCCACAGGTCGATGTGGAGCGGTTCGAGAATCCGCTTGATGTTGCCGACGGCCTTGTCGGAGTTCCAGCCGTTGTCCACGTGCACTGCCAGCGGGCGCAGGCCGAGCTCCTTGACCTTTATGGCGAGGAAACTGGAGTCCACCCCGCCGCTCACTCCGATGATGCAGTCATAGTCCCTGCCGTGGCCGCGCCGCTTGATCTCCTCGACCAGCAGCTCGAGCTGCCGAGTCCGCTCCGCCAGCGGCAGAGCATAGAACTCGGCGCGCCGAAACCAGACGCTGCAATGGTTGCAGCGGCCTTCCGCGTCGAACACGATGTCCGGATCGGTCGTGTCCATGATGCAGCGCGTGCAGAGTTGATAGGGCCGGCTCACCTGACGGCCTCCGCGGGAACATCGCGCAACGCGGCGATCTCGTCGGGACGCGGATAGCTGATGAGCGGCGCCGCATGCCTGCCGTGCAGGACGAACATCGTGCCGGCTGCGGCGGCTGCGACCGCACTCGACTGCAACAGCGCGCGGATGTGCTCGAGAGTTCCCGCGCCGCCGCAGGCGACCACCGGGATCTCGACGGCCGCACTGATCTCCCGCATCAGCGCGAGGTCGTATCCCGAGCGGGCGCCCTCCAGGTCGATCGCTTGCACGAACAACTCGCCAGCGCCGAGCTCCTGCATGCGGAGCGCGTACGAGAGTGGATCGACACCGAGGCCGTGCGTGCCGCTGCGTATGCAGACTTCGCGACGTCCGAGCAGCTTCTTCCTGACGTCGATCGCGGCGACGACGCTCTGCGAGCCGAAGACCCCGGCAGCCGCCGGTATCAGGCCGCTGTTCGGCGCGGCGCTGCCCACCACCACCTTCTCGATGCCGATCGCGAGAATCCGCCTGACCTGCTCGATGGAGTTGATGCCGCCGCCGTAGGCCAGCGGCATGAAGGCCTCGGCCGCGAGCTCCTCGATCAGCGCATAGTCGGGCTCCCGCTTCTCGCGCGAGGCACTGATGTCCACCACCACCAGCTCGTCGCACTCGAGATCGTTGAAGAGTTTGACGGCATTGATCGGATCCCCCAAGTAGAGCGGATCGCGGAAGCGTTGGGTCTTGACCAGTTCCCCCGCGGCGAGCTGCAGGCACGGGATGACTCGCGGGCGCAGGGAGCTCATGCGGTGGCGAAGTTGCTGAGGAGCTGCAACCCGAAACGATGGCTCTTCTCCGGGTGAAACTGCACGCCGGCGACGTTGTCGTTGACGATCGCGGCTGCGAATCCCTCACCGTAGGTGCACACCGCGAGCGTGTTGGACGCTGACTCGCAGATCACGCGGAACGAGTGCACGAAATAGAAGCGGCTACCCTGGAGCAGCTCTCTGGCGAGCGGGTGGCCGGGTATGAGCCATGAGACCGCGTCCCAACCCATGTGGGGAATCCGCAGCCCGACGCTCGCGGCGAAGCGCCGCGTATGTGCCCTGATCAGGCCGAGACCCGGCAAATTGCCTTCCTCGCTGCCGAGCGTCAGCATCTGCATCCCCACGCAGATGCCGAGCAATGGCCGCCCCGTCGCCGCATATTGCAGCAATGCCTCGCGGAGGCCTCGATTCTGCAGGGCCGCCATGCAGGGATCGAACGCGCCTATGCCGGGCAGCACCAGGCGCGTCGCCGCGCACACCGCCTCGGGCGTAGCGACAACTTCGGCGGGGACGCGGAGCTTGCGCAGCATGTTGAGTATCGAGCCGGTATTGCCGATACCGTAGTCGAGGATGCTTATCTCTGCCACTGGCGCTGCCCATGCGCGAGATCGTTGATCAGCCCCTGTGATGCCAGCACGAGCAACGGAATGAAAATGAGTCCGCCGGAAAAGAACGCGGTGAACGCCGAAGTGACCAGCAACTGGAACAAGCCGTACATGCCGCTCGCGACCAGCGCGACCGCGAGAGTCGTCTTGCCGAGACTGGTGACGTAGATGTCCACCATCTTCACCACGTAGCCCACCAACACCGCGGTCAGCAGCACTCCGAGGTAGCCGAAATCTACCCAGGCGTCGGCCACAAAGAAGGCATCGAAGGTCGCACCGAACGCGCCGAAGAAGTTGGCCACCTGAACGTACGCGGGCAGGAGTTCGCCGCTGCCGAAAAGGCCGTGCACCAGGCCGATATTCATGCCCCAGGTATGTGGCAGATAGCGTGGATAGACATAAAAGGTCTGGTAGATCCCCTCGTTGTTGATCTCGAAGAACCGGTAGGCGAGCCATTCGAATATGCCGGTGGCCTGGAGTTGTTCCGGGATGGCGATCAGCGCGGCACCAAGCACGCTGAGCAAGACGACGACGAGAAAGAACATGACGCGACCGATACTGATCTCCAGACGTCTGCGCACCTGAAACGCGACTATGAGTTGCAGCAGGTAGATCACCCACGGGATCTTCTGAAAGGTGCCCACCTTGCACGCGAGGACCACTCCACAGAGCGCAAGTCCCGTGACCCGGAGGTAGCGCCGCCCGCCAGCGGCCGCCTTGCTCAGCAGGAGGAGGCTCAGGAACGGCGCGACCGAAACGGCGAGTAGTTGATAGAGGTAACCACCCTGACCGCCCAGCTCGTTCCGGTATTTCCACTTTTCACGCGCCGATTCAAGCGTCATAAAGGTGTGAATCTGCCCCGGCTTTCCCAGGGCGAGGAACACCGTCAGCATGAACAGGGCCGCCAGCACGCCGACCGCCGCCACCAGTTCATCCGTCTCCGCCCGATTGCCGAGGGCTGCGCCCGGCCAGGTGCGGATGACCCGTGCTGACTGAGCCGCGAGCGCCGGCATGGACGCCCGTGCCAGCTCGATACCGGCGATGAGGCCGAGCCACATCATGATGAGGCTCGCCGTCACGGCAAAGCGAACGTCGGGTAGGGTATCGGCGCCGAGGAAGTAGATGATATTACCGATTCCATACAACACAATGAAGGAAACCAACATCATTGGCGTCAGCAGCAGGCGCGGTGGCTCGCGCTGCCAGAGGTAGATCGCGACGCCGGCAAGACACAGCGCGTGCAGGTAGTCGAGGGGCAGCATGCGGTGCTCTCTAGGGTGTGCGCAGCCTCGCGCGCCGTTGTCGCCACGCGGCCCAAATAACCCCGACCAGCAGTCCCAGCCCGCAACCGAACGCGACGATCAGCGGTCTGTTCGGGCTGTCGGTGTCCTTGGGGTCGCGCACTATCGCCGGATCGAGCACCTTGAACGCGTAGGCGTCGCGTGTACGGGCGAGCATCGCGTCCTTCAATTCGTTTTCCATGGTCTTGTCGACCGCCGTCTGCATTTCGACGAGTGAGGCAGAGCGTGCTTCCTCTTTCAGATAGTCGAGGCTGCGCGTGTACTCCGCGATCGCCCGCTGACGCAGTGCGGCATCAGCCTCGGCAATCATGGTGTTCGCCCATTCGGCGGCCTGCACCCGGTCGCGCCAGATGATCGACATCGTGACGATGCCGGTACGATGGTCCTCGGTGATCTCGCGCACTTTCTTGGAAAACCGCTCGACGCCCTCCCAGATGGTCGGCGGATCGCCACGCCAGGCGTGGCGCTGCGCATCCCACCGTTTCGCGTACAGAACCGGCAGCAGCTGATGCCGCTCGATGAATTCCCGAGTGAACTGCCGCGAGCGCAGATACTCCAGCGACTCGTCCGAGCGCTTGCTGGCGCCGCCGAGACCCAGTCCGGCAAGCGCGGCCAGGCTACCGAGCGATCCCAGCTGGCCGCTCAAGCTGGTGGAGCCGCTGACCGGAGAGAAAACCACTTCCGCGCGGTACTTCGGCGTCATGGCCAGGCTGAGCGCGCCCAGGGCAATCGCGCCGGCGACGGCGCACAGGCCGATGAGTGACTTGTGCCGCCACATGAACGCCGACATCGCCAGCAGGCTGACCTCGCGCGGGCGGTAATCCATGGGTTCGTTGGTGTCGTTCATAGCCGTGACTCGCAAAAATCGCAGACCGCCGCGACGATGCGCTGCGCGGCGTGCCCGGCTCCGAAGGGGCCGTCGGTGGCGACCGGCGGGCCGTCGAGTGTGCGGCGCGGGCGCCGCGTCAGCTCTTGCAAGATCGCATCGAGGCGCATGGCATCGTGGCCGGCAATGTGGTTGGCGCCTTCCCGCAGCGTCTCGGTCCACTCGGTTTCGTCGCGCAACGTGACACACGGGCAACGGAGAAAGTACGCCTCCTTCTGCAGGCCTCCGGAATCCGTGAGAATCCAGTTTGCTCCCTGTACCAGGGCCAGCATGTCGCCGTAGGCGAGTGGACGCGTCACCAGTAACTCGGATACCGGCCGCCAGTCGGCCAGATCGGTCTGCAGCACCGCCGCCGTGCGTGGATGCATGGGAAAAACGATGCGGCCGAAGCGCCCGGCGGCGGCGTTGATCGCCTGCAGCAGCGTCCGCAGCTCCTGCGGCACGGTATTCTCGGCGCGGTGAATCGTCGCGACGCCGTACTCTCCGGCCACGACTCCCAGATCCCGCAGTATGCCCGAGCGCTCACGCGCTCGTTGCGCATTGAACAGCACCGCGTCGTACATTACATCCCCGGTGAGCAGCGCTCGCGACTCGAGACCCTCGGCGCGCAGGTTCTCGATCGCCGTGACGGTGGGCGCGAACAGGATCTCGGACAGATGATCCGCAACGATGCGGTTGAGCTCCTCCGGCATGCGGCGATTGAAGCTGCGCAGACCCGCCTCCACGTGCGCCACGGGGATGTGCAGCTTCGCCGCGGCGAGTGCACCGGCGAGCGTCGAGTTGGTATCGCCGTAGACCAACACCAGCTGCGGCCGAATCGCCAGCAGATCCCCCTCGATGGCTTCCAGCATGCGTGCGGTCTGACGACCCTGCGACCCCGAGCCGATGCCGAGATTCACCGCGGGCGGCGGAATGTCCAGCTCTTCAAAGAAGGTCCCGGACATGGCGTCGTCGTAGTGTTGTCCCGTATGAATGATGCGATCGCTGATCGGCAGCCGTGCCCGTGCCATCGCGCGGGCAACCGGCGACAGCTTCACGAACTGCGGTCGCGCGCCGACGATGCTTGCCGTGCGAATCGTGCGCCCCCGCGCGGCACACACTAAGCTTCTCCTTGGACTGCACAGACGCCGTCGCGCAACACGTAGACTTCGCCGCTCTCGGCGCAGCGCGCCTGTCCGTTGCCGCGCAGCGGCAGATCGAGGCGGCAGCCGTAGCGGCTCATCCAGCCGATCTGCCGTGCGGCCGTACCGACAACCAGTGCATAAGGTGTGACATCGCGGTTGACCACGGCGCCGGCTCCGACGAAGGCGTAGGCTCCAATCGTCGTACCGCAGATGATGGTGCAGTTCGCCCCGAGGGTCGCGCCGCGCCTGACCAGCGTATTGCGGTACTCGTGCTTGCGGCTGACGGCCGCGCGAGGGTTATAGACGTTGGTAAACACCATGCTCGGCCCGCAGAACACATCGTCCTCCAGCGTTACGTTGTCATAGACCGAAACGTTGTTCTGGATCTTGACGTTGCTGCCGATCACCACACGATTGCCGACAAATACGTTCTGACCCAACGAACAGCCAGCGCCGATCCGCGCCCCGCCGCAGACGTGTACCCAGTGCCAGATGCGCGTGTCATCGCCGATGATCGCGCCGTCATCGACGATGGCACTCGGGTGGATCGTGATCATGATTCGCGCCCGTGCCTCAGTATTCGAGCGGCAACGCCACGCGGCGGCCATCGCGCGCCGAAAGGTAGGTCGCGATCAGCACTTCGAGCGAGCGCAGACCCTCGCGGCCATCGGTTTCCGGCTCGGCTTCGCCGCGCAGCGCGCGGATGACGTTGTCGTAGTACAGCGGGTGCCCGTAGCCGTACACCGAGCTGGTCATGTAGCTGGCATCCCGCACGCGGGCGTCGTCCGCGTTCGGCACCGCGAATTCCCAGTGCTGGATGTCGTTCACCGCCACACCACCGATCCGCACCGTGCCGCTTTCGCCGAGAATGGTGATCGAGCCTTCATAGTTCTGCGGATAGGTCAGCATGGTCACGTTCATGGAGCCGAGCGCGCCGGATCGCCAGCGCACCCCGACCACCGCGGTGTCCTCAACCTGGATGTCGCGCGCCAGAGTCGCCGTGTACGCCTGTACGCTCTCGACGGGGCCGATCAGCCAATCGAGCAGATCGACATAGTGGCTCGCCTGATTCATGAGCGCACCGCCGTCGAACTCCCACGTGCCGCGCCACTTGGCGCTGTCGTAGTAGCTCTGTGGGCGGCTCCAGAAAACGTTCACAGTCACCATGTAGACGCGGCCGAAGCGCTTCTGCTCGACCGCACGCTTGAGCAGCTGCAGCGTGGCGTTGCGGCGATTCTGCTTGACGACGAACAGGTGGACGTTGGCGGCGTCGCAGGCTTCCACCATGCGCTTGCCGTCCGCCCAGCGCGTCGCCATGGGTTTCTCCGTGATGACGTGCCGACCGGCTGCGGCGCTCTGAATGGCTTGGGCCGGGTGCAGACCGCTTGGGGTGCACAGCACCACGACGTCGGCTTCGCTGCTGGACAGGAGGCTCCCCAGGGAAGTGAAGGCGGCTGCCCCGGTTCGTTGCATCGCCGCCTCGAGCGCCGCGCGGTCGGTGTCGCATACTGCGACCAGTTCTAGGCGCTCGTCGTGCGCGCGAATCGCCTCCAGGTGTTTGTCTGCAATGCGCCCGCAGCCGACCAGCGCAACACGGATCTTGCGCCCGACGACGGGGTCGTAGGCTTGGCTCATGGCTGTGAGGGTCTCCCTTCGCGCCCCCGGGAGGCGGCTTCGCGCCGCAGTTGTTCGATCTCAGTGCGCAGCGTCTCGTATTCGCGCATCTTGATCCGCAGGAACCGCACGGTGAGCGCGGTCTTAGCCTCGATCCCGCGCGGCGTGAGCAGATAGCGGTAGGCGGCCTTGCGGCGGCTGTTCCTGAAGCGGTTCGCTTTGATCCAGCCGCGGTGCACCAGCGCCTGGAGGCAGTAGTTCACTTTGCCGAGGCTGATACCGAGCTCGCGCGCCGCGTCACGCTGGCTCGAATGCGGATTCGCCTCGAACAGTCGCATGAGCTTCAGCCGCATCTCGTCGCTGAGAAGTGTATCCCGCTGCTGTACGGAGTCGTGCGTGCCGACGGCGTCTGCTGTGTGTTCAACCATTGAACGCAAGGCTAAGAGCACCACTGCGCAGAGTCAACAGCCGCCCGTCCTGCCGCCCCTCAAAGTGAGCGAGCGCCGGGCCAAAACACGCGAGAAAGACACTCGCACTCATCGCACGCTCAAGCGCGTGACCGAACGGCAGCCGCAGCTAGCTCACCGAGCGCACGGCCAGCACCGCGATCGACAGGTTGTAGAGAATCTGTGTGATCTGAGTCCACAGCGGCAGTGCAGGGATGTGCTCGG
>Ga0335078_10003731_pt1 | contig 22669 bp, 17 predicted proteins | sample Lox_Sample_32_FD_206711 | JGI IMG/M metagenome (GOLD analysis project Ga0335078, IMG submission 206711) | Soil microbial communities from Loxahatchee National Wildlife Refuge, Florida, United States - Lox_Sample_3.2 | ecosystem: Environmental > Terrestrial > Soil > Wetlands | place: USA... | reverse complement strand
TATATGCGCTGCTTCATAGAGGGCTAGAAGCGCCGGCGTCAGCGCGTCGCCGAGCTCTGTTCTCAGGACGCCCCTCATCACCAACCCGATCGCGGTCGGGGCCACCGCCGCTCGCCCGGCCTCGGCCGCGATACCACTTGGACGACAACGACCGAGAGTCCTGGTGAAACGGTGCGCCCTTCGGCGCCGTAAACGGCAGCCACCTGCGAGGGGACCTTGGGAGGCCCCGGCCCGGCAAGCGAGGAGGAACCCGGCGGGACACCAGCGCCCTACGGGCGAGTCCCGCAGCCGTCATCCGAGACTCCCTGGGCGCGGCATCCCTGCCGCTTGATCGCCCGACGGCACCACCTGGCCAGTGCCGCAACCGGTGCACGCCCCGATGGCAGCGCCAGCAGAGCAGTTCGATACCGTCGCGACGCTCGCGCCCCAGCCGGGCATGGGTCCGGTGGTGCACGGACAGCGTGGCCGGCCCTCCGCGGTGGTGCACGGTCAGCGTCGCCGGCCCTCCGCCGTGGAGCACGAGCGGCGTGCCGCACGAGCCGCGACATCTCGGCCAGCGCCTGTCCACACGACTGCCTGATCGCGTCGAAGCGTTCGCGCGCTCGCTGACTCGGGCCGCGCGTGGCCATCCGACGCGCGCCGGCTTGCACGACCACGACCGCGAGGTGGTGCGCGACGATGTCCCTGCACTCACGCGCGATCCGGGCGCGCTCGCGCTGCACCGACCGGTCCGCGAATGCGACCTGCTCGGCGTGCAGCTCTGCCCGCGCTGCGCCAGCCGGTTGACCGGCGAGCCGCGCAGACGCACCAGGTGGCCGGCCCAGAACGGCACCAGGGTGGGGAACAGGATCTTGGCGTTCGGGAACTCAGAGAATCCTCCCCAACCTGCATCGCGACGATCACCGCGGCGATCGCGAAGCGGCGTACGCCCCGCAGCCGTAACTGAGCGCCAACACGGGCACGGCGCCGACGAACCAGTCCTCACCGACATCCGGTGCGAGCAGCACAGCGCCGGCAACCGCCAAGCTGCCGGCAACCGTGACGACTGCCCTGAGCGGGACGCGCCTCGACACGGATGACGAGCCGTCCGCAGGGAGATCAACTTGACACTCCTGCCAGCCAACGAGGCGGGCAAAAGGGATCCGTCCCCAGTGGCTATCGCCCGCAATGGACCTCGGCGACCGGACGCAGGACGGAGCAAATCGTATTCAGCGATGCCGAGGTCTGGCTCGGGAACACGCTGAGCCCCCCGGTGCTGGTCGCATCGGATTGCGGGGGGCTCGTGCTGGTCAGGATCTCTCCGATTCAGCGCTCGGAAAGCGGCCCCCGACTGCTGTTCACCACACCGAAGGAGAAGTCGTCGAGATCCGTTAGCACAGCCGCATCAACACGACGCCAGCGGGCTGCGACTCTTGCCGAACGGAACTCCGACCGCGATCGCCGCGGCCCGTTGCGCGATCGTTGGCATCGGCTTCAGGTTGGCGGTGCCCGCGGCCATGAACGCGCGCGATCTCGGACAAGGACGCCTGATGGCCGCCACGCTGATGATCGCGCTCCCGCTCGGAGGCTCGGCGGGCGGCGCGACCGCCCCGACCCCCTCATCGACGGCCCAACCGACGCAGTCGCGTACCCGCGGTGGAGCGACCGAGCGCTGCGCCGGGTCGTCGAGATTCCTCGGACGCGAGCATGCGCCCGATGGTGGTGGACGACGCCCCACGACGCCACAAGTGCGGGCGGTCAAATCGCCGCGATCGGCGGGGGTCGGTCCGCCCAGGGACGTTCGGCCTCGATCTGCGCGGCGAGTGATAGCAGCGTAGTTTCGCGGTTGGGTCTACCGACGATTTGGATCGCCAGGGGCAGACCGTGCGATGAGAATCCGGCGGGCACCGACGCCGCCGGCTGACCGGTGACGTTCCAGAGGATGGTGAACGGCACCCATCCGCTCTCCCAGAAATACGTCGCCGTCGCCCCGCGCCCTTCCATGATGCCGGCGGCCACAGCGGGCTCGGACATCATTGGCGTCAGGAGCACGTCGTGATCGTCGAACAGTCTGCCGAGGCGCTCCGCGAGCCTGTCCTGGCCCCGCCGCAGACGCTCCTTGGTGCGGTCGGAGATGAGCGCTCCGGGTCTGGCGAACGCGCGGGTGCGTCGCTCGAGCCGCTGGGGGCGCTCCACGTCAAGCACAAGCTCGCGGACGAACCTGAACATGAGGCCGAGGATCACCGCCGCGTCCTGCGGCCGCATGTCGATCTTCCGTTCGACGACGGTGTGCCCGAGCGAGCCCAGCAGATCCGCAGCGCCGTCCAGGCTCGCGCTGACCTCGCTGCTCAGCTTCCCGGGGGCGCCGACGGGGAAGCCCCTCACGACGCCGACACGCAGGCTCCCCGGATGTGTCCTAGCCGCTTGGGCGAAGCCCGGCGACTGCGTGCTCAGCACGTCGAGCATGACCCCGGTATCCAGAACCGAGCGTGTCACGGTGCCGAACACGACCCACTGCACGCCGTCGGCGAAATGCGGAGTCATCGCCACCCGGTCGCGCTGCGGTTTGAGCCCAAACAGCCCGCAGCACGCGGCCGGGATCCGGATCGACCCGGCGCCGTCAACCGCCAGTGCCGCCGGGACGAGCCCGGCCGCCACGGCGGCCGCCGACCCGCCACTCGAGCCGCCCGGCGTACGCTCCAGGTCCCACGGGTTCCGGGTCACCCCCCAAGTGATCGACTCGGTGAACGGCCACAGCCCGAGCTCGGGCATCTTCGTCTTGCCGATCACGATCGCGCCCGCCGCCCGCAGCCGGCGGACGACCTCGGCATCGGCAGGCGCGGGGGTCGTGTACGCCCCAGTCCCACGGCCGGTGACCTCGCCCGCGATATCGATCTCGTCCTTGATCGCGACCGGGATCCCAATCAGCGGCGCAAAATCGCCCCTGGCCATCCGAGCATCGGCCTCGTCCGCCTGCTGCAGCGCCCGCTCACCATACACCGCGGCGAACGCGTTGAGCTCGCGGTCGATCCGCTCGATCCTGCGAATAGACAACTCGACAAGCTCCCGCGCGGACACCGAACCGCGTCGAACCAGCTCGATCTGACCCGCCACGCCCGCAAACGCCACATCCTCACCCGCCACCCACCGATCCTAACGCCCCCCACGACCCCGTCCAGAACGACGATTCACAACGCGCCGCCTCCCCCTTGCCGGCCGGGTGGGACCCAGAGCGAGAGTCGTGTCGTCGCCCGCCTGTCGGCGACCTATCAGAGCATGCCCTGACGCCAAGCGCCAGACCTCCGCTCCGAGCGAAACCCGCCGCTTCCAGTTCACGAGGCCTGAGCCGTGTCATGGGCTCGCCGTCGTCGCCTCGAGGCTCCTCCTTGCGATCAGCCGGGAACCGTCGCAGAAGTGGCGCGGCGAATCAGGTCCGGCGAGCTCCTTCGTCGCGAAGGAGTCACGGCTGGTCCCTCCGGTCGCCCCTAAAGGTCCGCGCCTTCAAGTCGTCGGGACGTTCGACACCGCCGGCTTGTGATGGGGACGGCCCTGCAGGGATCTAGCCTGTGAGGGATGAAGATCCGCTTCGCCGTCGGCCCTCACGCCGGATCCCTGTCCGCGCCGGACATGGTGGCGTTCGCCGAGTCGCTCGCGGCCACCGGGTTCGACGGGCTGTGGCTGTCCGATCTCCCCGTCGCCCCGGTGCTCGACCCACTGCTCGGGCTGGCGCTCGCCGCCGGCCGGACCAACCGGCTGCATCTCGGCGCCAACCTGGTCCCCCTGGGGCGCAACCCGTTCCTGCTGGCCAAGGAGCTGGCTCAGCTCGATCAGACCTCCGGCGGCCGGCTGCTACTCAGCTTCGTCACCGGCGTCGGCCAGCCGGGGGAGCGCCAGGCGCTCGGGCTCAACGGTGCTCGGCGAGGCGACGTCCTCGAGGAGGTGCTCGGCCTGGTGCGGAGCTGGTGGGCCGGCGAAATTGTTCAGCATCGCTCCGAGCGCTGGACGTTCGATCGCCTGGCGCCGGCCGCTCGGCCGGTCCAGGATCCGCTTGAGGTGTGGTTGGGCGGACGCGGAGCCCAGGCGCTGGACCGGGTCGGGCGGATCGCCGATGGGTGGCTGGGCGCCCAGCTGACCCCGGAAGAGGCCGGATCTGCCCGGGTTCAGATCCAGGAGGCGGCGCGTCGTGTCGGGCGCGAGGTCGACCCCGAACACTTCGGGATGAGCGTCCCCTACGCCCGCGTCGCTCCCGAGCCCGAGCTGCTGGGGCAGCTCGCCGTCCGCCGTCCCGACGTCGACCCAATGGCATTCGTGCCGGTCGGCCGGAACGGACTGCGCGAGTTCGTCGAGCGCTACGTCGACGCCGGCCTGTCGAAGTTCGTAGTCCGCCCACTTGCTCCGGTCGCCTTCTGGGCCGAGGAGGCCGCATGGCTGGGCGACGCCATCCTCGACCTACAGACTTGACGCTGGACTTCGTTCCTCCCCGACAGACGTTGGGGCCGTCATGCGCCTCCGCTTCGCGTGTCCTGAGGCGATCCCCGGTCCGCCGGCGCCTTCCGCACAGCTGTAGCACGTTCCTCGTGTGTGCACACTCGTCCGCACAAGCGCGACGGGGTCGAGGAGTCGCACGGTTTGGTGCGGTTGGGGCTGCCTGCCGCGCCGGCGCCTGCTGGACCATTGCCGCTACGCTGGAGCCAGATGAGCAGATCGGGCGATGGACTGCGTGCTCGCCTGGTGGCTCGTGCGCGCGGGGTGCCGACGGAGCGCCACTGGGAGCGGTCCGCCCTACTCGAGCCGCGTTACGCGCCACGAGTTCCGGAGCTGATCAGCGACGCGGGTGGACTGGCGTTCCATCCAGACGCTCTGGACGGGCCATCCAAGCCGCTTGACCCGAGGGACCCTGCCGTGGGAGCGCTGGCGGCGTGGCTGGAAGGCCGCGCCGGATCGGGTCCGCTGCGCAAGGCCCAGCAACAGTTCGAGCCGCGCCCTTCGTCATCCGCTTTGGAAGGGTGGCGGCTGATCGCGCGGACCGGGGAGGAGGCTCTGTTCGGACTCGGGATGCCGCCGGACCTGGTGATGATCGCGGCGCGGAAGGACGCCCGCCGCGGCACCTGGTCGCGCGCTGATAAGACGGCAGGGCGACCGCTGCGGGTGACCCGCGACGGGATCCGTGCGTCGTCCTGGCGAGTGGACCCCACCTGCGAGCTGCGGGCAGATGACACGACCGTGCGAATACTGGTGACCGAGCAGACGTACGCGGGCGGCAAACGCGCCGACGGGCGGGTGCTTGACCCGGACCTCTACGAAGATGAGCACGAGCTGATCCTGACCATGTTCGTCACGCCGCTCGAGGGCTTCGTAATGCGCACGCCGAACCCGGAGACGCCAGTCCGGGTCGCGCTTTCCCAGCCCGTCGGCAGCCGGGAGCTGATCGACGGCGCGGTGTACGAGCACTCGCGATAGCTCACCACAGGCGCTCAAGATTGCGTCATGCGCTCCAGACAACCGATCGGGGCCGGGTGGAACGAGGAGGCCCACGGCCGTCTCGCGCCCAGGCTCTTTCGGGTTTGGCCGCGTCAGACCGCTGCGTTCCTCCGACGACCCGGCCGACCCGAGCCGACCTATTGCGCAGGCAGACGAGGCGCCGGCTGGGTCAAGTCCATCGCGATTATCCGCACCTTCGCCTTCGACGGCATGACGAACAACAGCGGTGGGAGCCCGGCGAGGTCCGCCTGCCCGCGTGGACCGGAATGGCCTGCGGGCACACCCCACAGCCACCCACGGCTTCTCGGTGGCGAACCTCCGCTTCAACAGCCTCCCGACTCCGCGACTCGGGTTCGGGAAGGGCGAGGCACTAGGACGGTAGAAGCGGATCGCCGCCCGCGAGGACCAGCACTGAACTGCGGGCGCTGCTCAGCTCGTTGCGGACGTCACCGCCGATCACGACGTGGCCGGCCGGTGCGTCCGGCTGCGACCCGACGACGATCAGATCCACCGGCTCTGCGCGGGACTCGCGAAGCGTTGCCCCGAGCTTCGCGGCCAGCGCGCCCGCGGTCTCCCGGGCGACATCGTTCGTCGGGCCGGCAAGCGGCACGGCGATGGATCTGATCGCGCCGTCCAACTGCGTTCGCAGACCGGCGGCGGCGATGGCAACCGCGACCGAGCCACCGTCGAGGAGATGCTGGGCGGACGTGCCGGGCTCGACGTGACCGGGTGTGGTCCGGTAGTCCGAGCCAAACACAACGACCGACGCTCCCTCCCTCTCGGCCAGCTGCTCCAAGCTGTCTCCGGTTGAGGCACCGATGACGACGTGGCGAGTGATGTCCGTATCACCAAGCGTTGCGGCGCCTCGCTCCAGCCGTCGCTCAGCGTCATGCTGGGCCACCTCTTCCCGGCGCGGGTCAAACTCACGCGAATGGCGTACATATGCGAGCGCCAACGCGAACCCGGCCCGCGACAGCATCTTGCCCAGCGCAAGCGCGTCGTCATCATTCGGAGTTCCGTCATAAGAGATGATCACATTGGCACCCACGGTCAAAGCATCCTCAGCGACCCCAGTATTACGCACCTACCGGCCGAGCGGATCCTGACCACGTCCCAGATCATCCCCAGCGCGCATCCCGTGCGCGGCGAAGGTAGGTCCACGTCGACAGCGTCGATCAGCAGACCGCCCGCAAGCGCCCCTACGAGCGCCGACCGCAAGTCGCCCGGCATTCCCAACACAACGGCGCAGGCCACAGACCCGCGGGCGACGACTCATCGATCAGCCGGGAGCCAATGCGGAAGTGGCGCGCCGGTGGCTCGGTCGTCGACGATCCAGAAGTCTCGGTCGGCCTCTCAGGTGTGGCTGATCCCATTCCGGGCGGCCTCATCCGCATCGCGACAGGCGTGTCTGCGCTCCTCACCGCCGTTCCGAGAGCCTCGAACCGCACGACCGGGCGCATCTCGGCTTCCGCCGTCGTTGCGTGGAGGCAGTCCGTACGTTGCAAGGACATGACGCACGCAACACGCTCGGCGAGGACGGCGGGGTGTCGCTGATCGGGCACGACCGGAAGCGAGTTGGGGAAGCTCGCTGTTACCCGCGCTCGTATCAATTCTCCCCTGCCAGCCTCTTCAGACATGAACGGACGGTGATCGGACCGTCGACGAACAAAGGACCCCATGTCAGCATTCAGCGTCTTCCGGGCGTGGAGTCGTTCTGGGCGCACGGACACCCAAGCTGCAGGCGCGTCATCGCCAGCCGCTGCGTTCATGGCCGGGGGCGGCTCGCGCTGGTGCTGATGTTGACGATCAGTGCGCTGCACGGATCTGGGACCGTGGACTCCGGAACCAACGTGGCGATCTTCGGCGCCATCGCGACGGCGATCGGAGCTCTGATGGTCGGCCTTCTGAACTATCGCGGACAGAACAGAATCGTTGTTACGACGCGCTTCGGGCAAGCGACAGCACAGCTCGGTGAACAAAATCCGGACGTTCGGGTCGGCGCGATCTATGCGCTGGAGCAGATCATGAAGACGTCGCGCCCCGAGCGACGGGCGATCATCGAGCTGCTGGCGTCATACGTGCTGGCGCACGCACCGTATCCGACTGACAAGCCGATCCGGGATGGGCAGCCTCCGCCCGGAGTGCCCGACGGCGAGCGTCCGCTGAGGGGGTGGGCGCGGGACGTCCAAGCCGCCATGAGTGTGCTCGGGCGACGGCCGCGCACGACCATCCGTGAGTTTCTCCGCGGCGCAGGCAGCGGCGGGCTCCGTGGGGCCTATGCGGCGGCGGCGGTCAACGTGAGCGGGGCGGATCTCCGTGGAGGCGACCTCACCCGGGCGGATCTCGCTCGTACACAGATGTACCAATGCAAGCTGCAGCGTGCGGTGTTGTTCGAGGCGAACCTGTCGAAGGCCAACCTCGCCAACAGCGTCCTCGACAAAGCGGACCTCAAGCAGGCGTATCTGCACAGCACCAACCTCGTCGGCGCATCGCTCCGCGAGGCAGATCTTCGCCGGGCCGACTTACACGGCGCCGACCTACGCAATGCCCGGCTCGAGGGGGCGCTTCTCTCCGATGCGCGGAACCTGGCCAAGGCGGATCTGAGCGGTGCGACGGGCGATCCCAAAACCAGATGGCCGGTGGGCTTCGATCCACAAGGTCACGGCGTCAAGCCATCCGCCCCGCGGCAGGCGTCCAGCGAGTCGCAGGCAACCGGGGACGGCTCGCCGTCCACGCCGTCGTATCGTGCGTGATGCACCGCAGCGCGTTCGACTTGCGGTGTTGTCGCGTTCCGGGTCGCTGGGCTCGGGGAGTACGCCTCCCCGGAAGCGTGCGCAGCGGGTGCCCTCAAGGGAACCGGCGTGGAGATCACCGGCCCGTCAGGACCGCCGCGGGTCAACGACGGAGCACTCATGATTCACTACTGTTTCGCCGCTCGCACGGCGCAAGCAACAGTCGCTGCGCGACGAAGGAGAAGCGAGTCACCGCGGGGGCCGGTGGCGTGGATCTGGGCGAACGCGACCATCCGCTCTGCGATTCACCCGCCCGGATCGGCGCGACCCCGTTATCGCCAACGCGATCGCGCGCACCGATGTCGGGCAGGCAAGAGGGATTGTCCGAGGCCGCGGTCGACGACGGTTGGGGTGGGCGGGCGGAGGCGCGCGGGAACGTTGACGCTGGTGCTGGCATTCGTCGCGAGGCGCGGCTGGCGGACGGTGCCACGGACTCGACCGCCCGCTGGCCACGCGTACGAAACTGCGCCCCGATCCTTGATCACTGGGCTAAAGACAGGAGAAGCGGCGGTGATCATGATGGGCCCCATCGTAACCCTGGGTTCTACCGCTTCGGTGCGCCATGACCCGTGAACGTGCCCACGCCTATCGACGAGTGATCCAGACTCTCAACGAGCTGGGCGCTAGCACGCTGGGCAGCCGGGAGCAGGACATCATCCGCCACGCTGCGGACAGCCTCATCTTCACCCGCGATCTGCTGCAGGACGATGCAGCCAGCGCGGCGCTGCAGGGTGTCGAGCGTCTGTGTCGCGCGCTTGTAGACACCGGTCGCTTGACGCAGACGAGCGCGACGCGTATTGCTAGTGACATCTCACAGTGTGGACCGCCGCCGCCCGCCGAGCTCAAGGCCGCCTGAGCAAAGGTAGGCCGGGCAGAGGAATCGGTCCGTGCCAGCACGTCGCAACGGTGCCGCTAGGGTTGGGGAATGTCGACACGTCCAAGGGCGCGATGTCTCTCGCGGTCCCGGTGTCGGCGCTCACGAAGGCTCCCCCCCGCCCGCGTTCGATGCCGCCGGTCAAGGACGGACAGCTTGCCCGCTCCCGCCTGGAAGCAGGCCTACAACCACACCCGCCCGACCGTGGAGCGCAAGGCGGAAAGGTTCACGCTCACGTACTCGGTTCCGCTTGACTCGACCTCGACGAGCGTTGGGTGTTCGCCGAGCTCGGTGGCGGCCGGAAGCGCGACGCACAGCACGGCGGCGGTGACCGGCGCGGCGACGAGCGGAGCGAGCACACCGGCGGGCACGGGCACAACCGGCGTCGCCACTTGCCAGCGGACGTTCACCCCGTCCGCAGCCGGCGGCTACACGATCACCGGCAACTACGGCGGCGACGGCACCACGTGAAGATCAAGCTCACTCCAGCTGGCGTCGAGCTACTCCGCCACTCCACAGACCACAGACTCACGACGAACGCTTCAGCAAAGCCGACCATTGGGAGCCCGCCCCTGAAGGCCATCACGTCGTTCCTGTGAACCGTGCGCGAATATCCCACGCGGGCGCACGTACCGCGACGCCCTCAAACACCTTCTCGACGGGAAGCAGTTCGACCGGGTTGTCGTGCCCGCGAACGACAGCCACCGGTGCTGCCTGGCGAGATCTATCACGACGCCGAACGCAGGATGCGCGCGACCGGCACTCTTTACCGCATGCTCGAGCGAAGCCACACCTGCGTTGTCTTGCCGGGACAAGCAACGGCTTCCGCACTCGTGGCTCGCCAGGATCCACGCGTCGATCCGCGTCTTGGGCACGCGCCTTTTCGCCAGGCCTCTCGATCGAGATCGGCGCGCACAGGGACGCTCCAGTCGGCGCCATTCTCGACCCGCAGACCCGACGCCGGTCTATCGCTCCTCCGCCGACAAGACGCGGGGTGCATGATGCACCCGAACCGACGTGCGCCCCGCCACCAGCTGGGGCGCGGGGACCCTTGGTTTGAGCGACCACTACGTTCTCTAGGCTAAGAGACCCCATGGCCATGGCCCTGACCGAAGAGCAAGCCCGCGTGAAGGCCGCGTACGAGGCGCTGAAGGATGTGTTTCCGACCGCCGGCTACGCGTACGTCCTGGCCTGCCGCCGCCAGCTTCCCGAGATCGACTCGCCCCAGATGCTGGCGGAGTATCGAAAGCTGGCCGAAGAGGCGGAAGCGCTCGCCGCGATGGTCGCCGCCAGCCGCCACGCCGGCTGACTCCGAGGAAGCGGCACCTCATGTCGCCAGCGGAACAGCTCGGTCAGGCTAATGCCCCCGGCACACCTCTCCCCCCTGCCGCCCGTTCAACTGCGCGGCTCGGCTTGCCCTATCGGATCGGGACCTCGCTCACGCCGTGAGCGACGGCGGCTGCTTGAGGGCGTCGGCGTCCGCACTCCCGCGCGCTACCTGACAGCGGTTATGCGCAGCCGGCGAACGCCCTTGGGCGCATTGACCTCGACGACCTGACCGACGCCGCGGCCGTTCAGGGCCGCTCCGATGGGTGATTCGACCGACAGCGCCCCCGCCGACGGGTTGGCGTCATGGGAGGCGACCAGCCGGACGCTCTGAGTCTGGCCGCCTAGCTCGTCCTCGAAGGTCACGATCGCACCGAACCGGGCGGTGCCGTCGGTTGCCGCGCCCGCCTCGACCACCTCGGCGCTGCGCAGCTTCTCGCGCAGGCGCAGGATCCGGGTCTCCAGACGCGACTGAGCGTCCTTGGCGGCGTGGTATTCGGCGTTCTCCTTGAGGTCGCCCCACTCGCGGGCGGTCTTGATCTGCTCGACCACCTTGGCGCGCTCCTCGGTCTCCAGGCGGTGCAACTCGGTGCGGAGCCGCTCCACGCCCTCGGCGGTCATCAGTCTGCTCTCAGCCATCGAGGCTTCTCCTTCTCGAGTTGGCGGCGGTTTCAGACGGTTCTGCCGCGAGTAACCGCCTACGCTGAACATTCCTCCCAGCGCCCGTCCCACACGCGGGCGGCGCGGGCGCCCACTCGCTGAGCATAGCCCGGCGTTTGTCGCGCGAGCGCTGAGCCTGCGGGACGTTGCCAGGCAGCGAGGACCGACCTGCGCTCCGGCACGGCTCTCGACCTGGCGCGGTACCTCGCACTTCCGAGGGGCGCCGCCTCGCATGCAGCGTTCCTCCGCTGGCTTCGGCCGACGGATGATGCCGGCGCGTCCCTTGTCGCCAAGGACTCCTCAGACCGGGAGCGCTCAGAGCGCGAAAGGAGTCGCCCCGGGAGGCCCGCGGTTTGTACGGCACTCCGCGCTTGCCGGGCCCTGTCGCGGCGTCGAGCTTGACCGACGTGTGGGGTGCAGGGGGCACCGATTCTGAGTCAGGCTGGTTGCCTCTGGGCTGGTCGGTGGCTGGCGCGGGCCATGCCGAGACTCGTCGCCTAGACCAGGTGAGGGAGCAACACGTTCGGGGCCGCGAGGTTGACTATGGCGATACCCGCGCAGACGATGGCGATGTTGCGGCGAGCAACCGGGCCATTGTGGTGCGCGTGCCAAACGATGAAGAGGGCCAGGAGCACACCGAACAGCGGCGCGAAGAGTGCGAGCAGCAGCATGATCAAGGTGATCACGATCAGGTCGGTGACGTTGTTCGTGAGGTGCGGGAGCTCGATCTGCCGCCACCGCTGCCGGCTGGCGGACCCGCGGCGGTGCGCATCAAGATCAGCACCGCAGGAGGGGCACGTGGCGGCGAAAGGATGAATCGTCTGGCGGCACTTCGGGCAGCGGTTCGCGCTCGGCATCACACGCCACGGTAGCCCGCATGCCGGGGAATGCCAACCCGGCGCGGCTCCGCTCGCCGCCGGCGCGCCGCCCGAGGTGCGGAATCGCGACCACCGAGCGCGGCACGGTGGACGTGCTCGACGTCCGGGACGGCGGCGCTGGCGTCGACATTTTGCTCGCGGTCGCTGGATATGAGAGCGATTCGCGCTCGCCGGCGGACCGCGTGGTCGAAGCCGGACGGCGGCTGCTCGAGACAGCGCAGGACGAGATCGCCGAAGTGACGACCGACCCCTGGCCGCATCAAGGCTCTGGCACGCTGCCCGAGCCCCACGCCCGGCTCTCCCAAGACAGCGCGACCGTCCGGCTGTCTACGGCGCGGGTGTTCCTTCACGAGGCGGCTCAGAGGAAGTCAGCCGCGCTGGCGGCGACTCATGCCGCGCTCGTCGTTTCCGCCGTCGGGACGTTTCTGTTCTCGGCCACGAACTGGCTCGCGATGAAGGTCGCTCCCTGCCGGTCCGCGATCACCGCCATCCGTACCCATGGGGCGTCGAATGGCCCGGCGAGCACCTTCCCGCCCAGCTCCCCGGCCTTCTCAGCGCTCGCATCGGCGCTGTCGACCGCGAACGTCACACTCCAACGCGCCCGAACGTCGCTCTGGCCCTCGGTAATCGGACTGATGGTCGCGACCACATCGGCGAACTCGGACGTCACGCCCATCTCTTCCATTCCCTTGCGCAGGCCGGGATTGTCGCGCTCCAGGTAATCACCGTAGCCCGGAAGCGTCCACGCCTGAAATCCGCCATCGAGGCGGAGTGTGCGCCAGCCGAACACGGCGCCGTAGAACGCTTTGGCGGTCGCCACGTCGCGTGTCTCAAGATTGTTGAAGTTCAATGCTCCATGCTCGTTGACGACCCGTGCGCCCTTGTGCTGGTTGGCCTCCCAGACGAAGAACACCGCACCCTCGGGATCGACAAAACCAGCCATCCGGCCGGCCTCCATGACGTCGAACGGCTCAATCAGCACCTTCCCGCCCGCATCCGTAACTTTCGCGGCGGTCTCACCAGCGCTATCTACCCAGATGTACGTGTTCCAGGTCGCCACCGGCGGTGCTCCTTCGCCGACCGAGGAGATCGCCGCGACATCGCCACCGCGGAGCCGCGCCATGAAGTATTTGCCGCCCGGCGAGTCAGGGGGCATCACGTCCTCACACGCCCACCCGAACACGCCCTCGTAGAACTTCACCGCCGCGTCCGGGTCGGGCTGGCTCGTGTCGATCCAGCACGGCACCCCGGGGATGTATCCGTCTCGCTCCGCCATCGAATCTCCTTCCGGTAGCTCGTTCCGGACCCAGCCTAACCCCGTTTTAGGTCATGTTCGGACCTGAGACAGCCACTGCGCCGGATCACGCCCTGCACCGGGCAGGGAGTCGTGGCCCTGTCTCGGCCGGTACGGACAGCGTTCTCGCGCGGCTCATGTGTTGCTGGGCGTGGCCAATCCGAATAGTGGGCGCCAGCACGGCATCGAGTCGACTCGCCACCGTCTCCCCGACGGAGTCCGCCAACAGCGCGTCGCGGGTGCTTATGCTGTTGCCCGTGAGCTACGCGGAGCGGCGTGGGCTTCGGATCGGGCGCGGTTGCGATCAGGCTGCGGTGACGGCGTCGTGAGCATCGTGCCGGCACGCGTTCACGGACGGTTATTGGAGCGCGACGGCGAACTCTCGCGCGTGGATCATCTCTTTGATCGAGTCGGCGCTGGGAGGGGCGCTGTGGTGGTCGTGGAGGGTCCAGCTGGGATCGGAAAGAGCGAGTTGCTGAGAGCGGTACGAGCGAACGCGCAGGCGCGTGGGGTCGGCGTGCTGAGTGCGCGCGGCTCGGAGTTCGAGATAGAGATCGCGTTCGGGGTGGCGCGCCAGTTGTTGGAGCCGATGCTGCGCGCGGCGTCCGCGGGGGAGCGGCGTCGGCTGCTTGATGGTGTCGCGCGCGTTGGCGCACGGGCCGTGGGCGTGGAGGCGAGCGAGCCGCCCGCGGATCGGTTCGCTGCGTTTCACGGGCTGTACTGGCTGCTGGCAAATCGAGCCGACCGTGGCCCGGTGGTCGTTTCCGTGGATGACGTGCAGTGGGCCGATGATCCGTCGCTGGCGTGGCTTGGCTATCTGGCGCGGCGAGCTGAAGACCTCGCGGTGCTATTGGCGCTGGCGTTGCGCTCGGGCGATCCGGGTGCGGAGCGCGGCGAGCTCGACGGGCTCGTGGGAACCGGCGGCGTTCAGCGACTTGCACCTGGGCCGCTGAGCGCTGCGGCCGTCGGCGCGATCGTGCGTGCGCAGCTGGACCCGCAGGCCGACGAGCCGTTCTGCGCCGCGTGCGCCGAGCTGAGCGGCGGCAACCCGCTGTTCGCGCGAGAGCTGGTGGCCGCAGCTCGCGACGAGGGTCTGGCTGCTCGAGCCGAGAGCGTGCCGGCCCTGCGGCGGATCGCGCCGACGGCCGTCGGGACCTCGGTCCTCGCGCGCCTGGGGCGGTTGGGTACCGAGGCGGTCGCGCTTGCCCGGGCGGTCGCCGTGCTCGGCGCGGGCGCTGAGGTCGTGCTCGCGGCGCGGCTGGCGGAGCTGGAGCCGGTGGCTGCCGAGTTGACCGCCGACCGGCTGGCGGCGGCGCAGATCTTCGCGCCCGTACGTCCGCTTGAGTTCTTTCATCCGTTGATAGGCGAGGCCGTTGCACAGGACATCGCCTCGGGTGCGCGTCGCGTGGCACATCGGCGGGCTGCGGCGCTCCTGGATCGTGACCGCGGGGAGTCGCTGGCACGGGTCGCTGCGCACCTGCTTGTATGCGGCCCGGCCGGTGATGCGTGGGTGGTTGAGCGGCTGCGCGACGCGGCGCGCGACGCGCTGGAGCGTGGCGCGGCCGACGTCGCCGCAGACTACGCGCGGCGGGCGCTGTCCGAGCCGCCCACGCCTGACGAGCGCGCATCGTTGATGTTGCTGTTGGGCACCGCCGAGTGGCGCGCCGGACAACCGGATGCGATCACGCACCTCGAGCAGGCCCGCGCGGCGGCGATCGACGATCCCGGCGCAATGATCGCTGCCTGCTCGCAATTGGCGCTTGCGTACGCCGTTCGCGACGAGACTGTGCGGGCGGTCGAGGTGATCGAGAGTACGCTCGCGGCAGTCGGCGACACGAACCCCGACCTGGCGATGATGTTCGAGGGCGGGATCGCCTCGGTCGGGCTATCCGACCTGCGCACGGCCCCGGCTGCGTTGCGGCGTGCTGAGCGGTTGCGCGCCGGCCTGGACGCGGTGGTGCATCCGCCCATGCTCGTGCTCGTGGTCTCGGCCGTTGATGCGGCACGAGCCAATCGCGCGGCGGAGGCGGAGGAGCTGGCGGGACGGGCGTTGGCCTGCCACCCTTATCCGCCCTCACCCGATATCAGTCCGCAGCTGATCATCACCCTCACATGGGTGGAGTGCTACGACGTGCTGGAGCGGCTATGCGACGACTTGATTGCCGCCGCGCGCGGCCGCGGCGCGATGCAGGAGACGGTCGGGATCCTCGTCTGCCGCGCGTGGGCGTTGTGCGACCGTGGCGCGTTGGCCGACGCCGAGGCGGACGCACGCTGGGCCCTCGAGCATGCGGCCGGCGTTTACCGGATGGCCGCAGTCAGCGACCTGATCCGGGTGCTGATTGAACGTGACGAGCTCCCGGCGGCAGCGGACATGCTGCGGCAAGCAGCTGATCCGCGCCCTTCACGGTCGAGCATGGCAGGGATGCTTCTCCTCGCGCGGGGCCTTCTTCGCGTTGGAGAGGGTCGTCTGCGGGAGGCGCTCGACGACTTCCTGGAGTTCGGAGCGCGATCCGCGGCTCTCGGGTTGTCTCAGCTGAGCGCGATTCCGTGGCGGGCTGAGGCAGCACTCGTGCACTCCGCGCTGGGGGAGAACGACGAGGCGGAGCGACTCGCCGGTGAGCAGCTCGAGCTCGCGCGCGCGTTCGGCCGTCCGCGGACGCTGGGCGTCTCGCTGCGCGCGCGCGGGCTGGTCGAGGGCGGCGAGGCGGGTCTTCGGCGGCTCGCAGAGGCGGTCACAACCTTGCAGCGGTCGCAATCGCCACTCGAGCTCGCGCGCGCGCAAGCGGACTACGGCGCCGCTCTGCGACGCGCGGGGCGGCGCGTCCAGGCGCGCGCCGAGCTCGAACGCGCGCTGGATCTCGCGTATCACTGTGGCGCGCGGCGGATCGCCAACCAGGCGCGCGCGGATCTGATCGCCGCGGGTGCCAAGCCCAGGCGCGATGCGATCACCGGCCGCGACGCGCTGACCGCCGCCGAGTTGCGGGTCGCGCGACTGGCCGCCGGGGGGCTCACCAATCGCGAAATCGCCCAGTCGCTGTTCATCACCACCAAGACCGCCAAGGCGCACCTCAGCCGGGTGTATCGCAAGCTCGGGATCACCCGGCGCGGCCAAGTCGCCACCGCGCTCAGCGGCCTCGTCGACGACGGACGCGAGGATCCGCGCGCGGCCGCGGCGATTTCCTAAGGCCTCGGCCGGCAAAAGATTGGACCGGTGCGGCCGATGCCCCCCGCACCCGAGACGAGGAGACTGCCTGCCATGAACAAACAGCGCATGGCGCCGAACGCTGCGATCGACCGGGGCGTGATCCGCGGCACCACCACCGCGCCCACGGGCGAGTGCCGTCAGTTTCACGGGTGGCTTGAGCTCAACGCCGCGCTCGAGTCGATACTGAGCGGTCCGGCAAGCCAGCCGGAAGACCCCGCGAAGCCGGAGACTGAGCCGCGGTGACGTCCGAGATGAGACTGAGCGGCGGTGGCAGTCGGGTGGTCGTCGTCGGTGGCGGGTTCGGCGGCCTGCAAGCGGTCAAGACGCTCGCGAAAGCGAACGTTGATGTGACGCTGATCGACCGCAACAACTATCACCTGTTCCAGCCCCTGAGCTACCAGGTCGCGACGGGTTCGCTGTCGCCGGGAGAGATCGCAGTGCCGCTACGAAAGATCCTCAGGCGCGAACCCCGCGTACGCGTGGTGTTGGGCGAAGTCAGCGGGTTTGACCTCGAGCGCCACGAAGTGCTGGTCCAGTCGAATCTCGCCAGCCGCTCGCCGCGCCGCTTCTCATATGACACGCTGCTGGTCGCCGCCGGAAGCAGCTACTCATACTTCGGACACGAGCGGTGGCGATCGCTCGCGCTCGAGGTCAAGTCCCTGGACAGCTCGCTGCGGGTCCGCGGGCGCGTCCTACAAGCGTTCGAGGCGGCCGAACTCGAGCCCGATGCCGATCTGCAGGCGGCCTGGCTGACGTTCGTGGTGGTGGGCGCCGGCCCGACCGGGGTCGAGATCGCCGGACAGATCGCTGAGCTCGCACGCGACACGCTACCGGCCGAGTTCCGCGACAGCGACCCCCGCGCGAGGCGCGTGCTCCTGGTCGAGTCGGCCCCGCGAGTGCTGCCGGCGCTGGCCCCGTCGTTGTCGCAACGAACCGCACGATCGCTGGAGCGACTCGGGGTCACGCCGCTGCTCTCCCACACGCTGGTTGACCTGCACCCGGAGAGCGTCGAGCTCCAAGCCGCCGACGGCGCGAGAGTCCAAATCGCGACGCGAAACGTCATCTGGGCGGCCGGGGTACAGGCCTCGCCGCTCGCGCGAATGCTCGCTGAGACCTCGGGCGCGGAGATCGATCACGCCGGCCGCGTGCTGGTCGAACCGGATCTGACCCTCCCTGGCCACCAGGATGTGATCGCCTTCGGCGACATGGTCCGCGTCCGCGATCACCAGACTGGTGTGCCGCAGGCGCTGCCCGGCATCGCACCCGTGGCGATGCAACAAGGCCGCTACGCCGGGCGGCTTGTCGCCCGCCGTCTCGGTGGCCAGTCGGCCCCGCCGTTTCACTACCACAACCGAGGTCAGCTGGCGCCGATCGGCCGAGCCCACGCGGTCGCTGACCTCCGTGGCCTGCGGCTCAGCGGCCGCCTGGCCTGGATCCTCTGGCTGCTTGTGCACCTCGGCTACCTGATCGGGTTCGAGAACCGCCTGCTCGTCCTACTGCGCTGGAGCCACAGCTTCATCACCCACGGACGCGGCACCCGCCTGATCACCAAGGCCGCAGACATCCCACTTGCGCATGACCCACCGACCCATCAAGACCCGGCACCACCCGTGCTGCACACGGCCCAATGACCTCGACACCCACCACATTGCGGCGCCCACGGCGGCGGAGGCGGTGGTGGGTGGAGGCGGAGATGGGGACACGGGGACGGCTGGGCGGAGCGGCTGGGGCGGTAACGGTGGCTGTATTGCGGCATAGGAAGTCGAGCCGGCCGATCGGCGTGGCGACCTGCGTGCCCGGCGCGCCGCTCTCCGATTCCCAGGCTCGCGCGGCCTGTCCGCACCAGTTATCGACCAAGAACCTTTGGAGAGAGGCCGCTAGCGCGAACTCGACCGAGGCTGACGCTTGCGGCGCATCGGCGCGGCCTCCAGTTCCAGTCTCTCTTCGGGTCGTCCGGCGCTGCGTCTCATCCGGCTCGTGGAAGGAAGAGTGGCGTGCGCTGTGTAGTGGTGGCGCGTGTTGTCGTTTCGGTGAGTCCAAACCACGACCACATGCGCTCGTGCACACGCGGGGGTAGCGCCCGGCGAACCAGGCGACCACCCGGAGAGCCTTCGCCTGCCTGCCGGCGGCTCGCACACGTTGTCGCGAAGCGGGCGGTTGGTCGCTGACACGAAAGCGCGAGGCCGGGCGACCGAACGGCTGAGGTGATCGCGGTGCCCGCGGCGGCGAGCATAACCTTCACGCAACCCGTCCGCACCGCCCTTGACGGGGCCGTAGGCTTTCGGGTCGGCCCGCGATGGCTCGTGTGCGTGATCCTGACAGCTTGCCGCATCCCGGCCAGCCAGCTGGGACGCTCGACGACGCGATGCCGTTCGACCACCTCGTGGTGGTGATGATGGAGAACCATTCGTTCGACAACCTGCTCGGCGGCCTGGCGCGTTCGGGGCAGCCGGCGGCCGATGGGCTGATGTTCGATAGCGCCGGGAGGCCGACCAACACCAATCCGGGCGGCCCGGGCACGCCCGCGACGGTCGCTGCGTTTGCGGTCTCGAGCACGGCGCAGGGCCCGCACGTCTCACAAACCTGGAACGCGACGCACGAGCAGATAGACGGCGGCAGGATGGACGGGTTTGTCCGGTCGGTCAACGCCACCCAGCCGATGGGCTACTACCCTCGCGAGGTTCTGCCGTTCGCATATGACCTCGCGGCGACCTTCACGCTGGCCAACCGCTGGTTCTGCTCGGCGCCCTGCCAGACGTTCCCCAATCGGCGGTTCCTGATGGCCGGGACGGCGTACGGCGATATCGCCACCGACCTGCGGAGCTTGGGCGATCCACCGCCTCCCAACGGCACCATCTTCGACCGCCTCCACGCGCACGGGATCGACTGGCGCGATTACTTCACCGACATCCCGTACACAGCGATCATCCCGTCGATCGTCGAGAGGTATCCCGGCAACCTGGCCACGCTGGAGGGCTTCTTTGAGGACTGCGCGAAGGGAACCCTTCCGCCGGTTAGCTTCGTCGATCCTGAGGTGGGCGCGGTGTCGCTGGTGGGCAAGACGCTCGCCTCGGTGCCGGTCGTGGGGTCCCTTCTCGGCACGCTCGGCACGGTCGGTGGAGACGAGGAGGCGCCGCAGGACATGTTCTACGGCGAGGTATGGGCACACCGCGTGGTCGAGGCCGTTCTGAGCTCACCGGCGTGGCCGCGCACGCTGCTCATCTACACCTACGACGAGCACGGCGGCTACTACGACCACGTGCCGCCCCCGGCGGCGATCCCACCCGACCCGATCCCGCCGCAGCTGGCCCCCGGCGATGTGCCCGGCGGCTATGACATGTACGGGCCGCGGGTGCCGGCGGTCGTCGTCTCGCCGTACGCCAAGCCGCACGCGGTCACCGACCTCGTGCACGACCACACCTCGATCCTGGCCACGATCGAGACCAAGTGGAATCTCCCCGCGCTCACCTACCGGGATGCCAACGCGACCACCGTCATGGACTTCCTCGACCCCGGCCACGCTGCGCTCGCGACGCCACCGGCCATCCAGGGCCCCTCGCTCACCGGACCGTCCGGTCCGACGGCCTGACCCGCGCACCAGAGCCCATGCAGACCAGCCGCCCGAACGCCAACAAGATGATGAATCTCGCCGGCGAGACATTGCTGCGAGGCCGCCCCTCCCGGCGGTGCTCTCGGCACAGCGATCCGCTGCTGCCACGCGCCCACCGAACGCCCCGACGGGTCGGTCGCTTCGACGAACGCACAGTGCCGCTACGCACGGAAGCCGTCGCGCAAAGGATCGCGGCGCCTGCCGTGCGGGGTTCGTGGTGGCCGGCGCGCCACGGTCGGCCAATGGACAGCTCGTCAGGCGTGGTCGCGTGCCCAACTCGATGAAGGTGCGACTACCTGCGCCAGGACGGACCGTCCGTGCAGCTTGCGGCCCGCGACGTATGCGTTCGGCTCCATGGCGCCCGCCTAACACTCATTGCCCGATTGGAACAGGCAGCACCTGTTTGAGACACCGGCCGGGAGCGCCGGTCTTCGCGTCACGCTTTCAGGAGTTCCTTGTAAGCGCCATGTACCGCTGCGAGGCGCAGCCGTCGCGAGCCTCCCCACAGGTTGAAGACCGCCCGCAGGTGCGGCTTATCGACGATTACGACCGCGTTACGTGAGTCGAGCGACCGGACGATCGCCGAGGCCAGATCCTCGGGCGACATGGCCTTCTCTGGCGGGACACCACCAGTCGGTCCCCACCGGTGCTCTTGCTCGAGTTGGTCGGTGCGAACGTCACCGGGGCAGACGGCGCACGCCCGGACGCCGCTGCCCGCCAGCTCGTGCCAGAGGACCTCGGCCAGTCCGACGAGCGCGAACTTGCTCGTGCAGTACGAGGCGTAGGATGGGCCTCCGAACAACCCAAGCTCCGACGCGACAAGCACGATCCTCCCGTACCCGCGCTCGCGCATCCCCGGGAGTACCCGCCGCGTCAGCCACAGCGCCGCCCCCACGTTCACCCGATAGCTCTCCTCGAAATCCTGGACGCTGACGTCGCTCACAAAGTCGCGCCGCAGGACCCCGGCGTTGCTCACCAGCACATCCACGGGACCAAGCGCATCCTCAACTTCCTGGACCGCGCGCACACACTCTCCCGGCACGGCTACATCCGCCGCCACCGCGCAGCAGGAACCATCCAGATCAGCCACCACCGACGCTAACCGGTCCGCATCCCGCGCGACCAGACCGACACGCGCTCCCTCCATGTGAAAGCGCCTCGCGGTCGCCAACCCGATACCCCTCGAAGCCCCCGTGACCAGCACCGTCCGTCCAGCGAAACGCGCCATTTTCACGACACCCCTTCGAAGTCGTTGATCCCCCGGCCACCGTCGAGGCCGCGAACAAGCAGTCTGGCAGACGGAGCCGCGCCCACACAGGGGCCGCCGCCGCGGTCACAACCAGATCATCCGCCGGTCTCTCCCCTCACGCGTAGCCGCCGAACCCTCGCAGACGTGTTGCCTGGAGCACACGCTCGATGGCCAACTCATACGCGGCCACGCGGAGCGGCACCCGGCCGCCGCGGCTTGCACGGTCCTCGACCTCGCGGTAGGCGGTGCGCATCTTGGAGCCGAGCTTGTTGTTGACCTCGCGCTCCTCCCAGCGGAGGTGCTGGAGGTTCTGGACCCATTCGAAGTAGGACACCACTACCCCGCCGGCATTTGCGACCACGTCCGGGACCACGAGAATGCCGTTGTCGTTGAGGATCGCGTCGCCCGCGGGCGTCGTCGGGTTGTTTGCACCTTCGATCACGACTCGAGCCCGGATCGAGCCCGCGTTGGCGGCGTGAATCGTCCCCCCAAGCGCAGCCGGGATCAGCACCTCGCATTCGAGCGCGAGCAGCTCTCCGGCCGAGATCGGCTCGGCACCCGGATACTCGACGAGCTTTCCGCCAGCGGCAAGGTGGCAAATGAGCGCTTCGGGGTCGATCCCGGCGGCCGAGTAGATCGCCCCGCTCGTGTTCGAGACACCAGTGAGCGTGCAGCCGAGCTGAGTGATGATCCGTCCGGCCCATGAGCCGACGTTGCCGAAGCCCTGGATGACTACGCGGGTGGCGTCCGGGTGCAGCCCCAGCGACCGCGCAGCCTCGCGGTACGCGTAGACCACGCCGCGACCGGTCGCGGCTTCGCGTCCCGGCGAGCCGCCGAGCGAGATCGGCTTGCCGGTCACGACGGCCGGGGCATCACCGTGGAGCTTGGCGTACTCGTCCATCATCCACGCCATCACCTGAGCGTTGGTGCCGGCGTCGGGCGCAGGGATGTCCCGCGTCGGGCCGAGAATCCCGGCGATCCTGTCCACGAACGAGCGGGTGATCATCTGCAGCTCGTCCTGGTCCAGATCTCGAGCCGGACAGTTGACACCGCCTTTGGCACCGCCGAACGGGATGTCGAGAATCGCCGTCTTCCAGGTCATCAGCGCTGCCAACGCCCGCACCTCATCGAGGTTGACTCGCTCGTGATAGCGCACCCCACCCTTGAACGGCCCGCGTGCCCCGTTGTGCTGCACCCGGTAGCCAGAGAACACGTGAATCCCGCGGTCACGCATCCTTACCGGAATCTGAACCTGTACCTCGCGATAGGCGCTCCCGATCACCGTCCGGAGATCCTCGGGCACCTCGAGTCGGTCGGCCGC
>Ga0335078_10003730_pt1 | contig 22672 bp, 16 predicted proteins | sample Lox_Sample_32_FD_206711 | JGI IMG/M metagenome (GOLD analysis project Ga0335078, IMG submission 206711) | Soil microbial communities from Loxahatchee National Wildlife Refuge, Florida, United States - Lox_Sample_3.2 | ecosystem: Environmental > Terrestrial > Soil > Wetlands | place: USA... | reverse complement strand
GCAGCGAGTACAGCCTGGCCAGCGACCGGGCGGTGAAGAACCCGTTCGCCGCCGGGATCTCGGCGTCCATCACCTCCGGGCCCCACAGCACGTCCTCGATCCCGCGCGGCAGCAGCGCGTTGGCGAAGCGGCGCGGGCTGACCGGCAGCCTCAGCAGCTCCGGGATCCGGCCGAGCGGGCCGCCCAGTACCGCGCCTGGCTGCAGGCCCAGCCTGCGGCCCAGCGGGCCGGCCATCGGAGCCAGCGGCGCGGCCCGGCCGCGCTGCTCGGACGGGCACCCGACATACAAGCCGTCCAGGCCGAGGGGGCGGGCGAGCTCTTCCTCGACGAACCGGGCGACCGGCCGGCCCGACACCCGGCGGATCAGCTCCCCGGCCAGCCAGCCGTAGGTCAGCGCGTGGTAACCGTGCCGGGTGCCTGGCTCGTAGGCCGGCTCGGCCCGCTCGAGCGCCGCCACCATGTACTCCCAGTCCAGCATCCGCTGCGCGTGATCCACCAGTGTGCGCATCCGGTGCAGGCCGGCGGAGTGCGTGAGGATGTGGCGTACCGTGACGTGTTCCTTGCCGCCCTGCGCGAACTGCGGCCAGTACGCCGCGACCGGCGCGTCGTACTCGATCTGCCCTCGGTCGGCCAGCAGGTGCAGCGCCGTCGAGATGACCCCCTTCGTGGTGCTGAAGCACATCGCCAGCGTGTCCCGCTGCCACGGCTGGCCCTCACCCCGCCGGCCGCCCCACAGGTCGACGACCAGCTCGCCGCGGTAGTAGACCGCCACCGCCGCGCCGCCCGTGGTGCGCCGCAACTGCCGCCGGAACACGCGCGCCACGTTCTCGAAGCCGACGTGCACCAAACCCTCCATACGACCCACCCTGCCACGGCGCCGGGCGCCGGCGCGGGCCCGGCGGTCCCGCGGACAGCGGACTAAAGCCCCTTCCTGACCTGACCCGGTCCCGGAAGGATGGGGCCGGAGGAAGCATGCCTATGCTCACACTGCTTTCGCAGCGGATCGCCGCTGGGCGCGCCGACATGTCCGTGTCGCGTGATCCGGACTTCATCCGCAGGCAGCTGCCTGCCATCGCCCGCTACACGAGCTACTTCACCCCGGACGTGAGAGGGCTCGACCGGCTGCCCGCGGACGGCCCCGTGCTCGTGGTCGGCAATCATTCGGGGCTGTACTACATGCCCGAGGTCTGGACCAGCGGGCAGGCCATCATCTCCCGCCGTGGCATCGACGCGCCTGCGTACCTGCTCGCGTACGACCTCCTGTTCGCCGTGCCGGGCATCGGGCCCGTCCTGCGCCGGCTCGGCGCGGTCCCGGCCGGCAGCGGTGCGGCCGAGGCCGCGCTGGCGCGCGGGGAGTGTGTCCTGGTGTACCCCGGAGGGGACCGTGAGGCCTGCCGCCCGTGGACCCAGCGGAACAAGGTAGATTTCGCGGGCCGGATGGGCTTCGTCCGGCTCGCCCTGCGATGCGGGGTGCCGGTGGTTCCCGTGATCGCCCATGGCGGCCATCACACGGTGGTGGTGCTGGCGCGCGGTGACCGGCTAGCCCGCGCCGTCGGCCTGCGCAGCCTCCGCGTGAACGTTTTCCCGATGGTGGCAGGGTTTCCGTTCGGCATCATGTCTGCCCTGACCCCGCCACCGCCGCTGCCTGCCCACCTCACCCTCGAATTCCTGCCCGCCCTCGACTGGACGGCCTACGGTCCGGCCGCGGCCGACGACCCGCACGTCGTCTCGGCCTGCTACGAGGACATCACCGGGCGGATGCAAGCGGCGCTCGACCGCCTCGCGGCCGAACACCCCTACCCCGTGCTGCTGGGATGCTCACGGCTGGCCAGGCGGGCCGCCGCCGGGGTGATGCAGCGTACCGGGAAGCTTCTCAGCTGACCGTGCGCGTCTCCCATTCGGGCCTGGTCAGCGCGTACTCCACCTCGCCGTGCTCGGAGCCCTCGATGACGTCGGCTCCCTCGTACGAGGTGGTGCGCACCAGGGTCAGGCCGCATTTCTCCATGACGCGCCGGGATGCGGTGTTGACCGTCATCGTGTGCCCGAACACCCGCTGTGCGCCCAGGTCCGCGAACACCATGCTGATCAGGGCACGCGACCCCTCGGTGGCGTAGCCCTGGCTCCACGCCGCCCGGCGCAGCCGGTAGCCCAGCTCGATGTTCGTGACATCGGCATCGGGGCCGGGGCGGAGATGAAACCAGCCAAGGAATTCCCCGGTGGCGCCGGACTCGGCCGCCCAGGTACCCAGCCGGTCGAGCCGCTGGTAGACAGCGAGATGGAAGGGGATGATCTCGTCCCGGATCTGCTCGCGGGGGGTCGGCTTGCCGCCGGTGAGGTAGCGCATCACCTCCGGGTCGCTGTTCAGGTCAAACAGGTTGCCTACGTCGTCCCTGGTGAACTGGCGGATGGTCAGTCGCGGCGTTATCAGGATGATGTGCACATAACCAGTTTTTCACCTCATGCCGGGGGCGGGTTCTATCCCCTCGATGGGATGAAAGCCGGTCGTCATCCGGCAGGAGCCCTAGCTCACGGGACTGCACGACCGCCTGCGCTCGCGAGGAGACCCCCAGCTTCCGGTAGATCGAGATCGCCTCGGACTTGACGGTGTTCCGGGACACGAACAATTCCGCGCCGATCTCAGGAAATGACCGGTGGCTGGCGAGCATCGGCCACCTGGGCCCACCGCTCGGCGTCGGCCGGCCGTCCCGTCAACGCGGACAAGACCCCCGCGGTCACGGCTAGCATCGGGTGTCCCGCGGTCTTGCCCCGGTCCTCCAGCCAGCCGAACCATCGCCGGACGGTGGTCACCCGGCCCTGCCGGTAAGCCCGTATCCCGAGCCTGCCGGCCAGGTCGGTGACGGTATCAACGTCCCCGATGGCGATGGAGTCCAGTACCGCGGTCCGGGCCAGGAACGCCCGCTGCCTGGCCGAGGTCCGGGCCAGGAACTCCGATTCGATGTACTCGCTGACCAGCCGGTCATCGCCGCCGAGAAAGTCCGCCGCGCTCGCGCGAGGGCCGCTCTCCTGGAGGCCGAGCGCGGCCAGGTACAGCCCCGCCGGCCATCCTTCGGTCCGCCGGCGCAGTTCCGCCACACCGTCCTCACCGACCGACACACCCACGTTGCCCAGCAGGGACGACGCCTCCTCGTGCGTGAGCGCAAGGTCGGGAAGGCCGATCTCCAAGATCCGGCCGGCGGCTCGCCGCGGCGTGAGAGGAAGCGGCCGCGCACCCCGTCCGGCCAGCACCAGCCGCGAGCCATCTGGCGCGTAGCCGGCCAGTACCGACAACGCGTCCCAGCACTCGTGGTCGTGGAGCACGTGCACGTCGTCGAGGACCAGCACCACCGGGAACCTCATCGAGGAGAAGGCCGACCCCAGCGCGGGGACGATCCGGTCCGGTACCGAGTCGCCGGTGGAGGCCAGCGCGTCGAAGACGCGCTGGCCTCCACCGGCTCGACCGCATTGAGCGCCTCGGCGATATAGGTGAGCAGGACCTTCGGGTTGTTGTCCCGTTCGTCTAGCGACACCCACGCCAAGGGCTGGCCGTGGCGCTCGGCCCACTGCGACAGCAGCGTGGTCTTCCCGTATCCAGCCGGCGCCACCAGCGAGACAATCGGACGCGAATCACCCCGCGCCAGCCGTTCGATCACCAGCGAACGGCGTACGGCCCCCGGGCGGACCGCGGGACAGCGCAACTTGGACACCACAAGTTCGAGCGGTGGCTCATCCAGGCCCTGCGAACGGCCGACATGCTGATGCGTCGCGCTACCAGCCACCCGTCGATTGGGCCCGGGGAGAGCTAGGGCCGCTCGGGACTAAGGTCCTGGATTTGCGGCAATTGGAGTCCATACCGGCCACAGGGCTAACAACCGGATAATCGATATCAGCCGCCTGCCTGTCCTCATGGCACACATCCCTTTCCGATTCCATGCGATTTTCATCCCTACGGGATGATGCGGCCCGGGCCTGCGGAACGGACCATGGTGGCAATACAATAAGAGTCGCCGCTGCCGGCAATGGCACCCGAGGACGGTAACGATTCATCTCGGCGACACAAATGCGAAATGAACATATGGGAAACGGAAGGGAAACGATGAGCGAACCGGACTAGGACCGGATCGGACACGTCAAGCTACGCACGCTGACAGCTAGGGAGTGGTGATGGGCGCTGAACGGGATCGGGTAGCCGGGTTCGGCCGGCTGGAGGACGGGCTGCGCGCGCCGGGCACCGATTGGTACCGGTGGGGGCCGTACGTGAGCGAGCGGCAGTGGGGGACGGTGCGGGAGGATTACAGCGCGGACGGGGAGGCGTGGGATTACCTGCCGCATGATCAGGCCCGGTCGCGGGCGTACCGGTGGGGGGAGGACGGGCTGGCCGGGTTCTGCGACATCGAGCAGCGGCTGTGCCTGTCCCTGGCGCTGTGGAACGGGCGGGACCCGATCCTGAAGGAGCGGGCGTTCGGGCTGACCGGCCCGCAGGGCAACCACGGCGAGGACGTCAAGGAGTACTGGTGGTACCTGGACGCGGTCCCGTCCCACGCCTGGAACCGGTGGCGGTACCACTACCCCCAGGGCGCGTACCCGTACCAGGACCTGATCGACGTCAACGCCGGCCGGAGCCGGTACCAGCCGGAGTACGAGCTGCTGGACACCGGCGCGTTCGACGGCGACCGGTACTGGGTCACCGAGGTGCACTACGCCAAGGCCGGCCCGGACGACATCCTGATGGCGATCCAGCTCACCAACCAGGGGCCGGACGCCGCGACGGTCCACGTGCTGCCCACGGCCTGGTTCCGCAACACCTGGTCCTGGGGGGATGCCGGGCCCCGGCCGGCGCTGCGGGCGTCCGGGGAGGCGTCGGTGGCGATCGACCACCCGGTCACCGGCGCGATGGAGCTGACCGGCGGGGCGGGCCCGGACGGCGCCGGCCCGCAGCTGCTGTTCTGCGAGAACGAGACCAACCTGGCCCGGCTGTACGGCGCGGCCCCCATCACCCCGTATCCCAAGGACGGCATCAACGACCGCGTGGTGCACGGCGCGCCGACGGTCAACCCGGAACGTGCCGGGACCAAGTGCGCGTTGTGGTACCAGGTCACCGTCGAGCCCGGGCAGACCGCCGAGCTGCGGCTGCGGCTCCGCCCGGCCGCCGGCGGGAGCGGCAGCCGCGCGGCCGCGAAGGCGGACCCGCTCGGCAAGGACTTCGATCAGGTGATGGCCGAGCGCAAGGCCGAGGCCGATGAGTTCTACGCCGAGCTGACCCCGGCGGGCGCCAGCGCGGATGAGGCGCTGGTGCTGCGGCAGGCGTGCGCGGGGATGCTGTGGAGCAAGCAGCTGTTCTACTACGACGTCAGCCGGTGGCTGGACGGGGACCCGGGCCAGCCGGCCCCGCCGGCGTCGCGGCTGACCGGGCGGAACTCCCGGTGGCGCAACTTCGACGGGTTCGACATCATCTCGATGCCGGACAAGTGGGAGTACCCCTGGTTCGCCGCGTGGGACCTGGCCTTCCACACCGTCCCGCTGGCGCACCTGGACCCGGCGTTCGCCAAGTACCAGCTGATCTTGATCTGCCGGGAGTGGTTCCAGAACCCGAACGGGGCGCTGCCGGCGTATGAGTGGGACTTCGGGGACGTGAACCCGCCGGTGCACGCGTGGGCGGCGCTGCAGGTCTTCGCCATCGACGGCGGCCGCGACCTGGCCTTCTTGTCCCGGGTGTTCGACAAGCTCATGTTCAACTTCGCCTGGTGGGTGAACATGGAAGACGCCGGGGACAAGAACGTGTTCGAGGGCGGGTTCCTGGGCCTGGACAACATCGGCCCGATCGACCGCTCGCACCTGCCGGCCGGGTACACCCTGGAGCAGTCCGACGCGACCGGCTGGATGGGCTCCTACGCGCTGGCCATGGGCTCCATCGCGGCCATCTTGACCTGGTCCGGCCAGCGGCAGGCCCAGGACCTGGTGCTGAAGTTCCTGGAGCACACCGCGGGGATCCGCGCCGCCCTGGACGCGCAGGGCCTGTGGGACGAGGGCGACGGGATGTTCTATGACCGGCTGATCACCCCGTCCGGCTACGCCGTCCCGGTCAGGACCCGGTCCATGGTCAGCATCATCCCCGCGCTGGCCGCACTGGTGATCGACGGCGCCACGCTGCAGCAGGCGATGACCATGAACAAGACGTTCACCCGGTTCCTGCAGAAGGAGGGCGTCGCCGACATCGCCAAGCTGGCCCAGACCCCGCAGCTGCGCGGCGAGGGGGCCAGCCAGCGGATGCTGCTGTCCGTGGCCCGGCCGGCCCAGCTGGAGAAGCTGTTCGCCAAGCTGTTCGACGAGGCTGAGTTCCTGTCCCCGCACGGGCTGCGCGCGCTGTCGGCCTACCACCGCGACCACCCCTACAGTTTCGACGCCGAGGGCTACCAGTCCTCGATCAACTACGAGCCCGCGGAGTCGACCACGCCGATGTTCGGCGGGAACTCCAACTGGCGCGGCCCGGTCTGGATGCCGGTCAACTACCTGGTGATCGACGCGCTGGAGCGCTACCAGCGGTTCTACGGCGATGACCTGGAGATCGAGTACCCGACCGGGTCGGGCAGCAAGCTCACCCTGGACCAGGTCATCGCCGACCTGCAGGACCGGCTGATCTCGCTGTTCACCCGGGACGCCAACGGGCGCCGGGCCTGCTTCGGCGGGACCGGGAAGGAGCAGGCCGACCCGGCCTGGAAGGACAACATCATCTTCAGCGAGTACTTCCACGGCGACAACGGCGCCGCGATCGGCGCGTTCCACCAGACCGGGTGGACTGGCCTGATCGCCGACGTGATCCTGCGCCGCCACGGCGCGGTCAAATCCGTCGGCGACGTCGCGCGCGACCTGAGCAGGCAGGCGCAGCCGGGCAACGACCAGGCACAGCCGGGTAAGGAGGCACAGCAATGACCAGCACCCAGACCACCGCAGCCGGCGCGGTCCCGGCCGCCCGGGTCGCCCCCGATGACCGTGCCACCCGGACGCTGCCCGGCAGGCCGTTCCCGCTGGGCGCCACGCCCGGCGAGCGCCTGGGCATCGCGGGCACGAACTTCGCGATCGCGTCGTCCGTCGCCGAGAGCGTCACCTTGTGCCTGTTCGACGCGACCGGCGCGGAAACCCAGATCCCGGTGCGGGACAACGACGCCGACGTCTGGCATGTCTTCGTGCCGGGCGCCGGCCCGGGGCAGGCCTACGGGTACCGGGTAGCCGGCCCCTGGGACCCGGACCGCGGCCTGCGGTGCAATCCCGCCAAGCTGCTGCTCGACCCATACGCCCGGGCGGTCGTCGGCGAGGTGCAGTGGCATCCGGCGGTGTACGGGCACGTCGCCGACGACCCCGGCAAGCCGTCCAGCCTGGACTCCGCCGGGCACGTGCAGCGCAGCCTGGTCGCCGACCCGGCGTTCAGCTGGACCGACGGCAAACGGCCCCGGTACCGCTACGCGGACACGGTCCTGTACGAGATCCACGTCAAGGGCTTCACCATGGCCCATCCGGACATCCCGCCCGAGCTGCGCGGGACCTACGCCGGTCTGGGCCACCAGGCCGCCATCGCGCACCTGACCGGCCTGGGCATCACCACCGTGGAACTGCTCCCGGTGCACCAGAACGTGCCCGAGTCCTTCCTGATCGGCCGGGGCCTGACCAACTACTGGGGCTACAACACCATCGGCTACCTCGCGCCGCACAACGGCTACTCCGCCGCGGTCCGGGCCGGCCGGCCCGGCGGCCAGGTCGCCGAGTTCAAGGCGATGGTAGACGCGCTGCACCGGGCCGGGCTGGAAGTGGTGCTCGACGTGGTGTTCAACCACACCGCCGAGGCAGGCCCGGACGGCCCGTCGCTGTGCTTCCGCGGCATCGACAACACCGCGTACTACCGGACCGAGCCGGGCGACCCCGGCGTCTACATCGACACGACCGGCTGCGGCAACTCCCTCAACGCCGGCGACCCGATCACGCTGCAGCTGATGATGGACTCGCTGCGCTACTGGGTCACCGAGATGCACGCCGACGGGTTCCGGTTCGACCTGGCCCCGACGCTGGCCCGGCAGGAGGGCGCCTTCGACAAGGTCTCGGCGTTCCTGGACATGGCCTCGCAGGACCCGGTGGTCTCCCGGGCCAAGCTGGTCGCCGAGCCGTGGGACGTCGGCCAGATGGACAGCTATGACCTGGGCCGGTTCCCGCCGCTGTGGCGGGAGTGGAACGGCAAGTACCGCGACACCATGCGCGACTTCTGGCGCAGCACCCCAGTCGGCATCGGCGAGTTCGCCACCCGCTTCGCCGGCTCCTCCGACCTGTACGGAACGGCGGGCCGGCGGCCCACCGCCTCGGTGAACCTGATCACCGTCCACGACGGGTTCACCCTGCGCGACCTGGTCTCCTACGACGGCAAGCACAACGAGGCCAACGGCGAGAACAACAACGACGGGACCAGCGACAACCGGTCCTGGAACTGCGGCGCCGAGGGCCCCACCGACGACCCGGACATCCTGGCGCTGCGGGCCCGGCAGACCCGGGCCATGCTCACCACGCTGATGCTGTCGTTCGGGGTGCCGCTGCTGCTCGGCGGCGACGAGCTGGGCCGGACCCAGGGCGGCAACAACAACGCCTACTGCCAGGACAACGAGATCACCTGGTTCGACTGGGAGAATGCCGACACCGCCCTGCTGGACTTCGCCACGAAGCTGATCGCGTTCCGGCGGGCCCACCCGGTCTTCCGCCGCCGCCGCTTCCTGGCCGGCGCCGAGGCCAACGAGCTGCAGTGGTTCACCCCCGCCGGAACACCGATGGACGGCGGTGACTGGGGCGACCCGAACGCCCGGGCCATCGCCATCTACCTCGACGGGTCCGACGACCCCGACATCGCCGAGGACGGCACGCCGCTCGTCGACGACGACTTCCTGGTCATGGTGAACTCCTGGTGGGGACCCCTCGACTTCGCAGTGCCCGCCACCAGGCCACAGGCACGGTGGCAGGTCGAGATCGACACCCACGACCCGGCCGCCCCCGCCGGAGCGTCCGCACGCAGCGCCGGCGACCAGGTAACCGTCGGTCCCCGCTCGGTCGTGGTCCTCTCGGCCAAGCGCTAGGAGAATCAGAACAGGCACCCCCGAGGAAGACGACCACCCCCCTGACCCACCGCGCGGAGCGGCACCCGATCACCCCATCGGGACGATGCGGCCTGATCCTGGGATAAGTATCGTCACTCTACAGTTTCCGCCTGCATTTACTTCACAGGACTTGGGTTGGACGTGACAGCAGTGAGTGACTCCTTCGACGTGATCATGGCCGCCTATCCGGCCACCGGGACGGCCGAGCGTGACTTCGACGAACTGGTGCGGCTGGTCAAGGACCGGGCGGTCAGGTCGGAGGGCGTGATCCTGGTCGAGCGCGACGGCGGCGGCCAGGTCCGGGTCACCCAGACGGGCGACCACCTGGGCCGCAAGGGCCTGGGGTGGGGCGGCGGTGTCGGCCTGGTCGTCGGCCTGTTCTCCCCTCCGATGCTCGCCTCGGTCGTCGTGGGCGCGGCGGCCGGCGCCCTGATCGGCAGGTTCGCCAGGCACAAGGTCGACAGCGGCATCGAGCAGGGCCTCGGGGACAAGCTGCAGCCGGGCACCGCGGTCATCATCGCCGTGGTCGACGGCGAGGACCGGCTGGCCGCCGAGCAGGCCCTGGCGGGCTCGCCGGCGAAGTCGGTCGCCACCATGGGCAGGAAGAGTCTCGGCGAGCTGAAGGCGGCGCTGGCCGAGGCGGCGGGCAAGTTCAGCCCGGACCGGACGGTGCTGCCGATTCCGGACCGCACCTTCGGCGGGACGATGGGACGCACGCTGGAGGCGTCGGTCTCGGACTGGTCGATGATCCCCGGGCCGCAGCCGCCCGAGGACGCCCCGAACGTGCTGGTCGTGCTGATCGACGACGCCGGGTTCGGCAACCCGGACACGTTCGGCGGCCCGATCGCCACGCCGAACCTCACCCGGGTGCAGCAGATGGGCCTGACCTACAACCGGTTCCACGTCACGGCGGTGTGCTCGCCGACCCGGGCCGCGCTGCTGACCGGCCGCAACCACCACCGGGTCGGGTTCGGCTCCATCGCCGAGTACCCTGGCCCGTTCCCCGGGTACACCGCCTCCCGGCCGCGCAGCTGCACCGCCCTGCCGCGCATCCTGCGGGAGAACGGGTACGTCACCGGCGGCTTCGGCAAGTGGCACCTGACGCCGGACAACGTGCAAGGCCCGGCGGGGCCCTTCGACCGCTGGCCGCAGGCGTGGGGCTTTGACCACTGGTGGGGATTCCTGTCCGGCGCGGCGGGGCAGTACGACCCGATCATCACCCAGGACAACTCCACGCTCGGCGTCCTGGAGGGCCAGGACGGCCAGCCGTACTATTTCCCGGACGACCTAACCGACCAGGCGGTCGAGTGGCTGCACGGCGTCCGTGCGCAGGACGCCGCCAAGCCGTGGTTCATGTACTACTCCACCGGCTGCGCGCACGCGCCGCATCATGTGGCCAAGGGCTGGGCCGACAGGTACCAGGGCAGGTTCGACGGCGGCTGGGACAAGCTCCGGGAGGAGACTTTCGAGCGGCAGAAGCGGCTCGGAATCATCCCGGCGGACACCGAACTGACCAGCCGCCCGGACCTGTTCCCGGCCTGGGACTCGCTCGACGAGGCCGAGAAGAAGCTGTACGCCCGGCAGATGGAAGTGTTCGCCGGGTACTGCGAGAACGCCGACTGGAACGTGGGCCGGCTCCTCGATGCGATCGAGGAGATGGGTGACCTGGACAACACGCTCGTGTTCTACATCTGGGGCGACAACGGCGCCAGCATGGAAGGCACGATCACCGGCTCGTTCAACGAGATGACATTCCTCAACGGCATCGTGCTCGACGCCGGGCACCAGCTGCGGCTCATCGAGCAGTACGGCGGCATCGAGGCCCTCGGCGGCGAGCACACCGCCCCGCACTACGCCGCGGCCTGGGCGCACGCCGGCAACACCCCGTTCCAGTGGGGCAAGCAGATGTCGTCTCACCTGGGCGGGGACCGGAATCCGATGGTGGTCGCGTGGCCGGCCCGGATCAACGCCGATAGCCAGGTGCGCAGCCAGTTCACTCACTGCATCGACGTGGCCCCGACGGTCCTGGAGGCGGTCGGGCTGCCCGAGCCGACGGCGGTCGACGGGATCGGGCAGGAGCCGATGGACGGCACCAGCTTCGCCTACACGTTCGCCGAAGCGGAGGCCGCCGAACAGCACACGGTGCAGTACTTCGAGATGTTCGGCAGCCGGGCCATGTACAAAGACGGCTGGTGGGCCTGCGCCAAGCTGGACAGGATCCCGTGGGACTTCTCACCGGAAACGCTGAGAAGGTTCGCTCCCGGGGTCTATGACCCCGAGCAGGATGTCTGGGAGCTGTACTACCTGCCCGACGACTTCTCCCAGGCCCGCGACCTGGCCGCGCAGCACCCGGGCAAGCTCGCCGAGCTGAAGGAGCTGTGGTGGGCCGAGGCCGAGCGCAACCGGGCGCTGCCGCTGCTGGCAGGCATGTCGGTCCTGTTCGGTAACCTGCCGCCGCTGCCCACCGTCACCCGGTTCACCTTCGCCGGGGACGTGCAGAACGTGCAGCGCGGGATGGTGCCGCGCGTCTTCGGGCGGTCCTACGCCATCGAGGCCGAACTCGAGGTGCCCGAGGCCGGCGCCGAGGGGGTCATCGTGGCCAACGCCGACTTCATCGGCGGGTTCGCGCTGTGGGTCGACGACGGCGGGCTGCTGCGCCACACCTACTCGCTCCTGGGCGTAGAGACGTACAAGCAGGTCTCCACCGAAGCCATCCCGACCGGCCCAGTCAGCGTGAAGATGCTGCTCGCCGCCGACGAGGCCAAGCCGGGCACCGGCGGGACCGTGACCCTGCACGCCAACGGCAAGGTGATCGGCGAGGGCAAGATGCCGCACACCGTGCCGATCGCCTTCTCCAGCTACGCCGGGATGGACATCGGCCGGGACAACGGCCTGGTGGTCGACCTGGCCTACGAAGACCGGGCGCCGTACGCCTTCACCGGGACCGTGAAAAAGGTCGTGTTCGACCTCAAGCCAGCTACCCACGAAGACGAGAAGGCCCTGCACGAGCACGCGCAGACCCACGGCGTCGGCCAGGGCGCCGCCGGATGAGAACCCCGCTGCGGTCAATCACCCTCGACCGCGCCGGGAGCGTTTCCCGGATGGGCCGCGGTCAGCAGCCGTTCGATCCGGGCTAGCCTCTGGTCGAGCTCGGCCAGCGTCACCTCGGGGCGGATCGCTTCGTCCTGGGGCGCAGGTGCCGCCCGGCCGGAACCCTGGGCGACGAAACTGGATGCCACCTGCGCGGTGACCACCGCCAGCGTCAGGACCCCGGTGGCCATGACGAAGCACGCGGTGACCCGCCCCTCGGTGGTGACCGGGTAGAAGTCGCCGTAGCCCACGGTGGTGACCGTGACGAACGACCACCACAGCGCGTCCCCCAGGGTGTGGATGTTGGAGCCGGGAGCGTGCCGCTCGACCAGGTACACGATGACCGCGCCGTTGAGGACCAGCACCACCGCGGCCACCAGGAACCGGCCCAGGTTCCCGCGCCGGAACATCGAACGGACCAGCCGGAGGCTGAAGATCACGCGCACCGGCGGGGCGAGGACCGAGGCGAGGGCGACCGGATGGGTGAGCGCATAGTGCACATGACGAGGGGCCAGGGCGCTGCGGATGACGATGTCGATCCCGTAGACGGCCGACAGGGCAAACCGGAAGGCGTACACGATGCCCGTCACGTTATGCCCGAAGTCACCCGGCGGGACCACCACGAGCCACAGCGTGGCCAGGGCCAGCAGGTCAAGGAGTTCCCTGGTGCTGTCTTCATAGACGGCCAGACGGCCGGTGTCGCTTGTAGCCTGGTCGGCAGGACCTAGGCCCGGCCGGGAGTCGTCGTCAGTCATGGGACCGCTTTCCCTGCTGAGGTGTCCTGACCTGATTGCGGGGCACTGATCTCGGCGGACAATTCTTCCACCGCGGCGACCGCGGCGGGTCCGGCCTTGTGCTCCCAGTAGACGCCCATGTCCGCGGCGATCCAGACCCAGAACGAGGCGATGATGCCGCCGGCGGCGAACAGCGCCAGGCTGACGCCGATGGCTGTGCCGCGCGGTCCTCGTCTGCCTCGCCCACCATGCTCCCCTAAGTCAGCCGGCCAGCCCAGGGCTAGTGTGCCGCTCACCTGGGCGGAGCCTCATCCCCTCAGCGGGGTGATATGGGCTGGCCGTCCGCTGCGCGGTCGTGGCTCATGGCGCTGCGTGGCTCAGCTGGCGTGGCCGGGGCGTACGATGCCGTTCTCGTATGCGTAGACGGCGATCTGCACGCGGTCGCGCAGGCCGAGCCTGGCGAGGATGGCCCTGCTGCCGCCCTGGGCGAGCCGGGCGGTGGCCTGGATCCCGTCGAGTCCGGGCATGCGGACGTCCATCAAGATGACGTCGGGGTCCAGGCGGCGTGCCTGGGCCAGGGCCTGGCTGCCGTCGCCGGCCTCGCCTGCGACGCGGAGATCTGGCTCGGCTTCCAGCAGCATCCGCAGGCCCTTGCGGATCAGGTCCTGGTCGTCGGCGATCAGCACGCTGATCATGTCGGCACGCCGATCGGCAGCCGGGCGCAGACGGTGAACCCGCCGCCAGGACGCGGCCCGGCTCGCAGGTCACCGCCGAACAGCGCGACCCGTTCGCGCATGCCCGCCAGTCCCTGGCCCCCCCACCTCTTCCGCGCACGGGGGGCTCCCGCCCCCCGTTCCCCCTGGCCCTCCCCCCTTCACCGCGGGGGGCGCCGGGTTCCCGGGGCCGTCGTCGGTGACCTCGATGGTCACCCCGCTGTCCGCGCAGCCGACCGTCACCTCGGCGCGGGCCGGACCCGCGTGCTTGAGCACGTTGGTCAGCGCCTCCTGGACGATGCGGTAGGCGGACACGTTCACGGCCGGCGGCAGCGCCGTGGGGTCGCCGTCGATGGACAGGCTGACCTCCAGGCCCGCGGCGCGCAGGCCCCCGGCCAGCGCGGGCAGATCGCTGATGCCGGGCTGCGGGGCGCGGCCGGTCTCCTCGCCCGATTCGCGGAGCACGCCGAACAGGCGGCGGGTCTCGGTCAGGGCCTGCCGCCCGCTGTGCTCGATTTCCTCCAGGGTCGCCGGGTCCGCCCCGCCCGAGGCCCGGGCCCCGGCGGCGTGCAGCACGACCACGCTGAGGTGGTGGGCGATGATGTCGTGCAGTTCCCGGGCGATCCGGGCCCGCTCCGCCGCCGCGGCCTGCTCGGCCTGGCGCTGCAGCGCCGCGCTCCGCGCGGCCATCGAGACGGCCTGCCTGCGGGCGCGGACCAGCACGCCAGCCAGCCAGAACGCCACGAGCTGCAGCAACGACAATCCCACGGCCGCCGAGCCGCCATCGGATGAGAAGGCCAGCCCCAGCCCGCCGTGATGACTGAGCTCGGCCACGACCGGGATGGCGAGGACCAGGCCAGCGGCCGCGCGGCGCGGGCTGGCGTACGCGCCCAGTGAGTAGGCGGCGGCGAACAGCGCGAACGTGAGGGGCGCGGGTGTTCTGGGGTCCGGGCCGAACTCGAGGCTCTCCGGCCGGTTGCCGGTAAACAGGTACAGCAGCGCGAGGGCCGTCCAGATCGCTGTCCACATCAGCAGCGGAGCGCGGCGGCGCAGCACCAGCGGCGCGCCGATGAGCAGGGGCAGTAGCCCCAGCAGCCACGAAGGCCCGGCGATCGGGGTGCCTACCAGGCCGGGGCGGCCGGACGGCCCCCACGCGGCGGCGGCGGTCAGCCCCGCCGCGACGATCCCCAGCCCGGCATCCACGATCACGCCCGGGTCACCGCCCGCCAAGCGCCGAACTGCCTGCATGCTTCGACGGTAGCGCCCGGCCGGGCCAGGCGCATCAGACGTGAGTCGACCCGGATTCAGACTTGCGATTGAACCGGCTGGTACCTGCGGCCGCAGACAACCGGCGCGGGATCCGGGGACAGTGGGCGGCGGACACACCGGATCCTGCATGGGAGGAGATCGATGAACGTCGTGGAGGCCAACGGCCTGGGCAAGCGCTACGGCCGTGCCTGGGCGCTGCGCGAGTGCACGCTGGACATCCCCGCCGGGCGGGTGGCGGCGCTGGTCGGGCCGAACGGGGCGGGCAAGAGCACGCTGCTGAACCTGGCGGTGGGCCTGTCGGTGCCGTCGGCGGGGGTCGTGACCGTGCTGGGCGGCCGCCGGGCGGGGTCGCCGGCCGCGCTGGACGGGATCGCGTTCGTCGCCCAGGACACGCCGCTGTACAAGAACCTGTCGGTCGCGGACATGATCTACGTGACCCGCCGCCTGAACCGGAGATTCGACCAGCCCTACGCGCAGGCGCGGCTGGATGATCTGGGTATACCGCCAAAGCGCAAGGCGGGGAAGCTGTCCGGCGGCCAGCAGGCGCAGCTCGCGCTGACCTTGGCGCTGGCCCGCCGGCCGCGGCTGCTGGTGCTGGACGAGCCGGTGGCGATGCTCGACCCGGTCGCCCGGCACGACTTCATGGCCACGGTACTGGCGGCGGCATCCGCCGACGGAGTGTCGGTGCTGCTGTCCTCGCACGTGCTCACCGAACTGGAACGGGTGGCCAGCTACCTCATCCTGCTGTTCCGGGGCCGGGTGCAGCTGGCCGGGGACGTCGATGACCTGCTCGCCGCCCACGGCCAGGCCAGCCTGGAAGAACTCGCCCTGGCCTACCTGCGCGAGACCCAGACGTCGGAGGTGACGCGATGACCGCGCCGACCAGGGCCGTCCGGCCGGACGAGGACGGCGCCAGCCTGCGGCCCCTGCCGTGGCGGCGGATGGCCGGGGTCACCTGGCGGCAGCACCGGATCACGCTGGCCGGGGTGGCCGTGCTGCTGGGCGCGCTGGCGGTGTGGCTCTGGATCACCGGCACGCCGCTGCACCACGCCTCCGCCGCCGCGGCCGCCTGCCACCCGGCAAGCTCGCCCGCCTGCCAGAACCTGGCTGGCGCCTTCGACGCCAGCGCCACGAGCAACGTCATGGGGAACAAGGGTCCGGGAGGCGTCCTCCTGCAGCTGATGCCCGCGCTGATCGGGGCGTTCGTCGGGGCGCCGGTGCTGGCCAGGGAGCTGGAGACCGGCACCTTCCGGTACGCCTGGACCCAGGGCTTCGGCCGGTGGCGCTGGGCGCTGGCCAAGCTGATACTGCTCGCTGTCGTGCTGGCCGCCGCCACCGCCGCGTTCGGCGTGCTGGTGTCCTGGTATTTCCAGCCGTACTCCAGCACCGGCCACCAGGCCCCGGGCCTGTTCGAGACCTCCCCGTTCGGTAACCTGTTCGGCCTGCGCGAGGTCACGTTCCCCGCCTGGACGCTGGCCGCCTTCGCGACCGGCGCCCTGGTCGGCATGCTCATGCGCCGGGTCGTCCCCGCGATCGCCGCCACCCTGGCCGTCTACGCCGGGCTCGCCTTCGCGACCGCGGGGTTCCTCCGTGAGCACTACCTGACACCCCTGGTCACCGCCAGCAACAGCGTCGGCCTGCCCGGCACCGGCACCGCGTGGGTCATCAGCCAGTGGTCGACCAGGGACGGCAGGTTCGCCTTCGCCGGCAGTCCCCCCGGCAGCCTCGTCAACCAGCTCTGTTCTTCCGTGCCAGCGGACAAAGTCGGGCCGCTGGGGTTCGCGCCGTGCCTGGCTCAGCACGGCTACACGCAGTGGACCAGCTACCAGCCGGCCGGCCGGTTCTGGCCGTTCCAGTGGATCGAGGGCGGCTGGCTGCTCGCGCTGTCAGCACTCCTCATCGCCGCGACCATCTGGCTGGTCCGCCGCCGCGCCGCCTGACGTGTCCCGCCATCCGGTCGCTGCGGAGTAACACCGCCGGCAGCACCGCGAGCCGCGGGCGTGACGAAACCCGCGCGCCTGAGGTATGACAGGCTGGTGAGGAGGACCCGATGACCACCGCCGAGTTGACTCGCATCCTTCGCGCGACCGACCTGTTCGGTTCGGTGCCCGCCGAGGATCTTGACGCCGTGGCCGCCGCGTCCCGGGTGCGGGTCTTCCGCCGGGGCCAGATCGTGTGCACCGCCGGCGACCGGGGCGATACCGTGATCGTGGTGCTCTCCGGCCGGCTCAAGGTGGTGGTCCGCTCGGCGGACGGCAGCGAGCTGACCCTGACTGTCATGCAGCCAGGCGGCGTGTTCGGGGTACTGGCCGCTGTCGATGGCGGCCCCCGGTCGGCGGACGCGGAAACGCTGGAGGAATGCCAGCTGCTCCTGATCCCGCAAGAGCTGGTCCGCGACATCTGCGCCCGTGTGCCTGCCGCGGCGCTGGCCATAGCGCAGTCACTCGCGGCCATCCTGCGGCGGCTCACCGAGGGGACCTCTGACCTGGTGTTCCTCGACCTGCCGCGACGGGTGGCGAAGGTACTGCTGAGCCAGCCCCGGGATGCCGACGGCACGATCCGGCTGAAGATGAGCCAGGAGGAACTCGCGCATCAGGCCGCGGGCACCAGGCAGAGCGTCAATGCCGCCCTGCGCGGCTTCGAGAAACGCGGCTGGATCGAGGTGCACGACCGGGTCATGTCGGTCAAGCAGCCGACGGCTCTGGCCCAGTTCGCCGGGAACTAACTACAGCCGTCGTCACGCTGTCAGCAAGCTGACTCCACGGTGGCCAGCAGAAGCGCGACTACCTCCTGCTGGCTGAGCGCCCGGCCGACGTCAAGCTCGGCATCCCATTCCCCGCGCGCCACGGTCGCGCGGGCGGGGGCCATGAACCGCTCGACCATAGCCGCGTCGAAGTCCACTATCGGCATGCCCGCCGCCTGCCTTGTCGCCTCTGCCGCGCCCGCCAGGCGGGCCGCCTGCAGGAGCTCGCCGAGTTCCGCCGCGATGCAGGCGGCTAGTTCCAGGGCTGTCGCCAGGACCTCGGGGTTGCCGGCGCTGACCACGAAATCGAGTGTGGAGGACAGCACGCCACGGGCCTGGACGACACGGCCCGCCCGCAGCGCGACCATGGTGAGCGCATGCCTGTCCATGCACAGGCCTAGCAGGTCACCATGTTTCTGGTCCAGCGCGACCGCTTCGGTCAGCACCTGTCCGGCACGGCCGAGGTTGCCCGCGGTGGTTTCCACCAGGCCCAGGTTCGTCAGGGCCGTAGCGAGCCGGAGGTCGCTGCCGATCTCACGGGAGACGGCGGCGCTGTCCTCCAGCAGAGAACGGGCCGCCTCCAGCTTCCCGAGGTAACCATAGGTGATGCCGAGGCTATTGAGTTCCTTAGCCTCCTGATCACGGTCGCCCGAGTTACGCCAGATAGCCAGGCACCGCTCGAACAACGACGCCGCTGCGTCATGCTCGCCCTGCTGGGCCAGCAGCATCCCCAGTCCGTGTGCCACCATGGCCAGCGGCGCTCCGGGGTCATCGGAGAGCAGGTCGATGGCTCGCTGGAGCCATTGCCTGCCCTCGGTGGCATGACCGTGCTGGTACCAGAACGTGACCAGCGCCCGGACCAGCCGCAGGCCGAGACCGGCCCGCTCGGCGTCCCCGGCGTCGGCGGCCTGGGGTTCTAGCGACCAGGTCAGGGCGGCTCGCAGGTTGTCGTGCTCGGCTTCCAGACGGTCCAGGGCGGCTAGCTGTGCAGGGCCTTCCAGCTGCTCGAGGGCTTGCTCGGCCAGCGCAGCGTAATGCCCGGCGTGCCGGCGACGGGTGCTGTCCAGTTCACCGGCCTCGGTCAGCCGCTCGAGCGCGAACTCGCGGATCGTCTCCAGGAGGCCCACCCGGGGCTCGCCGTCGGGACCCTCGGTCACCGTGATCAGGCTGACATCCATCAGCTCGCCGGCCAGTTCCAGCGGATCGGTCCGGTCGGCCGGGTTGTCTTCGGACAAGGCCACCGCCGCCAGCGCGTCCAGGTCGCAGCCGCCGACGAAAACCCCCGCGCGCCGCAGCACCGCCGCGGACCGGGGGGTCAGCAGGTCATAGCTCCAGGCGATGGTGGCACGCAAGGTCTGCTGACGCCACGGCCGCCCGGCATCGGCGGCGGCCAGGGCCAGGCTGTGACCCAGCCGGGCGAGCAGGGCCTTGGGGGATAGCAGCCGAACCCGCGATGCCGCTAGCTCGATCGCCAGCGGCAGCCCGTCCAGCCGCTGGCAGATCGCCGCGATGTCGGCCGCGTTGCCCGCGGTTACGACAAAGCCAGGCCGGACCATATCCGCCTGCTGGACGAACAGCCGGACCGCGCTGGACGCCGCCACCTGCCCGACGGTCACTTCCCGCGGTAGCTCCAGCGGCAGCACCGGCAGCTCATGCTCACCCTGCAGGTGAAGCGGCCCCCGCGAGGTAGCCAGCACCGCCAGGCGGGGGGCTGCCGCCAGCAGCTGGGCCACGACCCTGGCGGCGCCGGTCAGCTGCTCCAGGTTGTCCAGTACCAGCAGGGTCCGGCGGTCACGCAGTTGCTCCAGCACTGCGGCCGGCCCGTCCGCGTCTATGTCCAGGTCGCCTGCGATGACCTTCCAGATCACCCCGGCGTCGCGGACGGCGGCCAGAGCCACGAAGTAGACGCCTTGCGGGAAGGCAGCATCCAGCGAGGCGGCGGCCGCGATGGCCAGCCGTGTCTTGCCGACGCCACCGGTGCCGGTGAGCGTCACCAGCCGCACCCCCGGCTGGGAGATGGCGGCGTGCAGATGCTCCAGGTCGGCCTCCCGGCCCACCAGCGGCGTGGCCGGCGCCGGCAGGCTGGTCGGGGCACCGAGGCTTTTCAGGGGCGGGAAGAACTCCGGCAAGCCCGGGCCCGCCAGCTGATAGAGGCGCTCCGGTTCCTCGATGTCCTTCAGCCGGTGGAGACCCAGGTCACGGACGGACAGTTCCGCGGGCAACCCCGGCCGCGCCAGCTGCCACGTCACCTCGGACATCACCACCTGGCCCCCATGCGCCGTGGCCGAGATCCGTGCCGCCCGGTGCACGTCCATCCCGATGTACCCGTCTTCGTACCTGGACGGCTCGCCCGAGTGCAGGCCCATCCGGACCCGGACGGCGACGCCACCCGGCCAGTCGTACCTGCCCAGCGAGCGCTGCGCCGTTGCGCAGCAGGTCACCGCGTCCGCCGCCGACTGGAACACCACGAAGAAGCTGTCCCCCTCCGTCCCCAGCTCCCAGCCCTGGCTATCGGAAACAGCGGCTCGCAGCACCGCACGCTGAGCCGACAGCGCCTCCTCGTACAGGTCGCCCAGGCGGCTCAGGAGCACCGTTGACCCTTCGATGTCGCTGAAGAGCATCGTCACGGTCCCGGTCGGAAGCTCTCGCACCCTCCAATTATCAATACCGGGCTTCCCCAGGCAGCCAGTGCCGCCCTACCGGTATTTTCCGGTAGGGCGGCACTTCACTGGTTCTGGCCGGGACGGCTCAGGCGGCCCGGGCGAGGCGGGGGCGGCTGGAGACGGCCTGGGCAGGGCGCCGCCACCGGGGCGCCTCGGCGCCGCGACGGCGGAACCAGAGGTAGAGCAGGAAGGCGGTCGGCCCGAAGAACGTCTGGACGGGGATGACGAAGCCGCCCTCGGTGTTGAGGCCGGAGACCAGCGAGGGCAGCGTGACCGGCACGATGCCCCCGATCACGACCACCGCCGCGGCCGAGATGGCGGCCGCCCGGCGGCCGTAGCCGCGGTACGCGGCCAGGACGAACAGCGTGAAGACCAGCAGGTCGCCGACGCCGATGTTCTGGACATGGGGACCGAAGCGGAAGCCCATCGACGGGTCGAGGGCGAAGCCGACGAACCGGTTGGCCAGCTGGTCGGTGATCGGGAACACGAAACTGAACAGCGGGTCGTAGACCGCGAGGCCCAGCGCGAACCAGGCGACATGGCTGAGCTTCATGCCGCCCTGGATGTACAGGTTCGACACGGCGGCCACGCCGAACATCATCACTGCGCTGTTGACGATCCAGTAGGCCTGCCACAGGCCAACGCTCGACCCCATCACGGCAGCCAGCGCCATGTCGGCCCCCAGCAGCCCGGCAATGGCCAGCCACAGGGCCGCTCGCGGCATGACCGGCCGGTAGCCGATGGCCAGCGCCGAGGTGAACGTCAGGATCAGGAAGCCGGTCAGCACGGCGTGCGGGACGGTCAGGTACAAGATGGGCAGGGTCACGATGAACACGAACAAGACGATGACGTCACGTCCGTTGAAGGTTCCTATCGCGGGCCGTTGCAGCTCGATGTTCTGGAAGAAGACGAGGGCCGCGAGGACCGCGAGCACGGCGCCGGCGCAGACCACCGCCGCCTGATAGACGACAAGGCTCATGATGGCTCCTAAGCAGCAGAAGTGAAGGTGAGCTCGCGCAGGTCGGCGCGCACCGGAAGCGGGCGGCCCTGTGGTGTGCCGAGGTGGCCGGCCTTGCCCAGGATGGCCGAAGTCGCGGGCATGCCGGCCAGCTCGCAGGCCAGGTCGTCCTCGGCCAGGCGGCGGACCATATCCCGGGTCTCGTAGCGCAGCAGCGGCATGCACTCCCGGTAGGGGAAATACGGCGTGATGGTGACGCTGCCGGGTTCGCCGGGAGCGACCTGTCGCCCGGTGGCGGGGTCGACCACTTCCACGTAGCCCATGTTCAGGTCGTGGTGCAGGTGGCCCTGGGAGCAGGTCCGGCCCGATACCGGGAGCACCTCGGTCATCGCGAACACGTCGGTGACCGGTGCGCCGAACGTCTGGCTGGCGGCCGCGGCCAGCTCGGCGGGCAGCATCTCCCCGCCGCAGTCGATCCGGCGCAGCCGGAAGTCGCCGGGACCAAGGCCCATGCCGTCCGCCGCGTCGACCATCTCGGCCAGGTAGCTCGGGTAGGTGGCCAGCAGGGTGGGCTGGAACGAGCCGGTCAGGTTGCGTACGCTCTCGGCGGCCGGGATCAGGCCGAGGACGTGACAAGACGCCCCGGCCAGGCGGCAGATGCTGACGTTCTGCTGGATCGCGGCGGTAGCCCGGGAGCTGACGTTCACCTGCATGCAGTCGCTCTCCATGATCTCGCCTCGCAGCAGGCCGGCCAGCGCGCCCAGGGCGGGCCACAGTTCCGCCTCGTACCGGGACATCCAGATGGCGACGGGCTGGCCCGTCGTGCCGGTGGAGCGGGTGGACAGGAACGGGCGGCTGCCGTCGGCGATGAAGTCCGCGGCCCGGTTCAGCAGGTCGGGCTTGCGGGTGAGCGGCAGGTTCTCGATGGTCTGGGTGGTGACCGAGGCCGGGTCGATGCCGTGCGCGGTCAGCATCTCGCGGTAGTACGGGGACACGCGGGCCGCGCGCTTGACCGTCCGGCGCAGCGAGGTGTCCTGCAGGTGCCGCCGCAGGGCCGGGTCGGCGAACGGCCCGTCGAGCAGCTGCTCGACGTCGCTGCCGGGCGCGCCGAACTCACGCAGCGTCGCGCGGGCGTCACCGACCAGCCGCTCCAGGTTGCGGGGGGAGATAGGTGTGCCCCGCAAGACGGACCAGGCCATGCGCAGCTGGCGGACTCCGGTTTCGAACACTGGAAAGCCTCCTCTCGGTGCGGTACCGCCTGGTGCCAGGAACGTGGTCCCGGGCACCAGGCTGGCGCCGTCTGCCCTATTCGGTCAGGAGTTGCCGATGCAGATGGCGAACAGGACCGCGGTGAGGGATCCCAGGACGTAGCGGACG
>Ga0335078_10003729_pt1 | contig 22677 bp, 16 predicted proteins | sample Lox_Sample_32_FD_206711 | JGI IMG/M metagenome (GOLD analysis project Ga0335078, IMG submission 206711) | Soil microbial communities from Loxahatchee National Wildlife Refuge, Florida, United States - Lox_Sample_3.2 | ecosystem: Environmental > Terrestrial > Soil > Wetlands | place: USA... | reverse complement strand
ATCACCTCGTCGGTGAAGCTGACGGAGGTTTCCGCGAGCATCGACAATCTCAAGGCCGCCGGCGCCTACACCCCGGGCAACGATCCCGCCGTGAAGATGGCCCGCGCGCTGAACCAGGCCGGGGATCTGACGGCGGGCGCCACGGCTGCGGCGAACCAGTCGGCGGCGCTCAGCCTGAGCGAGGTCAGCGGCATCGTGGGGAACACCTCGAGTTCGACGACGACGGGTGGGACCTCGGGCACCAACTCGAGCCAGCCGGTCCAGTCGGTTTCCGGCGGCACCGTGGGGGGCGACGTGACGTTCTTCAAGGGAGCGACCGGCGATGGGGCAGGCTACGACGCGCTCGAGGTGACGTTTGACATCTCTGCGGCACGAACCCTGGACGAGCCCTACCTCGTCATGATCACCCGGTTTCACGAGAGGGACGCCGAGCCGGGCACGTTCCGCAACCTCGTCTATGCCAAGGCCCTCGACCCGATCCTCCCGAAGGCGGAAAGCGTGCACTTCGTGCAGACCGGCTTCCCGGTGGGCTTCGAGCTCAAGGGCTTCGAGCTCCATCTCTACAACGAGGGCGAGGAGGTGGCGACCAACTACTCGCCGCAGCGCGAGACGCTGACGACGGACGGGGCCTTCGAATACGTGAAGGAGGCCTATCTCAAGGCCCACAAGGGCGAAACCCTGGCGGCGGCGCCCGTGCTGGCGGGGACCCTCCCGGCGGACCTGCAGGACCGCCTGGCCAAGGGGATGTATGCCGGCACGATCTACGTCCGGGTCTCGAAGGACGGCCTCGCCGAGGAGTCGTATGCCGATGCGGCGTGCTCAAAGCGGATCGAGGACCCGTACGTCGAGTCGGTCGTGCGCAGCATCCGCTTCAAGCCGGCGCTGTCGAACGGCAGGCCCGTCGAGGGCACAAGCTCGGTCAGGCTGGCCCAGCTCAAGAGCTAGGCCGGCGGCCCCCGATCGCCCCGTCGCCGTGACCTGCCGGTGACGGCCCCGCGGCCCGGCCGGCGGACGGGCGGGGAGCGCCTCCGGAGAGATCCCTTCCAGCCCCGACGGCGGCGCGGAGCCGTCCCGGGTCCCGGTCCGCCCGGAAATTAGCTTGCCGGTCGCGTTGGCTACTGAGCATTCTCGCCCATTCGGGCAGAGCCAGGGTAGCTCAGTGGTAGAGCAGAGGACTCATAAGCCTTTGGCCGCGGGTTCAATCCCCGCCCCTGGCACCACTTTTTGGTCAACAGGTTGGGGCGTCCAGGCCCGCTGGTCCGCGGACGCGACGCCCGGGCCTTCCCCGCGCAGGGCCGGCGAAACCCCGCCCGACGGAGCAAGGGGAGGCCCCTAGAATCCGGCCATCGACCCAGTGTTAACCCGTCTTCTATTCACCCCGGCTTGGCTGAAAGATGCTGCCTGCGAGGGGGGCCGGCCGAATAATCCCCCCCGGCAAGACGGTGTCTTGTCGAGAACGCCGTCCTGCCGTTCCCTGACCACAAGCCCCAATACCAGGAACTCCCGCGGCGGATCGCTCGCCCTCATCCTGAGGAGGCCGTTGAACCCGCCGGCGGTGGCGTGCGCCCTCGCTGTTCTCAGCTTCGCCGCGGCCCCCCGGGTTGGCGCGCAGTCGGCGTCGCCGCCGCCGATCACCGTTCTCCAGAACGGAGGCCCGATTGCCGATGGGTTCATCTTCATAGGGCCGCAGGCCGTTACGGCGACAGGACCCGTCCAGGGTCCCGAGATCGTCGACAACCAGGGCCGCGTCGTCTGGTTCCTGCCGACGCCGGGCGCGGTGGCCACGGACCTGCGGGTCCAGGCCTACCAGGGCAATCCCGTCCTCACCTGGTCGCAGGGCGTCACCTTCGGGGACACCCGGGCGGGCGACACGACCGACTACATCGCGGACAGCACCTACAAGATCATAGCGACGGTGAAGGCGGGCCACGGCCTGAACGCCGACGTGCACGAATTCCGGCTGACGCCCCAGAACACGGCGCTCATCACGATCTACGACAATGTGAAGGCCGACCTGACCTCGGTCGGTGGCCCGGCGAACGGCACCGTCACCGAGTGCGCGGTGCAGGAGATCGACGTCGCCTCGGGCAACGTCCTCCTAGAATGGCACAGCCTGCCCGACGTCGCGCTGGGCGAGAGCTACCGGGCGGCCCCGACGTCCCCGGACGTCCCCTATGACTACTTTCACCTGAACTCGGTCAACCCCGACACGGACGGGAACCTGCTCATCTCGTCGCGGTTCACGCGAACGGTCTTCAAGCTGAACCGCACGACGGGCGCGATCATCTGGCGGCTGGGAGGCAAGAGGAGCGACTTTGCGCTGGGGCCGGGCCTGCCGTTCGCCTTCCAGCACGACGCGATCGCCGTCGACGCGAAGACGATACGCATCTTCGACAACGAGTCGGACGGGGGCGCCGTGCAGCCGCACTCCCGGGTGATCTGGGTCGAGCATGACGATACGGCGATGACGGCGAGCATCGTGCGGTCGATCGAGCACCCGGAGGGGATCTCGGCGGCGGCCGAGGGCAGCGCCCAGGCCCTCGACAACGGCGACACCTTCGTCGGCTGGGGGATCGCCGGGCGCTTTTCCGAGTTCAACGGGGCCGGGCAGCTGGTCTACGACGCGAGCGAGGCGCCGGGATACGGGTCGTACCGCGCCTATCGATTCAAGTGGGTCGGCAACCCGTCCTCGGGTCCGACGGCGGCGGCCCTTCGGAACAGCGACGGATCGATCGCCGTCCACGCCGTCTGGAACGGGGCGACGGAGGTCGCCTCCTGGGAGGTGCTCGGCGCCACGGCGCCCGGCGCCCTGGGCCACGTGGGGTCGGCGCCCTGGAACGGCCTGGACACGGTGATCCCGGTCGCCGGACCCGTGAACGAAGTCCAGGTCGTCGCCATGAACGCGGCGGGTTCCGCCATCGGCGCGAGCGCCACGGTCTCGGGGCCGTTCCCGGCCGTCTTTCCAACGCAACCCGTGTCGCAGCGGGTGGCGACTGGGGACTCGGTCGTCTTCAGCGCCGTGGCGGCGGGTTCCGCGCAGACCTACCAGTGGCAGAGGAACGGCAGCCCGCTGTCGGACGGCACGTCGGGTGGTGCGACGATCACCGGGAGCACCGGCCCGACCCTTGTCATCAGCGGCGCGACGGCCGCCATCGCGGGTTCGTACACGTGCGTGGCGACGAGTTTTGGGAACTCGGTGACCAGCGACGCCGCGACGCTCGAGGTCGACCCGGCCCAGGGGGCCGGGCGGCTCGCCGACGTCTCGTGCCGGGCCGGCGTGCAACCGGGCAGCGGCGCGCTCATCGTCGGCTTTGCCGTCGGCGGACAGGACACCTCGGGCTCCCTGCCGCTCCTGATACGGGCCTCGGGTCCCGCCCTCGCTAGGCTGGGCGTGGCCGCCGCCCTTCCCGATCCCAGGCTGCAGCTCTACGGCGCAGGCGGCGCGGTCGCGTCCAACCTGGGATGGGCCGGCGACCCCGGCATCGCGGCCACGGCGGCGTCGGTCGGCGCATTCCCGTGGAGCGACCCGTCGAGCCTGGACTCCGCGCTCGGCCGGAACCTGGCCGCCGGCCCCTATACCGCCGTCATCTCCGGGGCCAGCGGGGACACAGGCGTCGCGCTGGGCGAAGTCTACGACGCCACGGCCGCCGGGGCCCTCCTTCCCTCGGCCCCGCGCCTCGTCAACGTCTCGGGCCGGGCCCAGGTCGGCACTGGTGACGGCGTGCTGATCGCGGGCTTCGTGATCGAGGGCGCGACTTCCAAGACGGTTCTCATCCGGGCATCGGGCCCGGCGCTCGCCCAGCTGGGCGTCCCGGGGACATTGCCGGATCCGCAGCTCACGCTCTACCAGATAGGCGCCGGCGGGTCGCACGCCCTGATCGGGTCCAACACGGGGTGGGGCGGCGACGCCGCGGTCGCGTCCGCGGCCGCCTCGGCCGGCGCGTTTTCCTGGGGTTCCGCGGCGTCGGCTGACTCGGCGCTCCTCATCACGCTGGCGCCGGGGGCCTATACCGCCGAGGTCGCCGGGGCGGCCGGCGACGAGGGCGTCGCGCTCGTCGAGGTCTACGAGGTTCCATAGTCGCCGGGCGGCTGCTGCAGCCCTCGCTCGAGAGGCCCGGCGTGGCGCCGGCCGGCGGAATATTCCTCGCTCGGGCGGTGTCGTCCGGCAATGGCCCTCGTAGACTGTTGACCGCGATCGACGGGAACCCCCAGAATCCGCCTTGGTCCATGCATAGGACGGACACACCAAGCCCACCCGCCGTGCCTCACCCCAGCTCGAAGGCCCTGGTCATCGCGCCCCTGTTTCTGGCGGCGATCGCCTCAACTGCGCGCGCGCAGACCGCCAATGTGGCCGTGGATGCCACCACCGTCGTCCACCAGGTCGACGAGAAGGTGTTTGGCCTGAATACCGCGGTCTGGGACGGCACGTACTCGGATCCCCAGACGGTATCGGACTTTCAGGACATGCAGGTCAGGTTCCTCCGCTACCCGGGCGGTTCGTCCTCGGACGACTTCCACTGGAAGACGAACACCGACACAGCAGGGGCGAACGCGGGCGCGACCGACTTCGACACATTCGCGGCGTCCGCCCTGGCCATCGGCGCCCAGGTCGTGATCACGGCCAACTACGGTACCGGGACCGCCCAGGAGGCCGCGGACTGGGTGACGTACTCGAACGTCACCAAGCACTACGGATTCAAGTACTGGGAGATCGGCAATGAGTGCTATGGGACATGGGAAACCGACGCCCAGGCCCAGCCCCACGATCCGGTCACCTACGGCACGCGCGCTGCCCAGTACATCCAGGCGATGAGGGCGGCCGATCCCACGATCAAGATCGGCGTGGTCGCCGATGCCAGCGAGGACTCCTACCAGAACGGCTACAGCCACGTGGTGACGAACCCGGTGACCGGATCGAACCACAGCGGCTGGACCCCCGTGATGCTGTCGACGATGAAGGGACTTGGGGTTCTGCCCGACTACCTGATCTACCACTCCTATGCGCAGAACCCGGGCAGTGAGAGCGACGCCACGCTCCTGCAGGAGTCCGCGCTTGTCTGGCCCGCCGCCGCCACCGGGTTGAGGGCCCAGCTGACCGATTACCTGGGCGCGGCTGGGGCGGGGATCCAGCTTCTCGTCACCGAGAACAACTCGGTCAGCACGAATCCGGGCAAGCAGTCGGTGAGCCTCGTGAACGGACTATTCATGGCCGACAGCGTGGCGAACCTGATGCAGACAGAGTTTAATTCCCTGGTCTGGTGGGATATGTATAACGGGCAGAGCACGGGCAACAACAACGCGACGTCGCTTTACGGCTGGCGGATGTACGGCGACTACGGTGTCGAATCGCCGCAGCACGACCGGTACCCGACATACTACGTGATGAAGCTCCTTTCGGATTTCGCCAGGGGAGGGGACACCGTCGTCAAGGCCACCTCCGACAACACGCTCCTCGCCGCGTACGCCGTTCAAAGGCTGAACGGCTCGCTGACCCTCCTGGCGATCAACAAGTCCCCGAGCGCGACCTACAACGCCAACATCACCGTCAAGGGCTTCGCACCGAAGGCCAACGCGACGGTCTACACCTACGGAATCCCGCAGGACGAGTACTCGGAGGAGAACGTTTCTTCTCCGCCCTCTTCAGGGCTGATCTCCTCGTGGGAGAATTCCCTGGACGGCTGGGTGAACCAATCCGGGCCCGACGTTGCTGCCAACAACTACGGGCAGACCGGGCCCTTTGCCTACACTTTGGGGTACAGCACCACAACGGGAGTAACGAACGGAAGCTACAGCCTGGCATGCACCACGACGCAAGCAGGGCTGGGCAACCATGCGGTCATCATCAACACGACGTCCGCGATGGGCACGGCGCTCAGCACCGCCTCTTCGGTTTCTTTTGACATATACCCACAGGCGTCGGGAGGCACCGCCGCGGTGAGCGTCTACCTCAACGGTACTGGCATCCCCTACGTTGAGCTCACCCCGGTCAACCTCAACCTGAACCAGGAGAACACGGTGACCTTCAACATCACCGCCGCCCAGAGGGCGGGGATCTCCGCCTCGCTCGGCTCGGGCGACTACTGCCAGATCGGGATCAACGTCAACGCCACGAACGCGATAACGGCCTATTTGGACAACTTCCAGATCACCTCCGTCGCGGCGCCGACGCCGACGCCGACCCCGATCCCCGGCGCGGCATCGTCGCCCGACGTGGCCGTCACAACCATATCGAATGCCGGCGCAAGCTTCACCGCCTCCTTTGCGCCCTATTCCGCGACGGTGATTTCGCTCGTTGGGCCGACGGCGCCCCCCGTGGCGACGAGCCAGCCCTCGTCCGTGACCGTGGCCTTCAGCAGCACGGCCGTCTTCAGCTTCACGGCGTCCGGTTCGCCGACGCCAACTTATCAGTGGTTCCTCAATGGCACGGCGATTCCCTCGGCGACCAGCTCCACGCTGGTCGTCTCCGGCGCGACCGTGGCCAATGCCGGTAGCTACACGTGCACCGCGACCAATTCATTGGGCTCGATAACGAGCAATGCGGCAACGCTTGGCGTGGCCTACACCACGGACCCCGGGAGGCTGATCAACATCTCGACCCGCGCCCAAGTGGGCACCGGCGGCAACATCCTGATTCCCGGCTTCGTCATCGGGGGCTCCGGCAAGGAGACGCTCCTCATCCGCGCCGACGGACCTGCTTTGACCGCGTTCGGCGTCAGCGGCGTCCTGGCGACGCCGAGCCTGGTCGTGCTCGACAACACGGGGGCGACGGTGGCCTCGAACACGGGCTGGGGCGCCAACACGAGCCCGACGCCGGCCCAGATCGCCAACATCGCCTCACAGGTGGGCGCCTTCGCTCTCGCGGCCAACAGCGCCGACTGCGCCCTGGTCGTCACGCTCGACCCCGGCCAATACACGGTGCAGGTCTCCGGCGTCGGAGCCACCACCGGAGTCGCCCTCGCCGAGATCTACGAGGTCACGTACACAGACACCGCGCACCTCATCAACATCTCGACCCGCGCGCAGGTGGGCACCGGGGGCAACATCCTGATTCCGGGCTTTGTCATAGCCGGCTCGACGTCGGCGACGCTCCTGACCAGGGCGTCGGGCCCGGCGCTCGTGCAATTCGGGGTGGGGGGCACGCTGCCCGACCCGCAACTCCAACTCCTTGCAAATTCCACGCTCCTCGGGTCGAACAACGGATGGCACGGCGACCTTGCGGTCTCGAACGCCGCGGCCGCTGTCGGCGCCTTTCGCTGGCCAGATCCCTCCAGCCACGATTCGGCAATCCTCGCGACCCTCCCGCCGGGGGCCTATACGGCGCAAGTCTCGGGGGCGAGCGGCGATACCGGTGTCGCGTTGGTCGAGGTGTACCTGGTGCCCTGACGGAAAGGCGGGGTGCCTACGGGCAAGCGCTTCGAAAATGGTCGGGGCGGTCGGATTCGAACCGACGACCTCTACGTCCCGAACGTAGCGCTCTACCAGGCTAAGCTACGCCCCGACATTCTCGCGAAAGATGAGTAGGCGCGTGCGCAGAGCGGGTCGCAAGTAGAAAAGAAGTGGCGAGTTGCCCTGAATACGCGCGATCCTCAGCCTCAACGCGGTCAAGCGGTTTCGATCACATGCGTTCGACCGGCACTGATGTCCTTTGTCAGAAGATCCAAATGTCGGTTTAGCTGCTTTCGAAATGCGGGATTGGCGATGGAGATGTTCTTGCCGATTTCATCGGTCTTTCCCCGGTAGAAGAGGAGGAAAAGGTCTTCCCTCGCTACTGCGAGCAGGTAAACGATGCGCCGCGGGCCGCGAGCCGAAGTAGCATACGCTTTGAGAAGTCGTGTGCCCTTTGGCAGGCCTTCTCCCTTAATGGGCGTGGACAGCGCAACCCGAGCCGATCGAAGGAGAACTTCGATGTCCTCGGCCGGTATGTCTCCGCCGAACTCCCTCCGGCGAATACTCTCCGCGATGATGAGTGCCATTAACCTTTGCGCTTCCGCCAGGCTGATGCGACCCCATCCATCTTGCGCTGTACAGCGTCATCGACTTTGATGGCTTCGACCACCACGCCGGCCGCACCCAGAGGGAAAGGGATGCTGCGAGTTTGGATTATCTTCTTAAGGTAAAGACGAATGGCTGTCGGCATATCCAATCCCATGTCTTCAAGCACGGAATCGGCCTGTTCACGCATATCGTCGGTCAGGCGGATTTGCAGAGTCTTCATGCAAAAGTAATGATTATGTAATGAATGTGCAGCTTAACGCCGCTGCGTCAAGTGCGCAAGATTGGTGGGAGAAATGGCGCCAGAGTTCACACAAACGAGCGGAAACCTGTGAAGCGCGCCCGCAAGTCGTGGGAAACCAGATATCGGCCGCTACGTCCCGAACGTAGCGCTCTACCAGGCTAAGCTACGCCCCGACTGATTCGCGTGAGAGTCAAGTGGGTTGCGGGCGTCGAGCCGTCGCAAGAAGAAAAGCATTTTGCCCATTGGCGCGGGCTTCAAATCAACTAGCCATTCCGATGACGTGCGTACGGCCGGTGCCCGGGGCAGCCTATGATTTTCCGTGGTTAGTGGTGCGCATGTTTTGCCGGAGGCAGTCTGCGAATGCATCTTGGCCCAGTTTGCCGGCTGCCAAGGCCAGCATTGCCTCGATGGCCTTCGGCTCTGTCAGGGTAAGGTCGATTCCGTTCAGTCCTAGAAACACATAGGCGCTTATGAAAGCTGCTCGCTTGTTACCATCGTTGAAGGGGTGGTTCTTGGCGATTCCGTGGGCATAGGCCGCCGCGAGGGCAGGCAGGTCCGCCTTCTCGTAATGAAAAAGGCTCTGCGGACGAGCCAACGCGCTTTCCAGCGCATTTTCATCGCGGACACCGGCTAAACCGCCGTGCTCGCGAAGCTGCTCCTCATGAAAGGCCAGAACCTCCTCGCGGGTGAGCCAAACCGGCTCCCTCACTTTGATAGCTCCCGCAGTGCGTTGCGGTATTTCTTAGCCCCGCGGTGGTAAATCTCCATCGCGTGTGCGAAATTCGGATCGTGGGCCACAACTCGATAGCCATCCTGGCCCTGGGTCAGGAATACGGTGTCGCCCTCCGTCACATTCAGGTTTCCGAGAACCTCCTTGGGGATGATGACGCCGACGGAGCTACCGAAGGGGCGGAGCTTAAGGGCGTGGGTCATAGGTGATTATTATCAAAGTTATAACCATAATAGGCGAAGTCAAGACCAACAGTATCCCATCCTGCGCCACTCTCGTTTACCTGGGGAAGGGGAGTTGATCCAAAGGCCTGCGGTGACGGCCTGATAATTCACACAAAAGAGCGGAGATTTGTGAAGCGCCTTCGCAAGGCGTTGGGGGGCAAATCTAGGGTGTTACGTCCCGAACGTAGCGCTCTACCAGGCTAAGCTACGCCCCGACATTCTCACGATAGGTGGATAGGCGCGCGCGCAGAGCGGGCCGCGGGTAGAAAAGACCGGAGATGGTCGGATGGTGTGTCCCTTTAAGGAGAGCGGCACATGGAGCCGATTAGCGGGCGGAGCGGAAGATCGGGTCAATCTCCAACGGCATGCCTGCACCGGGTTCAGCCGATCTACTTTCGTAGGTAAGCCTGAATGTCGTCATGATTCCCGGAGTACACAAAAATCAATACCCCCGGTTCACATTTGAAAAGCAGCCGTAGGCCTAGCCCAACCCGGCACTCGAATAGGCTCCGCCCAAGGCGCCGAATGTCGATTCCCGCATGAATATGGGGATGACCGAATGCAGAGGCCGTCGCCTGCATCGCCTCAGCTACCTGTTTGAGTTCAGAATCCGACCGGCGGCTTAACGATCTGACGAAGGATCTTGCGCCTTCGATCCTCATCCGCGCAATTCGCGCCAGTCGCCCTTGAATGCCTTGACCGTCTTTGCGCGCCTTTCCCTTTTGATCTCCGCATCAATTCGCCCCTCGGCTTCCTTGACCTGGGCGGGAGCCAGTCCGTACTCCTGGTAGGCGTAGTCCGCCGATTGCACATTTACCTTTCGAAGGGCTATGATGTCGGATCCGACGATGACTCCCACATCCTCTCCGTTAGCCGCGAGTTTCAGCCAATGGCCCAAGTTCTGGCGGGCGTCAGTAATGGTAAGAGTCCTCATAATGTCATTTTAACGCCTCTATATTGTCCGTCAAGCGTCATCAGCGCTTTCTGGAACGAAACCCTGTGGGACCAAGTCGGCTTGGTTGCATCGGCCCCAAAAGAAGCCCAGAAATGGCCCGTCGTTTCAAAAGGAATCGCGCAGGGACTGTGAAGCGATCACGTAACGCGCTTTGGGGCCATGACGTCGATCTACGTCCCGAACGCAGCGCTCTGCCAGGCTAAGCTACGCCCCGACAGTCTCGCGAGACGCGAGCAGGCGCTTGCCCGGGAGCCGGTCGCAAGCGCAGGAAGCGGGAGCGGGCGGTGGGCTGCTGCTCGGCTGGGGCGACGACCTCCGGACTCGGGACGGGCGAGCCTATAGAGGCAATTGCGCCGCCGGATCGCCGCCGGCCCACTTGGGCTTCACGCGGAGGTGGTAGAGCCTTTCGCCGGCATGGCGGACAAGGAGGACGCCCTCATCCTCGCGGCCCGCGAAGGACTCGACTGCAATGCCGCGCCAATCACGGTAGCCGAGATTGATCTGCCGGCACTGCTCCCTGTCCAGGCCGGTCGCGAGCGACACGCGTATGCGCGGACTCTCGAGACCGGTCTCCTTGTCAAAGGTGCCGATGCCATAGACGTGGGTCGAATGCGCGAGGACGCCCCAGGGCTCGCTCTCGAACCGGGGCCACTGCTTGAGGAAGTAGTCGCGGCAGTGGTAGCCGATCTTGCGGATATGCTCCCCGTGCGTCACCGAGATCTCGCGGATGTGCGGGGCGTAGATGATGAGTTCGCCGCCGTCCGCGACGACCGGCTCCAGCTTGTACATGCACTTTCCCGCGACCCAGATGTCGTCGTACATCGATGGCGCGCAGGAGAGGACCGTGCGGAAGGGCCGGTCCTTGTACTCGATGTGGAGGTCGTGCGAGAGGTCGCTGGCGAGATTCCACGCCTGCTCGGGCGTGCCGGCGAAAAGGCCGGACAGCCGGCCCGGGCCCGTGACGACCATGCAGAAGCACAGCTTCGGCAGGGCGACCATGGCGCCGGCCCGGTCGACCACCTTGCGAACGGGCGTCCATTTGTTGCCGATGATCATCGGGTTGGTCACGACAGCGCCCAGCCAGTGGAAGAAATTGAGGACGCCCGGGCCTGCGACGCCGGGGAACAGGTACTTGTTGCCCCCTGAAAAGCCGACGACCTCATGCGGGAAGACCGGGCCGCAGATGATGATCAGGTCGTAGTCGAACAGCTTCCGGTTGACCTGCACGGCCACGTCCATGGCAAAGAGACCTCCGGACAGACTGCGGATCTCATCGGCGGGGATCGTCCCTATCTCGCGCAGAGCGGCTGGGTTGTCCCACTCATGGTTCATGAACTCGACATCCTGGTAGGTCGATGCGCGCTCGGCGGGGGTTATCTGGACCCGGGCGTTGATGGCCTCGGCCGACATCGGGGGGTGCGTCCCGAGGGCAATCATGACGTCCAGCTTCCGCACGGCGCCGCGCAGCTGCGCGTGAAGGGTCTTGAACATCAGCCCGACTGGGGCGGTCCGCGTGTTGTCGGGAACGATCAGGAGAACGCGTTTCCCCGCGCAGGATTCGGGTGGGCACGCGCGGGCGACGAGCGTGCCCACCTGCTCCGCGGTCAAGGACTCGCCCTTGGGTGCCAAAGCCTGGAAGGGGCCTGGCGAAGGATTGGCGGGGGAGGGCTCCATGGAGGGGGCGCGGGAGTGTGTGACTGCGAAAGGCCTTGAGATTCGTCCCTGGCGCCGCGGCCCGAAGGCTATGGCGGGGTAGGATGATTCCCGGAGTGACTATTGCGATCGCGGGCCGTCAAATCAATGGCGGCGTCTGGGCCGCGCGGCTTCGGGGCCGTTTCAGGCGCCAGCCCCGGGAACATGGGCCGGCGCGGCCGCCGCCGGGCCTTCAGGGCACGATCTGCACCACGAGGGCCGAGGGATGGGCGCCGTCGTGATAGACGGCGTTCGTGGCCTTGATCGGATCAAGGTAGGCCTCCGGATCGGCGCCCGTGTTCGGATTCCTGTCGAAGCGGGGAAAGTCGCTGCTCGCGATCTCGACCCGCAGCCGGTGTCCCGCCAGGAAGACGTTGGCGGTCGCGCCGAGGTCGACCGTCATCCGATAGACGTTGCCGGGCGCCATCAGCTCCGCCTTCTCCGCCGAATTGCGGTAGCGGGCGCGCAGGATGCCTTCCGTGAGGTTCTCCGCAAAGCCGCTTGGCCAGACGTCGACGAGCTTGCCGGTGAAGTCCGTGTCGACCGCCGAGGAGCCGGCGTAGAGCTCGAGCGAGACCGGGCCCGTGACCTCGGTGTCCGTCCCGAACGCGGGCGTCGTGTAGACGAGGACGTCGGCCCGCTCCTCCACGGTCGTCTGGTCGAGCGGTCCGGGAGGGAACTTCGCGTTGTCCCCGAGGACCGCCCCGCCGTGGGTGGGCACGGGGTCGCCGGGATCATCGACAAAGCTGTCCGCCGGCTCGGCGGCGGGGACGGCGGTGCTGAGCAGGCCGTCGCCCTCCCGGGTGTTCGCCCGGCCCCGGGAATGGAGGTAGTAGCGGGTCTCCTTCGCGCGGGCCAGCGGCCAGGCATCCTCGTCGCGCCAGGCGTTTCGGCCCATGACGAATATCTTGACGGGCTTCTCGGTCGCCATCCCGTTGTCGATCCCCTTGAGCACCCAGTCGAACCAGCGCAGGCCGTACTCCCAGGTGTCGAGGACCGAATCCTTCCCGAAGTCGACTTCGCCGATCTTTCGATCGAAGCCGGCGTGGCCGCCCGGGATCACCACCAGGCGCTGGCCCTGGCGCGCCGCCTCGCTGCCCCCGCGCTCCCGGATCCCGGCGTAGTTGCGCAGGGTGCCGGGCAGGAAGAGGTCGTACCAGCCGGCCAGGTGGAGCGCCGGCACCCGGATGCGGTCATAACGCTCCTCGACAGACCACTGCTTCCAGTAGGCGTCGTAGCTCGGGTGGGCGATCCAGTCGAAGTAGTACGGGGCCAGGCCCGCGGTCGTCCCGGGGTCCAGGAGCGGATAGGCGGCGGGGGGGCGCCTCATGTCCCAGTACGACGGAAGGGCCGACTTGCCCGCCTGGCGGCTGAGCGCGTTGAGCGACAGGGCGCTCGACCAGGCCTGGGCGAGCAGCTGCTCGAAGGCGCCGCCCTGGTAGGCCCAGTGGGCGTGGTAGTTGGACGCCGTCACCCCCGGGTAGATGGCGGCCAGGTGCGGCGGCTGCTCGATCGCCCCGAGCAGCTGGGGCACCCCGACATAGGATCCGCCGATCATGCCGACCTTCCCGTTGGAATAGGGCAGGGCGGCGGCCCACTCGACGCTGTCGTAGCTGTCCAGGCCCTCGTGCCTGAACGGATACCACTCGCCCTCGGAGGCGTTGCGCCCGCGCACGTCCTGGATGATGAAGACGTACCCCCGTGCCGCGGCGGCCAGGCCGTCGTGGATGTTGCTGTACTTGTCGTAGGGCGTGCGCTCGAGGAGCGCGGGGAAGCGCCCGTCGGCCTTGGGACGGTAGACGTCCGCCCTCAGCGTCACGCCGTCGCGCATCTTGACGGGGACGTTGCCCTCGAAGACGACCCCGCAGGGTTCCTCGCCGCGGCAGGCGGCCGCGAGCGCGAGGATGCCGGCCAGGGCGAGCGCGACGTGGCGGCCGCGGCTCAAGGGGGCTGGAACGAACGGGGGCAACCGGCTGCGCACGGCCGATTCGGGCGTCAGCCCGCGTGAACGGGAATCCGCGGCTCGCGGGCCGCGGCCCGCATCGCCCGCGGAAGGAGGGGCCATCCAGCCGGGAGCGGGGGGGTCAACTCTCCTTCGGCGGCACCGGCGGCGGCATCTTCGACATGCTGCTCTGGTCCGCCCGATTGGCGATCATCTGGACCATGCGCTGAATCTCGAGCTCGGCGTTGCGCCGGGCCACCTTGGCCATCTCGACTCGCTTGGCGAGCTCAAAGCCCTCCCGCGTCAGGGTTTCCTTCTGCTTGTGAAGGTTGTCGAGCTCGATCGTGAGCTCGGAGACCTTCTGCGACGACTCCTCGGCGCTGGCGTTGGCCTTCGCCGTGTCGTCCAGGATGCGGCGCATGTCGGCGTCGTACTTGTCCTGCTTGTCCTTGGCGGCCTTGGCCTCCTCGGCGGCGCGCTCGGCGTTGCGGCGCTCCGCATCCTCGCGCGCCTTCTTCTCGGCAATCTGGCGCTTCTCCTCGGCCTGGCGGGCGACCTCCTCCTTGCGGGCCTTCTCGGCCTTCAGCTTGGCTTCCGTCTCCTCGCGGCTCGCCAGGTAGAAGAACATGAACACCGCCAGCATGATGCCGGGGCCGAACACATACATCCATTTTTTCATGAGTGGGTTCCTTGTGGGGTTGGCGCGGCCGAGATCACGATTTCTTGGCCGCCGCCGCCGCGGCCGCCGCCTTCGCCGCCGCCGCATCCGCGGCCGCGATCTTGGTGAGCACCTCCGCTAGGCCGGCCTGGTTGTCCTGGGCCGCCTTCACGTAATCCTTGAGGAACGCCTCCTCCTCGACGGCGCTCTTGTTTTCGAGCTCGATCTTCTGGATCTCCTCCTTCTCGGCCTTGACGTCGCTCGCCAGCTTCTCGACCTGGCGCTCGAGCTTCTGCTCCTCCTGGACGGCCTTGTCGGCGTTGAGCTTCGCGTTCTCCTTGTCGTCCTTCTGCTTTTGCTCGAGGGCCGCGCGCTCCTGGCGCTCCTTCTTGCGCCGGTTCTGCTGCTCGATCGCGTCCTTGATCGCGGCGGCGCGCAGCACGGCCTCCTGCTTGAGCTTCTCGATCTTCTGCTCCTTGATCGCCGCGGCGATGGCCGCCTGCTTGGCGTCATAGTCGGACTTGAAGTTCCAATAGTACGCCCCGAAGGCGATCAGCACCACGAGCGGGACTATCAGATAGATTTTCGTTTTCTTCATGATGGATTCGGTGCGGCCGCGGCCCTTTCGCTCGCCTTCTCGGCGGCTTCCTTGATCGCGTCCTCGATGGCGTTCTTGAGGACACTCATCTGGTGGTCGAGGGTGCCGTGCATGAGCTCGGCCACCTTGTCGATCGCCACCTTGGCGTAGTCATAGTTGTGGAGCTCGTAGGCCAGGTAGGAGAGGAACTCCCAGGTCTGGAGCGGCTTCGAGACGCCGCCCTTCTCCACCGCGATCTTTGAGTATTCGAAGGATTTCTCGCTGTCGCCTAGGCCGTAGTAGACCTGGGCGATCTTCACATCGAGCTCCCCGTTCGCCGGGAAGCGTTTCGCCGCCTCCTTCAGGGCGTCGATCGCCTTGAACTCCTGGTTGGTCTGCTCGTAGGAGGAGGCCAGCAGCTGCCAGTTCGCCAGGATGGGGTCGATATTGCCCGACATCAGCCCGTCGTGGAGGATGTCGGCCGCCTTGCCGAACTGGTTGCTGTTGTAGTAGAGGGTGAAGAGGTTGAAGTTGTCCTTCTGCGTCCTCAGGTAGCCAAGCGCCTGCGCCCGCTCTATGCTGTTGATCGCGCGGATGTTGTACTCTCGGATCTTCTTCTCGTCCTTGGTGTTCTGCCCCATGATCATGTAAAACATGACCAGGTCCGCCCAGTAGCTCTTGCTGGACGGGTTGCGCGAGAGCATGAGCTCGACGATCTCCGAGGCGCGGAGGTAGTCCTGCTCCTGGTTCAGGGTCGCCAGCAGGAAGGCGTACGTGCTCGGCTTCGGGTGCACGCTCATCAGGAGGACCTTCTCAACCTGTTCGCGCGCCTGGCGGATCAGCTCGGGGTCCGGGTGCTCCGAGTTCTTCGCGACCGCCTCGCCGTAGAGGAGCTGGGCGTAGTAGAACGAGATGTCCTCGTTGGGCTTCGTGCTCAGCTTGAACCAGCGCTGCATGTAGCCCACGGCCTTCTCGTACGACGCGAGCTGCTCGGCCTTGGTCTTGTGCGAGTCGTCGGCCGTCTGGTTGTAGAGCTGCGCCAGCAGGTTGACGATGTCCATCGTCTGCTTGGCGTTGTTGAAATGGTGCCTGTCGGCGATGTCGAGGGCGCCCTCCATCGGCTTGATCGCCTCCGCGTACCTCGTCTGCTGGATGAGGATGCGCGCCCGCGTCTCGAGCAGGATGTCCATGTCGTAGCTGTCGGCCTCGGCCTCGGTGATGAGCTGGTCGACCACCTTGTTGGCGCCTATGAAGTCCGGCGGCTTCGCGTCGAGGAGCGGCCGGATCTTCGCCAGGCCGTCGCCGACGGCGTCGGAAAGGCTGGGCGGCTCGGCGGGCGTCTGATCGCCGTCGGCGTAGAGCCTGGCGGGCACCGAAAGCGCGAGGAGCAGGGCGACGATCCCGAGGATCCGCTCGGCGGCGCGTCTGGATTGGTCAAGCACGGCTTAGTTCTCCTCGTTTAGGGTGAAGACGATCGGCACCTGCATGTGCGTGTAGACGGCGTGGCCGTTCTTGCGCCCGGGCTTGAACTTCCACTTGCTCACCGCCTGGACGGCCGAGGCCTCGAACTCCCGCTGCGAGGAGTGGGCCGAGAAGGCGTTCCTGACGTCGCCGTTCGTGTCGACGATGAAGTCGACGAGGACGTCCCCGGAAATCCCGGCGCGCCTCATCTCGAAGGGGTACTGCGGCCGCGCCTGGAAGCGCGCGATCGGCTGCTGGTCGAGCTTCGAGATGTCGAAGATCTCGACGCCCTGGAGGCCCGTGCGCACCTCGGGGATCTTGACGATGTTCTTCGAGAGCGCCGAGAGGTCCGGCGGCGGCGGCTCGATCTGCTGGACGAAGGACTGCGGCGTGACGGCCTGCGGGACGTCGAGCTGCATCGGGGGCGCGATCTCGACGGGGCGTTGCTCCTGCTCCTCGACGACGTCGGGCTCGTCCGGCTCGATCTTGGGCATCACGATGTCGAGCTTGATCTCCTCCTCCTTCGCCCGGGGCTTCGGGACGTAGTGCGTGAGGTTGCCGCCCCAGGCCACGAGGGCCTCGACCGTAACGGTGATGATGAAGCCTAGGATGATGTCGCGGCGCATGTGGCTTTAGATTCTCGGCGGGTGGCCCCTATTTGCCCGTGTCGCGCACCCGCGTCTCGATCGACACCTGGTCGATGCCGACCTTGCGGACGAGGTCGAGGGCGTAGCAGGTGGCGCCGAAGTGCGCCCGGTTGTCGCCCGCGATCAGGACGCGGGGCACCGAGACCTGCGCCTTGTACGAGTGGAGCCGCGGTTCGAGCTCCTGCGAGGAAATGGGCTCGCGGTTCCAGAAGTACGTGCCCGCGTCGGAGACCTGGAGCGTCACCATGTCCGGGTCCGGCTTCTGGTTGGTGTTGACCTGGGCCACGGGCAGCTGCAGCGGGAGCGACTGGATGCGGCTCAGCGACAGGGTGAAGAGAACGAACGTGGCGAGCAGGAAGAAGATGACGTCGATCAGGGGGATGATCTCGATCCGCGCCTTCCTCTTGCCTTCCTGACCTCTGTTGCTTCCGCCGCCGGCCATGGGTGTGTGGGATAAGGGTTTCGACTCGGGTTGCTAGGTGCCCGCCGCCGCGGCCGGCTTCACGCGCGTCTCGATCAGGACCTTCTGGATGCCCTTCTTGCGCACCTCGTCGATCGCGTAGATCACCGACGAGTAGCTCGACTCCGCGTCCGCATTGATGAGGATCCGCGCGTCGTCGGGGTGCTCCATGTGGAACTCGTTGAGGCGCTCGAGGAACTCATCGAGGGTGACCGGGTCCTTGTCCCAGGCCATCGTGCCCTCCTGGGTGACCGTGATCGTGGCCGTGCCCGAGGGATCGCGGGGCTCGCCCGTCTCCGACTCGGGCAGGACCACGCGCAGCCCCTGCGAGCGGTTCAGCGAGAGCGTGAAGAGGACGAAGGTGGCGAGGAGAAAGAAGATGACATCGATCAGGGGGATGATCTCGATTCGCGCCCGCTTCTTGCCACTGGGGCTTTCGCCTGGGCTTGGTCCGGCCATGGTGATGGGGTTGGGCCCGGCTCAGTGCCCGCGTGTCTCGGCGCGCTTGATCAGGATCTCGAGCGCGTGCGACGCGTCGGCGATCTCCTGCTTGGCCTGCTCGGCGCGGGCGTTGAGGTAGTTGAAGGGGAACAGGCAGGTGACGGCGATGAACAGACCGCACATCGTGGCGATCAGCGCCTCGGCGACGCCGCCGGTGATCGTGCCGGCCGCGGCGCCGATGTCGCTTCCCGCCGCGCCGAGCGCGCCGAACGTGCGCATCATTCCGGTGACGGTTCCGAGCAGCCCGAGCAGGGGCGCGGCGGTGATGCACGTGTCAAGGGTGGCCATGCCCTGCTGGTAGCGGGCGAGCTCCTGTCCCGAGGCGCGGAAGAAGGCGTTCGAGAGGGAGTCGACGTGGTTCAGGCTGTAGACGACCACGCGCGCGACGGGATCGTCGCTCTTCTTGCCGAGCGCGAGGGCGCCGTCGAGGTCGTTCTTCTCGACGCACTCGAGCATCTTGGCGACCACCTCCGGCTCCCTCTGGCTGTTCTCGCGAATGATGAAGAGGAGGCGCTCGATGATGACGGTCATCCCCACGGTGAACACGAGGAGGATCGGCCACATGACGGGTCCGCCGCTCGCGAACAGCTCCATCGGCGTCTTGTTCAGGAGGAAAACGAAGGCAAGGCTATGTGTGATCATGGTTGGTGGTTGAATCGGTCGTGCGTTGGAAGTGGGGTGGGGCGGGGTATCCGGTCTCTCGGGCTATGTCTTAGGTCAGGGCCCAGGCGAATGGCGAGCGTGGACAATCAGCCATGGCCAGCCCGTCGCATCGCGGGTCGCCGTCGTGAGCGTGGATGAGAGTTTGGGTAGGGCGGTAGCGAAACAAGAAGCCGGATGAGTGTGCATCAAAAGTTGAGTGTCAACCCACATTTGTAACCGCTAGGGCGAAACCGCGCGACGGTCAATTACGCGGTGCGGGTTCATCGTTGAAAATCGTGCCATCCGGCCGGGACGGCCGCCAGCAATTAATGAAACCGCCGCCGGGGAGAACCCTTCACGGCCCCCGGAGCTGCGCGCCGGAATTGGCTGCCCGGCTAGGAGTCGAACCTAGACAAACAGATTCAGAGTCTGCTGTGCTACCATTACACCACCAGGCAGTGGGACCAAACGGGAAACTGGAGCCGGCGACGGGAATCGAACCTGCAACCCCGTGTTTACAAAACACGTGCTCTACCGTTGAGCTACGCCGGCGGCGCCCGCGCGGCGGGCGTTGGCCATCCGGAACCGGAGGCTCTTGAACAGGTACTGGGAAAAAACGGCGGCGCATCATGGTGGCTCCCCGGGGACTCGAACCCCGAACCTACTGATTAAGAGTCAGCTGCTCTACCATTGAGCTAGGAAGCCATCAAGCTAAGGAGTCAAAAGCTCAAAATATGCCGGGGTAAGTCAACTTGAATTCGCCCGCGGCGTCGAGCCCCCGCGGATCCCCGGCGCCGCGCCCCCCCGGGCCCCCGGGGCGCCCGGGCTATTCGCCGGCTGATGCGGGGCAGAAGATCTCGTGCTTTCCGTTCCAGGCGAGCGGGTCCTCCACGGAAATCGCGTCGACGACCCAGCCTTCGCCGTCCCAGCCGATGCGCACGGCGCACAGGGCGCCCTTCAGGTCCCTTACGTAGAAGATGTTCGCGTAGCCGTTCACCTGCAGGATCCCCTCCTGGCCCGCGCCCTGGCGCCGGATGAGGGCGTAGGCGGCGCCGACCGTGCCCTCGACCCTGGCCTCGCCGCCGAGCTCGGCGATGATCGGGGCGTCCGGCGCGATCCTGAGCAGCCTGTACTTTTGAAGGACCGTCTCGGCGAGCGGCCCCTCGGTCTTGCCGTAGAAGCGCCTCTTGAACTCGTTCCAGACGGTGGCGAACGTGATGCCCGCCGGCCTCTCAAAGCGATCGCGAACCGGGAACGGCTCCGTCCTTGCGGCCACGGTGGCCGTGGCGACGGCCTCGAGAAGGCGTTGCCCGGGATGCGGCGCTTCGGTCATGGCGGCGGTCGCTCCGGAAACGTTGATGGCCGCGGCGCGTGCGCTGTCAACCCGGGCCCCGGGCGGGCTCAGGGCTGCGCCCCGGCCTCGCCGCCCGGGCCGGGCTCCCGGTACTCGAAGGCGGGGTAGAGGAGCGGCAGGATGAACAGGGTCAGGATCGTGCCCGTGAAGACGCCGCCGATGATGACCACGGCGAAGGGGCGCGCCGTCTCCGCGCCGACGCCGGTCGAGAGGGCCATCGGCAGCAGGCCGAGGATCGCCATCAGGGCCGTCATCACCATCGGCCGGACGCGCGTGGCGGCGCCCTCCTTGATCGCCTCGATGACCCGGTACGAGCGCGTCCGGCGCAGCTCGATGATCCGGGAGACGAGGATGACGCTGTTCTGGATCGATATCCCGAAGAGGGCGACGAACCCGACCAGGGCGGCGACCGACAGGTTGAGCCCGGCGAGGGGCAGCGCCATCATGCCGCCCGCCGCCGAGAAGGGCACCGTCAGCAGGACGAGGACGGCGAACCGGGCCGAGTTGAAGGTGACGAACAGCAGGAAGAAGATGGCGAGCAGCGTGAACGGGACGATGTAGGCCAGGCGCCTCTCGGCGCGCTGCTCGTTCTCGAAGGACCCGGTCCATTCCAGGCGGTAGCCCGTGGGCAGGCGCACGGCGGACGCCACCTTGCGCTGCGCCTCCGTGACCACCGAGTCGAGGTCGCGGTCGCGCACCGACATCTTGATGTTGGTGCGCCGCTCGTTCTCCTCGCGGTCGATCCGGGCCAGGCCCGGGAGCGTCTCGACGTCGGCCAGGGTGCCGAGCGTCACCCGCTCGCCGCCCGAGCCGAAGACCGGGATGTTGCGGATCGAGTCGATGTCGAGCACGGACTCCGGCCGGAGCTTGACCACGAGGTCGAAGGTCCGCTCGCCCTCGAGCACCTGGGTGGCCGCCTGGCCGCCGATGGCCGTGGCGATGATGGTCTGGATGTCCGCCACGGCCAGCCCGTACCGCGCGATCACGGCGCGGTCCACGGCTATCTGGATCTGCGGCTGGCCCAGCAGGAGGTCGGTGCCCACGTCCGCGGCGCCGGGCACGGTCTTGATCGCGTCGACGATCTGGTTGGCCAGCTGCTGGAGCCTCACGGGTTCGTCGCCGAACAGCTTGATGGCGAGCTCGCTCTTCACGCCCGAGACCGCCTCGTTGACGTTGTCCTCGATGTACTGGCTGAACTGGGTGTCGATCCCGGGGATCTCCCTGAGGCTGCGCGCCATGGCCTCGTCGAGTCCGTCGCGGTCCCGGGCGGTGGTCCACTGCTCCCGGGGCTTCAGGCCGACGCTGTACTCGGTCACGTCCCAGCCGTTGACGTCCGTGCCGTCGTCCGGGCGGCCGAGCTGGCTCACCACGTACCTCACCTCGGGGAAGGAGGCCAGGCGGCGGCGCACCTCCTGGGTGATCCGGGCCGACTCCGACGGGGATATCGACTGCGGCGCGAACGTGCGCACCCAAAGGTCGCCCTCGTCGAGCTTGGGGAGGAACTCGCTGCCGATGAAGTGGTACGTGGCCGCGCCCGCGAGGAGCAGGCCGAGCGCCACGCCGATGACCGTCCCGCGCGACCGCAGGGCGACGTCGAGCGCCGGCCGGTAGAAGCGCAGGAGCCGCCTGACGATCCACGACTCCTGCTCGGCGATGCCGCCGCGCATGGCCATGCTGGCGAGGACGGGCACGACGACGATCGCGAAGACGGCGCCCACGACGAGGGCGAAGGTGAGCGTCAGCGCCATCGGCCTGAAGATGCGCCCCTCGACCCGCTGCAGGGTGTAGAGGGGGATGAACGCCGTCAGCAGGATCGCCTTGGAGAAGACGATGGGCCGGCCCATCTGGGTCGCGCCCTCCGTGATGATGGCGGTGAGCGAGCGGAACTGGCCCTTGCGCTGCTCGAGGATGTGCAGGATGTTCTCGATCACCACCACGGCCGAGTCGACGATGATGCCGAAGTCGATGGCCCCCAGGGAGATCAGGTTCGCCGGGATGCCCTTGAGGTCGAGGAGCATGAAGGCGCCCAGGAGCGCCACGGGGACCGTGAGCGCGACGACCAGGGCCGAGCGGTAGTTGCCGAGCCCGAGGAAGAGGATCAGCACCGAGAGGACGAGCAGGATCCCCTCGATCACGTTGAGCCGCACCGTGTGCAGCGAGCGGTCGACGAGCGCCGTCCGGTCGTAGTACATGACGAGCCGGACGCCGGGCGGCAGGTAGTGGGCGTTGATCTGCTCGGCCATCGCCTCCACGCGCCGGCACACCGCCACGGGGTTCTCGCCGCGGCGCATGATCACGATGCCCTCGGCGACGTCGTCCTCGTCCCGGATGCCGCCGGGCCGGCCCGCGACGCCCGTGTCCGTGCGCCCGACCCGCCCGAGCCTGACGGCGTTCCCGATCACCACCTCGCCGATGTCGCTGATGCGCACCGGCGTTCCCCCCCGCGTGTCGACGGCCACCGCCTCGATGTCGGCGATGCCGCGCACGAAGCCGAGCCCGCGCACGACGTAGAGCTCGGAGCCGTGCTCGACGTACGAGCCCCCCGCGTTCGTGTTGCTGTTGGCGAGCGCGGTGAAGACCTGCTGCAGGGTGATGGCG
>Ga0335078_10003727_pt1 | contig 22677 bp, 23 predicted proteins | sample Lox_Sample_32_FD_206711 | JGI IMG/M metagenome (GOLD analysis project Ga0335078, IMG submission 206711) | Soil microbial communities from Loxahatchee National Wildlife Refuge, Florida, United States - Lox_Sample_3.2 | ecosystem: Environmental > Terrestrial > Soil > Wetlands | place: USA... | reverse complement strand
GGGCCACGTTCACCACGGTGATGTCGAGCAGCAGCATGAACGTGGCCGTGCACACGGCGATGAGGGTCCACCACTTGCGGTCCAACTCGGGCACGACGGTCCCCTTCCGGTGGTGCCGGCCCTCCGTTCGCTCCCCGACGGCCCCGGCCATTTTAGATACGAGGCGTACTGTATCGAATATGGGCAGCCTGCGTCAACCGCCTGACGCGGATGGATGTGATCCGATCGCTCTGGGTACCGGTGGGAACGTGGGATCCGGCCGCTGCTCAGCCCAGGCGTTCGATGATGGTGGCGTTGGCCTGGCCGCCGCCCTCGCACATGGTCTGGAGGCCGTAGCGGCCGCCGGTGCGCTCGAGCTCGTTGAGCAAGGTGGCCATGAGCCGGGCTCCGGAGCAGCCCGTGGGGTGACCGATGGCGATGGCGCCGCCGTTGGGATTGACCCGGGTCATGTCCGGGTGCAGCTCGCGCTCCCAGGCCAGCACCACCGAGGCGAATGCCTCGTTGATCTCCACCACGTCCATGTCCTCGAGGCGCAGCTTGGCCTTCTCGAGCACGAGGCGGGTGGCGGGGATGGGCGCCGTCAGCATGATGACCGGGTCGTTGGCCGCCACCGCGAAGGTGTGGAAGCGCGCCCGGGGGCGCAGCCCGAGGGCATCGGCCCGCTCCTCGCTCATGACGAGCACGGCGGCGGCGCCGTCGGAGATCTGCGACGACGTGCCCGCCGTGATGCGCCCGTCCTCGGCGAAGGCGGGCACGAGACCTCCGAGCTTCTCGAGGCTGGTGTCACGGCGGACGCCCTCGTCGAGCTCCAGGGTGGCGGTGCCGTCGGGGCCCGGGGAGGCCAGGGGCAGCAGCTCGTTGGCGAAGCGGCCCTCGTCGTGGGCGCGTCCCGCCCGGCGATGCGACTCCAGGGCGAAGGCGTCCATCTCGTCGCGTCCGATGTCCCAGCGACGGGCGATCTCCTCGGCGGACAGGCCCTGGTGGATGAAGGCGAAGCGGGCGTGCACCGTGGGGCCGTAGGCGGCGCCGGGCCCGGGATCGGTGGTCGAGCCGATGGGGACCCGGGTCATGGACTCGATGCCGGCGCCGATGACGATGTCCATGGCGCCCGACATCACGGCCTGCGCCGCGAAGTGCACGGCCTGCTGGGCGGAGCCGCACTGGCGGTCCACCGTCGTGCCGGGGACGGTGTCGGGGAACCCGGCGGCCAGCACGGCGTTGCGGCCGATGTTCATGGCCTGCTCGCCCACGGTCATGGTGCACCCCATGACCACGTCCTCCACCAGAGCGGGGTCGAGGTCGTTGCGCTCGACGAGGGCCCGCAGGGGGGCGGCGGCCAGGTCGACGGGGTGCCAGTGCGCCAGCCGACCGTTGCGGCGCCCGACCGGCGTACGCACCGCGTCCACGATCACGGCGTTGGGCATGGTGACCTCCTGACCTCCGGGGCTCACCGCCGATTGTGGCGCACAACCTGGCGGTGTGTCAGATACCGGGGCGGCCTCCCCGCTGCGACCCGGGCCGCGGCGGCGGGGTCCTGGCCGGCGAGGCGGGCGGCACCTGCCGGCGGTGGCGGGTGGGGCCGGGTGCACCCGTTGCCCGTCGCCGGCGGGTTGAATTGCCGCCGGGGTACCTCGGTCGCCGGGGCGAGCGACGGGAGCAACCGGCACCGTCGGGACGTCCGTGTGCCGACGCGGGGCACGTCCGGGTGCGCTGGACGGAAGGGGCTCGAGGCATGACGGGGCATGCGCCGATCCGGGTCATCGTGATCGACGACCACGAGATGTTCGCCGAGAGCGTCGGCCAGGTCCTCGCCCTCGAGGACGACATCGAGGTCCAGGGTCTGGCCCGGTCGTCCAAGGAGGGCATCGAGCTGGCCGGCGAGCTCGCTCCCGACGTGGCCATCGTCGACCACCGCCTGCCCGATGCCGGCGGGACCCAGACGATCCGGCGCATCCTGGCCGCGAGCCCGTCCACCCGGGTGCTCATCCTGTCGGGCTACAAGGACCACCAGGTCGTGAGCTCGTCGATCAGGGCGGGATGCTCCGGCTTCCTGAGCAAGGACAAGGCGGTGCGGGAGCTCGCCATCGCCGTCCGGGCCATCAACGACGGCGAGGCCTACCTGCCCTCGGAGGCGTTGGGACGGCTCGTGGCACGGGGATCGTCGGCCGACGGCGGGCGCGGCGACGACCTGACGCGGCGCGAGCGCCACGTGCTGCAGCTCATGGCCGACGGACTGTCGAACAGGGCCATCGCCAGCCGGCTGTCGCTCAGCTTGAACACGGTGCGCAACCACGTGCAGCGGATCCTCACCAAGATGGACGCGCACTCGAAGCTCGAGGCGGTGATGATGGCGTTCCGCGAGGACCTCGTGGAACGTCCGGACTGAGCGACCGGCGCCAAGCCGCCGGCGCCAAGCCACGGCGTCGTCGTGGTGCAGATGCACCACGACGCGTGGCGAGATCCCACCGTCCCGGCCGAAACTTGAGACAACTCTCGCCCAACCGGCTGCTCCGTCGCTGTTCCGGCGTCCCCACACTGCCGAGGTCATCCCCGCTCGCCGGGTGCGTGCGGAGGAGGTCGACATGGCCGGGAACCAGGCAGTGCTACCGGATTTCACGGTGGGCGAGATCGGTCACTCCGCGTTCAGCGCCCTCGCCGACGACGAGGTGCGCCGCTGGGAGGACACCTGCCGGGGGCTCGAGGCGTCCGAGGCCGCTCCGTGGCCCGACGTCGAGGCCCGGGCCCTCATGGACACGGTCCTCACGTGTCTGTTCGGCGCCGATCTCGCGCGCGTCGATGCCCCGGCACGGGAGTGGGCGCGCACCAATCGGACCATGGCCCTGTTCGTCCGCCGCCTGGGCTGTCTGCGCGAGCTCATCAGCCAGGAGAGCCTGATCAACGGGCCCGAGTCGTTCGACCGTGCGCAGGAGGTCTTCGACCGGGTGACCATCGTGGGCACCGAGATGGCGCTGGCGGAGCTGGTGGGTCCCGACGCCCAGGGCGGCGCCACGGGCACCCCGGCGGGGTCCCCGCCGATCCCTCGGGACGCCCTGGACACGCCCACGACGCCAGGACGGCCGCCCGCGGCGCCGCCCACCTTCGCCGGCGACGGCGCCGCCATCCCCGTCGCTCTCCTCGACGGTGCCGCGCTCAGCGAGATCGCCTTCGGCGTGGGGCTCACCGACCCCGTGCTCGGCGCGGCGTTCGACGATCCCGAGCTCGGCCCACAGAGGGTGGACGAGCCGACGGCGGGCGACGCCGAGCCCGACCCCGAGGTCGGGGGCGCCGGCGCGGCGACGGGACCGGATGCTGCCCCGTGGTGGCGCCGCCGCCGGCTGGCGCTGGTCCTGGCGGCGGCGGTGATGGCGTTCGTGGCCGGCCTGGCCCTCGCAGGGGCGTCGTCATCGGGTCCCCGCCACCACGGTCGTGGGGCGAACGCCGCCACGACGGGCCGCCGCCGTGCCCCGGGAACGCCGGGGACGCCCACGGGCCACGGCCCCGGGGGTACGCCCACCGCCCAGCAGGGGTCGGCGGCGGGCACCGGGGCGCCGTCGTCGTCGGCGGGCGCCCCCGTCGAGAAGGGCCCGGCGTCGGGCCGGCCGGGCGCGATGCCCTCGGGGCAGGGCGCCACCGGCGGCAGCCCGGGCGGATCGGGTGGCGGCCCGGGAACGGGCACCGGCAGCGGCACCGGCTCTGGCGCGGGTACGGGCACGGGCACGGGCACGGGCACGCACACGGTGAACCTGCCCGGTGGCGGATCGGTGACGATCCCGGATCTCACGCTCCCGGGTGGGACCCAGGTGACCACGCCGCCGGTCTCCGTGCCGGGTGACGACGTCGGTCTGCCCGGCGGTGCCGGGCTCGCGCTGCCCGGCGTGACGATTCCGGGTCTCTGACCGGGGATCACCCGGGATCGATCTGTCCCAGCGGCGCCCGGCGCCCCCCCGCGAGGGCGCCGGCACCCTCGGGCCGGGCACGCCGCTGTCGTCGGCCCGAGGCCGACGAGCACGAGGACCGGTCGGGTCCGTCTGGAAGGCGACCTGGTGGTGTGTCAGATTCCTCGGCGATGGCATCGAGCGCGCCGCCGGCACCCATGGACCTCCGCTTCAGGCCCGAGCAGGAGCGCTTCCGGGCCGAGGCCCGGGGGTGGCTCGAGGCCCACGCCCCCGGCCCGGGACCGGGGCGTGGGGCGGGTCCGCTCCCGTCGCTCGACACGCGCGCCGGGTTCGAGGCCCACCGGGCCTGGGAGCGGACGATGTTCGAGGCCCGGTGGTCCGTGGTGTCGTGGCCCGAGGAGTTCGGAGGGCGCGGCGCGGGCCTCCTCGAGTGGCTCATCTTCGAGGAGGAGTACTACCGGGTGCAGGCGCCCACCCGCGTGGGCCAGAACGGCATCTTCCTCCTCGCCCCCACGCTGTTCGAGTTCGGCACGCCCGAGCAGCAGGCGCGCTTCTTGGCGCCCATGGCGGCGGGCGACGAGATCTGGTGCCAGGGCTGGTCGGAGCCCGACGCCGGCAGCGACCTCGCCTCCATCCGCAGCCGGGCCACCCGCCGCGGGGATCTGTGGGTCCTCGAGGGCCAGAAGACGTGGTGCTCGCGCGGCGCCTTCGCCGACTGGGTCTTCGGGCTCTTCCGCTCGGATCCCGAGGCCGAGCGCCACCGGGGGCTCACGTACTTCCTGGTGCCCATGGACGCCCCCGGGGTCACCGTGCGCCCCATCCCGCAGCTCGACGGCGAGACGGGATTCGCCGAGGTGTTCTTCGAAGGCGTCGAGGTGCCCGACGCCCAGGTGTTGGGGACGGTGGGCCAGGGCTGGAGCGTGGCCATGGCCACCGCCGGGTCCGAACGCGGGCTCTCCCTGCGCAGTCCCGCCCGCTACACCGAGGCCGCGTCGCGGCTCGTCGATCTCTACCGGCGGTGCGCGGTGCAGGACCCGGCGGTGGCGGCGCGCCACGCCGACGCCACCGCCCGCGCCGTGATCGACGCCGAGGCCTACCGGCTGCACACCTACTGGACCGCCACCCGCGTCCTCGACGGGCACGGGGTGGGGCCGGAGGCCTCGATGAACAAGATCTTCTGGTCAGAGACCGATCTGCTGGTGCACGAGACCGCCCTGGCGCTGCTCGGGACCGAGGCCGAACTGCTCGACGGCGAGGGGCGCCCGCCCCCGTGGCTCGACGGCTTCCTGTTCGCCCTGGCAGGGCCGATCTACGCCGGGACCAACGAGATCCAGCGCAACGTGGTGGCCGAGCGCGTGCTCGGGCTGCCCCGCGCCTGAGGGACATCGAGCCCGGGACCGACGTGCACTTCGCCTTCGATCAGCAGCAGCTCGAGTTCCGCGCCCAGCTCCAGGCGTTCAGCCACAGGGAGTACACGCCCGGCGAGCTGCGCGCCGCCTGGGACTCGCCCACCGGCTGGTCCGAGGAGCGCTGGCGGGCGCTCGCCGAGATGGGCGTGATCGGCATGACCGTGCCCGCCGCGCACGGGGGTCTCGGCATGGGGCCGGTGGACCTCGTGCTCCTGCTCGAGGAGCTCGGCCGGGCGGCCGCCCCCGAGCCGGTGCTCGAGACCACCTTGCTCGGCGTGCCCTTGTTGCTGGCGGCGGCGCCGACGCACGGCGAACTCGTGGCGCGGTGGTTGGCCAGGGTGGCGCAGGGCACGGCCGTGCTGGCCGTGGGCACGAGCACGACGGCCGGCGTCCCCGGCGCCGTGGGCGCCGACCTCCTCCTGCTCGAGCGGGACGGGGAGGTGCACGCCGTGGAGCCCGTCGCGGCCACGATCACGCCCCGGCGCTCGGTCGACGGGGCACGGCGCCCCGCTCAGGTCCTCTGGCAGCCCTCCCCGGCGACCCTGCTCGTTTCGGATGCCGGGCGGCGCGGGGTGCTCGGCGCGCTCGGGGACCGGGCGGCCATGGGGACGGGGGCGCTGCTCGTGGGCGTGGCCGAGCGCATGATCGCCATGGCCGCCCGGTACGCCACCGACCGCAGGCAGTTCGGCAAGCCCATCGGGTCGTTCCAGGCCGTGAAGCACCACCTCGCCGATGCCCTCGTGCGCGTGGAGTTCGCCAAGCCCGCCGTCTACCGGGCCGCCTGGTCGCTGGCCGAGGGCGATGCCGATGCCTCGGTGCACGCCTCGATGGCCAAGGCCCTCGCCTCCGACGCCGCCGTGCTGGCCGCCCGCACCGCCCTGCAGGTCCACGGGGCCATCGGCTACACGTGGGAGCACGACCTGCACCTGTGGATGAAAAAGGCGTGGGCGCTGGCGGCGGCGTGGGGCGACGCCGCCGCCCACCGGGCCCGGGTCCTCGAGGCCGTCGCCGGCGCCTGATCCGACGCCGGCGGTGTCCGGGCGGCACCGGCGAGCGAGGAGTCTCGGGGAATCGTTGCGCCAAACGCTGAGATACTGGCCGGGCTGGGAACCTCAGGGGGTGGTGGCATGGCTCACCGCAAGTTGAAGGTCGGTGTGGGGGTGTTCCTGGCACTGATCTGGGCCTTGGCGTGCGTCGAATGGCTCGGCCTCGCCATCGGCCTCGACCAGGCCAACCTGTTCTGGGCCGGCTTCGTGCTCGCTCTCCCGCTCGGTGCGATCGCCTTGGCGCTCTGGCAACACCAGTGTCAGCACCGGCGAGCCCGGCCCGACGAGCGGCCGTCGGTCCGGTACTGAGAACGACGCCGCCAGAGGAGGGGGGCGCCCTTCGTGGCCGGCGCCGTGGCGAGCGGGGCGAGGATCGTCAGCTCGGCGTCCGGCGGGCCGATGGCGTTTCGCCGGAAGTTCCTCGTGCGCGTCGCCCCCGGACGGGCATCGCTCGTCGGACCGTCGTCGTGGCCGGTACCGCCATCGGCCTCGGGCGCGAGGGTGGCGCCTGCCCCCGAGTGCCCCGACGGTCCCGGCGCGGGACCGACCATCACCGTGGCCCGCCGCCGGCCTCCTTGGGAAGGAAGACGTGCAGGCGCCAGGTGGCATCGGCGGCCCTGGACCGGATGCACGGGATCCTGACGTGGTCGAGCTCGGGCGCCTCGTCGAACAACGCCGCCAACGACGCGGCGTGCACCGCCGCCACGATCCCGATCTCGCGGCCGTCGAGCTCGACGGCCACGCCGCCGTCGCCACCCGGCCGCAGCTGCACGTGGAGGATGGTGCATCCCATGAAGCTCACCGCCCCCGCCGTGCGCTCGCCGATCCACGACTCGGCACCGGGCCCGAGAGCGACCTCGGCCGTGCGGTGGGTGTCGACGGGCACGTCGCCGAGGAGCCGGCGCGCCCAGTGCGCACCGTCCGCGTCGGCGCCGCCGGGCTCGTCGGCGACGTCGTCGGATCGTTCCTCGGTCCCCGAGCCGCGCACCAGGCGGGCCACACGCGCCCCGAGCGCGCCGAGCAGGGTGACCGCTTCGACCTGCAGCTCGGCCCGGCCCCGCCAGGTCCGGCTCCGCTCGATCACGGCGAGGCGCAGATCGAGCAGGGGCTGTGGGGGGACGTCGCAGCCGTGGGCCAGGAGCTCCTCCACCAGGATGTCCCGGGCCTCCTCGGTGGGTACGCCGCGTGCCCGGGCCCGCACCGCCTCGTCGACGAGGCCCTTCACCCGGCTGCGTTCGAGGGAACGCTTCACGACGTCGCGCAGCAGGACCCAGTCGAGGCGATGCGAACCGTCCATGGCCGTGAGCGGCGAGCCCGGCGCGGCGCTCAGCGGGCCGGAGCCGACCCCGGGCCCTCCAGCTGGCCATAGATGGTGGCCGCATCGAAGTAGACGCGCTCGCGCACGATGCCGGTGCCGCCGGCCTCGAACTCGAAGAGCGCCACCATGGGGCAGGCGAAGGACCGACCCGTCGGTTCCTCGCCCGACAGCGAGCCCAGGTGCGTCCCGAACAGCTCGAACTCCACAACGATGGTGTCGCCCGCGTCGTACAGGGCGCGGACCTCGTTGCGCTGGTCGGGGAACACGGCGCGTGACTGGGCGTAGTAGGTGCGCACCTCGTCCTCGCCGTCGTAGACCTGGCCGGTGCCCACGAGCTCGTAGCGCGGGTGGGTGAACGTCGACAGCGTGTCGTCGAAGCGGAGCTCGTTCTCCGACGCCATGTGCTCGCGTACGACGGCGGCGCGGCGCGACTGCAGCTCTGCCGGCGCCGTTCGGGATGTCGGGGTCGGTGCCACCTCGGGGCCGCTCCTCGTGGGGGTTCCGTCGCCCCGGCACGGTAGTGCGCCGTCGCCTCGTCCCTCCCGTCGGGGCCGCTCCGTCGTAGGCTCGGGGCATGGGCGAGAAGTCACGACCCTCCGGCGAGGCCAAGAAGCCCGGCCGGAGTCTCAAGGAGAAGCGGGCCGCCAAGCACCAGAAGCAGGAGGCCCAGAAGCAGGAGCGCAAGGGCTGGGACGGCCCGAAATAGCCCGCGCCGGGGCCTCCCCGGCAGCGGAGAACCCGACGGCGCTCACCGCCGCCACCACGTGGTGACGTCGGTGAACGGTGCCGTGCAGGGTGGGCCATCGGCCACCCACACCTCGGGTGGGTCCTGTTCGGCGGCGGGCACCGCCACCAGCGTCGAGGACCGGGTGCCGTAGTCCTCGGCGTGGACGCAGGCCGCCAGGGTCTCGGGGCGGCGATCCGCGCTCGACGGCGGCACCTCGTGATCGGCGAGGACGCTGCGCAGCATCCCGAACCACCCCATGCCGGCCCGGTCCCGGGCGTCGCCGGCGGGAGCGCCGCGGCCGAGCAGCCGCCGGACGTGGTCGGCTTTGGCCGACGCCGTGTGGAGCGGGTTGTTCTCGAGGACGTGGAGCCCGGGGTCGAGCACCTCCACGGCGGGTGCCCCCGGGGCGGTCAGGTCCACGGCGAAGAGCGAGGTGCGGTCGCCCACGAGCAGCCAGGCGGGGTTGTAGTCGGCACCCCGGAAGCGGGTGGCGAAGTCCTCGACGGCGTCGGCGGCCCGGCGGTGCCGGGCGAGGGCCATGGGCAGCTCGCCGCGCGACCGCTTGGTCGGGTCCCGACCGTCGGCGGAGGGCCGGTTGGTGAGCCCGGCCACCACGCCGGCGTCGTTGACGGCCAGCCAGGTGCCCCCGGCCTGGCGGTCGCGGCCGCCCAGGACGCGCGGGCCCTCCTCGCGCAGCACCGCCATGGCGAGCGAGGGCCGATCGAGGCGCTCGTCGCGGTTGGCCCCCACCACCAGGGGGACGGCGGCGTCCAGGCGCGACGCCACGACGAGCAGGCACATGGGCGGCCAGGGTACCGACGGCCCGGGGGGGAGCCGCCCGCGGCGCGATGCGCCCGGGGCGCCCGGCGGGAGCGGGGGGCACCTGACACGTCGTCAGATGCCTGGATATGCTCGGCCGGTGACCGACGTGACGTCCGGGGTGCGCAGGGGGTCGTCCGCCGCCGTGTCGGGGGGACCCTCGACGGCGCCGCCGCCCAACGGCCACGCCCCGCTGCCGCGCATCGTCTCGGTCGACGACCACGTGGTCGAGCCGGCCAACGTGTGGCAGGACCGCCTGCCGGCCCGGTACCGCGACGTGGGGCCCCGCATCGTGCGGGCCCCCATGGGCGAGATCACCTTCATCGGCGGCAAGCTGACCGTGGCGCCCGGCACCGAGGGCCACCCCACCGACTGGTGGTACTACGAGGAGCTGCGCCGGCCGCTGCTGCGCCTCGACGCCGCCGTGGGCGTGCCCCGGGACCAGGTCACCATCACGGGCGTCACCTACGACGACATGCGCCCCGGCGCGTACCAGGTGACGCCGCGGCTCGAGGACATGGACCTCAACCACCTCGAGGCCTCGCTGTGCTTCCCCACGTTCCCCCGCTTCTGCGGCCAGACCTTCACCGAGGCCAAGGACAAGGACCTCGGGCTGCTGTGCGTGCAGGCCTACAACGACTGGATGGTCGAGGAGTGGTGCGCCGAGTCCGGCGGCCGCCTCATCCCGCTGTGCCTGATCCCGCTGTGGGACGCCGAGCTGGCCGCCGCCGAGGTGCGGCGCAACGCCAGGCGGGGGGTGCGGGCGGTGTGCTTCAGCGAGATCCCGCCCTTTCTCGGGCTCCCCTCGGTGCACGACCCCGACAACTACTGGGACCCGTTCTTCGGGGCCTGCGCCGAGACCGGCACCGTGGTCAACATGCACATCGGCTCCTCGTCCAAGATGCCCTCGACCTCCGAGGACGCCCCCCCGGCGGTGGGCTCGACGCTGACGCACACCAACGCCACCTTCTCGGTGGTGGACTTCCTGTTCTCCGGGGTCCTGGTGCGCTTCCCCACGCTCCGGCTCGCCTACTCCGAGGGCCAGATCGGCTGGATCCCCTACATCCTCGAGCGCGCCGACAAGGTCTGGGACGAGAACCGGGGCTGGGGCGGCGTGGCCGACAAGGTGCCCGAGCCGCCCTCGACCTACTTCCGGCGCCAGATCTACGGGTGCTTCTTCGACGACGCCCACGGGCTGCGGTCGGTGCAGGAGATCGGCGCCGACAACATCACCTACGAGTCGGACTACCCGCACTCCGACTCGACCTGGCCCCACACCCGCGAGATCGCCGAGCGCCAGATGGCCGATCTCGACGACGAGACCAGGCGCAAGATCGTGCGGGGCAACGCCATCAAGCTCTTCGGGCTCGACCACCTGGCGCCCTAGGCGCCGCGGCGCACGCTGGCACCGAGACACCGGGAGCGACGTGGACCTGCGCTACACCCCGAGCGAGGAGGCGTTCCGCGCCGAGTTGCGCAGCTGGCTGGCGGCCGCGGTGCCGGCGCTCGGGCCCAAGCCCTCGTCGCTCGACTGGCAGGGCCGGCGTCGCTACGACACCGCCTGGCAGCGCACGCTCTACGACGCCGGGTACGCCGGGATCGACTGGCCCACAGAAGGCGGCGGGCGCGGGGCCAGCCCGGTGGAGCAGCTCATCTACCTCGAGGAGCTCGAGCGGGCGCACGCCCCCTACGTCGGGGTGAACTTCGTGGGGCTGCTCCACGCCGGCCCCACGGTCATCGTGGAGGGCACGCCCGAGCAGCGGGCGCGCTTCCTGCCGCCCATCCTGCGGGGCGAGGAGGTGTGGTGCCAGGGGTTCTCCGAGCCGGGGGCGGGGAGCGACCTGGCGTCGCTGCGCACCCGGGCGGTGCGCGACGGCGACGACTACGTGGTGAGCGGCCAGAAGATCTGGACGTCGCACGCCGAGGTGGCCGACTTCTGCGAGCTGCTTGTGCGCACCGGGTCCGAGGACAGCCGCCACCGGGGCATCAGCTGGCTCATCCTGCCCATGGACAGTCCCGGGATCGAGTTCCGGCCCCTGCGCACCATCGCCGGCTCGACCGAGTTCGGGGAGCTGTTCCTCGACGAGGTGCGGGTGCCCGTGGCCAACCGGGTCGGCGAGGAGAACGACGGCTGGCGCGTCACCATGACCACCCTGAGCTTCGAGCGCGGCACGGCCTTCGTCGGCGAGGCGCTGCAGTCCATGGAGCTGCTGCGGGCCTATCGCGACCTCGCCGGGCGCACCGGGGCCTGGGAGGACGGGGAGATCCGGCGACGGGTCGGGCACCTGGGGGCCGAGCTCGACGCCCTGTGGGCCCTGGCCCGGCGCAACGTGTCCCAGGCGGCGCGCACCGGCGTGCCCGGGATCGGCGGCAGCGTGTTCAAGCTGGCGCTGTCGGAGCTGCGCCAGCGCCTCGCCGAGCTCGGCACCGACCTGGCCGGCCCGGCCGCCTTGGCCTGGGACGACCTGCCCGGGTTCCGCACCGACGGCACCTACGCCACGGCCGGCGCTGCCGAGCCGGCGGGACCGGGCGGCCCCCCCGACCCCGAGCGCACCGCCGGCGGGGACGGCATCGTGGGGGACGGCCCGGTGGGCAACGGGGTGGTCGTGGGGACCTGGGTGCACAGCTTCTCGCGCACCATCGCGGCGGGGACGTCGCAGATCCAGCGCAACATCATCGCCGAGCGCATCCTCGGCCTGCCGAAGAGCTGAACGGGACGGCATGGACTTCGAGCTGTCCGAGGACGAGCTGGCCCTGGCCGAGGGGATGCGTCGGCTGTGCGCGGGCCGCTTTCCCCTGGAGAAGGTGCGCGCCGTCGAGGGCGAGGCCGTGGTGCTCGACGCCGCGGGGTGGTCCGAGCTCGCCGACGCCGGCGTGTTCGGGTTGCGGCTCCCCGAGGCCGACGGGGGGCTCGGGCTGCCCACGGCAACGGCCGCCGTGGTGTTCGAGGAGCTCGGCCGGGCGCTCGTCCCGGGGCCCGTGCTGGCCTCGCACCTGGCCGCCGGGCTCGTGCCGGGGGCGGCGGACGGGACCGTCGTGGTGGGAGCGGTGCGGCCCCGCCCCGCCCCGGGACGGCCCTGGCAACCCGGCGCCTCCAACGCCGTGGCGCCGGTGGTGCTCGAGCACCTGGGGGCGCTGGGCGCCCTGGTGGTCGTGGACGAGGACCGCATCGGCGTCGTCGACCCGGCGGCCGTGGGCGACGCCCTGAAGGTGCAGCGGCCGCTCGACCCCCTCACGCCCCTGTGGTGCGTGGACTCGCTGCCCGAGGGCGACACGGTGGGCGGCGCCGCCGAGGCGGCGCGCTGGCGACGCGATGCCCGGGTGCTGGGGGGCGCGCTCCTGGTGGGCCTGGCCGCGGCCACGGTCGAGCTCGCCGTGTCCTACGCCAAGGACCGTGAGCAATTCGGCAGGCCCATCGGGTCGTTCCAGGCGGTGAAGCACCTGTGCGCCGACATGCTGGTGCGGGCCGAGGTGGCCCGGGCGGCGGTGCACGCCGCGGCCGTGACCGTCGACCAGCCCGACGTGGGCGACGCCGACCGGGCGGCCGCCGGGGCGGCGCTGCTGGCCGGGGAGGCGGCCGTGGCCAACGGCAGGACCTGCATCCAGGTCCACGGGGGCATGGGGTTCACCTGGGAGATCCCCGCCCACCTCTATCTCATGCGGGCGAGGGTGCTGGCCGCCTCCCTCGACGGCGCCGGGCCGCTCGCCGAGCTCGTGGCCGAGCGCTTCTGACGCGGGAGGGCGAGATGAGCGACACCGACCGGGCAGGGGGCGCAGGGGAGGGCGACGCCGTCCAGGTGATCCCCGCCGGGACGGTGGCCTACGGCATCCAGCTCCCGATCCAGTCGCAGTCCACCATCTACGTCGAGGAGTGGGAGCGGCGCGCCGGGCCCGACGAGCTGGCCGCGGTGGCCCGGGCGGCCGAGGACGGCGGCTTCTTCTACGTGGCGGTGTGCGACCACACCGCCATCCCGCGGCGCCTGGCGTCGGCCATGAGCACCACCTGGTACGACACCATCGCCACCCTCGGATGGCTGGCGGGGGTGACGTCGAGGATCCGGCTCCTGTCGCACGTGTTCGTGGCCGCCCAGCGCCACCCCCTGCGGGCGGCCAAGGAGTTCGCCACCCTGGACGTGCTGTCGAAGGGCCGCGTCGTCATCGGAGTCGGCGCCGGCCACGTGAGCGAGGAGTTCGACCTGTTCGGGCCGCCCTTCGCCGAGCGGGGCCGGGCCCTCGACGAGGCCATCGACGCCCTGGCCGCCGCGCTGAGCGACGAGTTCCCGGTCCTGCCCGGCCCGCGCTGGGCGGCGAGCGAGATGGGCGTGGCGCCGCGTCCGGTGCAGCGGCCCCGGCCGCCGATCTGGGTGGGGGGCTCGAGTCCCGCCGCCCTGCGCCGGGCGGCGCGGCGCGGCGACGGCTGGCTCCCTCAGACCGTGCGCCGCGACGACATGGCGGCCCAGGTGGCCGAGCTGCTGCGGCTGCGCCGGGAGCACCGGGGGGGCGCGCCCATCGAGATCGGGGCGCTGGCCGGGGTGTTCCACGTGGGTGTGGCCGACCACGAGCTGCCCCGGGGGGTGGTCACCGGCCACGCCGAGCAGATCGCCGAGAACCTGCGCGAGCTGATCGACATGGGCGTGTCGCACCTGCAGCTGCGCTTTCCGAGCCGTTCGGCCGGCGAGCTGTGCGATCAGATCGCCGCCTTCGGCACCGAGGTCGGGCCGCTGCTCACCCGCTGAAGGGCCGCTCACCGCCTGGCCGGGCCCGGGCCACCCACACCAGGCCGAAGGTGCGGGCGCCCACGAGGCGGCAGGCCGACCCGTTGAGGGAGAAGGCGGGGAGCGGCGTGCCGGCGTCGGGGTGCCTGCCCACGACGAGCACGTCGGCGCACGAGAGCGCCCCCAGTCGTGCCGGAGCGCCCCGCGGGGCGGCCACCAGCCCGGCCGCCGCCTCGGTGGCCACCGGCGCGCCGCCCGCCGCCGCCAGGCGCGGGAAGGCCAGCGCCACCGGGTGCAGCAGCCGGTCCCGGAGGCCGGCGTCGGCGCTGTAGTAGGCGAACCCCTGGCCGGCCACGGCCGGGACCACCACCAAGGCGTCGAGGCCGGGCGCCAGCTCGTGGCCCAGGGCCGTCGAGGCGGAGCGGAAGTCGTCGTAGTAGTAGGGCGCCGCCACGGCCCGCACCGAGGTCCGCGCCAGCCACAGCGGGGCGCCCACCACGACGGTGACCACGGCCACGGCGCCCAGCGCGCCGACCAGCGCCGGCCGCGGCGGCGCCCGCCACGCCCGGACCCTCTCCCACAGCAGGCGGGCCGCCATGGCCTCGGCCAGGGCCACGCCCGGCACCGACACGAGCAGATAGCGGTCGACGTACAGCGGGTGGGCGAAGGACGTGGCCACCAGCAGGGCGGCGGGGACCACCGCCCATGCCACCACCAAAAGGGCGCGCAGGCGCCGCGCGCTCCGGGCCGGGGCGCGCCCCGCCGCCAGGGCCACGGCGAGGGCGCACAGCGCCAACGCCCCCGCCGGCGCGTGGCCCCCGGCGATCGCCGTGAGGGCGCTCAGGAAGGTGCCCGGGGTGGCGCGCGGAATCCAGTCCACCTGGGCGGTCTGGCCGGCGGCCACGGCGGCCAGCGGACTCGTGACGACGCCCACACCCACGAGCGTCACCACGAGCGGGCGCAGTGCGGCCCGCCGTGCGACCGCCACCGCCAGCACCTGGGCGCACAGGACGAAGACGGCGAACAGGTGGAACAGGAGCATGCCGACGCACCACAGGCCGTAGAGGAGCCAGTGGCGGCGGCGACGTCGCTCGACGGCGTCGAGCAGCGCACCGGTGCACAGCACGCTGAACATCGTCGCCAGCGCGTAGGGCCGGGCCTCGATCGACCACCGGACGAAGAGGGGGTTGCAGGCCAGCAGCAGTCCGGCGAACAGGACCCACCCGGGCGCCAACCACCGGCGGGCCAGCACGGTGAGCAGGCCCGTGGTGGCCGCCGCCGCCAGGAGCGAGGGCAGGCGCAGCACCCACGCCTGGGTGCCCAGTGCCGTCCAGACGTGCATGCAGAGGTAGTAGGGGAGCAGCACGGCGTCCTGGGTGTGCAGCGTGCCGTGGACCATCGACCCGAGGGGCAGACGGGCGTTGCGCCAGGTGGCCGCCTCGTCGGTCCAGATCGAGGAGCGCCCCAGGTACCGGCCCCCCACGCCGAGGGTCACGACCGTCGGCACCACGGTCGCCCACCACGCGCCGCGCCGTCCGGCGGGGCGGACCGCACCGGCCCGTGACCCGGTCTCCGGCCGCACCGTGCGGGCCACGGGGCGACTCTAGTGGCGCGCCCCTGCGCCCCCCGCCATGCGGCGGGGTGCTGCGCACGCCGGTGCGGGCGTACCGGGTATGGCGGGAGCCCGGCGAACGGGGAGATGGGCCGGCACCACCGTTGGGGTGGCGGGGGCCCCGGGCCGTACAGTGGCCGCATGATCTTCCTGCACGAGGTCCACGCGGTCAGGGGAGCGGTCGAGGAGGGGTTCGAGGCGGCCTTCCGCGACGAGTGGATGCCCACCCTGGCGAAGCACGACGACGCCCGGCTGCTGTGGTACTGCAACCACGCCCACGGGAGTGGCCCGGCGTATCACGTGGTCACCATCACGGCACTGCGCGACGGTGCGGCCTGGGAGGACCTGGCCCACCGCATCCAGCGCGGGGACCTCCAGGCGTGGGCGCGCCGGGTCGACGAGCTGCGCCATTCGGTGACCGGCAAGCTCCTCTTTCCGGTGCGCTGGTCGCCCATGGCGGACATCGACCTGTCGACCGTGCCCACCGACGGCACCACCCACGAGCTGTCGCTGTACATGGAGGACACGGGGTGGCCCCACGCCGCCATCGACGACTACGTGGAGTTCTGGGGGACCGGGTACTACGAGCCCATGCAGTCGAGGGCGGCCAACCTGCTCGACATCCAGGCGGTCTTCCAGGTGGCGTTCGGCACGGGCCGGCGCAAGGAGGCCATCCTCATGCAGAAGATCGTGAACGAGCAGGTGTTGCTGCACCTGCTCACCCACGACACGGACCCCGCCCATCGCCAGCCGGGCGAATTCATGCACGACGCGCTCGCCTACCGCGACTGCTGGGAGAGCAAGCTCCTGCGCACGAGCAGCTGGTCCCCGCTGTACTGACCGGCGACGCCACGGCGCCAGGGCCCGCACCCCGAGCGAGGCGGTGGGGCCGGCGATACCATCGGCCCGGTGCGCGGCGCCATGCGGTGGACGGGGATCATCGCCACGGCGGTGACGGCGCTGCTGGCCACGGGTGTCTCCGCCGGTCCGGCCGGCGCGGCGACGGCGGTGCGCGGCGCCCAGGCACCGGCGGACGTCCAGGCCTTCATGACCCTCTACGGCTGGGCGGACAACTCGCCCCCGGGGCCGGTGATCGCCCACCCCTGCCTCCACCGCAGCGCCGGCGGGACCGGGACCTACGCCGACCCGATCACCTTCGCCACCGACGTGAGCGAGCTCGGGTGGTGCGTCGAGATCTACGTCCCCTACATGCAGCGGTACTTCATCCACGAGGACGAGTGCAGTGAGTGCGACCAGGACTGGACTGCGGACCACCGCTACCGCTTCGACATGTGGGCGGGCGGCGACGCCGCCTCGGTGCACCAACCGGAGCGCAAAGCGCTCATCCGCTGCGAGAGCACCTGGACGCGGGCAGATGCCGTCACCGACCCCGCCAACCCCACGGTGATCGTCGATCCACCGTCGGGCCTGGCGGTGAGCGGGGCGCCGATCTTCTCGCCCACGGCGGGGTGCTGGCCGGGCCCGGTCGGCCTGGCCGATCCCGGCAAGCAGACGTCGGTGGCCGGGTCCCACGTGAGCCTGGCGCTCCACGCCACCGACACCGACCCCGGCCAGCGGGTGGCGTTCTCGGCCAGCAACCTCCCGGCCGGCCTGTCGCTGAACCGCACCACGGGGCTCATCACCGGGACGCCCCCGGCGCCGGGCCGACACAAGGTGAGGGTCACGGCCGCCGACGCCGACAACAGCGCCACGCAGACGTTCGTCTGGGTGGTGCGCCGGCACTGAGGGCCCCCTCGGTGGGGCGCGCCGACGGCCTGGCCGTGGGGGCGACGGCCCCGGCGTCGCTCGCACCCGGGCTCGGGCGCCGTCGGTGGTGAGGGGCGCCCCGGTGGTCGTCCGCGGCGGGGACCGCACCCTGAGCGGCGGATCCGTCCTCGCCGTCGTGCTCCTGTGGGCGGCGGCCGGGCTCGTGTGCACCGGTCGGTGGCGGCCGCGGGGCGGCGGGCCGGCCAGGGGCGACTTGAGGGCGTGACAACGCGGGCGGGGTCCCGGGCGTGAGCATGCCGGGACCGCGAGGTGGGGGCGGAGGTGGCGGGGGATTGGCCCAGGGTGTGCGATTCGAAGCGGCGTTCCCGGACCTGTTCCGCCTCGCCTACCAGGTGTCGTTCCGGGTCCTCGGTGACCGCGGGGACGCCGAGGACGTGGCCCAGGAGGCCCTGGCCCGGGCGCACGTCCGCTGGGTGCGGCTCCGGGAGCGGCCCGAGGGGTGGGTGGTCAGGGTGTCCACCAACCTCGCCATCGACCGGCTCCGGCGCCGCCAGCGCTCCCGCCTGGGCGCCGAGGAACCGGTGGCCCTGGTCGAGACGCACCTCACCGAGCGCATCGACGTGGCCAGGGCCCTGGGCCACCTGGCCCGCCGTCAGCGCGAGGTGGTGGTGCTGCGCTACCTGGCCGACTGGTCCGAGGCCGACGTGGCCCGGGCACTGGGGTGCTCGCCCGGGAGCGTGAAGAGCCACGCCTCGCGCGGCCTCGCCCATCTGCGCCACTACCTCGACGAACGAGGCTCCCGAGGAGGGGACGATGTTCGAGCATCTGGATGACCCCGCCCCCCCGCAGCCCACGGCGGCGGCGCTGTCGTCGGTGCTGGCCCGCTCGGCCGCCCTGCGCCGCCGCCGCGTCACCTCGGCGCTCGGGGTCGTGGCGCTCGGCGCGCTCGCCGTCGGCGTGGTGATCGGCGTGGTCGCCGCCGCCCCGGGGCGCGCCCCGGTGTACGCGGCGTTCGACTCCGAGACGGGGCTCTTGCCCCGGGGCACGGCGGTGCCCCCCTCGGACCTCGACGCCGTGGTCTTCATCGGAGCGACGCGGGGGTTCGGGCTGGCCGTCCACGACGGCCGGTGCGTGCTGGTGAGCTCGACCGACGGCGGATCGAGCTGGGCGGTGGTGGACCCCAGCCTGCCCGTCGCCTTTCCCGCCCAGTTCGAGTTCGCCGACGCCCTGCACGGCTATCTCTGGGGGGCGGCCTCTGCAGCCAGCGGCACGGTCCCGCTGTGGGTGACCTCCGACGGCGGGCGCAGCTGGAAGCAGGCGGCCATCGGTCCCGTGGTCTCGGACGTGAGCGCCATCGGCTCCGATGTGTGGGCCGTCGTGGGGGCGTGCCCGGTGAGCGCCGCCGCGGCCGGGTCATGCCCGGTGGTGGTCGAGGTGTCGCAGGACGCAGGGTCGAGCTGGTCCCCCACCGGCACGGCGCCCCCGCTGTCGGAGAGCCCGCAGGTGTCGGTGGACGACGAGCGCATCGAGCTCGCCCGCATCACCCACGCCCGCGCCTACGTCCTGAGCTTCTCCGCGGGTGCCGCCGGCTCGGGCGCCGCCGGTCGAGGCGCCGCCCCGGCCGCGTCGGGGGTCGTCGGTCTGCTGGCGTACACCGCCGACGGCGGGCGCACCTGGTCGGCGCGTCCCGACCCCTGCCCCCGGTTCTTCGACATCGGGGAGCAGATGGCGGCGTCGGGCACCGACGACCTGTGGATGATCTGCGGTTCCCAGGCGAGCGGCGGCATCCAGGCCAAGGCGCTCTACCGTTCCGCCGACGGCGGCCTGCACTGGGTGCTCACGGCGGCGGCCAACGCCCCCGTGCTCGCCGGCGGCACGACGCTGCCGGCCCCCGGCGCCCTCCCCGTGGACGGCTACGTGGCTCCCTACTCCCTCGGGCACGAGAACCTGGCCGTGCTGACGCCCGTGTCGGCGTGGCTCTTCCCCGATCGTGGCGGCGTGGTCGAGACGAGGGACGGCGGTCGGACGTGGCACGCCGTCCCCGGCCTCGCCACGGCGGGGTTCGTGGGCCAGGGATCGGGCAACGTGGTGTTCGCCGACGCCGCCCACGGTTGGGTGTGCGACGCCGGCACCGGGCTGTGGCGGACGACCGACGGCACGACCTGGAGCCGCCTGGGACCGTGACCGCCGTGCCTGGGCACCGCCGTCGGACGTGGCGGTCCGGGCACGGCGATGACCGGGTGGGCTCGGGGTGAGCCAAGATGTCCCGATGCCCGGACGAGTCCCCGCCCGATGACGGCCACCATCACCGAACCCACCCGGCGGCGCCCGAGCAGGATGCGGAGCATCACGGGCTGGGTGGTGTTCATCCTCGTCGTGGTGCTGGTGGCCACGGCCACCCGGACCTGGTTCCTGCAGACCTACTACGTGCCCTCGCCCTCGATGACGCCGACGCTGCTGCCCGGGGACCGGATCCTCGTCGACAAGCTGTCGGGCACGATCCACCGCGACGACATCGTCGTCTTCCGCAACGTGCCCGCCGATGTGGGCGGGCCGCCGGTGCTGGTCAAGCGGGTGATCGGCCTGCCCGGGGAGACGATCTCCTCGGTCGGTGCCACGGTCCTGATCGACGGCAAGCCGCTTCCCGAGCCGTGGCTCCCCAAGCTCGTGGGCATCTGCTCGGAGCCCGCCGAGCACATCAAGCCCACCAAGATCCCCGCCGGCCACTACTTCATGATGGGCGACTGCCGGGGGGACTCCGGCGACAGCCGGTACTGGGGGACCGTCCCCGTCGGCAACGTCATCGGCAAGGTGGACATGGTGATCTGGCGCAGCGGACACCCCTGGGTCCACTGGTTCTGAGCAGGCCCGGCGGCGCCCCCCGCCCGGATCTCCCCCGGGCCGGGCTCAAGGGTCCGGACCCTGGATGTCGATGCAACCCTAGGGTTGACCGGTCGCGGGGAGGGAAGGAGCGCGCTGATGACGGAGCACGAGCAGCGGCCGTGGGGTTCCTACACGGTCCTCGAGGACGCCCCGCACCACAAGGTCAAGCGCATCGAGGTCTTCCCCGGTCGCCGGCTCAGCTATCAGCGCCACACCCACCGGGCCGAGCACTGGTTCGTGGTGGCGGGCAACGCCGAGGTGACCCTCGAGGACCGGGTCCACTGCCTGGGTGCGGGCAACGCCATCGACATCCCCAAGGGAGCGGCCCACCGCATCGCCAACCACGGGGACGAGGCGCTCGTCTTCATCGAGGTCCAGCACGGCGACTACTTCGGTGAGGACGACATCGAGCGCCTCGAGGACGACTTCGGCCGGACGGGCTGAGCGGGGCGGTCACCGGCCCGCAGCGGCGGCCGGTGCGGTTGTCAGGCCTCGACCAGTGCGGGCGCGGTGCCGCCGACAGGCTCGGTGCCGGCCACGGGCTCGGTGCCGGTGCTGGCATCCATGTCGTGGCGCGTGGCCCGCAGGATGAGCAGCGTGGTCAGTGCGGCGACACCGAGGAGCGACGCGCTCACGGTGAACGCCGTCGTGTAGCCGTGCACCGCCGCCGCGGCCCGGGCCGCCGCCGAGGCGCCGTGGGCGGCCACGTACCCGGTCGTGGCCGACGCCGCGATCGTGTTGAGCAGTGACACGCCGAGCGACCCCCCGGTCTGCTGGGTGGTGTTGACCATCGCGCTCGCCACGCCGGCGTCGGCGGGGTCCACCCCGATGAGCGCGGTGCTGCTGAGCGGGACGAACGACGCCCCCATGCCGAGGCTCACGATCAGCTCCTCGGGGAAGATGTGCGAGAAGTACGCGCTGTGCACGCCGACCAGCGTGAAGAGCCCGAGGCCCACCGCCGCCACGGCGAAGCCCCCCGCCATCAGTGCCCGGGGGCCGACGCGGGGCAGGATCCGGCTGGCCACCGTGGCCCCCGCCACGATCCCCACCGAGAAGGGCAGGAAGGCGATGCCGGTGCGGATGGCCGAGTAGTGCAGCGTGCCCTGGAAGTAGAGCGTGAGGAAGAGGAACGAGGCGAACATGGCGATGCCCACCAGCAGGGCGGCGACGTAGGAGCCGCCCCGGTTGCGGTCCACCACCACGCGCAGGGGCAGCAGGGGGTGGGCGGTGCGCCGCTCGATGCCGACGAAGAGCGCCAGGAGCACCACGCCGGCGGAAACGAAGCCGAGCACGGGCACCGACCCCCAGCCGTCGGTGCCGGCCAGGGTGAAGCCGTAGACCACGGCGAGCAGACCCCCGGTGGCGGTCACGGCGCCGGGCAGGTCGTAGCTGGTGCGCCCCGTGGCCCGGCTCTCGCGCACCAGGCGGGTGGCCAGCACGGCGGCGACGATGGCGATGGGGGCGTTGATGAGCAGGGTCCAGCGCCACGAGGCGTACTGCGTGAGCAGGCCTCCCAGGATCAGCCCGATGGCGGCGCCGCCCCCGGCGATGGCGCCGTAGACGCCGAAGGCCCGGGCCCGCTCGCGGGGCTCGGTGAAGGTCACCGTGATGAGCGACAGGGCCGAGGGGGCCATCACCGCCGCCATGGCTCCCTGCAGGGCGCGGGCGCCGAAGAGCATGGCCGAGTCCTGGGCCAGGCCGCCGAGCGCCGACGCCGCCGCGAAGCCGAGCAGGCTGAGCACGAAGGTGCGCTTGCGCCCCACGTAGTCGGCGATGCGCCCGCCCAGGAGCAGGAGCCCGCCGAAGGTGAGGGTGTAGGCGGTGAGGACCCACTGGCGGTTGGCGACCGAGATGTGCAGCGCCCGCTGGGCCGAGGGCAGGGCGATGGTGACCACCGAGGCGTCGAGCACGATCATGAGCTGGGCCACGGCGATGACCGCCAGGGCCCGGAAGCGCCTGGGGTCGGGCTCGTCGGCCGGGAGCCGGGCGGGGGGGTCCAGTTCCATGGTGGCGGTCATCGGTGCCTCCAGGGGGGTTGTGGGACTACAATCGGAATGTCGGTTCCGGTACTGTCGAGACTATACGGAACGCTCGTTCCGGTTGTCAACCAACGGGAGGCCACCGTGCCGTCGCAGGGGGCGAGGGGGAGCGAGGCCGGGGAGGCCACGCTCGACGACGAGCAGGCGGTCCGGGCCGAGGCCGGCCAGGGCCGGCGCGCCGACGCCCGTCGCAACCGCGCCCAGATCCTGGCCGCCGCCGATGCGGTGTTCGCCGAGGAGGGGGTGGGGGTGCCCGTCGACGCCATCGCCCGGCGGGCCGGGGTCGGCGTGGGCACCCTCTACCGCCACTTCCCCACCAAGGAGAAGCTCTTCGAGGCCGTGCTCGTCACCCATCTCGAGCGCCTGGTGGGCGAGGCGGCCCAGTGGGTGCACAGCGACGATCCCTGCGGCGCGCTGTTCGGCTTCCTGCGCCGCATGGCCGAGGAGGCGACGTCCAAGCGCGATCTCGTCGACGCCCTGGCCGG
>Ga0335078_10003726_pt1 | contig 22685 bp, 22 predicted proteins | sample Lox_Sample_32_FD_206711 | JGI IMG/M metagenome (GOLD analysis project Ga0335078, IMG submission 206711) | Soil microbial communities from Loxahatchee National Wildlife Refuge, Florida, United States - Lox_Sample_3.2 | ecosystem: Environmental > Terrestrial > Soil > Wetlands | place: USA... | reverse complement strand
ATGCGCTCCGGTTTTTTCGCGGCGATTTCGTCCAGCGTGATCTGGTCGTTGCGATGCACCTCGAGCTTCCCGCCCAACTGGCCCAGGAACTGCGCGAGGTTGTAGGTGAAAGAATCGTAGTTGTCGAGAAGAAGAATCATTTTTAGTCGGTCGGGCGGAGAGCGCTGCTCAAATCAGCGCGCGTCTGCGCGGATCGTGTCAGGATCGGGCTCTTCCTCGTCTTGCGCGCACTTCCGGCGGGTATCGGAAACAAAGTCGTCGAGCTTTCCTTGATCGCGCATCTGAACGATTTTATCCATGAAGGGCCAGCGCGCCTCGGGATCGCCCTTGAGGATCGATTGGTAGGCCTTCAAGGAACCGAGCAAGCCCGCCGTGGCCACCGCCTGGTCGTCCTTGGCTTTATCGGGATGCTCGATCATGAACGCGGCGCTCGAGATGTCCATCTGCATGACGATGTCCAGAACATGCCCGCGCAGCGGGGGCGTCAACTTGCCGAAATATTCGCCGCACTCGGTCACGGTGATGTCCGGAATATCCGTGATCCATTGCATCACCCAGGTGCGGTTGTCCTTGGCATCCTTACCGAGGGGATCGGTTTCCAGTTCGTGTGCGATTTTCACGGCGCGCGCCCGCTCTTCGGCTGTCGACGGCCCGCGTTTCGGCGGCTGCTGCTGCGCGCGTGCCGGCCGGCCGGCGAATAATCCCAGTAAAAGTGTGGCAACGGCGATGGTCCGAATCAAGTGCGCCTTCATGGTCTGCTCCCGCTGCCGATGGCCATGCGATCGGCCCGGTTTCCCCTAAACCGTAATAGTACACGAATTTGCCGAAGAGGCGAATCAAGTAGGGCGGGCTTCAGCCTGCCGGGTTTTGCGCGCCCAGGCAAAGTCAAAATCGACAGGCTGAAGCCCGTCCTACTGAAGCGTGTACAATAGAGTCGGTACTTCAGTACGCATTTCAGAAAGGTCCCATGGCAAAGTTTGAAAAACACATCTTCATCTGCACCAATCAGCGCCCCGACGGCCACCCTCGCGGCTGCTGCAATCCTTCCGGCCAAGCCGAACTGCAGCGCGCCTTTAAAGCCAAGCTGGCCGAGCGCGGCATTTCCGGCAAAAAAGTGCGCGCCAACAAATCCGGATGCCTGGAGCAATGCGAAGTGGGCCCAACGGTGGTGGTGTATCCTGAGGCCGTCTGGTACGGCGGCGTGACCCTCGCGGACGTCGACGAAATTATCGACTCGCACATTCTCGGCGGTAAACCTGTCGAGCGCCTGATCATTCCGGATGCCGTGCTGAACAACACGCAGAAGCAGCCCGTCCCGGCAAAAGTTTTCGCGCCAGAGGGCGAAACCAAAAAAACGAATTTGGCCTGAAGGAAGGCTCCTCAGCGCGAGGTTCGAGGCGCGTTACAAAGGCTCCAGAGGCTGCGGAAAAAATACTTGTTTTTGTCATTCCGAGCGAAGCGAGGAATCTCTCCGACGGTCATGCTGATGAAATGAAAGAGAGAGTCCTCGCTCTGCTCGGAATGACAAAATCGCGTGCGGACTTTTCCCCCAGCCAGTCCAGCCTCCAGCTTCCAATTTCCAACCTCTAGTAGACTCTAGCCTCTAGACTGTCGTAGTCTCGCGCCACGACCATCATGAAATCCAAATTCAATCCTGCCGGGAGAAACCCATGAAGATGCGAATGTGTTTTTTCGTGTTGTCGGCGATTCTCGCTTCGCCTTTATTCGCGCAACAAACTGTGCCTGAAATTGCCTTCGACTCCGTTCCCAATTTTTTCAAGCTTCCACCCGGAATGAATTTCGGTGAAGTTCCCGGCGTGGCCGTCAATTCCAAGGGTCACATCTTCGTGTTTACGCGGTCCAACAGCGCGAACGGCCCGGCCTATGCACCCGCCGCGGCGCAGCTCTTCGAGTTCGACGCAAATGGTAATTACGTCCGCGAAATCGGCAAGGGTCTGTACGCCTGGGCCGAAGCCCACACCGTGCGCATCGACAAGGACGACAACATCTGGGCCATCGACAAAGGCTCCGACATGGTCATCAAATTCAACCCGGCGGGCCGGGTGGTCTGGGTCTTCGGACGCCGCGCCGAAGGCGCCGATGAGGACACCCGTCCCTGGGCGCACCCCGATCCCCCGCTTCCCGCCATCGACGGAATGTTCCGCCAGCCCACCGACGTGGCCTGGGATTCCGACGGCAACATCTACATCACCGACGGATACGTCAACTCGCGCGTCGCTAAATATGACAAGAACGGGGAGTGGGTAAAATCCTGGGGCGAAAAAGGCACGGCCCCGGGGCAATTCCGCCTGCCGCACACCATCGTCGTGGATCGCAACAACAACATTTACGTGGGCGATCGCAGCAACCGGCGCGTGCAGGTATTCGACACCGAGGGAAAATTCCTGCGGTCGTTCACCATCGACGTTCCGCCCGTTCCCGGCTTGCATCCCGTCAACGGCAACACGCCCACCGGCGAGCGCCTCGCCGCCGTGATTGGCGCTCCCAATTCCATCTGCATCACTCCGGGCCCGAACCAGGTGCTATACGTCGGAGAATTGACGTACCCCGGCCGAATCTTCAAAGTTTCGCTCGACGGAAAAGTTCTCGGCGTGATCGGCAGGCCCGGCCGCCAGCTCAAGCAGTTCGGCGGCGCGCATCAGCTCGCCTGCCCCTCGGAAAATGTGGTGTACGCCGCGGAAACATCCAACTGGCGCGTGCAAAAATTAATCCTTCATCCGTGAGAAGTAAGTAGCACAGCCACTCTTGGCTGTGTAGTTTTCTCAACCTTCACGAATGGGCAGACTTGCGCGATTAACAAAAACCACACAGGCAAGAGTGCCTGTGCTACTGAACCCTGACTTCGACGGAAGCGGTTTTGGTATGCCCCGCGCCGTCGTCTATCGTGAGCGTGTATTCCGTGGTCTTGCGCGGCGAAACATGCACGCACCGGCTGAACGCCGGCCAAACAGGCTCCTCCGCCTGCGGGTCGATCTTCACGGCCTTTGCGTTGGAAACGCTATAGCAGAGGGAACTTCTCTCTCCCGCCTGAATGATCGGGGGATTTGCGGCATAAGAAAGAATTTCAAAGCGGTTTCCGCCCATCGCTTCGAAACTCTGTTGAGCTTGGGAGCGCTGCTTTTCCGCCGCCTTCTCCGCGATCGCTCGATTAGCATCCCAGCGCGCTAAAAAAATCCATCCGACATAACCGCCCACGAAAAGAAAGGCCACAGCCGACATGATGACGTAAATGCGGAACCCTGCGCGGGGTTCAGAGGTGGAATCCTGCAACACGAAGCACCTCCCGAAAGTGCTGTTCAGGCGGCTCGGCTAGATTGAGTATAGAGCAAGGAAATTACTTTTTGCGAGATGCGAGCTTTGCGCCGCCCGGCGCTGGATCTTCTCCGCGGTGCGCGATTTCGAGCGCGGTGAGCAGCGCTCGCGCTTTGTTCACCGTCTCCGTGTATTCCTTTTCAGGCACGGAATCGGCGACGAGGCCCGCGCCCGCCTGCACGTACGCCACGCCCTTCTTCACCACCATGGTGCGAATCGCGATGCAGGAATCGAGATTGCCCGAGAAATCGAGATAAAGAATCGCTCCGCCGTAGATGCCGCGGCGCGTAGGCTCGAGTTCGTCGATGATTTCCATGGCGCGCACTTTCGGCGCGCCCGAAAGCGTGCCGCCGGGAAAGCAAGCGGCGAGCGCATCGAAGCAGTCCACCTCTTCGCGCAAATGCCCGCTCAAACTCGAAACCAGGTGCATCACGTGCGAATAGCGCTCGACGAACATCAGCTTCTCAACGCGCACCGTGCCGTACTCCGACACGCGCCCGAGATCGTTGCGCCCCAGATCGACCAGCATGATGTGCTCGGCCTGCTCCTTGGGATCGCCGGCCAGCTCGGCTTCCAGCGCCGCGTCTTCTTTTTCATCGGCGCCGCGCGCGCGCGTCCCGGCGATGGGCCGGTAAAACGCCTCGCGGCCCTGCACCTTCAAGAGCATTTCGGGCGAGCTGCCCACCACGGCGAGATCGTTCAGCTTCAAAAAATACATGTATGGCGATGGATTCACCACGCGCAGGGAGCGGTAAATCTCGAATGGGTCGGCATCGGTCTTCGCGGCGAAGCGCTGGCTGATGGCCACTTGAAAAATGTCGCCCGCGCGGATGTATTCCTTGGACTTTTCCACCGCGGCGATAAATTTGGCGCGCGAAAAATTGGACGTCACCTTAAGCGGGCGCGGCTTTCTGCGCTTCGGATGCTCCGCGGGCACGGGCGCATCCAGGCGGCGGCGTGTGGCCTGGATTTCGCGCACGGCCTGGTTGTATTTCGCGCGCAGGCTGCCTTCGCCGTCTGTGAACACGTTGCGCACGATCCACACGCGGTGCCGCACATGATCGAACACCACGAGGCCGAGAAAAAACATCATCACGGCGTCGTCCATTCCCACGTCGTCGCGCGTCGCGTCCGGAATGCGTTCGATGAGCCGCACCATGTCGTAAGCAAAATAGCCGATCGCGCCGGCAACGAGCGGCGGCAGCCCCGGCACGCGCACGGGGCGATACCGCTCGACGCGGTTGCGCAAATAATCGATCGGATTTTCCTGCACCCAGGACGTGCGGCTCTCGCTTTCCAGCACGCATGCGCCGTTGACGTAGCGAAACACCTCGCTCGGATTCGCGCCCACAAACGTGTACCGCGCGATTTTTTCCCCGCCCTCGACGCTTTCGAGCAGGCAAGCGTACCGCGCATTCTGCGCCAGCCGCAGATACGCGGAAACCGGCGTGAGCGTGTCCGCCGTGAATGTGTCATACACGGGCACGAGGTTCCCCTGCCGCGCCAGTTTTCGGAACGTTTTGAAGTCAGGCTGGATCATGAATTTCCCGGCACTGCCCCCGGCGATTTTCCTTTCCATTTTTCCGGCGCCGCCGGTCACGCGCCGCGCTGTTGTATTTTTTCATCCCGATCGAGCGCCGCTACCACCGCGCGGCGCATAGCGCTCTCCGGCGCGCGCTCGCCCGTCCAGATTTCGTATTGCGCGAATCCTTGCGCCAGAAACATTTCCAGGCCGGAAATCGTTTCGATTCCCTTCCGGCGCGCCAGCCGCAGCAATTCCGTTTCCCGCGGACGGTAAACCATGTCCATCACCATCCGGCAGTTCAGGTCCGCCGCGACAAGCGGAGAGCCTCCACGCGGATGCATCCCCACGGGCGTGCAATTCACGATCGCATCGAAAAATTCATGCACGAGTTCGGCCCGCGCCACCGCCTGGCCCCCAACGGCGCGAGCCAACGCGCGGGCGCGCTCCGGCCGCCGCGCGCATAGACACACAATCGACCCTGCCTGCGCCAGCGCGAAAGCCGCCGCCCTCGCCGCGCCTCCCGCCCCAAACAGCAGCACGCGGCTCCCCGCCAGGCGCATCCGCCGCTCCAGGCTACGCAGAACCCCAACGTAGTCCGTATTGTACCCGTACAATCGCCCGCCGCCACGCACCACCACCGTGTTGACCGCTCCAATGCGCTGAGCCAGCAGATCGCAGCCATCCAGATAACGCAGAATCGTTTCCTTGTGCGGGATCGTTACCGAAAGGCCCGCGACTCCGAACCCCCGCATCGCGCTCAGAAATTCGCGCAGGTCCCGCACGAGAAACGGCACAAACACGGCATCGAATTTGCGCGCCTGAAACGCCGTGTTGTGCATGAGCGGCGAAAGCGTATGCGCGATTGGATCGCCGATCACTCCGTACACCCGCGTGCGACGCGTGATCTGCTCGGCCCGATACAGATCGATCATCGCGTCCAGGGAAAGTTGGCCCGGCGCCGTGGTCTGCTCCACGGCCCCATAAGCCAGTGCGCTGCCCATGCGCAGCGATAGCACGCGCCCGGCAAGGCCGAATTCGCCCATCGGAATGGCCACCAGGTCGCGGCGCCTCCCGGCCAATTCGCAGACGCGCACGCTGTCAGAAACGGAATGGCTCTGCACCGCGATCTTCACCGCGTGTCCCCCGGCGCGCTCCAGCCGGCGAACGATGCCCGCCAGGTTTCGCGGCGTCTCGCGAAAATCATGATAGGAAACCATGACACGCGCGGGAGAAAGCAAGCGCGCCAATTCGCCACGCTTCATTCCCTTCGCCGTTTCAATTTCAACATCGCACCATTTGCATCCAGCGCGCGCTGCTTGCGCCAGGACCGCGATTTCCTCTTCCCGGCTGCCGGCAAATAACCCGCCCCCCTCCTTCCGTCGAAACGTTGCAATCAAAACGCCTCGCGGCCGAGTACGCCCCAGCCAGGATAGAAAAGCCTCCCTCTCTTTCTCATCGCGGAGATAGTCCAGGCGCAGCTCGAGCGCGCGCGTCTTGCGCAGACCCAGCCGGACCAGCGCCCTCATCTCGCGCGACGTTTCTGCAGCAACCACAGCGCACAAACGGTCTTTTCCGAACAAGCCCTTCAAGCAGCCTCCGCCCCGCGACCTAGGCTTTAGGCTTCTACCATGTGGGTGACAAATGTGTAAAGCGTCCACCCACGTTTTCTTGACCGTGCCTGGGGCCAATGCTAGCTTGGAAGGGCAGCCATAACCGGGGTAGGGTAATCCGAAGGCGCGAAGGCAAGGAGCGGCTCCCGTGCGCAAAAAGATCAGCTATCGCATTCTGAATATTGGACTTACTGTGACAATGGGCTTCCTGGCCTGCCACGCATTCGGCCAGACGCCGCAGTATGTCCCGACCACCCCGACCCCTGCGGACTTGTATTGCTCCGGCGAGGTGTCTGAGAAGCAGCTTCCAAAGGATTTATATGTAATCTCCGGCGAAAATTCCTCGTACAAAACCAGCTTTGGACCCGGCGAAGCCATTTACATTAATCAGGGGACGGAGCACGGCGTAAAAGTCGGAGATGAATTCGAAGTGGTCCGGCCCGCCAGCGATGTGTTGGCGAACAATCCTTGGTTCAAGTACCAGACCATGCTTAGCCGCGCCATGGGTACACGATATGTGGATATCGGGCGGCTGCGCGTCATTCACGCCGACGAAAGGACATCCACCGCGGTCATGGATCTAGCCTGTACCACGGTCTACCGTGGCGACCTGATCCGACCGTTCATGGCTCGCCCGGCGCCCCAATACCACACCGCGAAGCTGGATCCCTTCGCCCCGCCTTCGGGAAAGAAAACGGCCATGATTGTGACCAGCAAGGATTACACAGTCCTTGACGGGCCCGGCAGGATCGTTTACGTCAATCTGGGAAGTGCGCAGGGTGTCCGCGTGGGAGACTACTTCCGCGCGTTCCGCTACCAGGGGACGCGCGCCGAAACCGTTTTCCAAGTTAGGGACACCGCATACAAGGCGTACGGCTTCGGAAGCACTCCCGTCGCCTACCAGTGGGACAATCTTCCGCGCCAGGTGCTGGGCGAGGGAATTGTCCTGCGCACCGGGACGAATTCTTCCACAGTAATGTTAACCAATGTTCACTTGGAAGTTTTCGTCGGCGATTACGTGGAATTGGAATAGCCGCGGTTAAACCACGCAGCGAAAAATTAGTAGTCGACGCTTTTTTCTCCGGCAGCGTTTTCACGGTTCGGAATTTTTGCGCTCAGTTTTCTCCGAAAAAATTTCAGCAGTGAAGCTGAACAACTGCGTGGCAGGATCGCTCCAGGCATCGCGCGGCAATCCGGCTTTGACGCAGGTCTCTTGGAGCAATCGCTGTCCGGACCAATTCCGTTCGCCGGCCACTTGCGGCAGCAACAGCCCTCGGAAAGATCCCCGCACCACCATCAGTCCATGGCGGCCGGCCACAATCGCTTCAGGAAGAATGCGCTCCAGCGGGGTCAAAACGGAGATTTCGATTTGCAAAACGGCAATTTCCTCGGCCCGAATCGGTGAAAATCGCGAATCGTACAAGGCCGCGTTGATCGCGGAAATCGCCACCACTTCCGCGAGCGGCCCGGGGCTTTCGACCTGCCCCACGCAGCCGCGCAACGCCTCGCCGCGATACAGGCTTACAAAAGCGCCGCGGCGTTCGGCGAGCGCCGCGGGATGAGGCGGGAAATCCGGGAAGCGTTTCTCGTAGATGGCGCTGGAAATCGCGCGCCGGGCAATCTCCACCAGCGCCAGCCAATCGTCACTGGACAGTCGGGACATCCTGAGTGTTCTTGCGCCGTTCGAGTATTCTCAGGTGCCGGCGCTGCTTCACGCTGCCATCGACACGGCCCCAAAACTTTTGAAAATACTGAAACGCGGAAACCACCGCGCTGCCCACCACCAGCCACAGCAGCAGCACGCCCAGCGGCCGGATGATGGCGTGCTTCGCCGCCAGGATTACCGCGCACACGGCGATCACTTGCAAGACCATTTTCGTTTTACCCAGGGCGGAAGCGGGAATCGTAAATCCTTCGGCGGAAGCGATGTTGCGCAGCCCCAGCACCACAATCTCGCGCCCAATAATGATCACCGCCATCCATCCGGGTACCAGGTGCATTTCCACCAGGGAAATAAACGCCGCGGACATCAATAGCTTGTCAGCGATGGGATCGAGCAGAATTCCGAGAGTCGTGACCTCGCTCCGCCGCCGCGCGTAGTAGCCGTCCGCCCAATCGGTGGCTGCCGCCGCCAGAAGAATCAGCACGCCCCACTCGGCAAAATTAATCGTCACTCCCAGAAAAGCAATATTGGGTTCGCGGGTCAATAGGACAACGACCAGCACCGGGATAAAGAAAATGCGCAGAATGGTCAGGCTGTTTGGCAGGTTCATGACGCACCCGGGGGGCCCCCTGCTCCTATTTGAACGTACCCGCCCAAGTTATGAGGCGTACCACACTATAGACGCACCGGCGCAGGCAGTCAACGATTGCTCAAAAAGCGCCCTAAAGCACTTGCGAAGGCCCGTCCCCTGCGCAGAAATTGGAAAAGAAAAATCATATACTCTTAGACAACAGGGACCCGCAAGGCTGTGCAAATCATACGGTTACAACCAGCCGGTCCGAAAAGGGGCCAAATGCTTAGGGATTCAGCAAGAATCGCTGTAATATATTGAAAATACTACAGTTATTTCCACAGGAAACGATGAAACTGTCTGCGGATTCAAATTCTCTGCGGTTAGGTCCAGGCGAGGGAAAATGATTTCCACAGACATTTCCACAATTTCGGGGCATTTCTTCGGCCCAATCGGGAACTCAAAAATGCGCGGATTTCCTTGATTCTTGAGGGCTTTTCTCGCTTCCTCTCGAACCCGGCCGGAACTTAACTTTCAGGAACAAATCGTGCCAGAATCATTCCATCATGCGCGCGCTGCCTCCGGACCGATCCTCAGTTGGCGAGCCACGGACTCAGGGATTTCCGCTTCGATAGCCATGGCCGAATCCCTCACTTCGGAATGAAGCACGCGGCCCAGGGAATGCACGAGGGCAATCGCACGCCCGTTCGACAGCGGCAGCGTGAATTGCAAATGCAGCAAGGGATCGACAGGCATGGCCTCATCGATCCGGCCGAGCAGGGTTTCCAAGCCTTCGCCGGTCAGGCCGGAGACACGCGCGGAATTGTGATTGCCGTTCATCGCCGCCACTTCCTCGGGGGCGAGCTTATCGATTTTGTTAAAAACATGCAGGCGCGGCCGGTCCGCGACGCCCAGCTCCTTCAGGATTTTTTCCACTTCGGCGTCTTGCTCGGTGTGGTGCGGATTCGAGATATCCGTCACTTGTAGAATCAGCGCGGACTCCTGCACTTCTTCGAGCGTGGCGCGAAAGGCGGCGATCAATCCCGGCGGAAGGTCGCGAATAAATCCCACGGTGTCGGACAGGAGCACGCGCCGGTTGGAGGGGAGGCGCACGGCGCGCACGGTCGGGTCCAGCGTGGCGAACATTTTCGAGGAGACCAGCACGCCGGCTTTGCTCAGCGAATTGAAGAGCGTCGATTTTCCCGCGTTGGTGTAGCCCACAAGCGCGACGGTGCCGAGCGGCACAGCCTGGCGCGTCTCGCGCCGCAGCGAGCGCTGTTTCCGAACCGCTTCGATGGCCTTGGTGATCTTGCTAATCCGGTCGCGGATGCGCCGGCGGTCGGTTTCCAGTTTCTGCTCGCCAGGGCCGCGCGTGCCGATTCCGCCGGCTTGCCTGGAAAGCTCCTTGGCGCTTCCGGCCAGGCGCGGCAGGAGGTAATTCAGTTGCGCGAGCTCGACCTGGAGCTGCCCTTCGCGGCTGCGCGCGTGCCGCGCGAAAATATCCAGGATCAGCTGCGTGCGGTCGATCACGCGGCAGTCGGTGCCCTTTTCCAGGTTGCGCAATTGCGTGGGCGAAAGATTGCGGTCAAAAACAATGAGCGGCGCGTTGTGCAAACGCGCCTCGATTTTCACTTCCTCGATCTTGCCGCGCCCGATCACGGTGGCGGGATCGATCTTGTCCCGCATCTGAAAAATGCTTCCGGCCACCTGCGCCCCCGCGCTGCGCGCAAGCTCCGCCAATTCCTCGAGCGACGCGCGTTCCGCATCGCCCGCGTCGATCCCCGGCAAATGCGATGCCCGCTTCAGGCCCACACCCACCAGGAACACGCGCTCGTAGCTTTCTGTCGGACGGGTAGTCTTCATTCGGCGTTAACAATGGAAACGAATCGCAGGCGGGGAACGCGCGATCCTTGGCACAATCTCACACCAGTATTATACACCCTGACGCAATTCGCCGTTGCCGTGTTCTAGGATCGATCATGAATCAGGCTGCCTAATTTCTGGTGCGCAGGATTGCAGCCATGGCACTTGGGTCCCGGCGACCGTGAAATACCGCGATCACAACGATCGGCCTTTCATCCGGGGCATAGGCGATGAGAAAATCACGCACAATTTGAAAGCGCAATGGGCGCGACGTGATATCGGATCGCAAATGGCCCTGATGGGGAAAAGGAACAAGCCTGAGGATGGCGTCCATAATTTCTTCACGAATGCGTTTGGCTGAGTTAGGACTATCCTTGGCGATAAATTCCCAGATTTCTCTGATATCTTGCGCCGCGCCAGGGAGAAGTTCGAATCCCTGGTCGTCGTTCATTTGGGGGAGTTTTTCCTAAGGAGGTCGTCTTCTTGCTGGCGCAAACTTTCGAAAAATGCTTTGCCATCGATTGGTTTTACGCGCCCGCTCTTAAAGTCGTCATAGCGATTTTCAATGGTATCGCGCATTTCCGCCAATTTCGCCAGATATCCCGCCATTGTGTCTTCGACAAGGTCTTCGGGGGCCTGACCGGTCCGAGCAGCCAATTCAATCAGGCGCGATTCCGTCTCGGGTTTGAAACGAACTTCCATGCAACTGATTTTAGTTGCGAAGCGAAAATCTGTCAAAACAATGCAGCGGGCTGGTTCCATCATTGTTCGAAGATTGGCGATGCTCGGTAAGGCAAGCGCCTTGCGCCTTAAATCGTATATGAAGCATAATGGTTTCCTACGATTTGAACTTTCAATCCGTTATTCGAGCGAATCGCGAATCGAGGCCTGCCGATGGTCAAGCTAAAAGTGAATGGGACGGAGCGCTCCTTCGATGGAGACCCTACGATGCCGTTGCTGTGGTATCTGCGGGATGAGCTGCGGCTGACGGGGACCAAGTTCGGCTGCGGGATGGCGCTGTGCGGCGCCTGCACGGTGCACAAGGACGGCAAGGCCGTGCGCTCATGCAGCGTGCCGATGTCCGGGGCCGCGGGCGCGGAAATTACCACGATCGAGGGGCTGGGCGCGAACGGATTGCACCCGGTGCAGAAAGCCTGGATGCACATCAACGTGCCGCAGTGCGGCTATTGCCAGCCCGGGCAGATGATGCAGGCGGCTTCGTTTTTGAAAACCACGAAAAAACCGACGGATGCGGAGATCGACTCCGCGATGTCCGGAAACATTTGCCGCTGCGGAACCTATCAGCGCGTGCGTGCGGCGATCAAATCCGCCGCGGAGGAGCTGGCATGAGCGCGATCGAGAACGTAAGCAGGCGCGGTTTTCTGAAAGGTGCGGCCTCGGCGGGAGCGTTTGTGCTGGCCGTGCGTTTTCTTCCCGATTCGCTGCACGCGGAAGGATTGCCGTTGAACGCGCGCGTCGACCGCGCCGCGTTGCACCCCAGCGTGTACGTGGGAATCGACGCGGACGGAACCGTGCATATCATCGCCCATCGCTCGGAAATGGGAACCACCAGCCGCACCTCGCTCCCCATGATCCTGGCCGATGAACTGGATGCCGACTGGAAGCGCGTGAAAATAGAACAGGCCATTGGAGATGAGCGCTACGGCTCGCAAGACACGGACGGCTCGCACTCCATTCGCGAATTCTACGAACCCATGCGCCAAGCCGGCGCGGCCGCGCGAATCATGCTCACCCAGGCTGCCGCCAACCAGTGGGGCGTTGCGCCCTCGGAATGCGCGGCCGATTTGCACACCATCGTCCACAAGGCCAGCGGACGGCGCCTCGGTTACGGCGAGTTGGCTTCCGCCGCCGCCAAGCTGCCCGTGCCGAAAACGGCGGAGTTGCAATTCAAACCCAAGAGCGCCTGGCGCTACGTCGGCAAAGGCGCCCCGAGTTACGACCTTTCCGATGTGGTCATGGGAAAAGCGGTTTATGGAATGGACGCCCAAATGGACGGAATGGTGTACGCGTCCATCCAGCACCCGCCGGTTCTCGGCGGAAAAGTGAAATCGTTCGATGACAAGGAAGCGCTGAAAGTCGCCGGCGTGAGCCAGACGGTGTCCATCGATCCGTTCCAGGGCCCGTGGGGTTTTCAACCCCTTGGCGGCGTGGCCGTCATCGCGAAAAATACTTGGGCCGCGTTTCAGGGCCGCAAGAGTTTGCAAATCGATTGGGACAACGGGCCGAACGCGAGCTACAACTCGGATCAATTCAAAAAGCAATTGCAAGAGACCGCTCGAAACCCGGCCAAGGTGGTCGGCAATCGCGGGGACGTGGATGCCGCATTCGCGAAAGGCGCGAAAATTATCGAGGCCGAATATTACGTACCGCATCTGGCGCACGCGGCGATGGAACCGCTCGTCGCGGTCGCCGATTTTCGAGACGGCAAAGTAACCGCGTGGGCGTCCACGCAAAATCCGCAAGCCGCGCAGGATACCATCGCCAAGGCACTGGGGATTGCCAAGGAAGATGTGATCTGCCACGTGCCCTTGCTCGGCGGGGGATTCGGACGGAAATCCAAGCCGGACTATGTCGCCGAAGCCGCCATCCTCTCCAAAAAAGTAGGCCGCCCCGTAAAAGTAGTCTGGACGCGCGAAGACGATATTCAGTTCGACTACTATCACAGCGTCTCGGCGATGTACATGAAAGCGGCCGTCGACGGCCAGGGAAAACCCACGGCCTGGTTGCAGCGCTCCGTCTACCCTCCCATTGGATCCTTGGGAGATCCCAAGATGAATTATGGCGGGGATTTCGAGGAGGGCATGGGATTCACGGACATCCCTTTCGACTTGCCCAATCTGCGCGTGGAAAATGGGCCGGCAACCGCCCAGGTTCGCATCGGCTGGCTGCGCTCGGTGGCCAATATTTACCATGCTTTCGCTGTCCAAACTTTCGCCGACGAACTGGCGCACGCCGCGGGACGCGATCCATTGGATTACATGCTCGGACTCATCGGCCCTCCTCGCACGGTTGACATCAACAGCATGAAGCATCCCAATTACGGCGCCAATTACGATGTCTACCCCAACGATACGGGACGCCTGCGAAAAGTTTTGGAAGTTGCCGCAGAAAAATCAGGATGGGGCAAGCGAAAATTTGCCAAGGGATCCGGCATGGGCCTCGCGGTCCATCGCAGCTTCTTGACCTATGTGGCGGACGTGGTGGAAGTCCAAGTCGGCGACGACGGCAAAGTCCATATTCCCCGCGTCGAGACGGTTGTGGATGCTGGGCTCGTTACGAATCCGGAAGCGACGCGCGCCCAGTTTCAGGGCGCGGCCGTCTTTGCGACCAGCATCGCGCTAAGCGGATCCATCACCGCCACCAATGGCGTAATCGACCAGTCAAACTTTGACTCTTATCCCGTGGCGCGAATGAGAGAAGCGCCCCTGCAGACGAATGTGACACTGGTCGATAGCGATGCGCCGCCGGCGGGCGTGGGCGAGCCCGGAGTTCCGCCATTCATCCCGGCGCTTTGCAATGCCATTTTCGCGGCCACGGGAAAACGCGTGCGCGAATTGCCGCTGAGCAAAACCAAGTTGGCCTAGAGGGCTTCGGTGGAACAGGCCTCAGCCTGTGGGGTTTAGCCCTACCAAAAACTAAAACCCACACACTGAAGCCTGTTCCACTTTGAGCCTGGGAATTCTGACTAGGCCGCTGCGCCCGAACGTGATTGCCCGGACGCCAATTGTTCAGCGGCGGCTACGATGGCTGGATCGTCGCCAAAGCCAGGCAGCCAGTGCACCAGGGTCTCCTTGCGGAACCAGGTGAGCTGGCGCTTGGCATAGCGGCGTGTGGATTGAGCGATGGCTTTGGTGGCGGCGGCAAGGGTGACGGTGCCATCGAGGTGGGTGCGCAGTTCGCTGTAGCCGATGAAGTCAAAGGGCTTCGAATCCAGCGGCACACCGCTGCGAATCAAGCCGGCCACTTCGTCGAGCCAGCCGCGTTCGAGCATGGTACGCGTGCGCCGTTCGATGCGGTCGTACAGGGCGGCGCGCGGTGGTTGCAGGCCGATCTTAATCGGGTGGTAGCCTTCGAGCGGCGTGCGGCCCGCGCGGTGAACTTCGGTGAGCGGGCGGCCCGTGAGCAGGCAGACTTCGATCGCGCGAATCATTTTGGGGCGGTCGCGGGAACCGATGCGCAGCGCCGCTTCCGGATCCAGGCGCCGCAGGACGCGATGCAAGTATTGCAGGCTGTGCGCGTTGGCGCCAGCCTCCAGGCGCGCGCGCAATTCCTCCGAACGCGCCGGGGCATCGGCCAAGCCTTCGAGCAGGGCGCGCAGATAGAGCCCCGTCCCCACGGTGAGAATCGGGAGCCGCGAGCGCTGCCGCAAATCTTCCAGGACGGCAACCGCTCGCGTGCGGTATTCGCCCGCCGTAAATGGAAAGCTCGGTTCGACCAAATCGAGCAAGTGGTGCGGCACGTCGCCGCGTTCCTGAAATGTGGGCTTGGCCGTGCCGATATCGAATCCGCGATAGACTTGCGTCGAATCGCAGGATAGAACTTCGCCACCCAGCTTGCGGGCCAGCGCCACAGCGAGCGAGGATTTTCCCGATGCGGTCGGCCCCACGATGGCCACGAGCGGAAGCGAGTCGCGCCCCGCTCTAGGAGGTTCTTCGGGGGCTTCCGGCGATCGTTTAGGTGCGGCGCTCATCACAGGTATTTCCAGTACCGGACAACCAAATAAATCAAACAGAGCAGGGCCAGCAACAGGAACCCTGCCACTTGCGTACGGGAGGGCTTCACTGAATTGTCTGCGAGTCCAGGGGTATATTATACAGGAAAATGAACCGTAGCTCGATAAAGGGGCCGCTGAACGCGGGCGGCAAAGGTTCGAACGGCGTGGAAGCCCGAATGGAGGACATCGCGGCGCGGTCGAGGGGGTCCTTGCCCGAACTGCCCTTCATAACCGGCTCTTCTTCCGGAACGATGCCGTTGTGCATGATTCGAAATTGCAGTACAACCTTCCCACGATCTCCTAGTTGGGCGGATTCCGGCATCACGGCGTACCAATTCTGCTTCACCCTGGCAAGCACCCGGTTAATATAGGCGTTGAAGTCCACGCCCTCGGTTGGCGTGAGAATTGTGACCGCATTGCCGGCAAACCCCTGGCCCCCACCGCCTCCGCCATAGCCGCCGCCCCCAGGCGAAATTCTGCCCATGGACCCTCGAGTTACTGTGTCCGACCCGCCGCCCTTCAAAGCCTCTTGCATGGATTCCTGCAAAGCCTTGCCTGGCGAAAATTTCGGCAGTACCAGGCTCGAGGGTGCGTCTGGCGGGGGCGTTTGCGGACGGATGGGACTCTCCACCGGGTGCGGCTGGGCGATTGGCGCAACCGGAGCCGGAGCGGGAGTCGGAGAGGGCTTCGAGGGCGCCAAAGCTTCCCGAGGCGGCTCGGGCGTCGGGGGTGCCGCCACCGCGGCGCGCGGGGGCGCCAGTTGCCGCAGCAGGCGCGGATCGACTTTCACGACCGGAGTTTTCGGCCGCGGGGGCGATGGCGTTCGATCGAACCGATTCAGGTCCGAAGGGATGTACAAATCGGTGATGTTTCGCGCGATTTCCGCGTCCGTGGGCGGATGGTACGGGAAAATTTTCGGCGCGAACAGAATGAGCAGGATCACCACAAAGTGAAAAGCAATGGAAGCAATGCGCACCGCGGCGTTCCCGACTGGAGTGCGCTCCTCGACCGGCTTGGTCATCAAATTGACTTCGCCGGTGGTGAGGACGTCGGGATCGAGCACTTCGGGCAGATCCTGGATGGCCACGATATGTTTGGGCTCGTGGGCGACCGCGTGGGCATCCTTGGGGATGGCCACGCGCGAATCCAGGATCGTCAGAGGCACATAGCTGGGCGTTTTGCTGGTCGGATCGAGGGGGGTCGTCGGCATGTCGCGGGGGACTACGACGGCATCGCCGAGCACCTCCAGCTTGAAATACGAGGGAATCGAGGAATGCGGGTCCAGTTCGAATTTCGGCAGGTCTCGCGGCACGAGCGTGCGCTCATCCAGGTCGGAGCTTAAGCGCCTGGGTGGGGCATCGACCGAAGACACAATCGGCCGGGCGTTTTTCGGAACCAATAGCCTAGGAATCATAGATTTGGCTGCGGGGCAGCAAAGGCTCCCAGTTGGACGCGCCGCCCGTGATCGAGGATGCCTGCCATAACCTGGTCGGCGAGGGCCAAGGCGCGCCGTCCCGCAGCGCCATCCACGGCCGGAACGCGGCGCGTCCGCACCGATTCCAGGAAGGCCCGCAGCTCGGCCCGCAGAGGCTCTTCCCGCTCAGCGGGCAGGGCCGCGAAGTCAAACTTCGGCTGCGGGCCGGGTTCGGCCACACGGACACGGAGCGCATCCTGGCGCGTGAAATCCACCGAAATATACTCGTGTTGCTGGAAAAAACGCAACTTTCGCACGCGCTCCGTGGAGACCCGGCTGGCGGTCACGTTGGCCACCGCACCGGTGGCGAAGTCCAGGCGCGCGTGGGCGATGTCCACCTTGTCGGTCAAGACGGGAATGCCGATCGCCTTGATGTCCACCACGGGCGCGTCCACCAGGGCCAGCAGAATATCCAGGTCGTGAATCATAACATCATAGACTACATCGATATCCAGGCTGCGCGGGGTGAAGACGCCGAGGCGGTGAACTTCAAAGTAGAGCGGGCGGTTCACCACCGGCATCACCGCGACAATCGCGGGGTTGAAGCGTTCCAGGTGCCCCACTTGCAGGATGCGGCCGTTCTCCGAAGCCGCGGAAAGCAAATCGTCTGCTTCGGCCAGCGAAGCTGCCATGGGCTTTTCAACTAGGACATCGATGCCGAGTTCGAGCAAGCGGCGTCCGACGCGCGCGTGCGCGACAGTGGGCACGGCCACGGTTGCGGCATCCACATGGCCGGCGAGCGATTCGATGTCCGGAAAAACTTTCGTGGAAAATTCTGCTGCGGCTTGCGCGGCGCGCTCGGGGCTTGCGTCCACGATGCCCACCAATTCCGCGTCGGTAAGCTCGCGATACACACGTACATGATTGCGGCCGAAATCTCCGGCGCCCACGACTGCCACGCGCACTTTTTCACCCGGCTGGATTCCCCGACTCACAACTTCCCCTGTTTCGCCGGCCGCTCCGCCGCCGCGGAAGGCTCCAGCGGAAACGCTTCAATGGCTATCCCCGCAGCGTCCGCCGCTTCGATCACGCGCGCCCGGTCGAAGAGTAGAGTGCGCCCTGCGTCCATCCCGAGCGCGGTGACCCGGCAACGCTGCATTACTTCGACGGTTTTCAGGCCCACGACGGGTACATCGAAACGCATGTCCTGCCGAGGCTTGCTCACCTTCACCACCACCAGCGAAGCGCCATCCACGATGCGGGCGGCGCGCTCGATGGTTTCGTCGGTGCCCTCCATGGCTTCGACGGCCACGCAGGCGCGATCGCGGATCACCACCGTTTGGCCCAGATCGAGGCCCGCGATCTGCCGCGCGATTTCCCGGCCATACGCGATGTCCTCCGCTTCGTGCGCGTCCGGTGCGCGGCGCGTCAGCACGCCGGGAGCGGGGACAAGCGGCTTCAAAAATGAGGTCGAATCCACCAGTTGCACGCCTTCCGACTCGAGCACGCGGGCGACGGCGCCGATCAGCGAATCGGTATTTTTCAGTGGGAGAGAAAGCAGCAGCTTCGCCAGCTTCCAGTCCGGGCGAATCGAGCTGAAAATTTTATTGTGCTTCACCTGGCCGGCCATGACGGCGCGGGTGACCCCTTCCTCGTGCAGCAACTCGAGCGTGCGCGACAGCTCGCCCAGACTAACCCAATGCAATCGCTTGGCGACTTTTTCCAGATCGGGCGAAGCCTCTTCGCGAATGGCGATCACGGCCATTTCAATGCCCTGATCGCGCGCCGCTTCCAAAACCAGAAACGGAAATTGGCCGTTGCCGGCGATTAATCCCCATCCGAGGGAAGTTTCCGGAGGGGGCGAGAGACGCGTGGGGGTTGAGGAATTCACTTGTGCAGGCCGCGCCCGGCCGATTCGATGAATTCGACGAGTTCGCGGATGTCGGGCGAACCGTTGAGCTGCGCGCGAATCTGTTCGATGGCTTGCGTGGTGTTGAGTTTGGAGCGGAGGAGGATGCGGAAGGCGCGCTCGATGATTTCCAGGCGCTCGCGGTCGAAGCCGCGGCGCTCGAGGCCGACGGCGTTCACGCCGTAGCATTTCGTGTCGCGCTCGGTGACCACGCGGGAAAACGGCGGGACGTCTTGCGTGATGACCGTGCAGGCGCCGATGTAGGCGTAACGGCCTACGCGGCAAAATTGGTGCACGGGGCTGAAGGCGCCGACATTCGCATAATCCTCGACGGCCACGTGGCCCGCGAGCGTCGCCCCATTGGCAAACACGGTCGAGCTGCCGACGACGCAGTCGTGCGCCACGTGCGAGTAGGCCATGAAGAGATTGTCGTTTCCGATGCGCGTGACGCCGCCGCCGCCCGTCGTGCCGCGACTCACGGTGCAGAATTCGCGGAAACGGTTGGCGTCACCGACGACCAGCTCGGTGGGCTCGCCGCCGAATTTCAAATCCTGGGGATCGCCGCCCACGGAACAAAACGAATCGAACACATTCTTGCGGCCGATGCGCGCGGGACCGCGGACAACGGCGTGGGGCTCGAGAATGCAATCGTCTCCGAGTTCGACGCCTTCGCCGACCACGGCGAACGCGCCGACGCGGACGTTTTTGCCAAGGCGCGCGCTCGCGGAGACCATCGCTCGCGAATCGACTTCACTCATCGCGCACACCAACTTCGTCATCCGAGGGAGCATCGCTCGGCATGGACTGGGGATCGCGGTCCACGAGCATGCAGCGCATAATGGCTTCGGCCGCGACTTGGCCGTTCACCGTAGCCACCGCTTGCAGCTTGCAGAATTTCACTTTCCACTTCAGCACCGTCACCTCGATGCGCAACTGGTCCCCCGGCACCACCGGACGGCGGAAACGCGCCTCATCCACGGCGGCCAGATAGAACAACTTTTTATCTCGTTCCGCGATTTCCGAAAGCAGCAGAAGGCCGCCGGTCTGCGCCATTCCCTCGATGATCAGGACTCCCGGCATGATGGGCTTTCCCGGAAAGTGTCCCTGAAGATAACTCTCGTTGATGGAGACGTTTTTCAAGGAGACGATGCGCTTGAGGCGCTCGATCTCAATCACGGTATCCACCATCAGGAAGGGATAGCGGTGCGGCAGTATTTTCTGGATGCCCACGCTGTCAAGAATCATTTCATTTCCCCACTAGACGCCCGAAGAAACGTTTCCCTTTTGCCGGACGACAGTGCCTTGAATTATATGCGAAACGCGCTGCCCGGCAAACGAAGTTGCCCGCGCTGTCCGGAATTTGCAACATCTCTCGCAACCGCACTGGAAGCCGCGGCTTCAGATGGCATTGGAGTTATGGCGGGCACTTGTGGCGCAGGCTTCAGCCTGCGAGGGTTCTCCATTGCAAGGACCAACCCCCGCAGGCTGAAGCCCGCGCCACCCAAGATGCCCGCCTTCGGCGGGGGCGAAGTTGCTCCCGGTCCGAGGCGTTGTTAGCATACCTCCGCGATGAAAGGATCGACTGGCACGCCGGCGATGCTGGACTGGCTGCGGCCGCGCGAAGCGGCGATGACGCGGCTTCTCGAGAAATTTGCGCGGGCGGAATCGCCCAGTTTTGACAAAGCTGCCGTGGACCGCTTTGGCAGGATGGTCGCGGCGGAGTGGAGGCGGCGCGGGGCCAAGGTCGAGCGGCTGAAGCAGCGCGAACGCGGCGATCATCTTCGAGTGGAGTGGAATCCCAGCGGAAATCGCGCTACGGGGCAGATCCTCGTCCTCGGTCATATGGATACGGTCTACGCGGCCGGGACGTTGGCGCGGATGCCGTTTCGAGTGTCGCGAGGACGCGCCTACGGCCCGGGCGCGTTTGACATGAAAGGCGGGCTGGCGATCGCTCTTTTCGCTGTGGACGCCCTCGTCGCGGCAGGCCGCGCGCCCGAAAAGCGCGTGATCTTTTTGTGGACGAGCGATGAAGAAATCGGCAGCGGGACTTCGCGAGCCGCGATCGAGCGAGAAGCGCGGCGCAGCGATGCCGTGCTCGTTCTCGAGCCCGCCGCGGGCCTCGATGGCCGGGTCAAGACGGGGCGCAAGGGCGTGGGCGAAATTGAAATGATGGTCACCGGGCGAGCGGCGCACGCGGGCTTGAATCCCGAAGACGGCGTCAACGCGATCGAGGAAATCGCGCTGCAAATCGCGCACATCTCGCGCTGGAATCGGCCTCGGCGCGGGATCATGGTCAACGCCGGAACGATCGAAGGCGGGACTCGCACCAACGTGATCCCCGAGAAGGCTCGAGTCGCGGTGGACGTGCGCGCCGACCGCGCCGCGGACATGCACGCGCTCGAACGCAAATTCCGCGCGCTGCGTCCGATCCTGCGCGGCGCAAAGCTGCAAATTCGCGGCGGCTTCAGCCGCCCGCCCATGGGACGCAAAGCCTCCGCCGCACTGTATGCCACCGCACGAAGCCTGGCGCATGAAATGGGCATCCCGCTCGGCGAAGCCCACGTCGGCGGGGCATCGGACGGAAATTTCACGGCAGCGCTGGGCGTCCCGACGCTCGACGGCCTGGGCGCCGTGGGCGAAGGCGCGCACAGCCCTAACGAAAATATTTTAATTCGTGCCCTGCCCGAACGCGCCGCGCTCCTTGCAAGTTTGTTGGCGGCGCTTTGAGAGGTAATCTGTAGAACGCTTTCGCTGCATTTGTGTGCACTGAACGTAAGAAGCGAGACTTTGGCACTCGAAAATCACCAGGAGAAAACCAGTGGCTACATTATCCGTTGCATGCATCGGTCTCGGCCGCATGGGGTCCGGGATTGCCGGGAACATTCAGAAGCACGGATTTCCGCTCACGGTTTACAACCGCACTCCCGGAAAAACCAAGGAGTTCATTTCCGCCGGCGCCAGGATCGCGCACAGTCCGCGCGAAGCCGCCGCCACTGCCGACATCGTGATTACCAATTTGATGGACGACATTTCGGTGCTGCAAACGGTGACGGGCGAGCATGGCGTCCTCGCGGGAATGGGCCCTGGCTCCATCCACATTGGGACTTCCACCATTTCGCCGAAGCTCAGCACGCGCATGGCCGCGCTGCACGCGGAACACGGCTGCGATTACATCGCGGGGCCTGTCGCGGGGCGCCCCGACGCGGCCGCCGCAGGGAAGCTCGGCACGTTCCTCGGGGGAAAGGCGGAGGCGATCGAGCGCGCACGGCCGGTGATCGCCGCCTACGCGGAACGAATCGTGCCGATGGGCGAAGATCCGGCCGTGGCCATGAGCATGAAACTGGCCGTGAATTTCATGGTCGCCTGTCAGGTCGAGCTGATGGGCCAGGTCCTGGTCTTCGCGGAAAAGCGAGGCGTCAACACGGAGCTGATCACTCACTCGATCAAACAATTCATGCCCGTTTTGCGGGAATATGCCGAGCGAGTCAGCTCCCGCAATTTTGAAAATGCCGGATTCACCCTGGACGCTGGATTGAAGGACGTCAATCTGATGATCGAGGCAGCGGCAGAGGTGCAGACGCCGCTGCCCTTTGCTGGCATGATTCGTGACAGGTGTCTCGCCGCGCAGGCGCTGGGCATGAGCCAGCTCGATTGGTCGGTGTTGACGGAAATTTCCCGGCTGAATGCGGGGCAGAAGTAGCCTTTTGTAGCGCGGGCTTCAGCCTGTGGGTTTTGGGATGTGCTCACCAAACCCCGCAGGCTGAAGCCCGCGCTACTTGTTGCCATACTATAGGTACGCTTTGCGGAGATATTGCGCGGTGGAGAGCATCAATTCAGAATAATCCTCGTGCAGGACGGCGCGCGTGGCGTCTTCCGTGGAGGAGCCGGCGGCCAGCCGCTCGAGAATTCGCTCCAAATCATCGACGCCGTCCTCCGTCATGATGGTTTCGACGACGGCGAGCGACCAGGCGTAGGCGTTGGACGCGGCGTCCCTCGGAAGATTCAGCCACGAGGATTCGTAGGAGAGCAGGGAAAATTCCATGTGATTTTCGTACGCCGCGG
>Ga0335078_10003725_pt1 | contig 22688 bp, 22 predicted proteins | sample Lox_Sample_32_FD_206711 | JGI IMG/M metagenome (GOLD analysis project Ga0335078, IMG submission 206711) | Soil microbial communities from Loxahatchee National Wildlife Refuge, Florida, United States - Lox_Sample_3.2 | ecosystem: Environmental > Terrestrial > Soil > Wetlands | place: USA... | reverse complement strand
CCTCTCGCGCGGCCCGGCAGGTCGCCTCGGCCGAAAGTCCGGCGCGCGAGAACAAGCTCTCGGCGACTCGGTGGTGGCGCTGGTACTCTTCGAGGCAGTGCGACCCTCGGCTCGTGAGTCGGCTCTTGCCGCGAAAGCGCGAGATCAGCCCGAGCTCCTCGAGAGGCCCGAGGTGGGCGAGGGCGGAAGGAGGACGAACGTGCAATGCGAGGGCGATCTCTTTGAGGCTCGCCCCGCGCGACTCTCCTTGGCGGATCGCAATGACGCGGAGCGTCTCGACCTGTCGATGCGTGAGCTGCTGCAGGGTCTCCACGGACCTTCCGAGGACTTGCCCCTATATATGGGCCTCCCTAATTATTAGGTATATACAAATTTCGAACTCGCCTATGCGCGGGCGCGGCGCCAACGGGAACGGGACTATTGGGCCATCCTCGGGTAGAGTCGGGACTCGATGAGGATCAACCCGACGGTGACGGCGAACAGGACCACGAGATCGACCCAGACCGGGAAGAGTCCGGTCTCGTTCGGGAGCATCAGGATCCGCAGCGCATCCACGAGGTACGTGAGCGGGTTCGCGTACGCGATGAGTCGGAGCCAGGAGGGCATGATCGAAAGCGGGTAGATCGCGTTGCTCGCGAAGAACATGGGCATCGTGAGGAGCTGGCCGATCCCGAGGAACCGTTCCTGGGTCTTCACGAGGCTCGCAATGATCATGGAAAGGGTCGAGAAGAGGGCGGAACCGAGGATGATCGCGACCACGACCCCGAGGAAGTTGAGCGGGTCGGAGCTCAGCGCTACGCCGAGGGCGAGCGCGAGCAGCGCGACGATCAACGCCTGGGAGAGCCCGCGGATGCTCGCCGACAGAGCCCGCGCGCCCACGAGGATCGCCCGAGGCGTGGGGCTCACCAGGAACTTCGTGATGATGCCGAGTTCCCGCTCCCGGATTGACGCGATCCCATAGAAGATCGCGATGAAGAGCACGCTCTGGGCGAGGATCCCCGGCGTGAGGAACTGGAGGTAGGTGTACGGTGCGGTGGGGATCGCGTGGATCGTGCTGAACACTCCTCCGAAGATGACGAGCCAGAGGGCGGGCTGGACCGCGCGGAGGAGCAGCTCGGTCGGGTCGTGGGCCAGCTTGCGGGCCTCGTAGCCGACGATCGCCGCGGCCTGACCTACGGCGGGACCGACCGCACGGAAACCGCCCCCATGCCCGGGGGCGGGTTTTGCATCACTCGAGACGGACTGCAACACGCCGAGTCCTCCCGACCTCGCGGTATCCTCCGGTCAGCTCGAGCTCCTCTCCCGTAAAGTGGGCAAACACGTCCTCGAGGTTCGCGTCCTTCTGCGCGAGGCTCTCCTTCAGCGTCGACGGCGCCCCAAGGGCCATCAACTTCCCGCGGTGGAGGATCCCGACCCGGTCGCAGAGCCGGTCCGCCTCCTCCATGTAATGGGTCGTGAGGACGATCGAGGTGCCGAACTTCTCCCGGAGCCGTCCGATCTGCTCCCAGACCGCATCGCGCGCGAGTGGGTCGAGCCCCACGGTGGGCTCGTCCAGGAAGAGGACGCGCGGCCGATGCATGAGGGTCTGGGCGATCTCGAGCCTCCGGATCATCCCGCCGGAGTAGTTTCTCACAAGTTCGTTCGCAACTCCGCCGAGCCCCATGAAATCGAGCGCCTCGTGGATCCGAGCCTCTCGTTCCGCCCGAGGGATGCGGTAGAGACGGGAGAACACCCAGAGGTTCTCGTATCCGGTCACCTGGGCGTCCGCGGAGATGAGCTGCGGTACATACCCGATGCTCCGTCGCACGTCGGCCGGGTAACGGGCGACGTCGAACCCCGCGACCGTCGCGACCCCCGCGGTGGGCGGGAGCAGGGTCGTCAGCATCTTCATCGTCGTCGTCTTCCCCGCTCCGTTGGGGCCGATCAGCCCGAAGACCTCGCCCGCTCCTACCGAGAGGGTCAGTCGGTCGACCGCGGTCAGGGTACCGAACCGTCGCGTGAGCTCCCGGGTGGTGAGAACCGGATCAGGGGAAGCCGCTGCCATCGAGTGATTCGCGCGGAGCGGACCGACCTAATAGAGGTCATCGGAGCGGCACTTCCGGCCGAGCGGGATGGTCGAACGGGACAAAGGTTCAGGTAGCGGTCACGACTCGTTCGTGGACTTTCGGCCCCGCACCGACCACATCAGGGGAAGCGACCCCTCATGGCCGCGGAGGTGCCAGTAACCTCGGCGGTCCTCCCGCATGAACGGGAACCGGCGCCAGTACCCGTACGGGTACTCCCGAAACGACTCCACCCGGATCCCGTTATCGATCAGCGCGGAGAGGACCTCGGAAACGGGTCGGATCCAGGAATAGCTCACGCGGTGCCGCATCTTCGCGGCCGTCGCATAGGTCCCGTCGAACTCTTCCCGTATGGGAGCGCGGCGGAAGTAGGGGAGTTCGAGCGCGAGCTTCCGCGTCGTCCGCTCGTTCTGGAACATCTCCGCGACCGGGTGGTCCTCGAGAAGGTAGAACGTGCCGTTGGGCTTCAGGAAGTGGGAGACGACCCGGGCCCAGAGTCGGATGTCCGGAAGCCAGCAGATGGCTCCCTTCGCCGTGTAGACAATGTCGAACTCTTGGTCGAGGACCTTCGGCAGGTCGTAGACGTTCGAGTGCACGAACCGGGCGGGAACGCGAGTCGTGCGCGCGAGCTTTCGGGCCGCTCGGATCGCGGGGAGGGAGAAGTCGACGCCCGTGACGATCGCCCCGCGTCGAGCCCAGGAGAGCGTATCGAGACCGAAGTGGCACTGCAGGTGGAGGAGGCTCTTCCCGCGCACCGGGCCGAGCTCCTCGACCTCGAGCGGTGCGAGGGTCGAACGGCCGCGCACGAAAGCCGGTACGTCGTACATGGCGGAGGCCACGTGCAGCGGGACGCTCTCGTCCCACTTCGCGCGGTTCACGCGCATTCGGCGCCGGTCGTCCGATTTCACTTCCGACCGACTTCGCCGTCACGTGATAATACGAGCGGAACGCCTCCGTGGGGCGCGTCGGCTCCCGGAACGGGTCCTTCCCGCGGTGAAGGGCCACCCCAAGAATCTTATAGACCCCCCCGCTCGCGCGCGGCACATGTACTACTTGGACCATCGTCGGGATGTCGTTCGCATCCCGCCCCAGCGGCTCGGCCCGGAGCTCGCGAACGTGCTCACGGAGCTCGCGCAGCAGCAGTTCGAGGGCAAGCTCGTGGACGGCTCCAGCGTCGCCGTGACCATTCGGGACGTCACCCCGGTCGGGGAGGGGCACATCATCCACGGCGACGGGGGGGTCTACCAGGAGGTCGAGTACGAGGCGCTCCTCTTCCGACCCGAGATCCAGGAGGTCGTCGAAGGCGCGGTCGTCGAGATCCGGAAGTTCGGGGCCTTCGTCCGCTTCGGACCGCTGGACGGGCTGCTCCACGTTTCGCAGATCATGGACGACCGGGTGAACATCGACGAACACAACCAGCGCCTTGTGGGCGTCGAGTCGAAGAAGGACCTCAAGGTCGGATACAAGGTCCGGGCCCGCGTCGTTTCACTCTCCCTATCGGAGATCTCCCCCCGGGACAGCCGGATCGGCCTCACGATGCGCCAGCCCGCGCTCGGCCGTCTCGAGTGGATCCAGGAAGCTCACAAGAAGACCGACGACCGCGGTGGCAAGAAGGCCGGCGCGGCCCCGGCGAAGAAGGGAGGCGCTGCTGCGGCGGCTCCGAAGGCCGCGGCCAAGCCGGCCGCAAAGGAGCCCGCCGCCGCGAGCTGAACCGATGATCAACCTCAAGGCGTGCAAGAACTGCAACACGATCACCGACCAGGCGAAGTGCCCTCGGTGCGGTGGTGAGACCTCCCGGGAGTGGCAGGGGTACCTCGTCGTGATCGACCCCGAGAAGTCGGAGATCGCGCGCAAGATGGGGATCCATGCCGCCGGTAGGTACGCGCTCCGCGTCAAGTGACGAGCGCGCCTGGGCGGTTCCCGAGTCGCTGAGGGCGACCCTCGGTCAGCGGTACGGTCCGGTGTACACCGGCCCCGATGCGGACCGTCGGATCCTCGCCCTCGGCACCTTCGGTTCGTGCGGGGACCGCGTCACGGCCCGCGCGATCGAGCTCGGACACCTCCCTCTCGTCGGAATCGTCGACTACAAGACCCAACGCCGCGAGCCGATCGACCCGACGGTCTTCGCACCGCTCGCGCGCCGTCGCATCGTGCGGGTGAAGAACCCCCCCGGCCTTCTCACCGAACGCCTCCGACGGACGGTCCGAATGCTGGTGGAGTCGGGCGGAGGTCTCATCGAGGTCGACGGCGAAGAGGACCTGGGCTCGCTCGCGCTCGTCGAGTCGCTGCCCGCCGGGGCCACCGTTATATACGGTATCCCGGGTGAGGGCGTCTCCTTCGTCCTGGTGGACCCAGTCTCTAAGGAGAGCGTGCGGAACCTGATCGCGCAAATGGAGATCCGGAGAATCGGTCGTGGAGATTAAGATCCTCGAGGAGCGGCTGAATCCGCTCATGAAGCGCCACGAGCTCCGGTTCGAGATCGCGCATGCGACCGCGGCGACCCCGACCCGGGATGCGGTGCGCGGCGAGCTGTCGAAGCTCGTGAAGGCCCCCAAGGACCGCGTCATCATCGAACGGATGCACGCACGCTACGGCACCGCCGTCACCCGAGGCGACGCCGCGGTCTACGAGTCCGCCGAGATCGCGAAGGCGATCGTCCGTGGCCATATCCTGGTTCGCAACGGCCTCAAGGAAAAGCCGGTGAAGGGTCCCGCTGCGGCCGCCGCCGAATCCGCGGCCCCGGCCGCCCCCGCTCCGGCGCCCGCCGACACGCCGAAGCCGGCCGAGAAGGCCGAACCGAAGGAGTGAGCCGCCATGGCCAAGGCACGAGTCGGCCTGTACGACGTGCAGGGAGACGCGCTCACCCGAACGCACAAATCGTGCCCGAAGTGTGGCCCCGGGACGTTCCTCGCGGACCACAAGGACCGGCGTTCCTGCGGGAAGTGCGGGTATTCCGAGTCGAAGGCGCCCCCTGCCCCGAAAGTGAAGGGAAAGCCGACGGCGGGCTGAGTCCCGCTCTCGCGGCGCATCTGCGCAGTTCGGCAGCGGCCGCACCGCCGGCATCGGACCGTTGAGGCGACGGGTCCCCCGGGCTCCCGGTACGTCCCGAGGAGCCGCCCCGACAGTGCGGGACCGCCGGGACACCTTCTATCCTTGCAGAAGCGCCGGGGGAGGCCGCCCGCGCCGGTCGTACTGGCGGATCACGTGGTGGAAGACCTCGCGCAGGCGTCGAGCCGCCGGTCGCGCGTGGCATCGACGTGCGGTGAGTCGCCCTGCGGCGCCCATCCGTTCGGCCAGGTCCGGGTGGGCCAAGAGGCGGGACATGGAGGAGCCGAGCGCCGCTACCGACCCTGGAGGAACCGTGTAGCCGTTCACCCCGTCGGTCACGAGCTCGGAGACGCCGGAACCCCGGCTCACGATCACCGGAAGGCCGTGCAGCCACGCCTCGACTCCCACCAGCCCGAACCCCTCCCAGGGTGCGGGGTGGACGAGGCCGACGGCTCCGTCGTACGCGGCCCGCAGCTCTTCGGTGGACACCCCCCCGGTCATGACGACCGAGTCGGTCAAGTGTTCGCTGAGAAGCAGCGAGCGGATGCGGCGGGTCCACAGCGCGTTCTTGGACGGGCCCCCTGCGTTCTCCGAGAGCGACGTGGAGAAGCTTCCGCCCCCGACCAGGACGAGCCGGACGTCGGGAAACCGTCGGCGGATCTGCGCGAACGCCTTGAGGAGAAGGTCCTGGCGCTTCACCGGGTCCATCCGACCCACCGATAGCAGGTAGGGCCGGTCGCCGAGTCCGTGCGCCTCCCGGAACCGACGGACTGCGCCCGGGGGGGCGGACCGATGCTCCGCGGGGTCGACGTACGGGTAGACCTGGAACGCGCGTCCATGGAAACCCTGGTGGATGAGCTCCTCGAGCGCCATCTTCGTGCTGACGACGATCGCATCGAAACCTTCCATCGCCCGGAGGAAGAAGCGACGCACCGGCTCGGGATACCCGCGGAGCTCGAGCGGTATGTGCCATCGCAGGATCGCCGGAGCCGCCGACCCCACCAGGCCCCCGACCAGCAGCAACTGGAAGTCGTTCACGTAGAACAGGTCGTATGCGTCCCGGTGACGCAGCAGCCGCTGGGCCGTGCGGTGGTTGTAGTCCACGTACGCCCGGTAATCCTCCGACGCGAACGGTTCGAGGCCCCACGGGCCGTGGAACGACCGCCAGACCGCGTCCTTGAACCGGACGTAGCGACGCCGCAGTTCGGGGTCGAGCCGAACGGTCTCCACCGTGTACCCTTCATCGGTCTCGAACTCGGCGGGAAGGCCCGGAGAGCCCAACGACACCCAGCGGGGGTTCGGGGCGACCCATCGACCCCGCGACACGCGGAGCAGCGCGCGCATCATCGGCACGACCCCACCGACCTGCGGGACGTAATCGGTCCCGAGTCTCCAGACCGACGACCCTCCGGGGGGTCGCGCCCCGATCGGCTGGGTCGGCGGGGTCTGGCTGGTAATGCACAATCGAATCATGCGGATGCCCTCGGCCGTCCCGCGCCGCTCACGACGGTCGAACCCGGAGGTCGCATTTCCCTTCGGTGCGGGAACGGGGACGCGTTTGCACCTCCCGGGAGGGTTCGGTACAACAAAAGGTCGCTGCCTCCGGGCCCGTAGCTATCGGAGTACGGGAGGTTCGAGGAACGTCGGCATCTCCGTCGAACCGAGCGCGACGGCCGCCCGCAGGACCCCGATGTGGGAGAACGCCTGGGGGAAGTTCCCGAGCGGTCCGTGCTCTACCGGGTCGTATTCCTCCGGGAAGAGCCCGAGCGGGCTCGCGGCCTTGAGGAGCTGCTTCCACCGGGCGAACGCCTCCCGACGACGTCCCATGCGAGCGAGACATTCGACGAGCCAGAATGCGGCCGGCAGGAACGAACCCTCCCTGCCTTCCAGTCCATCCGAACCGCGATACCGGTAGACGAACGCGCCCGACGAGAGCTCGCGGCGGATGCGGTCCACCGTGCCTCGGACGCGCGGGTCGTCGAACGGGAGGAACCCCACGAGCGGGATCCGAAGATTCGCCGCGTCCGCAGCATTCTCCCCCGCCGCCTGCACGAACGAACGGGACTCGGGGTCGAACCCCTCACGGAGGATCCACTCCCGGACCTCCTCCCGCGCCGGGCTCCAGCGTTCGACCGCCGGGCCGTCGTTCAGGCGCCGCGCGAGCTCGATCGAACGGTCGAGGGCGACCCACGCCATCAACTTCGAGTGCACGTACTGCCGCGGGGGGCCCCGGACCTCCCAGATCCCACGGTCGGGCGCTTTCCAACACCCGGTCACCTCGTCGGCAAGCCGCGACAGGCTCGGCCACACGGCCGCCACGGCGCTCGGGCGTCGGAGGGCCAACACGCGAGCGGAATCGAGCAGCTCTCCGTAGATGTCGAGCTGGAACTGCTCTGCGGCCCCGTTCCCGACCCGCACCGGTCGCGAGCCCGCGAACCCCTCGAGATGCGGGAGTTCCTTCTCGGTGAGGTCGACGTCTCCCACCGCTCCGTACATGACCCGAAGCGGCGCGGTCCCGTCGCGGCCGGAGAGCCGGCCGACCACCCAGGTCAGGAACCGCTCGGCTTCCGCGAGGTGGCCCAGGAGGAGAAGCGACTGCGCGCAGAACGCGGCGTCGCGGACCCACGTGTACCGGTAGTCCCAATTGCGGCTTCCTCCCGGCCACTCGGGAAGGGAGGTGGTGGGGGCGGCGATGAACGCTCCGGTTTCTTCGGCCGAGAGGAGCTTGAGGAGGAGCTCCGACCGTTCGATCCACGCGTGCCAGAACCCGGAGATCCGGTGCAGGGGCGTCGTCGGCGGGTGCACCCACGCCTGCCAGAACCGGGCGGTGACCTGCAGCAGTTCCTCGAGGGGGGGCTGGATCGGCCGTCGGTCTCCCCATGCCACCTCCAGGCGCCGCCGTTCCCCATGCACGAGCTTCGTCGAGCCCGTCAACGAACCCTGTGCGATCGTGAGTGGGATGTCGGCCGTCGCCCAGAGCAGGTCCTCGGACCCACGGGCCACGTAACCTCCCTCCGTGGTCTCCCACCGGGCGGGTTCGAGCGCGTAGAGGAACCGAGGTTCGACGACGACCCGAACGGGGATCGGGCCGCCCCGTGCCTCGGCGATTCGGCCGATCATCGGGATGCCGTCCCCGGACGGGCCCCCCGGAGCCGGCATGAAATCCACCAGGTCGAGCTGTCGGCTGCGACCGAGATAGAACCGGGTCAGGAGGATGTTGGAGGACGGAAGGTACGTCTGCTGGCTTTTGTATGCCTCTTCGGGGGCTATCGAACAGTATCCGCCCCTCCGGCGGTCGAGCAGTCGGGCGAAGACGCTGGGCGAGGAGAACCGCGGAAGACAGGCCCAGTCGATCGCTCCGTACCGAGAGACCAGGGCCGCCGTGTGCAGGTTCCCGATCAATCCATAATCGTAGATCGTTCGGGGTCGGACCGGCTCGGGTCGCGGAAAACCGGCCGGTGCGGACATGTGCCATTCCCGCCCGCCACACCCGGGCGACGCCGCGGTAATGGACGAGTGTTCTTGTCGCTTGGGGACCCCGACGCGCGTCCCTCGTGGTTCGTGTTCGGACGCTCCGTGCGACCCGGGGCTGGCCCGTTTCCACCGGGGAACTGTGCGGGAGAGAGTTCTCCGGGCCCCGAGCCCAAAGGCCATACGACCCCGATGTTGGTTCCTCGGAGTCCCCAGCGGGCTCGGAGTATAGTATTGGGCCGATTTTCTGACCCCAGAGTAATCGTTTCTTGAGGGGTTACGCCGATGCGCACGTGGCGCTGCTTCCCGTGGAATCGATGAACATGATCTGGGTTCCCGCCACCATCTCGCGCTCGGGGAAGGTTTCTTGCACTACCATCACCGCTAGCGCGTAGGCCATGTTAGGGCGTCTGATGAAATAGTGTCGAGGCGATTCAGGTTCAACCAAGGTCCGAATGTATGACCGCGCTCGAGGAGCGCGTGGTCTGGACCGTGCCGGGTGCGGCTTCAGACCCACCCGGCATTGCAAACTCAACTCTTCCCCGTGCTTCTAGGGTCGCGGACTTCCACTTCTACCGTCAATGTAACCCGTGTGGAGGGACGTCATGAGGAAGAGCGGCGCAGGCCGCCGGTCAATAAGGGTAAGGGAAAGCTGGAGTCGGAAGTTCATTCGCGGGACGCTTCCCGCGGCGACGGTATTAGTCCTACTGTTGGCGACGTTGGGAACGTTGAGTGCGGCACGGGGTGATCCGCTGGTTTGCCAGACTTACGTACCCGTATCGGCCACTGTCACCGCGAATCCGACGAACGCGACGATCTCTTGGAACATCGGCGACCCATCCTCCGTGCTGCTCTATTGGGGGAACACAACAAACTATGGTTTCACGGCGATCAATGGTACTGTCTACAGTGCGGGAGGTTACATCACCTCCCTTGACTACCTTCAGCCGAGCACGACGTATTACTTTCACCTCATTGCGACAGAGTCTCCGGGTCATCCCGGAGTATGTCCCGGAACCTTGGCCAGTCACTGGGGCACCCCATATGATCCGCTAAACCAATTCAGCGGACGTGTAACGGACGTGAACGGGAACCCTCCACCCCAAGCGGGCATTGAGATATTCATTCGGTGCGGCGGCCCTCTACAATGGAATGAGTACTATTCCGAAGCCAACTCGGAAGGTTACTTCACCTCGCAATATCTCCAGAAGAATTGTACCAGCATAGGTGGTTACGCGCTTACCGCCTTCGCGGTTTCTCCCACCGGGTCCCCTTACACAAACTGGCTTGGCCATTGGAACGAGACCATTGTGGTCTGGGCGCCTCAAACAGTCAACTTCTATCTACCAAAGACTTTCGTCGGTCCAACAGTCGTCAATTATGCCCTCTTCACTAACAGCGGTGTGGTCAACCTGCAATTCTGTAAATACTCCTCCTCGTCCTATAGTTACACGACCAGCTCATCGTCGATTTGGGGTCTCTTCGGCATTTCCGGCACGGCGTCAAGCCAGGTTACCGTAGGTGGCTCATTTGGATCGGGACTCTGTTCATCGACGGTGGGTGAACCTTCGAACGAATACTGGGGCTCCTACGATACTTCGGGCATGCTCCTAGTCAACAACATCAACGGCAGAGCAGTTACCGACGTTTATGAAGAGTACTACGGAGATCAAATCGGGGGAGGCATTGGCTCTGGGGGTCCCCTTGCGAACCCGGTTTCAGAACCGACAACTCAGGGGGCCGCCTGCCACGAAGGAGGCAAGATTTGGGGGGACCCACCCATTCAGATCGGGCCAAATTCAAACGTGCAGATAAGCCTCGGAGCCTCTGGGACGATTTCACAGTTGGGTAGTGACACTTTCAGCTTCAACCTTGCAGCACTGCTCGCCCCACTGGTCCTGATCCCGGGGATAGGTGAAGTTGCGTCGGTGATTTTGTCCACTTTGACTGCGTCAGCGACTTGGGGGTATGCATGGTCGACAACTCAGACCGACCAGTTCAATGTCACAGCAGACATCGTGACTGGTTCCCAGGGCGGGACTTTTACAGCCGCATGTCAGGGGAGCAGCAGTTCGGGTCAGGGACTTGCAATCGAGGTGTGGCAGGACTCTTAGGATCCGCATTTCGTGGGGGCACTCGGAGGCCTTAGGTGACCGCTCGTCCTCCTTCAATGCTCCCACAGCGACTTAGTCATTCAACATGATGTGGGTCGTGGAGTCTATTCACTCATAACCATGCAAACGTCCAATGAGGCCCGATCGAGCGTAGCTCTCGCCACAGGCATAGTCATTGGTCTAGTCTTGGTCTCCATCCCGTTCTACTGGCTCACGCCCAAACTTGTCCCGCCCGAAGCGCAGAATCCGGGACCGGGTCTCGCTTCGGAGCCCGCGTACAACCAATCGGAGGCTAGGGTGGGGGCCGCCCCTGGTGGCCCCTGGGGCCTCATCAGCATGGTGGGTCTCGTGGCCTCTACCCCAGTTGCCCCGTTCGGTTGGGGACAAGATCGATGTCAGATTCTTCCAGGACCGACAATCTGGAATCTTTCCGGGGTGCACAGCCTCAGCACGTCTCTGTGGGCGGGAAGGTCGGTGTTCTGGCAAATGGTCTACGTCAATGATACTTACTCGATGCTTTTCGCAGCCGACATCAACGGATCGGTCATTCTCGATGGTCCGTACGGACCAACAACCCCGTGCGTATCTTACCTCGAGAATGGCGCCGGCGGGGTGTTCAACGTGTTCCCTCCTTCGTACTGGCTACCCTCTGGAACCCTGGTTCGAGTGATAGTCCGAGCACTCGTCCAACTAAATTCTGTGTCGTGGGCAGGTACGGCCTCCGACCACCTGGGGAACGTATCGTTGCAGAATTGGAAAGGGATTGTCGCTTACTATGCGCTCGGCTACACTTGGCTCAATCTCGTGGGCTGGAACAACCAGGGTTGGGCTGTTTGGTACCAGACCTGCGGAATCGCTGGAAGATCTGGCGAGCAACCGTTCGCTGAAACGGGTTGGGGACTGAACTCGTCTCCCTCAACTTACTACGGCTCAGAGAATGGCGCGATTTCTTGTCCAGTGAATACTAACGCAGACTTCCTCGTGACGTACAACCAAACATCATCGACATTATTGGGTTCCGGGGCGGAATTGAGTGAGCGATTGAAAATCGGAGTTGGATCAAATGGGAACTATGTGTACTATGATACCGCAAATTCACTGGTCTCATGGATGACTCACATCACCCTGAATACTAGTGCCGGAGCTCCCATCCCCCCTGCGGCCGAGGAGTGCTCCTCTATCGGCACGGAGCTATCGGCGTGCACAGTACCGATTCAGTCTTGGTACGCGGTTCTGTTGTCCCCGAACGGGTGGCTGATGGACGCCTATCCTTCTATTTCCGGTGGAAATCAGTGGGAAACCCCCAACCTCTTCGTCACCAACAACGACACTTTGGTGATTGTTTCAGCCACCAGCTTGATCGGCTCGGGAGATCAACTATCCCTGGGCTCAGCGTTCGCATTCCCTCTAATCCTTGGGGGAATCACGTTGTGATTCGGGACGCGGCAAGCGGTCTCGAACAGTATTTGCAAGCTCACCCGTCAGCTAGTAAGTTGGACCAGGATCCAGTTGCGATAACCCGCTGAAGACTGGGAAATCGAGGACCCCGACCCACCGGATTGGTCCGAGGCGTTCGCCTGCGACTGGCGCCTCCATCGGTCGTGTCCGATCGTCCACGACTAGTGCCGGTCCCTTCGTGATGCCCGTAGCGAGATTGAAGAGTCACTACGGGCCCAATTAATTTGCCCCATTCGAGCCCGTCATTCTGGTATCTGACTGCGAAAAGCCGCGAAATTAAAGTAGCGGAACCGAACGAACCGGACGACAGGACGATGCGCCTAGGCTAATTGGGCCCATAGTTGGGGGCATGATATCCAAAGCGGGCCCGTAGTATAGCTTGGACATCACGGAGGCCTCCGGAGCCTCAAACCCGGGTTCGAATCCCGGCGGGCCCGTCACTCCCATCCACCGCCGAGAACGGTCATGTAAGGGCGGCCGTTGGGTAGGCCTGCCGATGGCGAAGGTCCGCCCGACCGACCCGGAGCCGACCCCTCGTTACTCCGGGCCCGTCGTGGACGCGCATACCCATCCTCGGCTCCGCGGTTTTCCCGCAATTCGAACGACGCCCCACGGGCCGGACGATTATCTCCGCGCCGCGCGCGGGTTGGGGATCCGGTACGCGGCGGCCCTCGTCATGGCACCGCGCGGCGACCTCGAACGGGTCCGAACGTGGAACGACCAGGTGCTCGCGCTCAAGGGCCGCGCGTCGACCCGCTTCTTCCCGGTCTGTTCGGTGCATCCGGCGGACGGGGAGGCCGCCTTGAACGAGTTGGACCGCGTCGCTCGCGCGGGCGCGCGCGCCCTCAAGCTCCACCCGAACACCCAGCAGTTCGACGTGAGCGACACCACGGTCCGCGACGTCGTAGAGCGTGCCTCCGAACGGGGTCTCCCGCTCCTCTTTGACGCCTATTCGCCGTTCGACGCCGACCAGCCCGGAAAGTTCGTTCGGCTCGCGATGGAGGTCCCGAAATCGCGGATCATTCTCGCCCATGCGCACGGTCCCCGATTCGCAGACCTCCTCGTCTACGAGTTCCTGGCCCGATACGATTGGTGGGGGCGGAACGTCTGGGTCGACCTTTCCGCCACGGGGCCACTCTTCGCGCGTAGCCCCTACCGCGACCAGTTCGTGTGGGTCCTCCGCCGCGTGGGCATCGACCGTCTCCTCTTCGCCAGCGACTACCCGTTCGACGAGCCGAGCGACGCGGTCCGAGCGATCGGAGGGTTGGAGTTTTCGCCCCCGGAGCTCGCCCGGATCTTCTGCACGAACGCTACTCGCCTCTTTCGGCTCGAGTGACCCGCTCCAAAGTCTCCGCGGCCGAATCCTAGCTAACAATGTTCAAGTAAGCGTGCTCGGCTCTGGGGTCGTTCATGTCGCCCGGGAAAGGCGGGGTCCGCGAGCCGGAATCCGATGGCCCAGATGCCGAGGATACGGCCCATCTGGTGGACCGCATCGAGGAGGAGCTCGACCTCCTCGCCCGGAACGTCGACATCCTCGAGAAACTCGCGAAGAGCCCCCCGACCGGCATCATCCGCCTCAGCGAAGCGCTGCATCTGCCGATCCACAAGACCCGGTACTCCCTCCACCTGCTCGAACGCGAGGGCGTCATCCAGCCGTCGGCCGACGGGGCGGTAGTGACCGACAAGGCGAAGGAGTTCTGGGCGAACCTGAACCAGTCGCTCGACCGCATGACCGCGCTCATCCAGCACCTCAAGAGCCGGGCCGTCGAGCACGAGAACCGGGCCCCTCCGAGCCGGAAAGGCTATTAGCGCGATGCCAGCTCCGCCGCCTCGGTGCCGCCGTAGCTCAGCGGCAGAGCGATCGGCTGTTAACCGAAAGGTCAGCGGTTCGAAAGGGCGGCGGTGGTTCGCCGCCGCCCCCAAACTCCGCTCGGCGGCGCCTCCGCGTCCACTTCCGTGGGCCCGTAGCTTAGTCCGGCTCAGAGCGACCGGCTCATAACCGGTCGGTCGACGGTTCAAATCCGTCCGGGCCCACTCTTTCCCCGAACTGCCGACGAGGTCCCGGGTGTACGGGTATAGTTACGGGTACGCCGCCGGGTCTCAGAAGTACCGGACGGAATTCCCACGTCGGTTGGCTCGTCCTCGAACCCCCGAAGGGACATCTAGGTGCGACGGATGGCCCGGGGATTTCAATCGAATGTCGCATGGCCGCTTCGACACACGGACGAGTACGTTCGCTCCCGCCGGGAAACTCCCACCGACCGAGCGGGGTCCCCGGTGAACGCGTCGGCGTCGACCGGGTCGGCGCCCACGGTCACCGGCCACGGTCTTTCCTCCTCGCAGGTTGAGGCCCTACGGTCCCGGTTCGGGCCGAACGAGGTCCGGGAAGAGAAGCCCCGCACGGTTCGGGTCCTGCTGGCCCAGATGTGGGGCCCGATCCCGTGGATGCTCGAAGTGGCGCTCGTGCTCGAGCTGGTCCTCGGCCACCTGCCCGAAGGGGTGATCCTCGCGGGGCTGCTGCTCCTGAACGCCGTCCTCTCCACGGTCCAGGAGCAACGGGCCCGGGCCGCGGTGGACCTCCTGCGCCACCGTCTCGAGGTCATCGCCCGGGTGCAGCGGGACGGCGTGTGGCAGAGCCGACCGGCGCGCGAGCTGGTCCCGGGGGACCTCATCCATGTCCGGATGGGAGACATCGTCCCGGCGGACGGGCAGGTCGTCGAAGGCTCGGTCGAGCTCGACCAGTCGATGCTCACCGGGGAATCGACGAGCGTCCACCGAGCGGTCTCGGGAACGTTGTACTCCGGGTCGGTGGTGCGCCGGGGCGAGGCGTCCGCCACGGTCACGGCGACCGGGGCGACCACCTACTTCGGGCGGACGGCGGAGCTGGTGCGGACGGCCCGCGCTCGGAGCCATCTCGAAGACCTCATGCTCGAGGTCGTGCAATACCTCCTGATCCTCGACGCGGCGCTCGTCGTGCTGTTCGTCGGCACCGGACTCGCCCGCGGCTACTCCCTCGTCCTCCTCGCGCCGTTCATGCTCATCCTCCTCATCGCCTCCGTTCCGGTGGCCCTGCCGGCGACGTTCACGGTCGCGTCGTCCCTCGAATCCCGCCATCTTTCGGACCAGGGCGTTCTCGTCACCGGTCTCTCCGCGGTCGAGGATGCCGCCGGGATGGACCTGCTCTGTTCCGACAAGACCGGCACCCTCACGCAGAACCGGCAGACGGTCAGCGACCTCCAGTCGCTGGTGCCCGGCGCCGAGGCCGAGCTCCTGGCCCTCGCGGCCGCGGCGTGCGACGCGTCGACCCAGGACCCGATCGACCTTGCGATCCTCGCCGCGGCGGCCGCCCGCACGGCACCCCGGTACGAGCGCACCCAGTTCGTCCCGTTCGAGCCCGCCAACAAGCGCTCGGAGGCCCGAATCCGCCACGGCGCCGAGGAGTGGCGGGTGATCCTGGGCCAGCCCGCGGTCGTCTCGCATCTGATGTCGACCCCGCCGGGCGCCGACGACTGGCTCGACCGACGGGGGGCGCAAGGATACCGCATCCTGGCGGTCGGCGCCGGGCCGGAAGGCGCGCTGCGTCTCGTCGGGATGGTCGCGCTCGAGGACCCGATCCGGGAGGACGCGCCCGCGCTGATCCATCGGCTCCAGGAGCTCGGGATCCGGGTCGTGATGGTCACGGGCGATGCGGTCGCCACCGCGCGGTCGGTCGCCGAGGAGCTCGGACTGTCGGGACCCGTCGGGGGCCGGGAGGAGCTCGCGCAGGCGTCGCCGAGCTTCGCCGGCTTCGCCGGGGTCTATCCGGAAGACAAGTTCGCTCTCGTGAGAGCCCTGCAGGCCCACCGGGAGATCGTCGGCATGACCGGGGACGGTGTCAACGACGCCCCCGCACTGAAGCAATCGGAGGTCGGCATCGCGGTCGCGAACGCCACCGACGTGGCGAAGGCCTCCGCGAAGCTCGTCCTCACCCGCCCCGGCCTCGCCGGCATTGTGGCGGCCGTCGAATCCGGTCGCCGGGTCTACCGGCGCATGCTCACGTGGATGCTGAACAAGATCTCGAAGACGATCGAGCAGGTCGTCCTGATCTCGATCGCGTTCGTTGCGACCGGCCTCTTCGTGACGACCCCGTTCCTGATCCTCCTCATGATCTTCGCGAACGACTTCGTCGTGATGTCGGTCGGCACCGACCACGCCCGGGTCTCGACCGGCCCCGACCATTGGGATGTCCGACGGCTGGTCATCGTCGGCGGCGGGATGGCCCTCGGCTGGCTCGTGCTATCGTTCACGGTCGTGGTCGTGGGCGCCTTCGTCATCCGGTGGCCGCTCGCCACGCTGCAGACCGTCGTCATCCTCGAGCTCGTCTTCTCCGGACAAGCGACGCTGTTCCTCATGCGCGAGCGGGGTCCGTTCTGGAGCTCGCGGCCGAGCTCCCCGATCGTCGTGGCGTCCGGGGTCGATATCCTGGTGCTGAGCATCTTCGCGACGTTCGGGATCCTCATGGCCCCGGTCGCGCCCCTCGTGATCGTGCTCCTGTTCGCGGTCGTCGTCGTCACCGCGGTGGCACTCGACCGGTGGAAACTGTTCTTGTTCGGGGAGTCGGGAATGTTCGCCGCCGCGGGGAAGGCCCCTTCCCCGACGTAGCGGCGCGGTCCGGAAGGCCGCGCGTCGCGGACCGATCCGGGCGCTCCGGGGGCGTCGGCGTGGGTATCAGTTCCTACCCCTACCGATTCATATTCTTTCGACGGGCTACGGCCGACATATGGCGAGTGGTTCGGTCTCTCCTGCGACCCGGGAGAAAGTGGCGCGCTCCGTGCTCGAGAACAACCTTCAGGTGAAGCCCGGGGAGCGCGTGGTCGTGGAGGCGTGGACCCACACGCTTCCGTGGGCGGTCGCGTTCGCCCGAGAAGCGCGTCGCCGGGGAGCGCTTCCCTTGGTCCCGTACGAGGACGAGGAGGCGTACTGGGACGCGGTGGACGACGGCGAGGAGGCCATCCTCGGTACGGCCGCGCCCCACGAGTGGGCCGCGCTCCGCGAGACCGACGTCTACCTTCACATGTGGGGGCCCGGCGACCGGGTCCGGATGAATGCGCTTCCCGCGGCCCGCCAACGGAAGCTCTTCGGATTCAACGATCGGTGGTACCGGACCGCGGCCAAGACCGGGCTGCGGGGCGCACGCCTCGAGCTCGGGCGACCGTACCCCTCGTTGGCCAGGGCCTACGGGGTCGACGCAGCGGAGTGGACCGACCAGCTGATCCGGGCGACGCTCGTGTCGCCGAGCGTCCTCGTGCGCTCGGGCCGGCCGATCGAACGGGCGCTGGCCCGGGGGAAGCGGGTGCGGATACGGGACGACCGCGGCACGGACGTCACGCTGGGTCTACGGAAGCGCGTCCCGTCCACCGAATACGGCCGGCCCCTGCCGGCGGCGAAGAGGGGGCCGTTCCAGTCGCTGATCGGACTCCCCTCAGGGACGGTCCGGGTGGCGCTCGACGAAAGTGTGGCCGACGGGACGTTCGTGGCGAATCGGACGAACTACTACGACGACGCGATCGCCACGGGGGCGGTGTTCCACTTCCGTCGCGGCAAGCTCATGGACGCCGAGTTCGAGAAGGGGGGCGACCGGTTCGACCGCGAGTTCCGGAACGGCGGCACGGGACGCGACCGGCCCGGCCAGCTCGTCTTCGGGCTCAATCCCGAGCTTCGCAACACTCCCCAGGTCGAGGACCGCGAGCTCGGCACCGTGATGGTGTCGCTCGGGAACAATCGGGGGATCGGCGGAAAGAACGCCGCGAGCTTCTTCGGCTGGGCGATCAGCGCGGGGGCGAGCGTCGAGATCGACGGGCGACCGGTTCCGACGGGTCGGTGAACGACCGCCCACCCAACCGACGGACGCGGACCGGCATCGGAGTACCAGATAGCCTCGAGCGGCGTCGGTCGCCCGCACCGGCTCGAGGGTCCCCCTCGAGGGAGTCGACCACGAACGCATGACCGCGCGAACGACCGCCCCCGGACCACGCGCGAGCTTCCGACGTGCGACCGACTCGGACATTCCGCTGCTCGTCGCGCACCGCCACCGGATGTGGTCGGAGATCGGCCACCGCACCGAAGCCGAGATCACCGAGCACGACCGTCGGTACCGGGCCTGGCTGACCCCGCGACTCCGTTCGGGGGACGTCATCGGGTTCGTGGCCGAGGGGCCGCATGGGACGCCGTTCGGGAGCGGCCTCGTCTGGTTCCGGGCCGACCAGCCCCGGCCGCAGATCCGCCGGCCGACGACACCGTACATCCTCTCGATGTACACGGAACCGGTCGCCCGGGGGAGAGGCATCGCCTCCGGCATCGTCCGACGACTCGTGTCCGCCTGCCGACAGAACGGCTACGAGAGCGTCGTGCTGCACGCCTCGGAGCAGGGCCGCTCGGTCTACGCCCGGCTCGGGTTCGAGCGGACGTGGGAAATGCGCTACTGGGTCGACCCCGGGATGCGTCGCCGGCGCGCCCGCTGGGCGAGGGAATCGGAGCGGAAAAGCAAGAAAGGGTTGGACCGGGGCCGATAGGACGTCGCTATCCGCACCCGCAGCCGCCGGACCCGCACCCGCATCCGCCGCCCGCTTCGGCCCCGTGCTCGTCGCTCGGGGTGAGAGGGGCGTTGGCCGCGGTGATCTTGAATCCGGAAGCGTTCAGGTCCTGGACGAAGTCGATCCGCGCTCCGTTCAGCATCTCGGCGGAGAGGTCGTCGACGACGATCGAAAAGCCGTCGATCTGGACGACGCGGTCCCCGTTGCGGGGCTTGTCGAACGCCATCCCGAAGGACGGGCCGCCACCGCCGCCGCTGCCGCATCCGCCGCCGGACCCGCAGCTGCAACCGCTTCCGCAGCCGCCGCCGCCACCGGACTGAAGGTAGACGCGAACCGCCATTCCGGGCTTCTGGCTCTTGATCAGCCCGCGAACCTGGTCCTGCGCTTCTGGTGTGACTTCCAATTTGATTCCACTATCGCTCATGCCTGGGGCCCTCCTCGATTCCCCGATTAGAGAACGAAATGCGGGCTATAAAGCTCCGGTGTCGCGACCGCAGGGACTCACGCGGAGAACGATTTCCCGCAGGAGCAGGTCTCTTTCGCGTTCGGGTTGTAGATCTTGAACCCGGAGGCTTCGAGCCCGAGCAGGAAGTCGACCTTCACGCCCTCGAGCAGCGGGGCGCTCGCCCGGTCGACCACGACGACGAGACCGTTCGCCTGGAACGCGACCTCATCGCCCGTTTCCTGCTTGTCGAACGACATCCCGTACGTGAGGCCGGAACAGCCCCCTCCCTGCACGTAGAGACGCAGGGCGGAGCCGGGCTTCCCCTGTCGCTCCATGATCTTGAGGACCTGGTCCCGCGCGGCGGGAGTGACTTCGACCGCTACCATTGACGCTCGCTCCACCGTTGTAGCCCCCCTTGCCGTAAAAAGAGTTGCTGACCCTCGGGAAACCGGTGCTCCCTCGTGGCGGAGGCTTAACTAGGTCTCCGACGTGCTCGCGGCCGATGTGCCGACTGCTGGGCGTTCTCTCCGTCGAGGCCGGCTCGGCCGAGCCGTGGCTGGTCCGTTCCGACCGCTCCCTGCTCGCCCAATCGAACGTCACCCCCGAGACGGCCCAGAAGGACGGTTGGGGGGTCGGCTGGTTCACCGACGGCGGCCGGACCCGGGTCGAGAAGGGGACCGGGTGCGCTGCGGCGAACGGGGAGCGGGAGCGGTTCCTCGCCGCAGCGGACGAGGCCCGTGGGACGCTGATCCTGGGCCACCTGCGCCATGCGAGCAACCCCCTCAAGCTGGCCCACGAACAGTTGATCGCACCCGAGAACTCCCAGCCGTTCGAGAACCATGTGAGCCTCTTCGCCCACAACGGCTCGATCCCGTTCCCGGTCGAGACCCGACCGTTCCTCGGGCTCTACGAACCGAAGGTCCGAGGGGTCAACGACAGCGAGGTCCTCTTCTGGCTGCTCCACCGCAACACGGTCGAGACCGGAAGCCCGCTCGAAGGGTACGTGCACACCGTCGAGGACCTCGTCCGGATCTGGGAGGCCTTGCACAAGCCCGCGATCCCACCGTTCTCGGCCCTCAACGTCCTCTTCACGCGCGGCCCGGACGAGCTGTGGGCCTTCTGCCTGTGGACGGGCGACCACGGTAGCGGACTGATGGACGAGACCCGGCGCTACTACGAGATGACGTACCAGCTGGCGTCCCATCGGGTGGTCGTCGGTTCCGAGCCGTTCGACCGCGAGCCCGGGGTCTGGCGCTCGCTCTCGAGCGGAATGTACCTGCAAGCGACCCGCGGCCCCCACAAGGTCGACGTGACCGTCGGCAAGATTCCCCTTCCGAGCGCTCTCGAGATCCGTCCGCCCCCGACCTAGCGGACGCTCATCGGGACGCGCGCCGGAAGGGTCGGGCGCGGGCGTGACGAGCGAGATGCTCTCGGGGCCGGACCTGGGCGCCGGCTACCTGCACCAGCTCTCGCTGGACCGCGAGGGGGACCGGACGATCTTCACCTTCCACGCCCAGGAGGGCGGCGCCGACGCGAACGGCCCACCGAAAGGGCCGCTCGACGCCTTCGGCTACGTGCACCCCACGACGGCGTGCATGTTCGGGGGTCCGAACTGCTGGCATCGTCGGTTCCTGCTGCCGTTCGCCGAGACGTCCCGCGTGCGCCACGCGTACAATCGGAGCCGCTTCGTCCTCCAGACGATGCTCGACCAGCGCTACGACGGCGTGCCGGCCGCCGTCGCGGACGCCCTGAACGAGGTCGTGGGCCGGCTCGCGACCCCGCTCGCCCAGGACCGGGTCGACTGGTTCGTCGGCGGGTCGACCGCGGCGTGGCTCCTCGGCGCCGAGGTCACCCCGCACGACATCGACGTCGGCACGACCCGGCAGGGGGTGGACCGGGTCGCCCCTCTTCTTGCCGAGTACTTGATCGAGCCCCTCGCCCCGACGGACTGGCCGCACGCCGGGATCGTGCGGGGCGCGCGCGCGTTCGTCGGCACCTTCGTGTCGGGGGCGCGCGTGGAGTGGTCGGTCCCGATCGAACCGCGGCCGTCCGTGCCGTTCGACGAGTGGAGCGGTGACGTCCCTTCGGTCCGTCGCCTCCCCGTACAGTTCCGCGGCCACGACCTCCGGGTCTCGCGCCCGGAGTACGCGCTCGTTCGCGCGTACGAGAAGCAGCGGGGGGCCGACGCCGAGGCGATCGGCCGGGTCGTGCGGCGGATCGGGCCGGACGGCGAGCTCCTCGACGCCCTGCTCGCCCGCTCCGCGCTGCCGGCCGCCGGTCGAAGGGCGGTCCGGCAGCAAGTTCTCGGCGAGTTCCTCGGATAGCGGCGAACGTGGGGAGGTCTGCTTCGCTTGAAAGCGAGCCTTCATAGACCTCGGGCCCGAGCCCCGAGGGATGTTGGCCCCTCTCGCGGTCCCGGTTCCCGAGCACCTGACTCCCCACGACCTCGTCACGTACTTCCGGTGTCCGCACGAGATGGAGCTCACGCGGGCGCTGCACACGCAGCGGACGACCGGAACGATGGGGCCGGTGCGGACACCGCTCGACGTGGTCCCGCTGCGCCAGTCCCCCCTCTTCTCGCCGCCGCTCGGCAAATTGACGGTGAACGAAGGCCGTCTCGACCTCTTCGACGGCGACCGCCTCGTGTACGAGGACTCGGGCGAGGACGACCTCCCGATGCTGTTTCCCCCCGAGCGGGTCCAGATCGACCCCAAGTTCACCAACGGCCACGGCACGCTGGTCGACGCAGCGTGGGGGTTCGCCGGACGGCCGGACCTCGTCGTCCGCCAGGAGAACGGCGGCTTCTACCCGGTCGAGTACAAGGAGACCCACCTGTTCGGCGGGTACCACGAAGCGCATGTGCGCCTCTTCGACACGATCCAGGCGATCGCGGAGTGCCGGCTGGTCGAAGTGACGTTCGGCCGCCGTCCCGCCTTCGGGGTCGTGCTCTACGGCGACGAGGCGGGAGGAGGCCAGCACGAAGGCTGGGTCCGCGTGCCCTACGAGGACGCGGAGGCCCACTGGCTCGAGTACGCCCTGAGGCAGGTGCGAGGGGACGCGGTCCGCGCGCCCGTCCCGGCCGAGCGGAACTGCGCGAGCTGCTCCCCGAACGCCGAGGGCCATTGTCGCTTCGCGGCCGCCCGTCCCAACGGGCGGGAGTACGCCGTTCGCGGGACGCGCTGAGGCCGCTCGGAAGAGACCCGCGCCGCCCCCTCCGCGGGCGCGTCGCCCCCCCGGGCCACGGCTCCGGAGCGCGGAGCGTCGGAGTGGTTAAATATCGCCCCCCACTCCCACCCAAGCCGCGCCACGGCGCAGCTGTTCGGTCGGCACATGCACCCGCAGAGGCTCTGGCCTCCTCGGGGAAGGGCGAGGGTCTCTCGCCGTTGCCGGCGAGGGACCGATGACGCCGATCACACGCGTTCTGGACGCTTGTCAAGCGTAATCAGTGTAGCTGACTCCTGTCAGTTGGGGAATGGCTAGGCTCGGGCGCCGATGAAGGTCGTGCCAAGCTGCGATA
>Ga0335078_10003724_pt1 | contig 22689 bp, 28 predicted proteins | sample Lox_Sample_32_FD_206711 | JGI IMG/M metagenome (GOLD analysis project Ga0335078, IMG submission 206711) | Soil microbial communities from Loxahatchee National Wildlife Refuge, Florida, United States - Lox_Sample_3.2 | ecosystem: Environmental > Terrestrial > Soil > Wetlands | place: USA... | reverse complement strand
GTGTTGGGCGACGGCAAGGGCCGCGCCATCCATCTGGGCGAGCGCGATTGCTCGCTGCAACGCCGGCACCAGAAAGTCTGGGAGGAAGGCCCCTCGCCTGCCCTCAATACCGACGCGCGCGACGCGATCGGCGCGACCGTGGCCAAAGCGATGCGCGAGATCAAATATCTCGGCGTCGGCACCATCGAGTTTCTTTACGAGGACGGCAAGTTCAATTTCATCGAAATGAACACGCGCATCCAGGTCGAACACCCGGTGACCGAGATGATCACCGACATCGATCTCGTTCTGGAGCAGATCCGAGTCGCCGCCAGCAACGATCTCGAGTTCACGCAGAACGACGTGAAATTCCACGGCCACGCCATCGAATGCCGCATCAATGCCGAGAACGCGGTGTCGTTCCGGCCTTCGCCCGGCAAGATCGTTCACTACCATCCCCCTGGCGGACTTGGCGTGCGGGTCGATTCCGCCGTCTATCACGGCTACGCGATTCCGCCGTTCTACGATTCGCTGGTCGGCAAACTTATCGTCCACGGCAAGACGCGCAGCGAATGCCTGATGCGTTTGCGGCGCGCGCTCGACGAATTCGTAGTGGATGGGATTGAAACGACGCTGCCGCTGTTTCGCGCCTTGGCGCAGGAAAAGGACATTATCGACGGCGACTACCACATCCACTGGCTTGAGGAGTTCCTGGCCCGTGGCGGATTGAGCGAATAACTGCGAATCGTCCGCCGGCGATCAGGCAAAAGCAGGTTCGCTGCCGGTCTTGCAGGCGCCGGCGATCAATCGTCCGAGCGCATCGGCCCGATACGGCTTGGGCAGGAAGATCCCGCCCGGGACACACGCGTCTGGCGCCAGCGCGGCGACTCGCGCCGATGCATAGATGACTGGCAGCCGCGGCAGCAATTCGCGGGCGCACCGCGCGAGCGCCATGCCGTCCATCGCGCCAGGCAGGTTGATATCCGTGAACAGCACGTCGACCGTCGAAGAAACCAGATGGCATAATGCGTCCACGGCGTTGCTCGCGGTCTGGACGTCAAAGCCCTGTTCGCCGAGAGCTTCCGCGACCCATTCGGCGATCAGGAACTCGTCCTCAACCACCAGAATGCGTATTTTGTCCTTGTTGGCGCGGTTCGGTTCCATGGCATGGTCCGCTTTGATTGCCATTCGTGTCTCGTCCAACGCAGCTCCGACAAATGCGTTCAAGCTGATTAAAATGGTATCAATCGAATGGTTTGCGGAGTCTAAAGACTTGGCGCCGGTGGTTGGTCCTTGAAGTGCGTGCATCGAGCCGGGTAAACGGAAACATGGCCAGCCGCGAGTCTGCCCTGATCGACATCACGCCCGAGGTGCTGCTCAAAGCCTATGCGTGCGGCATCTTTCCAATGGCGGAGAGCGCCGACGACCCGGCACTGTATTGGATCGAGCCGGAAAAGCGCGGCATCATCCCGCTCGACAAGTTCCATGTTCCGAGCCGTCTCGCCCGCACGGTGCGCTCCGATAGTTTCGTCGTGGTGGTGGATCGCGATTTCGACGCGGTGATTGCGGGCTGCGCCCAGCCGGCGCCAGGACGCGCGCGGACCTGGATCAATGGGCGAATTCATCATCTCTACAAGAAGCTTTACGAACGCGGCGATTGCCACACCGTCGAGGTCTATGAGGGCGACCGGTTGGTGGGCGGCCTCTACGGCGTCAGCCTCGGACGGGCATTCTTCGGCGAGAGCATGTTCCACCGCGCCCGCGATGCCTCAAAGGTCGCGCTTGTTCACCTGGTGGCGCGGCTCAAGGCCGGGCATTTTCGGCTGCTCGATACGCAATTCGTCACCGACCACCTGCGAACGTTCGGCGCTACCGAGGTATCGCGGCCGGCCTATCACAAGCTGCTCGATGCCGCGTTGGTCGGTGAAGGAGACTTTGCCGCGCTGCCGATCGACCGCCCGGTTCCTGGCAAGACGGCGCTTTCAAGCCTCGGCCTGGATTGAACTGACCTAGTCGCGCGGCTCGCGCTCGAGGGTTGGCGCTTGGCGCGCCGCCGGGCGTTGCTGGCGCACCGGCGTGCGCCGGGCCGGCGTCGGAGCAGGCGCTGCCGCAGGCGTGGTGGGCGGGTCAGCCTGGGAGGTCTGCGCCGGCGCCGAGCAATCGGTGAGCCACACGTCGTAAATCGGATGCTCCACCGCATGCAGGCCGGGGCTTGAGGCAAACATCCAGCCGGTAAAGATGCGCTTGATCGCGCCCTGCAGAGTCACCTCATCGACGTCGACGAATGCGTCGGTATTGGTCGCCTCGGTGGCCGGGCGCGTATAGCACGCGCGTGGCGTCACCTGGAGTGCGCCGAACTGCACGGTTTCGCCGATGGCGGCATCGAAGGTCGTGGTGCGGCCGGTGATCTTGTCAAGGCCGGCAAACACCGCACGGCCATTTTCGATGTGCGGCGTCGGCGCCTCGACCACGGTGTCGTCCTCGGGCGGGGCGGCAGCGGCCGGCGATGGCGAATTCGCCGGTGGCGGCGTGCTTGCCCCCCGCTGGGCTGCCGGGGCTGGCACCAGCGGCCGCTGAGGATAGGCTTGCCCCGGCGCGGCTGGAGGCGCGACCGCGGCTCCCGGTGGCGGCGGTAACGGCTCCGCTTCGACCGGCCTTGCGACTGCCGGATACGAGGGCTGGCTCGGATAAGCCGGAGCTCCTTGACCGGGGTAGGCAGGGTAAGGCTGAGCTTGCTGCGGATAGGGTTGTGACTGCGGGTAGGGTTCCTGCTGCGGGTTTGGCTGCCCCTGCCCCGGATAGGCCTGAGGAGATTGCGACGGATATTGCGGAGCTTGCCCGCTCGGATAGCCCGGGGGCGGTGGCTGAGCCGGAAATCCACCGTTCGGGACATCCGCCGGCGGACGTGGCGGGCCGCCATCGCCGAAAATGCTGCCGAATTGCGCTATGGCCGGTCGGGCAGCAACGATTCCGCCGATGACCAGTAAACATGCAACGATGCGGGCCATGAATGGTGCCGAAATGGATCGCGCCGAGATGGACCGTGCGGAATATGGGCGCGATGGGCTCAACGGCGTCTCTAGGCTCCGTCCGGTAAACAGTTCGATTGCGGCATTTCCGGGGACCAGTCGCCGCCCGCCAACGCCTTATGGACTAGTTACCAGGCACCCACGGCTTGTAATCGCCGGTCGCCTTGGGGCGCCGCCCTTGCGCCAATGTCGATCCGCTCGGACGGTGTGCACCAGCAGTACCAGTGAGGTTGGGCCGGTGCGGCTTCTCCCAGCGATGCGGCCGCGGCTTGTCCTGGGTGGGCGGCACGTCAACCGTATGGTGCAGCCAGCCGAACCAACTCGGGGGCACGGTCGATGGCTCGGCGACTCCCGGATAGATCACCCAGCGCCTTTCCATGTGCAGCGTAGGATCGATCTTGCCGCCCTTGGTTCGATAATACCGATTGCCGAATTCATCCTCGCCGACCAGTTCGCCGTAGAGCGCGGTCCACAATTGGGTACCGAAGGTCTGGCTATTCCACCACGTAAATAGCCGCAGCAGGAAGCTTTTCATCGTCCGCCGGTCGATCCCACGTTGCACGCGAATTGGCCGCTAAATGCCATCGCAAGGCGGCGCTGTCCAGCGCGTCAATGGGAGAACCCGCCCGCGATTGGTGCGTTTTCTCAGGCAATTGATATAGTTTGACAGTTTACGTTATGTGGCACGATCTGATGCAGGGCATCCAATCATTCGTGGACGCCGTGGGCGATGCACTATCGCGAGCGCCGTCCTGGGCGGCGTCGCTGGTGATTCTCGCAGCCTTGGTTGTGGCCGCCTGGACTGTCCATGCGGTCGTCGTTGCCGTGCTGCGCCGGCTGTCGCGTGAAAGACGTCCCTATCTCGGGTCGGTCGTCGAGCAGACCAAAAATCCGGCCCTGTTCGCACTCCTGCTTATTGCGCTCGCGATCGCGCTGCAGACAGCGCCGCTGACCGATGATGCCAAGACCCTGATCGTCCGCTTGCTGGCGCTCGGCACGATCTGCCTCATCGGCTGGATCGCGCTGACCGCCGTCAACATCGGCGCCAATCTTTATCTGCTGCGCTTTCGCATCGACGTCGAAGACAACCTGCTAGCACGCAAGCACGTAACTCAGGTCCGTGTGCTCGTGCGCGTCCTGGACACCGTCATCGTGCTCGTCACCCTCGGGCTTGCGCTAATGACGTTTGACGCAGTGCGCCAGTATGGCGTGAGCCTGTTCGCCTCCGCCGGCGTCGCCAGCGTCATATTCGGACTCGCCGCCCAGCCCGTGCTAAGCAACCTGATCGCTGGCGTCCAACTCGCGGTCACGCAGCCGATCCGGCTCGAAGATGCCGTCACCGTCCAGAACGAATACGGCTGGATCGAGGAAATCAACGCCACTTATGTGGTGATCCGGCTCTGGGACTTGCGCCGGCTGATCGTGCCGCTGAATTTTTTCATTCAGCAGCCTTTCTACAACTGGACGCGGGAAGCGGCGAACACAATCGGCAGCGCGCTGATCTATCTGGATTATACGGCGCCGATCGATCTGATCCGCCAGAAGGCGATCGAACTTGTCGGCCAGTCGGGCCGCGCTAATACCGAGGTGGCGAATGTTCAGATCACCAATCTGCGCCCAGACTGCGTCGAGCTGCGTGTGCTGATCAGGTCCGACTCTCCCGGCAAAGCGTCTGATGCATGCGCTGAACTGCGCGAAAGGCTGATCAGTTTCTTGCAGCGCGAACATCCCGAAGCGCTACCGCGCCAACGAAGCCAGACTGTCGCGGCCGTCAGCTCGAGTAATGCGGCACAGGAACCGACCGCGGCCCCGACTGCGGCTGATCGCACATAGTATCACCCAGCGCCGGAGCGCAGCAGCGCGCCGGCGATCGCCGCCCATTCGTCTGAGAGGTCGCCGGCCTCAGGCGGCCGGCGAGCCTGACCGTACCAGTAGCGCGCGTTCTCGAGATCGCCTTCGACCCGATGCAGATAGGCGTGAACCCAAGCGCAGTCGGCGCCATCGTTGTCCATGACGAGCTTGTGCGCCCTATCCCAGTCATCCTTGCCAGCCCACCATAGACCCGTGAGAGCCGTCGACAGTCCGGGCGGCGGCTTGGTCATGGAGAGCGAGCGCTTGAATTCAACCGGCGTCATGGACGAAGGCGTCTCACCACCACCTCTCAGGAACAAACGAACCAGCCGCCTTTTCGATCGCCGCGCCGAGCGCAAACAGCGTCTCTTCCTCGAACGGGCGGCCGATAAGTTGCAAGCCGAGCGGGAGGCCTTGAGCGTCGAGCCCACCGGGCACCGAGATTCCTGGCAAGCCCGCCATGTTCACGGTCACTGTGAAAACGTCGTTGAGGTACATCTCGGTCGGATCGGCCCGGCCGACTTCGCCAATGCCGAATGCGGCCGACGGCGTGGTCGGCGTGAGAATGGCGTCGATCCCTTCCGAAAAGCAGCGCTCAAAATCGCGCTTGATCAGCGTGCGGACTTTTTGCGCCCGCAGATAGTAAGCATCGTAATAACCGGCCGAGAGCACATAGGTGCCGATCATGATGCGCCTGCGCACCTCCTTGCCGAAGCCGGCGGCGCGGGTCTGCTCATACATGTCGACAATGTCTTTGCCGGCGACCCGCAGCCCATAGCGCACGCCGTCATAGCGCGCGAGGTTGGATGACGCCTCGGCAGGCGCCACGATGTAGTAGGCCGGCAGCGCGTATTTGGTCATCGGCAGCGACACCTCGACCGCCTCAGCGCCGGCGTCCTTCAGCCATTGCGCGCCACACTCCCACAACGCCTCGATCTCCGCAGACATACCCGGCGCGTGGTATTCCGTGGGGATGCCGATGCGCTTGCCTTTGACCGACGCACCGATGGATTTTTCGTAGTCAGGCACCGGCAAGTCGACGCACGTCGTGTCTTTTGCGTCAGAACCGGCCATGGAGCGCAGCAGAATGGCGCAGTCGCGCACGGTGCGCGCGAACGGCCCGGCCTGATCGAGCGAGGATGCAAATGCGACGATGCCCCAACGCGAGCAGCGGCCATAGGTCGGCTTAAGTCCAACGACGCCGCAGAACGCCGCCGGCTGGCGGATCGAGCCACCGGTATCGGTGCCTGCGGCGCCGGCGCATAGCCTCGCCGCAACCGCCGCCGCCGAGCCGCCGGATGAGCCGCCGGGCACGAGTTTTTGCTCCGAGCCGCGCCGCCGCCACGGCGAAACCACCGGACCGAAATGCGAGGTCTCGTTCGACGACCCCATGGCGAATTCGTCGTTGCCGGTCTTACCGAGCAGCACAGCGCCGTCGCGCCACAGCTTTGCCGTGACCGTCGACTCATAGGCCGGAACGAAATTCTCCAGAATGCGCGAGCAGGCCGTGGTGCGGATGCCCGTGGTGCAAAACAAATCCTTTACCGCAAGCGGCAGGCCTTCGAGCGGACCGCCCTCGCCTTTTGCCAGTCGCGCGTCGGCAGCGCGGGCCGCCTCGCGGGCGCGATCCGGGGTTTCGAGCACGAATGCATTGAGAGTCCGCGCATTCTCGATGGCGGCAAGATGCGCGTCAGCAAGCTCGGTGGCGGAAAATTCGCGCTGGCGCAGCGCGTCGCGCGCCTGCGCCAGCGTCAGCGAGGTTAGATCCGTCATTGAGCCGTCGGATCGTCGCAGGAAAACGGATTGTTCGCAGGACTGGTTTTTTTGGCCGCAGACCCTTCCGGCGCAGCCTCTTGCGGCGCGCCTTCGCTCTCCTGAAACGGCAACGGCTGTACGGGAAACGCGCCAAACAACGCGTCGACCGCAGCCGGGTCGTCGTCCTTCAGCAACCCTTGGCTTTCAAGGTAGGCGATCCACATCGCGTCCTGTTCGCAGGCGAGACACATGGTTGATTACCGCTTGGCTATTCCACGACCTTGGGAACTTGGAAAAAGTGATCCTCGCGCGCCGGTGCATTGCCGACGATGGCGTCCGCAATGTCGCCGTCGGTCACCTCGTCCCGGCGCATCTTCATGGTCATCGGCGTCACCGACGTCATCGGCTCAACGCCCTCCACGTTGACCGCGCCGAGCTCTTCGAACAGCGCCAGCATGGCGTTGAGCTCGCCGCGCAAAGCCTCGACCTCGGCATCGGCAACCGCGATTCGCGCCAGATGCGCCACGCGGCGGACGGTTTCGGCATCGACGGGCATTCGCGGCTGTCCTGGTGTTCGAACCTGCGAGCCCTATAGCAGAGCCGGCAATTTGCGCCAACAGCGCGCCCGGGGACCCGTCCGAGCGCCAAACGCGCGTTGACCGCGCGCGTGCCCTCACGTGGGGGATTTCGTCAGCTCGGCAAGCTTGCGCTTGAGCGCACGCGTCTCTTCGAATCGCTTCGTCACGTCGCGCATGATTGCGGCCATGCCAATCATCCGGCCGTCACTGCGCAACGGCACGACAGTGAATTCCACCGAGATCGTGACGCCGTCCTTCCGCAGCGCCGGAACCGAGAGTAGATCCGCCTCGCCATAACGGCTTTCGCCCGTCGCCATGGCGCGCTGAAAGCCCTCCCAGTGGCGCCCGCGCAGGCGCTCCGGAATGATCAGGTCGAGAGAGCGGCCAATGGCCTCATCGGCCGAATAGCCGAACAGACGCTCCGCCCCCGGATTCCAGAAGCGCACGACGCCATCCTGCTCGGCAGCGACGATCGCATCCGACCGGGTGGATAGAACAGCTTCGCCGAGGAGATCATGAAGGCTCATCGCAGCGCCGTCGCTTGCAACAATAACTACGCCGCAGGAACCGCCAACAGGCGCGCCAAGTTGCGGCTCGGCTTGGCAAGATCGGCGATGGTGTACTGATCGAGCACGCTGAAGAACGCCTCCAGCGCGACGTGCAGCGCGTTTTTAAGCACGCAGGCCGGCTCGATGACGCAGAGACAGTCGCGCCCGGGAAAGCACTCGACCAGGGCAAAATCCTGTTCGGTCTCTCGCACCAGCTTGCCGAGGCTGAGCTTGCCGGCGTCCGCTGCAAGGCGGATACCACCGCCCTTGCCGCGCGTGGTCTGCAGGTAGCCAAGCTGGCCGAGGCGAAACACGACTTTGACCAGGTGATTGCGATTGATTTTGTGATGCTCCGCGATCTCATCGATCGTGGTCATTTGGTCACCCTTGAGCGCGACGAAGATCAGCGCGCGCAGGCAGTAATCGGTGAAAGCGGTGAGGCGCATCGTCAAGCCCGCTGTTTGGCATTCATCCGGCGGTTGTCACGGGACAAGCTGCATGCCGTGGCTGCCGGCAACCGCCGCCATCACGGTCACGGCGCTCAGCACGAGCAGCACCCAATGCAGCCGCTGCATGCGGGTTACATTCACATCCGGCGCGTTCGCGATCCCGCGGCGTTTGCGCTCCCACATGACCAGCGGCTCGCCGACAAACAGAATGATGGTGAAGATCAGCCACACCAGCACCATGGCGTGCATCCACCAGAATTGAACAGCGCGGAACCGCACCCACAGGTCGAGCCGATCCGCCATGTAGAAGCCGCTGGCCGCCACCAGCAGCGTCGCGATCCGTGCCTGCCAGACGAAACGCCCTTCGATGGCTTCGAACAGCGCAACGCGCTTCGCCGCCGTATCGAGTCTGCGGATGGCGGGCAAGACGATCGTCGTCACCATCGCCACGCCGCCGATCCATATGACGACGCAGATGACATGAATCGCCCTGGCGATCGCGACGTTATCCATGAGGCCCGGCGCCTTGGAGTTGATCCGGTGGGCCGCCGGAGGAGTTTTCAGCCGCGCTATGGAACTCGATGAAAAAACGAACGCGCCCGAGCGGTTCGACTTCGTGCAATTGTTCAGGCTGCGCGACGCCGGGATGGCTGGGATCGAGAATGCTTTCGGCACCGCTGTCGAGGACGCGATAGCGCAGCCGCCCTTCGATCACCCGGATCACGCCCCAAACGCCCGGCTTGGTGCAATGCCGCCGCCTCAGGCCCGCGGGTATCGTGACCTCGTCGAAGACAGCGCTTTGTTTGTAGGGACGGACCTGCGCGGGCAAGTTTGGGGCGGCTTCCCTCATGGCGCACGGCTCCGGGCCGGCGGCAGTGTGCTCGCCGGCCGTGCGCGGCGCGGCCGGATTTCGCCCTTTTGCGTGGCGATGCCGAGTTCGAGGCTGTCGGCGATGCGGTGTGCGCGATCGATGAACAGCGCGGCGGCTGCAGGCGGGCAGACTTCCCGCGCGGTTGCCGCAAACAGTTCGACCCAGCGGTCGAAATGTGGCGTGTCAATCGGCAGCGGCAGGTGCGCGACCATCGGCTGGCCATGATAGCGGCCGCTCATCAGCGCAACCGAGGACCAGAAATCGCACATCCGCGGAATGTGTGCGTCCCAGTCGGCGACGTGCCGCTCGAAAACCGGTCCGATCAGCGGATCACGGCGCGCACGCTCATAGAACGCGCGCACCAGCCGCTCGATCATCGCCGTGTCGATGCCGGTGCGCTCGACGATGTCGGCGACGATCAGGTTGCGCCGCTCCGCGCCCTCATGGCTATCCGCACTCATAATCGGCCTTTGGAAACGCCGTTCGCTAAAAGATGGATAGCATATATATCTTTAAGGTCAAGTCTGGCGTTGCCGCCCAAGTCTGGCGCGCATAGCTTGCCGGGCGATGAGCGTCATGCGACCCGTCCATATCATCGGCGGCGGCCTCTCGGGTTCCGAAGCCGCTTGGCAGCTTGCGCGCCGTGGCGTGGCGGTGGTGTTGCACGAGATGCGGCCAAATCGCACCACGGACGCCCACAAGACCGGACAATGTGCCGAGTTGGTGTGCTCGAACTCGTTCCGCTCGGACGATGCCGAGGCAAGCGCCATCGGGCTTCTGCACGCCGAGATGCGGTACCTCGGCTCGTTGGTGATGCGGGCGGCCGATGCGAACAAACTGCCGGCTGGTGGCGCGCTCGCCGTTGACCGGGACGGTTTCGCCGGCGCGATCACCGCGGCGCTCGAAGCCGAGCCGCTCATCGAAATTCGCCGTGAGGAAATATCCGAGCCTCCGCCGGACTGGGACAGCGTGATCGTCGCCACTGGCCCCCTCACCTCGCCGGCGCTGGCGGCGACGATACGCACGCTGAGTTCGGAAGATTCGCTCGCCTTCTTCGATGCCATCGCGCCGATCGTGCATCGCGACACCATCGACATGGATATCGCCTGGTTCCAGTCGCGCTACGACAAGGCCGGCCCCGGCGGCGGCGGCGCCGACTACATCAACTGTCCGCTCAGCCGTGAGCAGTACGAAAGCTTCATCGATGCGCTGCTCGGCGGCGAAAAGGTTGCGTTCCGCGATTTCGAAACCGCAACGCCGTATTTCGAAGGCTGCCTTCCGATCGAGGTCATGGCCGAACGCGGCCGCGAAACACTGCGGCATGGTCCGATGAAGCCGTTCGGGCTGCGCAATCCGCACCCTTCGGTCGAAAAGCCTTACGCAGTGGTGCAGCTCCGCCAGGACAACAGGCTTGGCACGCTGTTCAACATGGTCGGCTTTCAGACCAAGCTGAAACATGGCGAGCAGGTCCGCATTTTCCGCACCATTCCGGGCCTCGCCAACGCCGATTTCGCACGGCTCGGCGGATTGCACCGCAATACCTTCCTCAATTCGCCCAAATTGCTCGATAGAACGCTGCGACTTAAAGCAGAGCCGCGGCTGCGCTTCGCCGGACAGATCACGGGCTGCGAGGGATACGTCGAGTCCGCCGCAGTCGGGCTCCTCGCCGGCCGCTTCGCCGCAACGGAACAGCTCGGTGAGACGCCGCGTCTACCGCCGCCAACCACGGCGCACGGCGCGCTCCTTGGGCACATTACCGGCGGCCATATCGAGACCATCGACGCGGGCGCGCGCTCCTTTCAGCCGATGAACGTCAATTTCGGGCTGTTTCCGCCGCTCGGCGGCGCCCCTTACCGTGGCAAGAAAAAGCCGATGCAGAAGCCCGCCTTGTGCGCGCGGGCGCGGGTCGATCTCGAGGCCTGGGCCGCGGCCACCGTGGCGCGTGTCGCCGAGTGATTGCCGGCGATTTTGTGCTAGACGCTGCCCATGACCGGACAGGAAGTCCCAAGCGAACTTGCCGGCCGCTGGAGTTCGGGCGTTGTGCTCAAGCGCGACGTCTTTTCCACCATCGAGCGCGGCCGCTTCCGCACCCCGACCGGCGAGGTCGACGCTGTGCTGCGGCGCCTCGACGGCTTGCCATGGTGGAGCCGTCCCCTCGCCTATGTGCTGTTCTGGCGCGAGCGGCGGGCGCTGACGATTGCCGGCACGCTCGGCATTGCGCCGCCGCTGTTGTTTGCCGGACGGCACGCGCTGGTGCGCGGCTGGATCGATGGGGTGCCGTTGCATATCGCCAGGCCGCACGGCGATGCCGGCTATTTCCGCTCTGCCAAGGCGGCGCTACGGACTCTGCACCGTGCCGGCATAACCCACAACGATCTCGCCAAGGAACAGAACTGGCTCTACGCCCACGGGCGGGCCTACCTCACCGACTTTCAGCTGGCGTCGCGCTTTTCCCGGCGTGGCCGCACCACCACGCTGTTTCGCGTCGCGCGTTACGAGGATCTGCGGCACCTTCTCAAGCACAAGCGCCGCTATGCGCCCGCCGCACTGACCGCCGCCGAACGGCGCGTGCTGGCGCGCAAGAGCGTGCTGACCCGAGTATGGATGGCGACCGGCAAGAAACTCTATTACGCGATCACCCGCGGGCTGAATTTTTCCGACCGCGAAGGCCGCGGCCAGCGCTTCGTCAAGGAAGCGCCAGAGATTGCGGCGCGGCTGCGCGCCCATCCCAAAGTGCGCGACGTCGCGATCGTCGCCTATCCCGACCGGCGCGCCGGCACCGGTCTCTATGCCTTTGTCGAGGGCAGCGCCCGCGATAGCGAGCTGCGTGACTATCTCGGGCGCAACGGCCCCGAATATCTGCAGATCGTCGACGCCTTGCCGCGCAACGGCTCGGGCGAGGTGCGCAGTGAAATTCTCGAACTTGTCGCGATGAACCAGCTCGATCTGATCGGGCCGCTGGTCAAGACCGAGGACGAGCGGGCACTGGTCAGCCGCATCGTATCGCAGCGGCAGAATTTGCGCGACCGCTTTGCATTTTGATTTTTTCGGATTCTATCGTGCAATTCGCGCCGGATTGCGCGCCGCGCGCCAAATCAGCCACTGCCGCCGCCATGGCGAAATGTTCGCCGGCGAAAATGCATCGCACTGGTCCAAACGCCCGAGCAAGGGACCAATCAGAGCGACAGGAAGGAACACCGGCAAAACCTGTTGAGGAAGTTCAAGGACTCGTTGCCGCGCGGCCGCCAAATGATTGCGCGCGACGTTGCGCAGTTCGGCAAGGGCGGCATTCAAACCGGGCGAAGATCGGCCGGCGTATACATCGCTTGTCTGCACGTTGTACCGCGCAAGGAGCTCGACCGGAACGTAAAGCTGCCCCCGGGCCGCATGGAGCGGAAACGCGCGCAGAAGTGCCGCAATCCCGCAAACTATTCCAACCTGCTCGGCTGCCTTCTTCACCTCGGCTCCAGAGAGGATCTTCGCCGCAAGCGCGAATAAGGCCGATGAGGTTCTTCTCGCGTAGCCTTCGAGTTCGGCAAGCGTCTGCATCGGTTCATCATAGAGATCGAACCCGTGCGCTTCGATGACGTCGCTCAGCACGGCCGCATCGAGCCGGTAGCGCGCAATTGTTTGCAGCAGCGCGGAGGCGACCGGATTGGCCCCTGCCTCGCCGTCGCGCTCACCGCCCAAAACCTCGCTCCACCATTGCAGGCGGATTTCCCCGGGCAGCGACGCGCGCGCCGCTTCGCGCACCCGCGTCAGTTCGGCGTCGAACGCGTATAACGCAAACAGCGCGCCGCGATGCTCGGTCGGCACAAACAGGGTCGCGAGATAGCGGTCGCGGTCGGCGGCGCGCACCAGCTCGGCGCAATAGGCGAAGACGTCCTGCATACCGGAAGCTTAACAGGATTCAGTCTATGGCGATCAGGCCGGCGCCGACGCGGCGGCTCTCCATCAGCATGACGTTGTATGTACGCACCGCCGGCCCCGTCATCATGGCATCGGCGGAAACATGCAAATTTCGGAACCTTTGCCGCAGCAGCTCCGGCATGATCCAGGGTTCCGAGCCGGTGCCGATGATAAAGAAATCGAGGTCATGGCTGCGGTCAAAGACCGACGCGAAAGCCTCATCCGTCAACGCCGCAATGTCGTCGACCGGCCATGCCCAGATGCCATCCGGCAGGCACAGCAGTGAGCCGCGATGCGACAGTCCCGCGAAACGGAAGCCGCCCGCGCCGTGGGCGTCGATCAATACCTGCCGCGGCAGGTGCGGCGCTACCACTATCGTCTGGCCCGTGCGCGCCGGGCTGGCGCCGGACGCGCCGGCGCCGGTGTCTGAGCCGACGACGGCCCCGACTCCGCGGCCGGCGGCGTTTCTGGCTCCTCGGCGCCGCCCATGCGGCCGGTGCCGACGCCGAGATAGATCAGGATCGGCGACGCGATGAACACCGAGGTGTAGGTGCCGACCAGCACCACGCCGAACATCATCGTCGCGGTGAAGCTGCGAATAGCCTGCCCGCCGAACAAAAGCAGGGCAAGGAGCGACATCGCCACGGTGACGTGGGTGACGATCGAGCGGGACAGCGTGGCGTTCACCGACACGTTGAGCAGCTCGGGCATCGGCATGCGCTTGTAACGCCGCAGCATTTCGCGGATGCGGTCGTAGATCACCACCGTGTCGTTGAGCGAATAGCCGACGATTGTCAAAAGCGCGGCGATACTGGTGAGATCGAAGTCGACGCGGGTCAGCGACATGAAACCGACGGTGAGCACGACGTCATGGACGTTGGCGATCATGGCGCCGAGCGCGAACTGCCATTCAAAGCGGAACCACAGGTAAAACAGAATCGCGATGATGGCCGAGAGCAACCCGATCGTGCCGTAGGACAGCAGTTCGGTGGAAACGCTAGGCCCAACCACCTCGACGCGGCGATAGGTGACGGAATCGCCGAGCGCGCCACGGACTTTCTGCACCGCCGCTTCCTGCGCCTGGTCGCCGCCGGGCTGCTCGGGAATGCGGATCAGCACGTCGTCAGGCGCGCCGAATTCCTGAAGCTGGAAGTCGCCGAGTTTGAGCGAAGTGATCGTCGCGCGCATCTTGGCGAGATCGGCAGGTCCGGCCTTGGTCTGCACCTCGACCAGCGTACCGCCGACGAAGTCGATGCCGAAATTCAGTCCATGAAAAAAGTAGAGCGAAATCGCCACGATCGACAGAATGGCCGAGATAGGAAAGCTGATGCGCCGGAAGCGCATGAAGTCGAAGCGCGTATTGTCGGGAACGATGCGAAGGAGGCGCACTGGCTTGCTTTCAACGGAGAGTTTCTGGTTTTGACATGATCGGCGGCTGATGACGGATCTAGATCGGCACCGTGCGCGGCCGCCACAGGCGCACCCAGTAGGCCATGATCAGACGAGTGAGCGTGAACGCGGTGAACAAGCTTGTGAGAATGCCGACGCCGAGCGTCACGGCAAAGCCGCGCACCGGTCCGGAGCCGGCATAGAACAGCACTGCCGCGGCGATAAAGGTCGTGATGTTGGAGTCCAGAATCGTCGCCAGCGCGCGGGTGAAGCCGGCATCGATGGCGTTGATCGCGCTGCGCCCTGCCCGCACCTCTTCGCGGATGCGCTCGTAGATCAGCACGTTGGAATCCACCGCAATACCGACGGTGAGCACGATGCCGGCGATGCCGGGCAGCGTCAGCGTCGCGCCGAGCATCGACAGCACGCCGAAGATCATCGCCACGTTGACGGCAACCGCGATATTGGCGAACAGGCCGAACAGGCCGTAGGTCACCAGCATGAAGAAGATGACGAGGCCGGCGCCCACATAGGCGGCGTGCTCGCCGGCGAGAATCGAATCCTGGCCGAGACCGGGCCCGACGGTATTCTCCTGGACGATCGTCAGCGGCGCCGGCAGCGCGCCGGCGCGCAGCAGGATCGCCAGATCGTTAGCCTCCTGAACGGTGAAATTGCCGGAAATCTGGCCCTGGCCGCCGAGGATCGGCTCGCGGATCACCGGCGCCGAGACCACCTGGTTGTCGAGCACGATCGCGAACGGCTTGCCGACATTCTGCTGCGTGGCTTCGGCGAATTTGCGCGCGCCGGTCGAGTTGAAGCGGAAATTGACGATCGGCTCGTTGGTGCGCTGGTCGAAGCCCGGCTCGGCGTCGACCAGGTCGCCGCCGGACACCAGCACGCGCTTCTCGATCAGATATTTCTCGCCCTTTTGTCCCGACAAGATTTCCGAGTCCGCCGGCGGATGCGTCTGGATGGCCTGTTCGGGCGTCATCGACAGATCGACCATGCGGAAATCGAGTTTGGCGGTCTTGCCGAGAATTTCCTTGAGCCGCGTCGGATCTTGCAGGCCCGGCACCTGCACCAGAATGCGGTCGACGCCTTCGCGCTGGATGCTGGGCTCGACCAGGCCGAGCTCGTTGACGCGGCGCTGAATGATTTCGATCGACTGATCAACCGCCTGCCGGATGCGCTCGGTAAACGCGCCGTCGGAAGGCGTCAGTGTGATCTGCCCGTTCTTTTCAGTGATGTCGAGGCTGCGCTGCCCGGTTGTACCGAGCACTCCGGTCAGCGGCTGCGACAGCGTACCGAGCTTGTCGAGCGCGTTCTTCACATCGGTCTGGCGCGTGATGTGGACCTGCACGCTGCTGCCGACGATGGCGCGCCCGGTAAACGGGATGCGCGCCTGACGCAGAATGCGAAGCACGTCGTCGTCGACCGCCTGCAGCCGCTCTTTGCGCACGGCGCTGCTGTCGACCTGCAGCAACAGGCTGGAGCCGCCTTGCAGGTCCAGCCCCAGGACGATGTGACGCTGCGCCCAGCCCGGCCAGCGCGCGATCACCTTCTCGGAAAAGAAATTCGGAACCGCAAAAAGGCACACGACAAGCGCCGTGAGCAGAATGGCCGCCGCCTTCCAGCGTGAAAAAAACAGCATGGAGCTTGCTAGTCCTCGTTACTGACACAACTGGCGTGCCGTTAGCCGGCCCGCAAGTTGGGCCACCGGCCGCCGGCGCGGTCAGCTTGCGCTGTCTTCCTTCACCGGCTCGCCCTTGGCCCGCACTTCGCTCACACTGGCGCGCAGGTGGCGAACGCGAACGCCGTCGGAAATCTCGATCTCGATGTGGTTGTCGTCCACCACCTTGGTGACCTTGCCGACCAGGCCGCCATTGGTCACCACGGTATCCCCACGGCGGAGCGCTTTGACCATCTCCTGATGCTGCTTCACCTTGCGCTGCTGCGGCCGCAGGATGAGGAAATACATGATCACAATGATCAAAATCAGCGGCATGAACTGGACGATCATGCTGTTGGCGCCGCCGGCTCCAAGTGAGCCGAACTGCGCGTATGCGGGGGTAATCAGCATTGGTCCTCCAAGGCCGCGTTAAGGTGCGCCGGCCTGGTCAATAAGGGCCGAATTTGCGCGAAAATCGGCGCGGACTATAGCCGCCGTTGGCCCAATTGCAACGTTGGCCGACCGCGCCTTGTCGCCACCGGATGGTCTCGAAGGTGGCATCCTTGCGGGTATTTCGAGGCCCCGCTAAGGGAAAGCGCGTCAACGGATCAATGCATGGCCCAATCCCCCCAGCGTTTCAAGCAAAAGACGGCGAACGCCGTGGCAGCGTCCGCGAAGCACGTGCCGCTTGCCGTCGACGGCACGGAAGCCGTGCTGGCGCGGATCGCCAGCGCGCTGGAGCGGCTGGCGCCGCCCCCACCGCCGCAGCCGGATTTTGCTGCAGCCGAAGCGTTCGTCTGGCAGCCGGAGGGTACGAGGCTAGCGCCGGTGCGCCGTGTCAATCGGGTCGAAATGACGCTGCTCAAAGGCATCGACCGGGTCCGCGATCTCCTGGTCGAGAACACCGAGCGCTTTGCGCGCGGCCTGCCGGCCAACAACGCGCTGCTCTGGGGCGCACGCGGCATGGGCAAGTCTTCGCTGGTCAAGGCCGCGCACGCGGCGATCGGCGCAGCTCACCCCTCCCCCGGGCTTAAGCTTGTTGAAATTCACCGCGAGGATATCGAGTCGCTGCCGGACCTGATGGCGATGCTGCGCGGCGCGCCGCAGCGCTTCATCGTATTCTGCGACGATCTTTCCTTTGATGCCGAGGACACCTCCTACAAGTCGCTCAAGACCATGCTGGAAGGCGGCATCGAGGGGCGCCCCGATAACGTGATCTTCTACGCCACATCGAACCGCCGCCACCTGATGGCGCGCGATATGGTGGAGAACGAGCGTTCGACCGCAATCAATCCCGGCGAGGCGGTGGAAGAGAAAGTGTCGCTCTCAGACCGCTTTGGCCTCTGGCTGGGCTTTCACCGCTGCAGTCAGGACGAATATCTGGCCATGGTCGACGGCTACGTCGCTCACTTCCGCATCAAGCATGATGCCGCCGATTTACGCCGCGAAGCGCTCGAATGGTCGACAACGCGCGGCGCGCGCTCGGGCCGCGTGGCTTGGCAATACGTGCAGGATTTGGCGGGCCGGCTTGGCGTGCGGATGGATAACGCACGCCGCAAATGAGGAGTCAGCGCTCGATCATGTACCGCTGAGGAACTGCGTCGGATCGACCGGCGTGGCGCCCTTGCGGATCTCAAAGTGCAGCTCGGGCGTCTTGACGCTGCCAGTCTCGCCGGACTTGGCGATCACCTGGCCGCGCTTCACCGTTTCGCCCCGCTTGACGAGAATCTCGCTGGCATGGGCATAGGCGGTGACATAGCCGTTGCTGTGACGGATCAGAACGAGATTGCCGTAACCTTTGAGCTCATTGCCGGCGTAGGCGACGACGCCATCGTCCGAGGCCTTGACCGGCGTGCCTTGCGGCACTGCGACGTCGATGCCGTCATTCTGTCCGTTCGGCGACGGGCCGAAACGGGCGATGACCCTGCCATGCACCGGCCAACGGAACCCCGGTAGCGACCCGACCGGCTCGGCATTTTTGACTGAATTCTTCTCCGCGGGCGGCGGCTCGACCGGCGTAGCCTTCCAGGCGCTGTGCGGCGATTCTTCGCTGGCGACCTCGCGGCGCGGCGGCTGCGCAGAGGTCGGCGCCGGGGCGCGCGGTTCAGCGCGTGCTTCCGTGCGAGGCTTCGATCGCACATCGGGAATCATAATGCGCTGGCCGACCCGGACCATGGTGTCGGGGGCGAGATTGTTGGCCTTGGCCAGCACCATGACCGATTTGCCATAGAGCCGCGCGATGCTGTTGAGCGTCTCCCCAGGCGCGACGACGTGAACGCCTGAGTTTGGCGCCAGCGCGGTGCGCGGCGGACCGACCGGCGCGGCGCTCGGGACAGTGGCGACCCGCGTAGCCGGCGGCTCATAGGCGGCCGACGCCGAGCGCAGGCGCGGGATCACAATATGCTGCCCCGGATGCACTGCCCCGGGACTCGGAATGTTGTTCGCCTGCATGATGGCCGACACCGGCACATGATGCCGGTGGGCGATCGCTTCCAGCGTTTCCCCGGGTCCGACAATGATCGGAGTACCGCCTTCCCAGGTCCATTGCGGAGGCGGTGGAGGCGGCGGCGCAACTGAGCCGGTCACGTCGCCGGGCTGATACGAACCCATCCCTCTGCCGCCGCCCGAGACGCCCGAATCAGCGCTGGCGACCGGCGGTAACGGACGGCTGACGACAGGGCTAGGCGCCGGACGTGCCGGAATCGAACCCGTCGCTCCTGAATGCGTCCCCGGATCGGGACCGAGAGTGTCGGAAAAGCGGCCTGAATCGCTACAGCTCGCCGCGCCTAGTCCAATTAACGAAATGGCAACCAATTGCGGCCAGAGGGCCGACCGACGCCACGCGCACATGGTTACTCGCTCGTACGCAACAAAAACTATGCGCGACTAAACAGCAGCGAGGTAAACAGGCCTTTAAGTGATCAAACGGTGTTTTAATAAAAACTGGACTGTGGCGAAATGGCTACAACTCCCGCGCTTGGCCCGGCAGCAGCGGCACGAAGCGCACCGGGATCAACTGCTCGCGCGCCATCGTTCCGTCCGGCCGCTTTGACAATTTGACGATGAATTGCGGTCCGTGACGCGGGCCGAGCGGCAGGACCATTTTGCCATCGTCGGCGAGCTGCGCGACCAGCGCCTCGGGAACTTCTTCCGCGGCAGCCGTCACGATGATGCGATCGAACGGTGCTAGATCTGGCTCGCCCGCGAAGCCATCGCCGATGACGATGGTAATATTGTTGTAGCCCAACGTTTTGAGGCGAGTGCGTGCCGCCTCCGCGAGCGTGCGGTAGCGCTCGATGCTCACCACTTCGCGCACAATGCGGGACAGGACCGCAGCCTGGTAGCCGGAGCCGGTGCCGATTTCGAGCACGCGATGCTTCGGCGCCAGTTCAAGCTGCTCGGTCATGTAGGCAACGACGTAAGGCTGGCTGATAGTTTGGCCGCACGCGATCGGCAGCGCCTGATCGGCGTAGGCCAGTTCCACCTCGTTGGCGCCGATGAAATGCTCGCGCGGCACCTCGTCCATCGCGCGCAACACCGCCTGGTCGCTGATGCCGCGGCGGCGCAGCGCGAGCTGAAACTCCATACGCTCAACGTCGGCGGCGGCTTCGGCGGCCACGTCGTCCTCGCATTTGTCAGTCTGCCGCTGTCGCCATTATGGCCCAGTGCTGGTTCCGGCCCAAGCCCGCGTGAGGTAAGAGGCCGACGCATGGAGCAGAAAAATCTGGCGGCAGCCGGGAACCAACACCTGCAATATGCGTTTGGATGCTACGGCGGAGACGGGATGCAGCGAGAGCGGCTCGGAGCTGCAATGGGCAGGCTGGCAGGCCGCCTCATTTTGCTCCAAGTGTCGCGGCAAGCACGGGTGGAAATGGTGCTCAACGGCAAAACCGATGCAGGCCGCCGCGTTCTCGTAGTCGAGGACGAACCGATGATCCGTCTCTTGCTCGACGACATGCTCACCGACATCGGCTACATCATGGCGGCCGAAGCCGGCGGCCTCGACGAAGCAATCGATGTGGCCAAACAAGGCGAGTTCGACGTCGCCATTCTGGACGTCAATCTCAACGGGCAGCCGATCACGCCGGTCGTGGACGTGCTGGTCGAACGCGGCGTACCGTTCGTGTTCGTCAGCGGCTATGCGCGGCGCGGCATTCCGGAGGAGCACAGCAACGCGCCGCTCTTGCAGAAGCCGTTTCAGGCCGACGGCCTGGCCCGCGCACTCGCTACCCTGGCGGCGAAAACGGCCAATTAATCCGCTTTTTGGTCAGCGCCGAAGATCGCTGCGAGCCGCGTCATATAGGGATCGTCCGTCATATCGAGCTTGAGCGGCGTGATGGTGACGCATCGCCGGTCGAGTGCCGCGAGATCGGTGCCGGCGGCGGCCTTGACGAATCCCTGCGGCGCGTAGGCGATCCAGTAATACGGATTGCCGCGGCCGTCCCTGCGTTCGTCGATATGCAGGCGCTCCTGACGGCGGCGACCTTGCGCCGTCACCGCGACGCCTTTGACCTCATCGGGCCGGCAATCGGGAAAGTTGACGTTGACCAGAATGTCGTGCGGCATGCCCTCCGCCAGCACGCGGCGGATAATGTCCGGGCCGTATTTCAGGCTGGTTTGCCAGTACGGCGCGTGGCCGTTGCGCGACTTGTAGGACTGCGACAACGCCAGCGACGGAATGCCGAGGATCGCCGCCTCCATCGCGCCGGCGATGGTGCCCGAATAGATCACGTCCTCGCCGGCATTGCGGCCGCGATTGACGCCGGACAGCACCAGATTGGGCATCTTGTCCTTGAGCAGATGCCGCACGCCCATGATGACGCAATCGGTCGGCGTGCCGCGCACCGCGAAGCGGCGCTCCTCGACTTGGCGCAGCCGCAGCGGATCGTTGAGCGTGAGCGAATGTGCGACGCCGGACTGGTCGAATTCCGGCGCGACGATCCAGACGTCGTCGGACAATTCGCGCGCGATCTTTTGGCAGACGTCGAGGCCTTCGGCGTGAATGCCGTCATCGTTGGTGACGAGGATGCGCAAGCGAAAAACCTTGTTGAGAAAACGAACCCGCGAATGGCGAATAGCGAGTAGCGAATAGGGACAACCGTGTCTACCCGGCTTCCCGACTCGCTATTCGCCATTCGCTACTCGCGCTTTTCGATCTTCTTTATCCCGCCCATGTACGGCAGGAGCGCGTCGGGCACCGCAATCGAGCCGTCCTCCTGCTGGTAGGTCTCCATCACCGCGATCAGCGCCCGGCCGACGGCGACGCCGGAGCCGTTGAGCGTGTGCACATGGCGCACCTGGCGGCCTTCCTTGGTGCGGTAGCGAGCGTTCATGCGCCGCGCCTGGAAATCGCCGCAGATCGAGCAGGAGGAAATCTCCCGGTAGGCGTTCTGGCCGGGCAGCCAGACTTCGATGTCGTAGGTCTTCTGTGACGCAAAGCCCATGTCGCCGGCGCACAGCGTGACGACGCGATAATGCAGATCGAGTCGTTTCAGCACTTCCTCGGCGCAGGACAGCATGCGCTCGTGCTCGTCTTTGCTTTGTTCGGGCGTGGTGATGGAGACCAGCTCGACCTTGGTGAACTGGTGTTGCCGGATCATGCCGCGCGTGTCCTTGCCAGCCGCACCCGCTTCGGCACGGAAGCACGGAGTACAGGCCGTGAGCCGCATCGGCAGCTGTGCTTCGTCGACGATGGATTCACGGACGAGATTTGTTAAAGGAACCTCCGCAGTAGGAACAAGCCAGAAATCCTCCTTCAATGGGGCCCGGGCGAGAATCTGGTCTATTAGCTCCTCAAACTTTATCTCACCCCGCCCTAGCCGCTCATTGTCATCTGCGGTCGCGTATTTCAGGGCGTCGTGCAGCAACTCAGTGCGCGTAATCGTGCGCGTGGCAAGAAACTGGTCGTCGACAAATTTTGGCAATTGCGCCGTACCAAACATCACCTCATCGCGCACCAGCAAAGGCGGTGCGACTTCGGTGTAATTGTGCGGCTCGCTCGTATGCACGTCGAGGAAGAACTGCCCGAGCGCGCGTTCAAGTCGTGCGAGACCCTTCTTCAGAACGACAAATCGCGCACCGGAGAGCTTGGCGGCAGCGTCAAAATCCATCTGCCCGAGCGCCTCGCCGAGTTCGAAATGCTGCTTGGGAGCAAATGCATAATCGCGCTTCGCACCGAAACGGTGGTGTTCGACGTTGTCTTTCTCGTCTTTACCGTCGGGCACTTCGGGAAGCGGCGAATTTGGAATTTCGGCAAGCGCGCCATCCAGCGCGCCGGACGCGGCTTTCTCTTCCGCCTCCATTTGCGGGATCGACTCTTTGAGCGTGGCAACCTCGGCCATCAGCTCTTTGGCTTTGGCCTCGTCTTTGTTTTTTTTGGCCTCGCCGATTTCCTTCGATGCCGCATTGCGGCGCGCCTGCGCGGTCTCGGCCTTTTGAATCGCGGCCCGCCGCGTCTCGTCGAGCGCGATCAACCGCTGCGCCTGGGGAGGAAGCCCGCGCCGGGCCAGCGCCTTGTCGAAGGCCTCGGGGTTTTCGCGGATAAAACGAATGTCGTGCATTTTCAAATGCCCAAAGGAATCGCGACGCCGTTATAGCAAACTCGTCATGCGCGGGCTTGACCCATGGATTGCCGGATCAAGTCCGGCAATGACGAAACAGGG